>Ga0187848_10001520_pt1 | contig 19596 bp, 11 predicted proteins | sample June2016WEW_4_40_FD_132424 | JGI IMG/M metagenome (GOLD analysis project Ga0187848, IMG submission 132424) | Peatland microbial communities from SPRUCE experiment site at the Marcell Experimental Forest, Minnesota, USA - June2016WEW_4_40 | ecosystem: Environmental > Terrestrial > Soil >... | reverse complement strand
TGCCGTCGCGGTGGACGCAGCGCCGTAAGTGAACTGCGCAAGATCGTTGTAGACCACGGTGGGCACCACGCCTTCCCCCAGGTCGTAGTCGCTTACATCCAGCCTGCGCGAGTTCTCGCCGAATTTGAAGCTATGGCGTCCGAGCGTCCAGATCAGGTTGTCATTGATCTGCCATTGCGTGATTTTGCGGCCCTGGGTATAGGTCTGGTCGTTGCCGCCAATCGTGCTGAACGGTGCGTTGGAACTGCCTCCGGCCAGCACGATCGGAAAGGCCTGTAGCACCTGCGGGTAGTTATTGGGCAGAAAGAGGCTCGAATACCAACTTGCGCCGGGGTTGATCTGATTGATCAGATTCGGCGTGAACAGGTGCGTGTAGCCGACGACAAGCGTCCGCTGTGGCTGCGGAGAATACGAGTTGAAGATGGGATTGATCGCGTCGGTGTAAGCGGCCTGTAGGCCCGTGTCCTGCTGGAATCGGTACCAAATACTGTTGTTCGCGTCGACGGTGTGGTCGATCTTGACGACGATGAGGTTTTCGCTGTCGCTGTTGTTCATCGACTGTGTGCGTATGTTCGCACAACCGGAGCCGTTGAACAGGTTCGTCGAGCTCTGGGTTCCGGACAGCAACACGCCATTCGCATCCAGCGGACAGGAGAGAACGGGCGTTGGCGTGCCTGCCGTATTGTTGTAAAACGCGAACATCTTCTGGTAGAACGCTTCCTCCTGCGGCTGTGCGGGCAGCACGGTTCCGTTGATCGGATCGGTCCCGCCCTGCGGCAACTGCTGCAAAACATATTGCTGATAAGCGGGCGACGGCACCGTCGTTCGCGCAACCAGAGGAAGCGCGATGCGGATTCCTTCGTAATGCGCGAAGAAGAAGAGCCTGTCCTTGCGGATCGGCCCGCCGACGCTTATGCCGAACTCGTTCACCGTCGAGCGGGGCTTCTTCGCTGTGTTTCCCGGCGTGTCATTGGCATGAAGAAAGTAGTCCGTGGCGTTGAACAGCGAGCCGTTCCATATCTCGTACACATCTCCGTGAAACTGGTTCGTCCCCGACTTGGTGAAGTAGTTGACCTGCGACGCCCCGTAGCGTCCCTGATCGACCGCGTAGGAGTTGGTGTTCACGGTCGCCTCCTGCAGGGCGTCCAACCCGATGACGAGATTCGTGGAAAGCCCGATATTCAGCCCGAGAAACGGATCGTTCGCGTCGTAGCCATCAAGAATATAGCCGTTAGAGGTCGCAGGCAGCCCGTTGAACTCAACATTGCCATAGCCGCCTGCGGCCTTGGCGTCGTTCGACGATCCGGCGGTATTCATCAGCGCACCCGGCGCAAACTGCGTGATGTAGGTCAGGTCCTGACCTGGATTGGGCAAGCCCTTGATGGTCTTCTCTTCGAGCGTGGTGGATGTATTCGCATTTTCAAGACTCATCAGCCCCGATTGCGCGCTGACTTCGATGATCTGCGACGTGGCTGCGGGTGACAGCGTGAAATTGACAGCGTCGGTCTGGCCCACCGAAACACTGACCGGTTGCGACTCTCCGGGGCCGAATCCCGCCGCGCTGACCTCAATACGGTAGATTCCAGGATTCACCTGGCTGAACAGAAAGCGCCCGTCCCCGTTGCTTTGGACGACACGGACCGCGCCGGTATTTACCTCGGTTGCCTTGACTTGCGCATCGGCAATCACGGCGCCGCTCTTGTCCGCAACGCTCCCCGCAACAGCGCTGCTGGTGCCGCTCTGCGCACGCAGCGGCAACGCCCGCGTCCCGGCCATCACCACAAACAGGGCTACGGCTATCCATGCGATTTGAATGAGGAGACGCAATTAGGTATACCTAACAAGTAGGCTTACCTAATTATAGCGAAATGTCAACTCCTCGCCGCGCCCGCGCAAACCACCCACTCCACCCCCACGAACGTCCCTGCGCTACTCCGCGGCCTTGGGCGCGAAGTAGCCTGTATGCGCCCGCACATGGTATCGCGGGTCGTTGGCGTGCAGATAGATCGTGCGGAAGGCCCCATCCAGCTTGAAGTTCGCCGGCCGGTACTCCAGCAGGTACTGGCTGCGCAGCTCCTCCTCGATGCTGATGAAGCCCAGCGCCACGTCCTCGCTCTTGATCGGGTAGAAGGCCTGTCCGCCGGTTGCCTCGGCGATATCGCGCAGCACCTTGTCGCCCTTGTCCCGGCTCGGGTTCACATCGGTGCTGATTGCGTACACGATCGTCTCCGCCCGCTGGCACTCCTTGATCGCGTCCGTCTCCAGCGCGTGGCTAAAGTCGTCGTCGCCGTCCGACACCAGGACGATCGCCTTGCGCACTACGCCCTCTTCGCGCAGCGTCAGCATCTGGTCCTTGCACGCCGAGTAGAGCGAATCGTAGAGCGCCGTCCCGCCGCCCGGCCGCAGCCTGTGGATTCCCTGGCTCAGCAGGTCGATGTTGTTGGTAAATCCCTGCTCCACGTCCGTCTGCACGTCGAACCCCTCAACGAACGCGCGGTCGTTGCGGTGCAGCACCTGCAGCAGGAACGTGATCGCCGACTCCTGCTCGAACTGGAACCGCTGCCGGATCGAGCTGCTGGTGTCCAGCATGATCCCCACCCGCAAAGGCAGGTTCGTCTGCTGGTAAAAATGCAGCACCGCTTCTGGAGGCATGTGGTTGTCCAGCAGCCCAAAGCTCGACTGGTTCAGCCCCGTGATGAACTTCCCGTTCTTGTCCGTCACGGTAAAGACAAGGTCCACCTCGTTGGCATACGCCCGGATCGTCTGAGTCGCCGCATCCGCCGCAGACGCCGCCGCTGCGGCAGCCGTCGTCGCCGATTGCCCCTGCGCCAGCGCAACCGCAACCGCCAGGGCCATCCCCGCGCAAACAGCAATAATTATCTTCCTATGGCCCGCAACACCGCAGCCGATTTCGCTCGTTCTCTTCACTTTGTTCCCTTGCATGATTCTACCCAACTCACACCCGCTCCGTCCTCAGCAGCGCCAGAAACTCCTCCAGCTCCCGAGGCAGCGGAGCATCCACTGCCACCGCCTTGCCCGTCTGCGGATGCGCAAACTCCAGGTGCGCCGCATGGAGAAAGTTCCGCTCCAGCCCCACGCTCGCCTCCGTTGGACGCGCCACACCGTCCTTCGACAGCGCAGGCTTAATCACGCGCGGCGCGCCATACAGCGTATCGCCCACCACCGGATGTCCCAACGACTGCGCATGAACGCGGATCTGGTGCGTCCGTCCCGTCTCGATCCGCACCTCCACCAGCGTGAACGCGCCATAGCGCGTCGCCAGCCGCTCCACCACCGAAAAATGAGAGACCGCGTTGCGTCCGTCCGCGCGCCGCGTCGTCATCCGAGTCCGCCGAACCAGGTCCCGCGCGACCGGCAGATTCACCGTTACGTTCTCCTTCGCCAGCGTCCCATGCAGCAGTGCGATGTATCTCTTCGCGACGCGCCGCGTTGCGAACATCTCGCCCAGCTTGCGGTGCGTCGCGTCGTCCTTGGCCACCACAATCGCCCCGCTGGTCTGCTTGTCCAGCCGATGCACGATCCCCGGCCGCAGTTCGCCGCCCGCCTCCGACAGCTTCGCCATGTGGAACAGCAGCGCGTTCACCAGTGTGCCCCGATTGCGCGCGTCTTCGCTTGAGCCCGCCCCCGCATGCACCATCATTCCCGCCGGCTTGTTCACCACCGCCAGGAACTTGTCCTCATACAGAATGTCCAGCGGAATGTCTTCCGGAGTAGCGTGCAGCGGCGCGGGATGCGGCTCGCCCTCGATCTCGATCGCCTCGCCGCCGCGCATCTTCTGCTTGCCCTTTGCCGCCGCGCCGTCCACCCGCACCTGCCCAGCCTCGATCAGCATCTGCACCCGTGCCCTGCTGATCTCCGGAATCGCCTGCGCCAGATACGCGTCCAGTCGCATCCCGGCCGCCGCCGCATCGGCCACAAAGCTGCGTACCCCATCCTCGATCTCAGTGTCCTCATCGAGATCGAGAACCGGCACCACAACCTCCGGCTCCGCCTCCACCCCGCGCGTGGCCCTGTACTCGGCCCGCACCGATTGCCGTCTCGACCCCTTGCGCAACATGTTCTTAGACGGCATCGCCCACGTCCTTCCCAAATGTCGCGCTGACAGCTCATGGCATGAGAAAACCGACCCGCGGGGCCGTGGGGAGAAGTGCTGGTGAACCCGTCCTAAGACGGCGGAACCCTACCGTGGCTCTTCAGGCATTCCGAACTGGCGGACAGCACACCGAGCCATATATACGAGCAGGACCCCTGTTTATTCAATGTTGGTTCAACCAGCGTTGTCCCCCGCACCTGCTTTGCAGGCCGGTTTCTACGCTGCATACTACCCGCCCCCGCCACACATTGCAAGCCGCCGCATCCGCGCCGTACCAATCGGCAACTCACAACTGTTCCTACTGCCACTCCATCAGGCTCTCCGCCGCGTAGTCGAACTGCGCCGATGGCCCGTCTGCTCCCGCCTGCACCTGCACGGCAACCCCATTTACCGTGGCGCTCGCCACCGTCCCAAACCGCCAGCGCACCGTCACCCGCGCCGCCGGGCCTCCCGAAATCTTCAGCGACTTCGCCCCTCGCACTACCACGCGCCCCTCGAAGTCGGTAATCCGCGTCTCGCCAGCCGAGCCTCCGATCAACTCATACACTCGCCGCTCGTCCAGCGTCTTCACCGACGAATTCCCGCTCTCCTTCTCTGGCACCAGAGTCATCACGTCCTCGGGAATCTTCGCAAGCACCGCGCCCGCGCGCGCCCACACCGGAATCGTCTCCAGCGGCGCGTCCGCCACCACCACCTTCCCACCCGCAACCGCAGCGCCCGTCCAGTAGTCCACCCACTCCCCCGGCGGAAGATACACCGTCCGCTGCGTCCCCTCGTCCACCACCGGAGCCACTAGCAGGTCCGGCCCGAAGAGATACTCATCCTTCGCCGCTCGCGCTCGCGCGTCGTCCTGATACAGCAACGCCAGCGCGCGCATCAACGGCATCCCCGTCCGCGCCGCCTCCTGCGCCGCCGCATAGCGATACGGAAACAGGCTCATGTGCAGCACTGCGTACCTGCGATAGACATCCAGCGCCTCATGCCCGCCCGGCGGCCCGTTCTTGTCAAAATCCCAGGGCCCGATGTTTGCGCTCGACATCACCTCCATCACCGGCGAGAACGCCGCGTACTCCGTCCACCGCTCCAGCAGCCGCGCGTCGGGAGTCGTCGCCGTCGCCTCGTACCCGCCCAGGTCCGCCGTCCACAGCGGCATCCCGCTCAACCCCGCGCCCAGGCCCGCCGTCACCACCGTCGGCAGTCCGTTCTCCGGCGAGAAGCTCGCCTCATTGTCCCCGCCCCACAGAAACCCAATCCCATTCGCCCCCACCGTCGCGCTGCGCGCAAACAGCACTCCATTTCCCTTCAGGTCCTTTTGGATCAGCTCCTCCACCGCGTTGTTGTACAGCACCGCATAGCGATTTCGCATCAGCCGCTGGTCGGTGCCGTCGGCAAACTTCACGTCGCCCAGAAAGCTCCCCTCCGCGTCGTCGTCCTTGAAGCCATCCGCGCCAGCCGCAATCGCCTGCCGAACTTGATCTTGCCACCACTGCTTCGCCTTCGGATTGGTGAAGTCGATCAGCGACCCCTCGCCCTTCCACCACCGCCCCACGTACGGACTCCCGTTCGGGTTCTTCACAAACAGCCCCTGCTCCGCCGCCTCCGCATAGTTCTCCGCCATCGGCGCAATCTTCCCCTCGAAGCCCGCCTCCTTCGGCGGGTCGGACTTTGAATTGATCCACGGCGTGTGCCACAACACCAGCTTGAATCCCTCCTCGTGAATGTGCCTCACCATCGCCGGCGCATCGTCGAACTGCTTCGGGTTGAACTTGTAATCGTTATATGTCGCCGCCCACGGCGAGTCGATCAGGATCACGCTCGCCGGCAGCCCCAGCTCCCGCGTCCGGTCCACATCCTCCGCAACCTGCGCCGCGTTCTGGTGATAGTCCCGCGCCTTCCACGGCGCAAACGCCCAATAAGGAGGAACCACCGCGCGGCCCGCCAGCGCCGTGAACCGCTCCAGAATCCCAGGAAACTCCGGCCCCGCAATCAGCACAATCCGCAGCTTCGCCGCCGTCACATCCACCACAATCTCATCGCGATCGCTGGCGTTCATGTCGAACGTCGCCTCGCCGGTGGTATCCACCCACAGCCCATAGCCCGTCGTGCTCATGAAAAACGGAACCGGCTTGTAGCTCGAACTTCCCTTCACCCCGTTGTTGTCCGTCGACAGGTTCTTCACCACCGTATGCGCGTGGTCCAACGCATCGAACCTCTCTCCCAGTCCGTAGTAGCTCGCCGCATCATGCACCAGAAAGCGCCAGTACCCAACCTCCCACGCCACGCTCGTGATCTCCACCACCCCCGGCGCCACCTGCTTCAGGTGCACCTTGTCGGTCGCCACCGGCGCGCCGTTGAAGTCGAAGTCATGCACCAACAACTCCGCGCCGCTCACAACAGCACCCGCCGCCGCACCACTTGCTGTATCCGCCTTTCCCGCCGCCCCAGTCTTGCTCGGCAATGTCAGCGCCACCGTGTCCGCGTCCCGCCTCACCAGCCCATCCACCGGAGCCTCCGGCGCGCGGACTACGCGCGTCGCTCCCGGCAGCTCCTCCGCGCTTCCGCTCTGCGCCCCTGCCCCCACATCCTGCGCCGCCGCGCGCCCCGCCCCCAGCGCCAACGCCAGCGCGATTACCGCCAAGCCCCTGCCCGCCATCCACGCCCTCCGCTTCCGAACCCGCAATTCCGGCAAGTTCCACAATAGCTGAAACCCTCAGCTCAAGCCGCTCGACCGAGATACCGGCGGCGGGTCAATTGAATCTGATCGCCAATGATTCCCGAGAGCCGAACTTCTTCAGATGAACCCTCGTACTTATATCCAGTAGAATGATGCGACTCATCATCAACAGCCGACACTCCGGTTGAAAGGAACGTTATGCATGTGCCACCTTGTTTTTATCATCCGATCATGGCAGGCGTCTGGATCGCAACCGATGTGCTCTGGATCGTTCCCGAGACCATCCTTTCGATACGGCTGCGTTCCGCAAAAGACGCGCAGAAAGCCGATCGCGGATCGAAGTCCCTTGTGATCGCGGCGGTTAATTTCGGCATCTGCCTCGGGTTCCTTGCCGCCTTCGAAGTCCCCAGCTTCTCCCTGGAAGCGCACTGGAAGGCTGTGTTTGCCCTTGGAATTGCCGTCTGGCTCGGTGGAATACTGTTTCGCCTGGCTTCGATTCGCATCCTTGGACACTCGTTCACCTATGACGTAGCGACTTCCAAGGACCAGCAGATTGTGGAACGGGGTCCCTATCGCTGGCTTCGGCACCCCTCGTATCTCGGTTCGCTGCTGGCCATGATCGGGTTTGGAATGACATTGACAAACTGGCTGGCGATGCTCTTGCCCGTATGCTGCCTCGCAACTGCTTATGCCTATCGCATCCCGATCGAGGAACAAGCTCTCGTGCGCGGCCTCGGCTCTGACTACAGCAACTACATGCGGCGAACCTGGCGGCTGATTCCGTTTGTGTATTAGTTCCGAAGACGGACATCCACCCCCTCGCCGCTCACATATTCGTCAACCCATGCCGCATCTCCTCGTTGAACGATGGCCGGATGAACGCCAGCATCCGCTCCAACTGCGCAACATACTCCTCCCGCCGCTCCATCAGCTTCGCCGTCGCGGCCCCGCACTCCGCGTCCGTCGCCCGCAATATCCCCTCCACCGCCAGCGAGCCCACCGCCTTGCGCAGCTCCTCCACCGTCGTATTCAGATACTGCGCGTCCCTCGGGTCTAGCAGCCACACCGGCCCGCCCCCGCCCAGCACGCCGGAGAGCCAGTAGACCTTCCCTGCCACAAATCCAATCCTCTGCTCCTCGCTCGTATCGTTGAAGCTGAACGTCTTGTACTTCGGGCTGTAGAAGCGCGTGGTCAACGGCACTGGCTGCCGGTTGCCGCTCTTCACCAGCTCCAACTGCCCCTGGTCCATCGTCTTGCGCACCGCGTTGTACACAAACCCCTCGGCGAACGGCTGCTCCGGCGCCGCAACCACATCGCGAAACGTTACCGTCATCGACGCGGCGATCTTTGCGTGCAGCACGCTCTGGCCGCCGTCTTCCAGCCGTACTTCGCCGTGCACCAGCGAGGTGTCCGCCCCCGAGCTCGACGCGTGGAACGGCCACTCAAACCGCCCAAAGCTCAACGGAATCCCATGCAGCGTCAGCGCGCACTCCGGCCTCGGATTCCTCAGCCGCTTGGCCGACTCCGCCAGGTACGCCCTCACACCATCCTTCAGGTCGGACCGGCCAAACTCGAAGCGCTCGCTCAACTCTAGCAACATCGTCTTGCCCGCCGCCGTTGCCGCATCTCCTACCGGCGCCAGCAGATACTTCGCCGTCCCCCTGCTCGCGTCCGCCTCGCTCGACACCACCGCCAGCCCCGCCGCCCGCGCCGCCGCCTCCACCTGTACCGCCAGCACCTCACTCCGCATAAGCCGCACCCTCCTCGCCCGCCGCATCCCCACTGTGCGGCAGCCACTCCTATCCTATTTGCATTTGATGTCGATGGAGCTCGTTCAGGATTCGGATGGCGGGCGACACACAATTCCTCTCTCCACTCGAATGGAGTGACGTGGAATCGTCTGCCGCCCGTTAGCGGTTAGTACACCACCAGCTTGACGGAACCCAGCAGGCCCGATGTTGGCGGCGGTGCGGGTGCTCCGCGTCCTGCTCCTCCTCCGGCCGCGCCGTAGCCGGCAGGTGGAGTTCCAGCGGGCGTTCCAGCAGCTCCCGCCCCAGCAGCTCCTGTCGGCCTGCGCCGAGCGCCTGCCCCAGCAGCTCCCGCAGGACCCGCACCAGCTGGACCCGCACCCGCCGGACCCGCACCAGCCGGAGCAGCCGCAGCCGGAGCACCCGGCGGCGGCCCGCCAAAGCCTCCGCGGCCCTGAGCAGACAGCGCATCCACCTCGATCACCAGATTATTCGCCCCCTTCTTCAGAGCGCCGGTCACGTCCCAGCGATACGGCTGCCATGAACACGCGCCCACGTCCTTTCCGTTGAGCGTCACCTTCGCGTAGTCGTGCACATCGGCGATCTCCAGGAACACACGCTTCCCCTTGGGCGCCTTGGCTGCAGTGAACTGCCTGCTATACGTCGCCGGCCCGGAGAACCCGGTTGTGCCCAGTTCCTCCCACGGCTTCAGTGCCGTCGTCATCTGCTTTCCGTTCAGGTCCAGCTTCCAGTCGCCATCCAGCGTCGCAAACGTGTCGCCCGCCGCAAACGACGGCTCCGGTGCGGCGGCAACCCCCTTCTTGGGCAGCGGCCCCACCACTATCACCTTCGCCTCATACGGCCCCAGAACCAGCGGAACCTTCACCGCATCCGGCCCATCGGCCACGGCACCGCTCAGAGGATGGATCTCGCCCGTAGCCAGGTCCCAATCCTGCGCCTTGCCGTGTCCTGCAAGGGTCGCCACGCGCGACTCCACCTTGTTGCTCTCGTTGAAGAAGAAGTACATGTCCCCGTCGATCCATGCGCGGTGCGTGTAGGTCAGCCGCGGGAACTCCGCGTCCAGCTTCACGTCCGGCTTGGGCAGCGCAGCCAGAACCGCCGGCGTAATGTCGCCCACGGGCTCAATCAGCGTGGCGAAGCTCAGGTCCGGCTTCTCCTTCGCATCCATGAACGTCTTGTCCAGGATCAGGCTCGGCGTCTTGCCCACGAAGATCACCTTGCCGCCCTGTTTCGCGAATTCCTGCAAGCGCGCGAGGCCAGTCCGCGTAATCACCGTCATCGAGGGGAGCACGATCGCCTTATAGGTCTGCCCGCTCAGGTTGGTGAAGCCGCCATTCGCCAGCGTCGCCACAGAACTCAGCGACTGCTCGTCGAAGTAGTCCCAGTCGATCTGGTGCTCGAACAACTGCCAGCCCAGCTTGGTCGTGCTGCGGTCGGCCTCGGTGGCCGCGTCGCCTCCCATCCATATCGTGTTGCCCGGATGGTACAGCCCAACCTGCGCCGCCGGTCGGCCGATCGACATCAGATAGCCGCCGCGGTTGCCGTACATCGCTATCATCCTGGCCTGCGGCTGCACCACAGGGTTCGCCGGCAGAGGCTCTCCGGCGGTGGCGTGCGTCCACGGCACGCGAAGCGCCAGCGTGGTAACGCCGCGCACCAGTTGGAAGTCCATCTGGTACTTGCCGTCAATCCCCGTTCCGCCGCCCTCTTCCGCCCACACCTTTGGCTTGCCGAACAGGTGCGCCGTCGAGCTGGCCAGCTTGGGGAAGTTGTTGTTGATGTTCCATGTCCCATCCGGCGTATGCACCGCGCTCGGAATCAGCTGGTTCAGGTTGTCGATCCCCGGCACCTCCACATACCGCTCGTCGCGGAAGAAGTCGCCCTCGCTGCGTTCCAGCGCCTGCATCGTCTCTTCGTGGTTCAGGTGCACCAGGTACTCCACGTTGTGCGCCTTCGCCCAGTTGGCCTGCTCGCCGAAGTACGAGTTCTGGAAGATCCCGCTCCACACGTCGTAGTAGTCCGCCCGCGCCAGGTCCGCGCCCTCGATCGGCTTGCGGTCGAACCACGAGGGAAGGTACGGCGCCAGGTCGTAGCCCTTCTTCGCCTTGAACTCCTCCAGCAGCTTCGGCGTCCACGGAATCCCGCTGCTGTAGTCCGGCTCATCGCCGAAGGTGCCCATCACAATCTTGCCGAACCGGTCGCCCACCGCCCCGTAGTAGGTCTCATGAACCGTATGCAGGAACGCGTCGGTCGCCTTCGGGTCCAGGTAGTTGATGATCGTGTACGTCGCGTCCTTGGCCCGTGTCCCGTCCGCGCGGTTGAAGTTGCGCGTCGGCGAGCTCAGGTACACATGCCGCAGAAACTGCACCTGCCAGGTGTAGCGCGGCTCGTTCGGCGTCGTACCCTCGGCCGGCGTCAGGTACTTCAACTGCATGTCCGCCGGCACAGGGATCGGGATCACCTGTTTGATCGCCCCGGTCTGGTCCGTCTCCGTCGCCCAGATCGCCAGCGTGTCCGGCGGCACCGGCATGGTCAGCGTCTGCCCCGGCGCCACGTGCACCGTAATGTCGGCCACAATGTCCTGCATCCCAAGCTGCGGATACCGCTCTGTGATATATCCCCCCGCAAACCCGCTCGGATAGTCGCTCTCATCCTGGATCCACATCCGCATGTTCCGCTTGGCCAACTCGCCCACAATGTACTTCACCAGGTCCATGTGGCCCGGCGATAGGTACGCCGGCTCGCCGTGGGCCATATCGCGCCGCCCGGGCGAAAGGTTGATCATGAAGATGCCGTTCGCCTCCATCTGGTCCAGGTCGAAGGAGATCCTCCGCCGCACATCGGCCTGGTCCGCGCCGTTCCAGCTCTGGAACTGCTGCATCGCCCCATACTCGCGCGGCGGAGATACAAAGTTCGCCGCAACCTCGGCGGTCGAAGGCACCGTAATCACCTGCCACGGACGCACCTGCGCCTGTGCCGGAGCCTGCGCCGGTGCCTGCGCCTGCGCGGCCACGGTCAGAACCATGAAGAACAAAACTGGAAAGAGGAAGAGCGGGACGAGTGAGAACCTGCGGGCAGCCTTCATTGCATCGACTCCGGATCGCTGATTTTCGTGCGCTCCGGAGTATACTCCGCCGCTCGCGCAGATCGCCACCAAGCCGCTTGCCGCACGTCCACCGCACCCCGACCCGCGTCATCCCGCACCCCAACCCGCGTCATCCTGAACGACAACCCGCGTCATCCTGAACGAAGTGAAGGACCCCTGTATTGTCTTTGTTTGATTTGGATGAGCCTCCGCGCGCCCTATACTAATTCCAAATTGCGTTCGACCAGACGCAGAGGGCGCCAGCCTCAAGCCGCTCTCCGTCCATCCGCATCCAAGGAAGTGCTATGCCATTCAAGTGGGAGAAGTTGACCGTCAAGTCGCAGCAGGCCATCCAGGCCGCCGCGTCCCTGGCCGCCGAGAACGGCAACCCGGAAGTCCTGCCCATGCACCTGCTCGCCGCGCTGCTGGAAGACCGCGAGGGCGTCGTCCTGCCCGTGCTGGAAGGCGCGGGCGTCCGCGTGCAGCAGCTTCTCGCCGGCGCCAACGCCGCCATCTCGAAACTCCCCAAAGTCTCCGGCTCCAACGCCCAGCCCGCCATGGCCGCCTCCCTGCAAAAGGTCCTCGACCGCGCCAGTAAAGAGGCCGACTCCTTCAAGGACGACTTCATCTCCACCGAGCACCTTCTCCTCGCCCTCACCGAGGCCAAATCCGATCCCACCCGCGACGCACTCGCCGCCATGGGCGCAACCCACGACGCCGTTCTCAAGGCCCTCTCCGCCGTGCGCGGCTCGCAGCGCGTCACCGACCAGAACCCCGAGGCCAAGTTTCAGGCGCTGGAAAAGTACGGCAAAGACCTCACTGACCTGGCGCGCAAGGGCAAGCTCGACCCCGTCATCGGCCGCGACGAGGAGATCCGCCGCGTCATCCAGGTCCTCTCCCGCCGCACCAAGAACAACCCCGTCCTCATCGGCGAGCCCGGCGTCGGCAAGACCGCCATCGTCGAGGGCCTCGCCCGCCGCATCATCCACGGCGACGTCCCGGAAATTCTCAAGGACAAGCGCGTCGTCGCCCTCGACCTCGCCAGCATGATCGCCGGGGCCAAGTATCGCGGCGAGTTCGAAGACCGCCTCAAAGCTCTGCTGAAGGAGATCGAAGACTCCAACGGCGAGATCATCCTCTTCATCGATGAGCTGCATACCCTGGTCGGCGCGGGCGCGGCCGAAGGCGCAATGGACGCCAGCAACATGCTCAAGCCCGCGCTCGCTCGCGGAGGCCTGCGCTGCATCGGCGCAACCACCCTCAACGAATACCGCAAGTACATCGAGAAGGACGCCGCCCTTGAACGCCGCTTCCAGGTCGTCTATGTCGGCGAGCCCAACGTAGAAGATACCATCAACATCCTGCGCGGCCTGCGCGAGCGCTACGAGTCCCACCACAAGGTCCGCATCAAGGACTCCGCCATCGTCGCCGCCGCCACGCTCTCCCACCGCTATATCTCCGACCGCTTCCTGCCCGACAAGGCCATCGACCTGGTCGACGAGGCCGCCGCCGCGCTCGCCAATCAGATCGGCTCCGTCCCCACCGAGATCGACGACCTCGAACGCCGCGCCACATCGCTCGAAATCGAGCAGGCCGCCCTCAAGCGCGAAAAAGACGAAGCCTCCCGCGAGCGCCTCGATGCGGTCCGCAAAGAACTCGCCGAAGTCCGCGAGCAAGCCAAGGCCCTCCGCGCCCGCTGGCAGCAGGAACGCGGCGCCATCGGCCGCATCGCCGAACTCAAAACCCACCTCGAAGCCCTCCGCTTCGAGGCCGAAGAGCAGACCCGCAAGGGCAATCTCCAGCGCGCCGCCGAACTGCAATACGGCGAAATCCCCAAGGCCGAAGCCGAACTCCGCAAGCTCACCGAATCCGCATCGCCGGACGCTAAAGCCCCGCACCGCATGTTGAAGGAAGAAGTGGACGAGGAAGACATCGCCGCCGTCGTCTCCAAGTGGACCGGCATCCCCGTCGCCAAGATGCTCGAAGGCGAGATGCAGAAGCTCGTCACGATGGAAGACCGGCTGCGCCAGCGCGTCATCGGCCAGGACGCCGCACTCACCGTCGTCGCCAACGCCATCCGCCGCAGCCGCGCCGGCCTCTCCGACCCCAAGCGTCCCATCGGCAGCTTCATCTTCCTTGGTCCCACCGGCGTCGGCAAAACCGAGACCGCCCGCGCCCTCGCCGAGTTCCTCTTCGACGACGAGTCCGCCATGGTCCGCATCGACATGTCCGAGTACATGGAGAAGCACGCCGTCGCCCGCCTCATCGGCGCGCCTCCCGGCTATGTCGGCTACGACGAGGGTGGCCAGCTCACCGAGGCCGTCCGCCGCCGCCCCTATGCCGTCGTTCTCTTCGACGAGATCGAGAAGGCCCACGCCGATGTCTTCAACGTCCTCCTCCAGGTCCTCGACGACGGCCGCCTGACCGACTCCAAGGGCCGCACCGTCGATTTTAAAAACACCGTCCTCATCATGACCTCGAACCTCGGTGCCACGCAGCTCACCACCGCCTGGGCCGAGGGCGAAGAGGGATTCGCCGAGGCCACCGAGCGAGTCCTCGCCATCCTGCGCGAGCACTTCCGCCCCGAGTTCCTCAACCGCATCGACGATGTCGTCGTCTTCCACCCCCTCGGCGAAGAGCAGCTCACCCGCATCATCGACCTCCGCCTCGCCGAGCTCGCCCGTATGCTCGCCGACCGCAAGATCACCCTCACCCTCACCCCCGCCGCGCGCAAGCTCATCTTCAAATCCGGCTACGACCGCGCCTACGGAGCGCGCCCCCTCAAGCGCGCCATCCAGCGCCTCGTCCAGGATCCTCTCGCCATCAAAATCCTCGACGGCTCCGTCCGCCACGGCGACCACGTCCTCGTCGACGCCACCAAATCCGCCCTCACCTTCGCCGTCTCCCCATGACCGGTTTGCGAAGTTGTGTTTTTCGCCGTCATCCCCCTGAGCTTGATGTGGTGCCTGCCAGTGTGTGATAGCCGACACAGACAGCCAAGCATTCGGGCGCTCAATACTTATTCCGCAAAGGCACTGCCGAAAGGAAAGATAGTCAGACAGTGCATCTCCAAGGGGGAGATATGCCAGATACAGCAGAGGGCCGAAGAAAGTTTATGAAACTCGCATTGGTTTCCGCTGGAGCCGTTATTGGATCCCTTGGGGCATCCAAACTTGCGTTTGGTGAAGAAGTGATGATTGGTAGGGTAGAGGAATCGTTGGGATTTGCGAAAGCCGCAGGCACCTGCGGCGCGGCCGTCAGTTGCGCTGGAGGCGGTGGCGAGTGTGGAGCAGCCGTCAGCTGTGCTGGCGGTGGTGGCGTGTGCGGAGCATCTGTCAATTGCGCTGGAGGTGGTGGAGTTTGTGGTGCTGCGGTCAATTGCACTGGCGGAGGCGGGCAATGCGGTGCGGCCGTCAATTGTACTGGTGGTGGTGGGCAGTGTGGTGCGGCCGTCAATTGCACTGGTGGTGGTAGAGGCGGTAGCGGCGGTGGGCAGTGCGGTGCTGCGGTCAGTTGTGCAGGAGGTGGCGGGCGATGTGGCGCTGCGGTCAATTGCGCTGGAGGCGGTGGTGTGTGCGGTGCTGCTGTCAATTGCGCTGGAGGTGGTGGGCAGTGCGGTGCTGCCGTTAATTGCACCGGGAGCTGAATAATGGAGGAACGCTCACTCAAACTGAAGCTAGCAGAAAGTGTTGTATATGCAGAAAGAGGTGGAAAGCACCTCTTTCTGCAGCCCAGCATCCCGGATTGGTTAGTTGTCAATCAGAATGGGGCTATTCTCCTCTCGCGTTGCGACGGTAGCGCAACGCGAGAGGAAATTGTCAAGTCGACGGCGGCATTCGGTAGTCTCTCACAACAAGCTCAGGCGCTTTTTTCTGAGGCACTGAGTCGTGGCATTCTTGTTGACTCCGCTTTTACGCTAAATAAAAATGCGGAAACAGTGCGCTGTGCTGAGCCAAAGAGTAATAAACCTATCCTTGGTAGCGTCCACTTAATGCTGACCAACCAATGCAATCTTCATTGCAGTTATTGCTACGCGCAAAGCGGTAAACCTTCCGAGGTGCTCTCCCTCAGAGATTTGGAGTTGATCGCGAATGGAGTTGCCTCAATATCGCGTTGTGTTGAGTATGAACTTTCCGGCGGGGAGCCATTACTCAATCCACATGCGCTCGACTTCGCTGAGATGGTTAAGGCGTCTGGAAATACCGTCCATATCCTTACAAATGGCACACTTATAGACGAGAAGAACGCAGAGAGCATCAGCAAAGTCGCTGATATGGTCAAGATCAGTCTCGACGGCAGTAGCGAAGATGTACATTCAGCGACACGCGGCAAGAATAATTTTGCGAGAGTTGTTCGAGCGATTGACTTTCTTGTGAACCTCAATGTCAATGTAATCGTCGCCATGACAGTGACGAGGGAAAATCGGAGCGATATTCCAGAGATGGTTTCTCGCTTCGGTTCCCGTTTGGTGCTGCAACCATTGTTTAAGGCAGGACGGGGTGAAGACAAGGATCATCTGTCGCTGACAGGCGCTGAGTATTACGAGGCTCTGGCCTCTGTAGATGGACTCGCTCCAATGGGAATGATCGCGAAGACGCTTGAGTCAGTCAGGGGACGGGGGATTCGCCGATGCGCGTTAGCCGAACGCGAAATCAGCATCTCGGAGACCGGCGATATATATCCATGTCAGCTTCTTCACGCGGAGGAGTTTAGGGCTGGAAATATTCGAGAACGTCCTTTGGCCGAAATCTACTATGAATCGCCTGTCTTCAATCGCTTGCGCAATATAACAGTCGATACACTTGGAAAATGCTCAACATGTGAACTTCGCTACATTTGCTGCGGGGCATGTAGAGCAAGGGACTACTACGAAGTCGGGTCAATTGAGAGCGTCGGCGAATTCTGCGAGTATGAAAGACAAGCATTCATCAACGGCCTATTCGAATCTGTAGAGATGCAGTCCATCTAGCCGGGCACCGGTTGCCCCACATCTCGCTTTTGAGATGTGGGTTCTGGTTCCAACCCGCCGCCGAATCTTTCTTTCGCCAAAAACCTCAGCAAAATCGCATGTCAAGCCCCTCGACCCTCCAAAATCCACCTAACCCGCACCGCACCAATCACTTCCATCGAAATAATAGTTGGCATAACAGTTTCCTTCCAGCGCGTATAATAGAGGTAGTAGAGAGATGACAGAGAAGCCCTGCGTCCGCGCCGGGCTTCTTTTCTTTGCTCTCCCGCCGAAATTGCCGGCTTGCCCGACCGCAACCCATTGGCTGAGAGGACTTTGCAAACAACTCGTTTACCATGACTACTTTGCAGACACATGCCCCGGCAAAGCACAGATTCATAAAGAGTTCCTCTCAAAATACCCCGGGGGGGGGGAGGGGGGGGGGGGGGGGTAATTAATAACGAATTGATTAACCCATTCAGCGCTGAATGGGAATCCTTGGAGGTCTATCCACAAGCAACCATGCGCGATGCCGTCCGTGTGCCGATACCCGCCAAACTTCGTACAATAGAAAAACTGTGACATTAGACTTTTTAGGCACTTTGCAACGGACCGGGATGTGTGGAGAGCTGCGCGCCGAAGACGCGGGGCAGGATGTCGTTCTCATGGGCTGGGTCAACCGCCGCCGCGACCACGGCGGCCTCATCTTCCTCGATCTGCGCGATCGCTCCGGCATCGCTCAGATCGTCGTCGACGAGAAGTCCGCCGCCGCCCACGCCAAAGCCGACGCAGCGCGCCCCGAATTTGTTGTTGCTGTTAAAGGAACAGTCCGCCGCCGTGCCGCCGGACTCGAAAATCCCAACATGCCCACCGGCGAGATCGAAGTCGTCGCCAGCGAACTCCTTCTGCTCAATGATGCCCGGACGCCGCCCTTCTCGCCCGCCGAAGACGCCATCGCCAACGAAGAGGTGCGCCTGAAGTATCGCTACCTCGATCTGCGCCGCACGGAGATGCAGGCGAACTTTGCCCTGCGCAGCCGCGTCGCCATGGCCATCCGCAACTACCTCGTCGGCGAAGGCTTTCTGGAGATCGAGACGCCCTTCATGACCCGCTCCACACCCGAGGGCGCGCGCGACTATCTCGTTCCCAGCCGCATCCACGCCGGCAGCTTTTACGCGCTGCCCCAGTCGCCGCAGATCTTCAAGCAGATCCTCATGGTCTCCGGCTTCGACCGCTACTTCCAGATCGCCCGCTGCTTCCGCGACGAGGACCTGCGCGCCGACCGCCAGCCCGAGTTCACCCAGATCGACCTCGAGATGTCCTTCCCGCAGATGGACACCATCTTCCGCGTCACCGAGGGCTTCCTCACCGCCGCCTTCGCCGCCGCCGGTGTTGCGCTCACCCCGCCCTTCGTCCGCATGACCTACGACGAGGCCATCCGCAACTACGGCATCGACAAGCCAGACATGCGCCTCCCAGCAATGGTCGATCTGTCGGATGTGCTAACACCAGCGTTGAGAGAATCCCTAAAGATTGAGCAGCGACTGCCCGTACTGGCAGTCGTAATTCCGAAAACAGGTCTACTGAGTGGAACAGCAAGGAAAGCGCTTATGTCAGAAGTTCGGGCGTTCTTCGGCGACAGTGGACTCGATGTACTCGATGTCTTGCGCCTTGCGCTCAGCGACAACCCTGAGTTCACTAATCTGGCGGCCCAGATAAAGTCACGTATCGATCAATCCCTAGAATTTTTTTTGGGAGTTCTCGATCCGAACGTTCCAAATACGGTCATGGTTGTCACGCCCAAGCTCGGTACGCCCGCCATGTGGAACTACGATCCGCAGTGGATCTATAAGCGCGTCGGCGCGCTCCGCCTCGAACTTGGCGCAAAGTTCGCCGACAAACACGGCCTCTTCGCCAAAACCGGCGCCGCCTCCGACTTCAAATTCGTCTGGGTCACCGACTTCCCCATGTACGAGTGGAACGAGGAGACCAAGACCTGGGACGCCGCGCACCATCCCTTCACCTCGCCGCACGAGGACGACATCCAGGCCAGCCGCCTCACCACCGACAAGGGGGCCGTCCGCGCCCTCGCCTACGACATCGTCCTCAACGGCAACGAGCTCGGCTCCGGCTCCATCCGTATCCACCGCAAGGACGTGCAGGCCGAGATCTTCCGGTCATTAGGTATGACGGATGAAGAGGCCCACGAACGCTTCGGCTTCTTCCTCGACGCGTTGGAGTACGGCACGCCTCCGCACGGAGGCATCGCCCTCGGCCTCGACCGCATCGTTATGATCCTGGCCGGCGCCGCCAGCCTGCGCGAGGTCATCGCCTTCCCCAAGACCGCCAAGGCCATCGACCTCATGGTCGACGCCCCCACCCCCGCCACCCCCCAGCAACTCCGCGAACTCCACCTCCGCATCGCCACCCGGAGTTAATTCATCCACCGCTTGTCGTTGGGGTCTTTCTTCTCGTCGGGATCGACGTATCGCCCCTCCTCGTCGAAGTGCACCTTGCGCCCCTGCTTGCCCATGTACACCTCGAACTTCCGCGCCGCCCTCCGCCGCTTCGCGCGGTAGTACGCATTGCGCATCCCGAAGTACTGCTCGCCGAATCCGAACGCCAGCCCCCGCCGCGGAGCGTAGCGCACATACAGCCATCCGGCGAGCGCGCCCGAGAGCTGCAGCAGCGCGCCAAACTCATTCGCGTCCTTCAGCAGGATTGCAACCGCGATCAATAGATAGATCGCCACCAGATACTTGGCGCGGATGCGGAACGGAAACGGGAAGAGCAGGAACTCCGCGTCGCCCATGCGCACCGCAATCGCAATCATCACCCCGAAGATCCCCGCCCACGCGCCATTCCCCAAGCTCGCCGGGCTCAGCCGCAGCACGTGCGTGAACGAGATCGCCGACGCCACTGCCGCCCCGCCGATCGCCGACGTGAAGTACAGCTCCTTCAGCCAGCGCCCGCCGTACGCCCCCTCCAGCAGCGAGCCGCAGAACC
>Ga0187848_10001519_pt1 | contig 19598 bp, 24 predicted proteins | sample June2016WEW_4_40_FD_132424 | JGI IMG/M metagenome (GOLD analysis project Ga0187848, IMG submission 132424) | Peatland microbial communities from SPRUCE experiment site at the Marcell Experimental Forest, Minnesota, USA - June2016WEW_4_40 | ecosystem: Environmental > Terrestrial > Soil >... | reverse complement strand
TGGCGCATTTCGGGATTACCTCACCAAAAGTTAGGTTATCCCGAAACGTCAGGAAGCTGCCGAACGCCCTGTCAACCCAGCACTGCGACCAAAACCCCCGCCCGGAATGCGCCGGATCCAGGAGGTACGACATCATCGAGTCCTAAGTCCCAATCACAAATGCGAGTTTCGAGTAGGTTCTGAAGCTTGTCTTGAAACCGGTGTTGTAATTCGAGCAGCACGGCGCCTAGTTTCGGATCTGACTCCTTGCCGGTGAAGCTGATAACGACTTCCTCGATCCCCTCTCGCTGAAGATCTCGCGGGGCTTCAAATCGGATGTCGCCCGGCAGTGGCGCCCGTGGACCAACTGGTGGGCCAATTGTTGGCTCGGTAGCGGTGAAGAGGAGCCACCCATCCCATGCGATGCATGCTTTTCTTTTGACTTCCGGCGCCACCCGCTCCCGGAAAACGTCGGGCGCGGCTGCGATGCTACGACTCGTTCCGCCCGCGTAGGGTTTTGCCATGGCATCGAAAAGGGTCTCTGCGTATGAGCAGATGTAATCGATAACCCGGCAGCCGCTCTCGCGCAAATTGTCTGCTGTTGGCCGAAACCTCGGGTTTCGAGGTGTGTAGGGCGTCAGATTGTTTCTGAGTGCAGACTCTGCCTCCTTTTCGGCCAGTTCGATGGCCTTCACCGAGGCTTCAGGTAACCGTGGCCAATTGTCCATCGCTCCCTCAGCGATTCCCTGAAGTTGGATTGCCGCCAACCGGACAGGGACTCCGGCTTGTCGCCCCGCGAAGGCTAGGCGGCCGGTTTCAAGTATACGCCTCCGAAAAGACCACAAGCGTCGGCTCAAAGTGCTCGCTTTGGTAGCTCCGGGGCGCTCAGTTTTTAGGCCTAGGCAGTGTAGTGACTTTTGCAGGGAGTCAGACCGTTTCAGGGCTTCTCAGCGCTCCTCACCGTTCCCGGCGCTACGCCAGATAAACCGCAGTTAATACAGCTAGTTACATGAAAATAGGCGAGATAGGAAGGAAAGGCGAAAGGATGGCATGAGGTGATTAAGAGTCAGTTGCTCTGCCAGTTGAGCTACGCGCCCTTTTGGGTAGTTCTGCGGGCGTGCCGGGCGTCAGCCGCGGCACAGAGAACAGTATAGCATCCGAGCGCCGCCAAATCGGCGATCGATCGCCACAAACGAGCTCGCCTATTTTGCCGGGTTCCATCCGTCGTTGCCGCGCAGGAACACCTCGGGGCGAAAGGCCGCGGCTTCCGTGGCGGTGAGCTGGTGCGACCACGCCACACGCGCCTCCAGCCGCGCGCCCGGGCCTGTAGAATGGTATTCACCGTAAAATGCCGTCTTCTCGGCCTCTGGTTTGTTCCAGTTGTTCCAGCCGCCCGGAACGATCTGCGGCCCCATCCAGCAATCGATATAGACCACCCGCGCGTACAGCCGCCATGGCCGGCCCAGCGCCACGCTCGTTACTCCTTCGTCCGCCGTGAGCCGCGATCCAATCAACACGAAGCCGGTGGGCTCGTCCGCCCGCGTCCGCCTCACCGCCGTTAGGTAGCCGTTGCCGCGACTGTGGATCTCGCAGTCTTCGAAAACCGCCGCCGCGTTGCCGAAAATGAAATCCACGTGCCCGGAAATGTAGCAATGGACGTAATACTGCCTGCCGCTGGCGGCGTAGAGCGTGTCCTGCCAGCCGATGAAACGGTAGTCGCGGAAGATGGCGCGGTCCGAATGCACCGAAACCGCCACCGCCTGCGCGCCCTGGGCGGGATTTTCGAAAGTGATGTTCTGGGCTTCAAACCCCGCCCCGTCCACATCCACCGTTGCGCTGAAAAACGTGCCGCCGGTTTCTTTCGCCGTCTGCCCATGCGTGATGATTGTCGTGGCCGCGTCCTTGCCCACCAACGTCACGCGCGGCATATCCTGCGGCACCACCACGCGCTCGCGATAGGTCCCAGGCCGGATTTCGATGTACAACCGCCCGCGCCCTCCAATGGGAGCCTTGTCCAGCGCATGGTCCAAGGCATTCTGCACGGTGGGGAAATCCCCCGTGCCATCCTGGGCCACCACCACGTGAACATCCTGCCCAGCCGCAAGAAAAGCCCCGGCAGCCATCGCCGCGGCAAAAGAAAAAACTCGAATGTGGAGCATTAGAACATTCCCATTGTAGAGCCAGGCGTCCCGCTGCGCCCGCTCACCCGTTACGTGGCGCGGCCTGTCAAGGCTGCAGCGTCCCGATTCTTCGGGACGTTCTTCTCTTGCACCGCACAGCCCTTTGACCGCCGCCCCGAGAGCGCCAGTCCGAGCCGCGGCCACAACCGTTGCCAGCCCACCCTCCCGTTCGCGCTACAGTTAGATTTGCCTTCCGCCTCCCCTATGTCGATTCCTTTGCTGGCCACCGCGGTAGCGTGGGCCGGAGTCGCGGTGGGGTTGTGGCTGACCGGCTTGCGCCAGCGCGTGGGCCCTGCCCTGGCCTTCAGCGCGGGAGTTCTGCTGGGTGTCTCCGCGTTCGGCCTGCTGCCGGAATTGGCCGGCGCCAATGGCTGGCCCGCCAGCTTGCTGCTCTTTGCCGCCGGTTATGGCCTGCTGCTGGCGATCAACCGCTTTGCCTATCCGGTTTGCCCCACTTGTGCCCACAGTCACCGTCACGAAGGCTGCGCCACGGAACTGCACGGTTTCGGAGTGCCGTTGATCGCCGCCGCCGCCATCCACAGCTTCCTCGATGGCTGGAGCATCGTCAGCGTCGGCGAGGCCGCTCCGCTCGGCCTCCGCATCGCCGTTCCGCTGGCGGTTACCCTGCATAAACTCCCAGAAGGCATCGCGCTCGGCGGCGTTTTGCGCGCTGCTGTGGCATCCCGCGGCCAGGCGCTTGTCTGGAGCGCTCTAGCCGAAGGCGTCACCTTGCTAGGCGCCGCTCTGGGAATTGCGCTCGCCCCGCGCCTCGGCTTCGCCTGGACTAGTTACCCCCTCGGCATCACCGCCGGCTGGCTGTTTTTCCTGGGCTACCACGCCGTCCACGAAGAATGGAAGCGCCGCGGAGCCGTCCCCGCGCTTACCGCAACCCTAGCCGGAGTCGCCGGCGCCGCCGTGGTCCAACATGGAGCCGAAGCCCTTCTTCGGTAAGTATTCGGTTTCGCAATCACGGTGACGTATTCGGCAACCGCGCTCCTGTCGGCTTCGGCTCCGCAGCGCCACCGCCCGCCATTATGTTACACTTCTGGTTTATGGCAGCCGTCTCCGTCGCTCGGGGTCATCATCATCACGCCACCTCTCCGCGACGGGCGCTCGGCTGATCGGATTCCAAGCTTGAACGAAAGGACGCCCGCCGCGAAAACGGCGGGCTTTTTTATTGCCCGAACCGATGAATTTGGATTTTAATAAGTCGAATTTGGATTTCACGAAGTCCGGCGGCTTGATTACCGCCGTCATTCAGGACTACGCCTCCGGCCGCGTCTTAATGGTCGGATACATGAACGAAGAGGCATTCCGCCGCACCGTCGAAACCGGCTTCGCCACCTTCTTCAGCCGCTCGCGCCAAAAGCTATGGCTCAAAGGCGAAACCAGCGGCCATCGCCTGGCGGTCAAGGAAATCGCCACCGATTGCGACCGCGATGCCGTCCTCGTCAAGGTCGAAGCGCTGGGCCCCGGCGTTTGCCACGAGGGCTACCAAAGCTGCTTCTTCCGCAAACTCGAAAACGGCGAGTGGAAAGTCGCCGAAGCCCGCGCCTACGATCCCGCGGCGGTCTACGGAGGCAAACCGTGAAGCTCAAACTCGGCATCCCCAAAGGCAGTCTCGAAAACGCCACCATCGACCTTTTCCGCCGCGCCGGCTTCCATATCAGCACCAGCAGCCGGTCGTATTTCCCGGCCATCGACGATCCCGAAATCGAGTGCATGCTCATCCGCGCCCAGGAAATGGCCCGCTACGTCGAAGACGGCATACTTGACGCCGGCCTCACCGGCCGCGATTGGATCCAGGAAAACGAAGCCGACGTCAAAGCCATCGCCGATCTCATCTACGCCAAGCAGAGCTTCGGCAAAGTGCGCTGGGTGCTGGCCGTCCCCGAAGCGTCCAGCTTCTCCAGCGTCCGCGATCTCGAAGGCAAGATCGTCGCCACCGAGCTCGTCGCCACCACCAAGCGCTATCTCGCCGCGCACGGCGTCAAGGCCAAGGTGGAATTCAGTTGGGGCGCCACCGAAGTGAAACCGCCCGTGCTGGCCGACGCCATTGTCGAAGTCACCGAGACCGGCTCTTCGCTTCGCGCCAACAAGCTCAAAATTATCGATACCGTGCTCGAATCGAACACCCAGTTCATCGCCAACCACGCCGCCTGGGCGGACCCCGAGAAGCGCCGCAAGCTCGAAGACATCCAGATGCTGCTCGAGGGCGCCATCAACGCGCTGGGCAAAGTCGGCCTGATGCTCAACGTTCATCGCGACAATCTCAGCGCCGTGCTGGGCGTTCTGCCGGCCTTGAAGCGCCCCACCATTTCGCACCTGAGCGACGAGGATTGGCTGGCGGTGAATACCATTCTCGATGAGCTCTCGGTGCGCGAAATCATTCCCCGGCTGAAGCAGGCGGGCGGCGAGGGGATTGTCGAATACCCGCTGAACAAAATCGTCCTGTGATCCGCATTCTCACATCCCGCGAAGTCGGCCGCCTGCTGGCGCCAAAGGCGGCCCGTCTGAGCGAAGCCGAAGCCACCGTGCGCCCCATCCTGGAGGATGTGAAGCGCCGCGGCGATGCCGCCCTGATGGAATATGCGCGCCGCTTCGACGGCCTCACGCGGCGTTCGGTGCGCGTGCCGCCCGCCGAGCTAGCCGAAGCCCGAGCCCGCCTCGCGCCAGCGTTTCGTAAGGCCGTCAGCGCCGCGGCGCGCAACATTCGCGCTTACGCCCGCGCGCAGATGCCGCGTGCGTGGCGCCGCAAATTCGCCCCTGGCCTGGAGCTCGGCCAGATCGTCCGCCCGCTCGATACCGTCGCCGCCTACATCCCCGCGGGCCGCTATCCCCTGCCCTCCACGCTTTTGATGACGGTGATTCCCGCGCAGGTGGCTGGCGTGCCCAACATCTGCATGGCTTCGCCCAAGGCGGTCACCGAAGTGTTCGGCGCCGCGGCGCTGGTCGGCGTCGAGCGAGTTTTCGAAATGGGGGGCGCGCAAGCCATCGCCGCATTCGCCTATGGCACCCGCACCGTTCCCCGCGCCGACCGCATCGTCGGTCCCGGCAACATCTATGTCGCCGCCGCCAAGAAACTGCTGGCCGGCGAGGTCGGCATCGATTTCGTCGCCGGCCCGACCGAAATTCTAATCGTGGCAATCGATGGCGATCCGAAGCACCTCGCGGCGGATATGCTCGCCCAGGCCGAACACGATACCGACGCCTCCGCCGTGCTCCTGACCACTTCGCGCCGCCTGGCCGCCGCCGTGGCAAAGGAGATCGATCGCCAATTGGCCGTTCTTCCCACCGCGCCCGTGGCCGCGGAAGCCATTCGCCGCAATTCCGCCATCGTGGTGGTGCGCTCAGTCGACGAAGCCATGGAGATCGCGAATCGCTTCGCCCCCGAGCACCTCAACATTCCCGACGCCTCCCTGCTCGCCCAGGTCCGCCACGCCGGCAGCGTGTTCGTCGGCCCGTTCAGTCCCGAAGCGGCCGGAGACTACGCTTCCGGTCCCAACCACGTCCTGCCCACCGGCGGCGCAGCCCGCCAACGCGGAGGCTTGAGTGTCAACGATTACCTCAAGGTGATCTCGGTTCAGCAGCTCACCCGCCCCGCCCTGGCCGCGTTAGCCCCCGCCATAACTACCCTAGCCCGCGCCGAGGGCCTGGAAGCTCACGCCCGCAGCGTGGAGGTGCGGCGATGAATTTTCTTCTGGCGATGCGGTGCCCTGTAGGGCAGACCCCCTGGTCCGCGCGGGTCCCCCTGGACCCGCTCTTCAACACTGAGACCATCGCTCTGCCGGCGAAAGGCCGGCCAGGGGGCCGGCCGCGGACCGAGGGGTCCGGCCTACTATGAAACCCCACCTCCCCAAAGGCGCCGTCAAACCGCGCGCGGCCGTCCTCTCCATGGCGCCTTACTCGCCTCCCACCGGGGGACGCCTGGGCAAGCTGCGTCTCGATTTCAACGAAAACACCGTCGGCTGTTCCCCGGCCGTGCTGGACGCCCTGCGCGATCGCCTCACCGGCGAACGCCTCGCCGTTTATCCCGAATACAGCGCCGCCCGCGAAGAAGTCGCCCCCTACTTTCGCGTCGCGCCCGAGCAGTTCGTCTTCACCAACGGCACCGACGAAGCCATCCAGGTATTTCTCAATACCTACGTGGACGACGGCCAGGAAGTGGTCCTGCTGAAGCCTTCCTACGCCATGTACCGCTTCTATGCCGAAGTGGCCGGCGCCAAGCTCCGCGAGATCGCCTTCGAGCCCCCAGCCATGGATTTCCCGCTCGACGAATTGCTGGCGGCCATCACGCCCGAAACCCGCGCCGTCCTCATCGCCAACCCCAACAACCCCACCGGCACGGGCATTTCGCAGGAAGCGCTCGAACGAATTCTGCGCAAAGCACGCCGCGCCGCCGTGCTCGTCGACGAGGCCTACTACGAATTCTCCGGCGTCACCATGCTGGGCTCGCTCGATGCCAAACCCAACCTGTTCGTGTGCCGCACGTTTTCGAAAGCCTTCGGGATGGCCGGCATGCGCCTCGGCTGCCTGTTTTCGCATTCCGCCAACATTCAATACCTGCACAAAGCCCAATCGCCGTACAGCGTCAACTCGCTGGCCGTCGAAGCCGCCCGCGCCGCCGTGGCCGATACGCGCTACATCGAAAGCTACGTTACTGAAGTGCTGGCCGCGCGCGAGCTGCTTTCGGCCGGTTTGGAAAAGCTTGGCATTCCGTACGTGCGCAGTTCGGCGAATTTCGTCCTCGCTTATTTCGGCTCGCGCGCGATCGCCATTCGCGACGCCCTCCGCGGCCGCGCCATCCTGGTCCGCGACCGCAGCTACGAAGCCCCCGGCGCCGTCCGCATCACCGTCGGCACCCGCGAGCAAACCGCCCGCCTGCTCGCGAGCGTGGAAGAGATCCTGAAGCCATGACCCCGTCCCATACCAAACCAACCGTCGGGCAGACCATCGTTTTTTGTGGTCTGCCCTCGGGGAGCTTTTGTGGGGCAGGTTGTCAACCTGCAGGCGGATTGCTAATCCGCCCCAATGCCGGCATGGAATCCCCCATCCACTAACTCCATGACTCAACCCATCCTCATCTTCGACATGGACGGCGTCCTGGCCGACGTCACCGAATCCTACCGCGAAACCATCGCCCGCACCGTCGCGCATTTCACCGGCGCCGCGCCCACCCGCGAGCGCATTCAAGAACTCAAGAATCAGGGCGGCTGGAACAACGATTGGAAGCTCTCGCACCATCTCGTGACCGCCGCCGGCGTGGATGCCAGCTTCGCAGACGTCCAGGCGCATTTCCAACAACTGTTCCATGGCAATGGCAGCGACAGCCTGATGCTACGCGAACAATGGGTGGCGCACCCCGGCGCGCTCGAAAAGCTGAACCGCCGCTTTCAATTCGCCCTCTTGACCGGCCGGCCCAAGTGGGAAGCCGAGCTGACCCTGCAGCGTTTCGCCCCCGGTCTGCGCTTCGATCCCATCCTCGGCATGGACGAAGTCAAGCAACCGAAACCCGCGCCCGAAGGTCTTCTCGCCATCGCGGCTGCCCATCCCGGTGCCGAGCTCTTTTACATCGGCGATACCGTGGACGATGCCGCCTGCGCTCGCTCCGCCGGCGTCCCCTTCATCGGCATCGCCGCGCCGTCGAACCCGCTCTACCTCGACCTGGTGTTCCTCTTTCAGGAGCACGGCGCTTACGCGATTATTGACGACATCAACTATCTGGAGGAGGTGTTTCCCGAATGAGGGTTAGAAAAAGCGCCATCCGCCGCGATACCAAGGAAACCCGCATCCAGGCCTCGCTCGCCATCGAAGGGCGCGGCAGCTACCGGATCCAAACCGGCATTCGCTTCTTCGACCACATGCTCGAGCTCTTCGCCAAACATGGCGGATTCGATTTGAAGCTCCAGGCCGAAGGCGATCTCGACGTCGACCAGCACCACACCGTCGAGGACGCCGGCATCGTACTCGGCCAGTTGTTCGCCCAGGCGCTCGGCGACCGCAAAGGCATCAACCGCGCCGGCTATTTCGTCCTTCCCATGGATGAAACCCTGGCAGTCGTCGCCGTCGATCTCGGCGGACGCCCGGCGCTGGTCTACAAAGATATGGTGCGGGTGCGCCTGGTAGGCGATCTGCAAACCGAGCTGGTCGAAGATTTCTTCGGCGGCTTCGTCAATCACGCCGGCGCCAACTTGCACGCCAAGGTTCTCTACGGCCGCTCCAGCCATCACAAAATCGAAGCGATTTTCAAATGTTTCGCGCGGGCCATGAAATATGCCTGCTCGAAGGACGCGCGCTTGAAAGACCAACTGCCATCCACCAAGGGGCTTTTGTGATCACCATTCTCGATTACGGCGCCGGCAATCTACGCAGCGTGCAGAACACGCTTGAGGAGCTGGGCTGCGATTTTCGGCTGGTGCGCGATGCGCGCGGCCTCGCAACCGCGGAAAAGATTTTGCTGCCCGGCGTAGGCCACTTCGGCCAGATGATGCGCGCGCTCGACGATCTGGGCGTGCGCCAGACCTTGGCCGACCGCATCCGCGCCGGCGTGCCCTTTCTCGGCATCTGCCTCGGCCTGCAGGCCCTGTTCGAGTCGAGCGAAGAAGCTCCCGAAGCGCGCGGCCTCGGTATTTTTCCCGGCGCCGTCCGCCGCTTTCCCGCCGGCGTCCGCATCCCGCATATGGGCTGGAACGAGCTCGAAGTCAGTCCGAATTCCAAACTGGCCAGCGGCCTCACTGTCCGCCCCTATGTCTATTTCGCACACAGTTACTACGTCCCGCTCGATCCGCGCGCCGCGGCCACCTGCACCTACGGCGTGCCCTACACCGCGGTTCTAGAATCCGGCCAAATCTTCGGCGTCCAGTTCCACCCCGAAAAATCCGCCGCCGTCGGGCTACATATTGTAAGGAACTTCGCCTCATGCTGACCAGCGTTGTGGGACAGTCCTCCCGGCCTGTCTTCCAAGACCACAGGCCAAAACCTGTGCCACCAAGTCAGGCTTTAGTACGGCGGACCCCGCGGTCCGCGCGGGTCCCCCTGAACCCGCTCTTCGACGCTGAGACCAAGCCCCCGAAAGGCCGGCCGGGTGCCTGGCCGCGGACCAAGGGGTACGCCCGACCATGCTAGCCAAACGCATCATCCCCTGCCTCGACGTCACCGCCGGCCGCGTCGTCAAAGGCGTCCATTTCGTCAACCTGCGCGATGCCGGGGATCCCGTCGAGCTGGCCGAGCGCTACAACCGCGATGGCGCCGACGAGCTCGTGTTCCTCGATATCACCGCCTCCAGCGACGCGCGCGACATCATGGCGGACATCGTCGCCCGCACCGCGCGCAAGGTATTCATCCCGCTCGCCGTCGGCGGCGGCATCCGCGGCATCGCCGATGCCCGCCGCATTCTGATGTCCGGCGCCGATAAAGTTTCGGTGAATACCGCCGCCGTCCGCCGTCCCGAGCTGATTACCGAATTGAGCCTCGAGTTCGGCGCCCAAGCCGTGGTGCTGGCCATCGACGCGCGCCGCTATGCGCCCGGCCAGTGGCATGTCTACACGCGCGGGGGCCGCGACGACGAAGGCATCGACGCCGTCGCCTGGGCCGCGCGCGGCGAAGAGCTTGGCGCCGGCGAGATCCTGCTCACCTCCATGGATACCGATGGCGTGCAGGACGGTTTCGATTGCGCCCTCACCCGCGCCGTTTCCAAGGTCACTCACATTCCCATCATCGCTTCGGGAGGCGCCGGCAAGCCCGAGCATTTCGTGCGCGTCCTCACCGAGGGCTGTGCCGACGCCGCCCTGGCCGCTTCCATCTTCCACTACCAAACCTACACCGTGAACCAGCTCAAGGAAGAGCTCGACCGCCGCGGCATTCCGGTGAGGCCGGCATGATTTTTCCCTGCATCGACCTGATGGATGGCAAGGTGGTGCAGCTTGTCCAAGGCCGCGAGAAAGCCTTGGAGGCCGATTCGCCGGAAGCCATGCTCCAGCGCTTCGCCGCGTTTCCCGAAATTCAAGTCATCGATCTCGACGCCGCCATGGGCCGCGGCTCGAACGACGGCCTGGTGCGCATGCTTGCCGGCCGCGCGGCCACACGCGTCGGCGGCGGCGTGCGAACGGTCGAGCGGGCGCGGACCTTGGTCGAACAGGGAGCGCGAAAAGTGATCGTGGGCACGTCGGCGTTTACCCAGGCGGGCGTCAACCGATCGCTCCTCGCCGCCATGCGCGACGCCATCGGCCGCGACCGGCTCATCGTTGCGCTCGATTCCAAAAACGGTCGCATCGTAATCAAGGGCTGGCAGCAAGCCACCGATTTCACGGCGGAGCAAGTGCTGCGCTCGCTCGAGCCCTACTGCTCGGGTTTTCTCTGCACCTACGTCGATAAGGAAGGCATGCTGCAGGGAACCGACCTCGACTGGTTCCGCCGTCTCCGCGCCGCCACGGCGCTCGAGATCACCGCCGCCGGCGGCATCACCACCCTGGAGGAAGTGCGCGCCCTCATTGCCATGGAAGTGCACGCCGCCTTGGGCATGGCCATCTACACCGGCCGCCTGAACCTCACCGAGCTGGCTCAATTGCGGTAGCGCCGGCGATCTTGTCGCCGGTGCCTTTCGCTATTCCGTCCCGCTGTCCGGCCCTTCCACCTGCTCCCGCGCCGCGCCTTCGGCCACCGCTACTTCCGCGGCCGGTCGCTCCAGCAATTTCGCATACCCGCCCAGCCATAACCCGAAAATAAAATGCGCCACCAGCGTGGGCGTCTCCGCATATTCATAAGCCAGCAGCGGAAGCGCGTGCCGGTAAATCAGCTTGTACGCCACCAGGTACCACGCCAGCGCCGCCGCCAACGCCAGCAGCCGCACCCGGTGCGAGCCGATCCGGCCGGCGGTCGCCGTGGCGAAACCAGCGGCAAGCGCTCCATAAATCACCACGTACACCGCCAGCCCGGCCAGCGCGGAATATCCGAAATCGTCCCGCCACGCCGTGCCCGAGTAGAAGGCTCCAGCCATCAGGTTCTCCGCCGTCCAGAAGCTTCGCCCGCGCCACATCGAGCTCAGCCCGAGCCATCCCATCATCCATCCCACTCCGGTCACGCCTCGCGCCAGCCCGGCCAACCAGCGTGGAATCGAATCTGTGGAACGGACCTCGGTAGCATGACGCATTGGTTTCAGCCTATACTTGACCATAGCGTAAGACAAAAGCGAAAGCCAAAAAGGCAAAATTTAGCGCATCGAGAAAAGCGGAAAAACAATAGTGCAACGCCACGTAGTGGTAACGGGAATCGGGGCGGTGAGCCCCAATGGGATCGGCCGGGAAAGTTTCTGGGAGGCGACCAAGGCGGGAAAGAGCGGGGTGCGCCGCATCGTCCGTTTCGACCCCTCCGAATTTGTGGTACAGATCGCGGGGCAAGTGCCCGACGAGTTCGACGAGAAGCGCTGGGTCGAGGTGAAGGACCGCCCGCACGTGTCGCGCGCGGTGCCTCTGGCGGCGGCCAGCGTGGCCGAAGCGCTTGCCGATGCCGGGATCGATGCCGCCTCGATGACCCGCGACGAATTGCGCGAAATCGGCGTGCTGGTCGGCTCCGGCGGCGGCAGCCAGGATTTCACCGAGGAACAATACCGGCTCTATTACACCGGCCATCTGAAGCAGTGCAGCGTGTACACCATTCCTACCGGCACCATCGGCACGCTCGCGAGCGAAGTCTCGATGCGCTTCGGATTCCGCGGTTTGAGCCACATCGTTTCCACCGGCTGCACATCCTCCACCGATGCCATCGGCTACGCCTACCGTCACATCCGCATGGGCATGCTCGACACCATGATCGCCGGCGGTGTGGATTCGCCCATCGCGCCTCTGATCCTGCGTGGGTTCCAGCTCATGCGCATCATGAGCACGCGCTGGAACCACGCTCCCGAGCGCGCCTCCCGCCCGTTTTCCCGCGACCGCGACGGCTTCGTGCTGGCCGAAGGCGCCTGGTTCTTCGTGCTCGAGGAGCGCGAACGCGCCCGCGAACGCGGCGCTCATATTTACGGCGAAATCGTAGGCTACGGGTCCACTTGCGAAGCCTACCATCGGGTGCGCCTGGAAGAGTGCGGCGAAGAGCCGGCCCGCGCCATCGGCCTGGCGCTGAAGGAGGCCGCCATCGCGCCTTCCGACGTGGATTACATCAACTATCACGGCACCTCGACCGAGCTCAACGACCGCATCGAGACGCGCGCCGTGAAACTGGCTTTCAACGGCCACGCCTATAACCTGCCGGGCTCGTCTCTGAAAAGCCTGATCGGCCACCCCCAGGGCGCTTGCGGCGCCGCCGGCGTGGCCGCGACGCTGCTGGCGATGCGCGACGGCGTGGTCGCCCCGACCCTCAATATCGACGAGCCCGACCCCGATTGCGACCTGGATTACATCTCCGGCACCAGCCGCAAGCTCGACATCGAACACGCCGTAGCCAATTGCATCGCCTTCGGCAGCAAGAATTCGGCGCTGGCGTTGCGCCGCGGGTAAGCGCCGGCGCGAGTACCCGTCGATTACGCTCCTGCCAGAGTGTGATAGATTCACCTAGATATGAAAGTATTCGCCCTTGGCTTGCTGGTCGCGTCCGCGGCCTTCGCCCAGAAGATTCAAATCGAGTTCGATCAGGCCATGGATTTCGAGGGGTTCAAGACGTTTGCCATCCTGAGCGGCCGTCTGAACAGCAAGAATCCGGCGCTCAACAGCGAGTTAGTCAGGAAACAGATTAACCTCGACATCGAAAGAGACCTGTCAGCCAAGGGGCTCACCTTGGCGCCCGCCGGCTCTTCCGATCTCAATATTCGCTACACCATGGGCACGGTGCGCAAGAGCCAACTGGAAACCTATCCCGCGGGCTGGCGCGGATGGGGAACGGCTGTGGTAAGGGTGCCCTATACCGAAGGCACGTTGGTGATCGATCTGCACGACGCCCGCACCCACGCGCTGGTTTGGCGCGCCATCGCGTCCCAAGAGAAGAGCGACCCATCCAAAATCCAAGGCAAGCTGGACGACATGGTGCGAAAGTCGCTCGACAAGTATCCGCCGAAGCCGAAATAGGTGGGGCATGCTTTAGCTTGCCCGTGCGTCGATCCCGCCAGGGCGAGACCTGCTGGAGGCTGCGTAAACTCTGATACGCTAATCGGGAATGGCGAATCCGCCAATCACTAAACAGCACCATGACAAGCTCTATTTCGGCGACACCTCACCGTCCCGAAGAGCTGCATTGGCGACAAGAGCGCAATGAGAAGAGAATACGATTTTTCCCGATCCCGCAAGAACCCCTATGCCAAGCAACTCAAGCGGCAGGTCACCATGTTCATGCACAGGTCGTCGGTTTTGCCGATTACTTGCCCGCCCTTGATGCCGCCACCGGCGCGGCGGCGCTCCGCTACCAGGAAATTACGTACGTGCAGGACTCTCCCTGCTTCGCGCGGCAAGGCTTGGCCGCATCGTGTTCGACTCGAACGATCGCGCCGGCGGGCTTGAATTGAAGGGCCATCGCCTCGATCAGGCCGCGGTCAAACTCGCAGGGGTACGGGTTCCGGCACGTCATGGCGCCTCGCGAAGGACCGCTTTTCTCGAACAGGTAGTGTCCGATCTCACCGCCCTGGTGGTTCAAATGATAGGCCATATCGACCGACCCCAGGGCCTTTTCGATGGTGTCGATTCCCGGCGGGAACTTGGCGTTGCGTGGAATGCTTTTGCCAATCTGATAGAGGGTCTTGCCGCCGATGCTGTCGGCAATCTCGCGAAAGGCGTTCAACCACGCCTGCTGAGGGTACCACGCCGCGGGCGCGGGATTCGGAATGCCGTTTCGCTCCAAGATCCGTACACCCGTGTCTCGAAAGGCCCCCATTCCGCTCAACACCGAGAGAACGGTCTGGCCATTTACTTTGACTTGCTGCGAATAGGCCTGAAATTGCGCCATGCCTGTTTGGACTCCTTTTCCGTCTTGTGGGTACCGGAACGCGCCGGAAGCTCCGCTATATGTACGTATCGGCGGATATCGCGAATCCTTTAGGCGCTGGCGGCAGGCGCTGGCGGCAGCCTTGACCGCCGCGTGGGTTGCTGCTATGGTCTTGGCATGTCACTCTCCGCTCGCAATAAACTGCCGGGTGTTATCGAAGAAGTGAAACTTGGCGCCATCATGGCGAGGGTTCTGGTCAAAGTGGGCGACAATACGGTCGAGAGCGTGATCACGCGGGCCAGCGCCGAAGAACTGAAACTCGCCAAGGGCGATTCGGTCCGGGCGATCATCAAGTCCACCGAAGTGATGATCGAAAAGGCGTAGTGAGTCACCCCTCTTGATTTCCGTGAACTTCGTTCAGACGCATGCTTCATGATGGATTCACAGTGCTGTGGACGTTGTTTATGGCGGTATGGATGCTGGCCGCCTTCTGGTCCAGACGGACCGTCAGACGTGAATCGCTAAAACGCCGAATGGCTTACGGGGCTGTCCTCGGTCTTGGCTTCATCCTGCTGTTCAAGCCGTGGAGCCTGGGTCCGCTGAACGTTCGGTTTCTTCCCGACACTCTAACCACCGCGCTCACCGGCCTCGTCATCGCGGCCGCCGGAGTGGGCTTCGCGTTTTGGGCACGGTTCACGCTCGGGCGCAACTGGAGCAGCGCAGTAACCGTCAAGGAAGATCACCGGCTGATTCAGCGCGGGCCGTATCGCGCCGTGCGCCATCCGATCTATTCCGGTTTTCTTCTGGCGGCGCTGGGGACGGCGATCGGTTATGGGAAGTTGCCGTGCATGATCGGTGTGGCGATCGTCTTCCTTGGGTTCCGCATCAAGTGGAGGATGGAAGAACGGTTCATGGAAGAGCAGTTCGGCGCCGAGTACCTCGAGTATCGGCGCGAAGTCAGAGCGATCGTACCGGGTTTGCTCTGAAAGAAGAATTTGGCGTGGCCATGGCCTCCTCGATTCGGTCCATCAGGCAGTGGATCAGAAATTGATGGGCTTCCTGCGCCCGCGCCGTCTTCCGATGGCGAACCACCAGCGGGCAGCCGGCCAGCTCCCGGGCGCGGCCGCCATCGGAACCCAGCAAGGCAATGGAGCGCACTCCCAAACCCTTGGCTGTTTCGAGCGCGGCCAGAACGTTGGGCGCGTTGCCGCTGGTGCTAAAGACCACCAGAAGGTCGCCCGGCGATGCCAGCGCGGCGAGCTGGCGCGCGAAAACCTGTTCGAACCCGAAATCGTTGGCGATACAAGTTAACACCGAGGCATCGGCCGCCAAAGCGATGGCCGGAAGCGCGCGACGGTTGACGGTGTATCGTCCCACCAGTTCCCCCGCCAGGTGCTGGGCCTCGGCCGCGCTCCCGCCGTTGCCGCAGAGAACCAGCTTGTGACCGGCCGCGAGCGCCTCCACACACCAGCCCGCGGCAACATTCACCCCCGCTTCCAACTCCTGCAACGATTCCAGCACTTCGAGTGCCTCGTCTAGTGCGCTTCGATAAATGCTCATGTTCGTTAGTGGGACTGATCCCCCCAAACCGCTCCCTAACGGTCGCGGCTCGGTAACACGCATGCCAGCGCTTCTGGCAGCACCTTACCGAGCCGCGACCGTTAGGGAGCGGTGCTGCACACGCGGAACTTCAAATTGAAGTATACCCGTCCGCAGCACCGGCAAGCGCCTTGGGATGCCTTGCACCGCAATTCGCCATCCGGTACAGTAAAACCTTCGCGAAAGAGCTTATGAAGATTCTGGTATTCCTGATGGCGTGCGCCAGCGCGGCAACGTGCGCCGTGAAGGCGGAAAAGATCGCTTACAAAGGCTGGCCCAACTGTTACCGGGTGAGTAACGGTGAAGTGGAACTGGTGGTCACGGCGGACGTGGGACCGCGCGTGATCCGCTATGGTTTCGTCGGCGGCCAAAACGTATTCAAAGAGTTCCCGGATCAGCTCGGCAAGACCGGCGAAGCGCAATTCCAGTTGCGCGGCGGCCACCGTGTCTGGAAAGCTCCGGAAGACCCGGTGGAAAGTTGGACTCCCGATAACCAGCCGGTCAAAATCGAGCTTGCCGCCGACGGTCTGACGGCGCGCGAACCCGTCGAAAGCGCAGGCTTACAGAAAGAGATTTCGATTCACCTCGCGCCCACCGGTACAAGTGTGACGGTGATTCATCGCATCGCCAACCGCGGTCAGTCGAACCGCGAATTCTCGGTTTGGGCGATGAGCATGATGGCCCAGGGCGGCGTCGCGATCGCTTCTTTTCCTGACCGCGGTTCCTACCCCCAACACCTCACCGCTACCAACCCGCTGGTGATGTGGGCTTACACCGACCTGTCCGACCCGCGCTGGAAATTCACCCGCAAGTACATGATGCTGCGCCAGGACCCATCGAACCCTAACGCCGAGAAGATCGGCTTGTTCAGTCCCATACCCTGGGCGGCCTATGTGCGCAACAACGAAGCCTTCATCAAGGTGGCCCAAGCTGACCGGGCCAGGACCTACCCCGATTTCGGCTGCTCGTTCGAGACATTCACCAATAACGAGTTCCTCGAGATCGAAACTCTCAGTCCGATGGGCAAGGCCGCGCCCGGCGAAAGCCTGGAACACACCGAGCACTGGAGCCTGGCCCGCGGCATCCATCTTTCCGAATTCACGGATGCCGAGCTTGACCGCGTCATCCTGCCGTTGGTGCACAACATTCCGTCGCAATAGTCCCGCGTGTGGGGCAGGTTGGCAACCTGCAGCGGGTTGGCAACCCGCTTCCGGACAGCGCCGATTGACAATCGGCGGCAGGATACCATCCTACTCTTCACCGGCTAAAGCCGGCACCACCTGGCCGGTGCCACCTGGCCGGCGCCACCTGGCCTGGAGGCCCGCGCCACGGGGAGGGCACATCTTGTGCCGGCCGGTGCTGTGATACGATCAAGCCGATGGCGGACTTTAAGTCTAGGCCGGGAACGTTTTTGCCGTACCTGGAATCCTCGCAGCGGGAGAAATCGCCGGCGCCATCCTCGCCGGCGAGCCCGGTGACGTTGCTCGAGATCCTGGGGCGGCAAGTGCAACAGGCACTCCCTATGGCAGATCTGCAGACGCTGAGCGGGATCGAGCCCAGCCGGTACCGCGAGTCGCTCAAGAGTTTGCGCGATGCCGGTTATGTCGCGATCGAGGGCGACCCTCTGGCGGAAGTGGTGCGGCTCACGGAGCGCGGCGCGGAAGTGTCGCGGCTGGCGCGGCCTGCCTGACATCTCATGGACTGGAACTGGCTCGACTGGGCCGCGGCGGCGGCGCTGGGCGGTCTGGTGGGGGCCAGTGAATTAATTTCGCGCTATAAAGACGATCCCGTAGCCGCGCTCAAGGCGTGGTCCGGAATTCTCTACGTCGCCATCAACAGCGCCGCGTCGATGGGTGCGCTCGGGCTGATCCGCGCCAACGGTTGGTTCGGTTCTTCCCGCTGGGAGCAGGTGCTGATGGCGGGCGTGAGCGCGATGGCGTTCTTCCGGACTTCGCTCTTCGTGGTGCGGGCCGGCGACCGCGACGTCAGCGTCGGGCCGAACGGCTTCCTGCAGATCTTTCTCGCCGCCGCCGACCGGGCGCTGGACCGCAAGCGGGCGGCGGCTCGCTCCGACGCCGTGGCCGAGGCGATGAAGGGCGTGGATTTCACCAAGGCCCTCGAGGCATTGCCGCCATATTGCCTGGCGCTGATGCAGAGCGTCTCGCCGGAGGACCAGCAGGTGTTGGGCCGGGCACTGGAAGCCTTGCAGAAGCGGGAGGCCGGACCGAGCGTCAAATCGCTGCTGCTGGGGATCGAGCTGATCAATGTGGTGGGGGTGGATGTGCTGACGACGGCGGTGAAGTCGCTCGGAGACCAGATTCGATCTCTTCCAAGAGTTTGAGGGTGTCGACGACGTCTTGCTCCGCGTTGTCGCAGGCCTCGAAATCGCGGCGGGCGGATTGGGCCCAGTCGCGGGCGTCGTCGAAACGGCCTGCGCGGGCAAGCGCGAGGGCTGCATTGTAGCGTGCACTGCCGCTCGCGAACCGGTGTGGTATGCCCTCCCAATGGCGGATCGACTCGCCGTAATGGTTGAGCGCAGCGTCGATCTGGCCGGCAGCGCCGTAGATGACGCCGAGCTGGCCGTGAGCCGTCGCGAGGTCTTGAACGGCACCTGCAGGGAACATTTCGAGTGCCTGTTTGGAGTGTTTTTCGGCGCTTGAGAGGTAACCAACACACTCTTCGAGGGGCCGACCGGCCCTGCGCGCATCGAGGAAACGCTCGTGTGCGACGTTCCCCAATTGAACGAGGCACCGCGCTCGGTCCATGCGGTCTTCCGCCGGGTGCAAGTCGAAACTGCGCTGGCACCATTGCTCTGCGAGCATGAGGTCGCGGACATCATTTAAGAGCGCGTAGACCAGGCCCAGATTCAATGCACATACAGCCGCGGCATGGGTGTCGGCGATCTGTTCGTAAAGGGCTAGTGCCTCTCTGTAATCCTCCAGGCAAGCCGCTGAAATCCGTTCGCGCTGGATATGAGCTCGTTCCTCCAACGAAACCGCCAGCGAGCGCACGGAGTTTTTCTCCTGCTCGTCCCATGTCTGCGGCGGCTTCGCCAGAATCGAGGCTACGCGGCGGCGCCACCAGTCGACAGTCAGGCCCTGTGACCGGTCTGCCTCCTCCCAGCGCCTGGCGCGCCGCGCCAGGGCGGCCTTGTATGCGGTGACCAGGCTCCACCCCTCCTCTTTGCCCGGGAGAGGTCCTTCCGTTGCCGAATCGACGAAGTCGGGGACGACCTCCTCCACCAGACGCGACCATTCGGCAACGCGTCCGTTGTGCTCATAGAGCGCGCGCAATCCCTGCATAGTGAGGGTAACCGGGTCCCACCATTCATGGGATCGGGCTAGGCTCCGGGCGTATAGCAGATTGGCTTCTTCCGCGGCGAGGACCTCGACAACGTCACGATCCCCCTCCGCGTATTGGCGATGGTAGTAGGTCGCGAGTGACCCCAACGATTCCACGAACGCGCGAGTCGCGGCGGTGCACGTCTCCGGGTAATACTGCTCGAAGAGGCGGTGGAAGAACCAGGGCAGCGCAGGATGAATGCGGTAATACCCTCCGCCGAGCGCGGTCAGAAGCCCCACTTCGGCCGCCCGGCCGAGCAGCGCGATACCCGCCTCGCGAGTAAGGCCCTTCACTTCCGGCAAGCACCGCTCCGCTTCCGGATTGCCCATCAGCCGTAGCGCAGTGACCTGCACAAAACCCTGAAACAAATGCAGCAGCGCGAGTTGCTTGCGCTCGGGTTCGGTGAACGCGTTTTCGAAGCCGTACGCCAGGGAGGCGGCGAGCGATCGGGTGCGGCCTTCGCCGGCCTCGTCCTTAATATTACAACGTTAAGTGTTAGGGGCCGCAGGCGTGCTCTGCGGGACACCCGCAGTAGGCGCAGAAACCTGTCCAGGTGAATAACACATACTGGATCTCACGTCGCGTCCGTGGCAG
>Ga0187848_10001518_pt1 | contig 19602 bp, 10 predicted proteins | sample June2016WEW_4_40_FD_132424 | JGI IMG/M metagenome (GOLD analysis project Ga0187848, IMG submission 132424) | Peatland microbial communities from SPRUCE experiment site at the Marcell Experimental Forest, Minnesota, USA - June2016WEW_4_40 | ecosystem: Environmental > Terrestrial > Soil >... | reverse complement strand
TCCGCTCCTAGCGGCGATCAGCCGGCGGAGCCGATCGGGCGAAAGCTCATCGAGCCGGTCGATCACCAGGTCGGCGGCAGCCAGTGAATGGCGGGTCCGGCCGGTGCTGGCCAGCCCGACCGCGGCCATGCCGGCCGCCCGGGCGGCAGCAATGCCCACCGGCGCGTCCTCGATCACCACGCACCGCCCCGGCGGGACCCCAAGCCGCTCGGCCGCCAACAGGAAGACCTGGGGGTCGGGCTTGCCGCGGGTCACGTCGCGGCCGGTCACCACGGCGTCCAGCAACCGGCCCAACTCAAGCCGGTCCATCACCAACTCGACATTCTCCGGCGGTGCCGATGACCCCAGGGCCAGGCGAAAACCGGCGGCGTGAAGCTGATCGAGGAGTTCCAGGGCGCCGGGCATGACCGGCACCTGGGCCGCGATGATCCGGCGGAAGGCGGCCTCCTTGCGGGCGTCCATGGCGGCGACCTCCGCGTCGGAGACCTCCCGCCCTTGCCGCCGCCCCAGCCCCATGAGGACCTCGCGGCTGGTACACCCGAAGGTCGCGGCAAAGTCCTCTTCGCTGAAGTCCAGGCCCTCGGCCTGCGTCAGTTCCCGCCAGCTCTCGTAGTGGGCGCGGTACGTGTCCACCAGCACGCCGTCCATGTCGAAAATCACTGCGTCGGGGAGTGTGGCTGTACTCTGTCGAGGCATGTTGTAATTTGCTGTTTGCTAATTGTAGTATCCTATTGACATTAGACGATCTAATGATACGATAGAAGTGGCGAATGCCTCGTTCCACGTGGGAACCAAGGCATCGTATCCGGCACACTCCGTGTGCCGCTGGCGCCGGCGGCACACGGAGTGTGCCGGATACCGTACCCCGGCCGCCCTTGCCGCACGCGGTAGATTATAGGTGGAAATCACGATGCTGACTGCACCCAAAGCCCGCGGCCTGTACGATCCCGCGCAGGAACACGACGCCTGCGGCATTGGGGCGGTCGTCAGCGTGGCGGGGGGCCGCAGCCACACGATTGTCGAGTACGGCAAGCAGGTGCTCTTGAACCTGATGCACCGCGGGGCGTCGGGCGCCGACGAGGCCACCGGCGACGGGGCCGGCATCCTGATCCAGCTTCCCCACGAGTTCTTCGCGGCGGAGGCCGACCGGCTGGGGTTCGCATTGCCTCCGCTGGGGGGCTATGGAGCGGCGGTGGTTTTCCTGCCGCGGGACGGCGAGGTCCGCCGGCGGTGCGAGGAGTTGCTCTCGGACGGCGTCCGCCGCGAGGGCCTCGGGGTGTTGGGCTGGCGCGACGTGCCCTGCGACGACCGCACGCTGGGCCAGATCGCGCGGGCGTCCGAGCCGGTCATCCGCCAGGCGTTCATCGGCGGCGAGGGGCTGCGGGACGAGGACCTGGAGCGGCGGCTCTACGTGACGCGGAAGCGGGTCGAGCGGCGGGCTCGCTCGGAGTTGGGCATCCCGCCCGACGAGTTCTACATTCCTTCCATGTCCTGCCGGACAATCGTCTACAAGGGGATGTTCCTGGCCCCGCAGTTGTTCGCTTATTATCCGGACCTGGCGGACCCGCGGGTCGAGACGGCGCTGGCGATCGTCCACCAGCGGTACAGCACCAACACGTTCCCGAGCTGGCGGCTGGCGCAGCCCTTCCGGATGATCGCCCACAACGGCGAGATCAATACGCTGCGGGGCAACCGGAACCGCCTGCAAGGCTACGAGAAAACGCTGCACTCGGCGGCCCTGGGGGGCGACTTGTCGGACTTGCTGCCGGTGCTGGAGCCGGGGGGGAGCGATTCGGCCTGCTTCGACAACTGCATGGAACTCTTGGTACGTGCGGGCCGCTCCGCCCCGCACGCCCTGATGATGATGATCCCGGAGGCCTTCGGCCCGGCGTACCACATTTCGACCGACAAGCGGGCATTCTACGAATATCATGCGGCGATCCTGGAGCCGTGGGACGGCCCGGCCGCCATGATCTTCACCGACGGCCGGCTGGTGGGCGGCACGCTGGACCGCAACGGGCTGCGGCCGTGCCGCTTCCTGGTCACGACCGACGGGCTGGTCGTGCTGGCCAGCGAGGCCGGGGTGATCCCGTTCCCGCCGGAGCAAATCGTGCGCAAAGGCCGCCTGCGGCCGGGGCGGATGTTCCTGGTGGACACCCAGGAGGGCCGCATCGTCGAAGACAACGAGATCAAGGGCAAGATCGCCCGCCAGAAACCCTACCGCCGCTGGCTCCAGGAGAACCGCATCGAGCTGCGGGGGCTGTTCCAGCCGGCCAAGCCCGACACGATCGACCCCCGCACGCTGGCCCAGCGGCTGCGGGCGTTCGGCTACACGCGCGAGGATCTGCAAGTGCTGCTGGCGCCCATGGCCGCCAACGGCCAGGAGCCGGTCGGCTCGATGGGCACCGACACGCCGCTGGCCGTCCTCTCGAACCGGCCTAAGCTCCTGTTCCAGTACTTCAAGCAACTGTTCGCCCAGGTCACCAACCCGCCGATCGACCCATTGCGGGAGGGGCTGGTGATGTCGCTGATGGCGTTTACCGGCACGCAGCGAAACCTGCTGGCCGAAACGCCCGAACACTGCCGCCAACTCAAGCTGCCGCATCCCATTCTCACCAGTGAGGACATGGAGCATCTGCGGGCGGCCAAGCGGCCCGATTTCAAGGTGGTTACCCTGCCGGCCGTGTTTCCGGCGGGCAACGGGGAGCCGGGCGAGCGGCTGCGGGATGCCTTGGACCGCCTGGTGGACGCGGCCGAGCAGGCGGTCGAGGACGGGGCGTCGCTGGTGGTCCTGAGCGACCGCGACGTCTCGCCCACCAGCGTGCCCATTCCGAGCCTGCTGGCCACATCGGCGGTACACCAGGGGCTCTTGGCACGGCGGCTGCGGAGCCAGGCCGGCATCGTCGTCGAGAGCGGCGAGCCCCGCGAGGTGATGCACTTCTGCCTGCTGTGCGGCTACGGGGCCAAGGCGATCAACCCCTACTTGGCCTTCGAGGCCATCCACAAGCTCGCGGCCGAAGGCGACCTGTCGCCCGACCTGCCGGTGGGCCAGTTGATCGATCAGTACATCACGGCCGTGAAGAAGGGCATCCTCAAGACGATGTCCAAGATGGGGATCTCCACGCTGCGAAGTTACCATGCGGCGCAGCAGTTCGAGGCGGTCGGGCTCGACCGCGCCCTGGTCGAGGAGTATTTTTGCGGGACGGCGTCGCGGATCGGGGGCGTGGGCCTCGAGGTGATCGCCCGCGAGGCATTGGCCCGGCACGAGGCGGGCTTCGGCCGCCGCGAAGCCGGCCAACTGGAGCTGGACTTCGGCGGCGAGTACCAGTTCCGCCTGGACGGCGAGGCCCACCTCTGGAACCCGACCACCGTCACCACGCTCCAGCACGCGGTGCTCGAAGGCGACCCGCGGCTCTACGAGGAGTTTGCCCGGGCGGTGAACGACCAGAGCCGCGAGTTGTGTACGCTGCGGGGGCTGTTCGAGTTCGTGCCGGGGGAGCCGGTGCCGCTCGGGGAGGTCGAGCCGGCTGCCGAGATCGTCAAGCGGTTCTACACCGGGGCCATGTCGCACGGCTCGATCAGCCGCGAGGCGCACGAGATCCTGGCCATGGCGATGAACCGCCTGGGCGGGATGTCGAACACGGGCGAAGGGGGCGAGGATCCGGCCCGCTACCGCCCCCGCCCCGACGGCGACTCGCTGAGCTGCGGCGTCAAGCAGGTGGCCAGCGCCCGCTTCGGCGTGACGATCGAGTACCTGTCCAACGCGCGGGTCTTGCAGATCAAGATGGCCCAGGGGGCCAAGCCGGGCGAGGGAGGCCAACTGCCCGCCCACAAAGTGACCGAGGAGATCGCCCGGCTGCGGCATTCCACCCCGGGCGTGTCGCTGATCTCCCCCCCACCGCACCACGACATCTACTCGATCGAGGACCTGGCCCAACTGATCTACGATCTGAAGTGTGCCAACCCCGGCGTGATGGTCTCGGTGAAGCTGGTCTCCGAGGTCGGCGTGGGGACCGTGGCGGCGGGAGTGGCCAAGGGGCACGCCGACGAAGTCTTGATCAGCGGCCACGACGGCGGCACGGGCGCCAGCCCGCTCTCGTCGATCAAACACGCCGGCACCCCCTGGGAGATCGGCCTTGCGGAAACGCAGCAGACGCTGGTCCTCAACGGGCTGCGGGACCGCATCCTGGTGCAAGTGGACGGGCAGATGCGGACCGGCCGCGACGTGGTCATCGGCGCCCTGTTGGGGGCCGAGCGGTTCGGCTTCGGCACCTCCGCCCTGGTCTCGCTGGGCTGCATCCTCATGCGGAAGTGCCACCTGGGGATGTGCCCCGCCGGAATCGCCACCCAGGACCCCGACCTGCGGAAGCGATTCGCCGGGAAGGCCGAGTACCTGGTCCGCTTCCTGACGTTCGTGGCCGAGGACATCCGCGGGATCATGGCCCGGCTGGGATTCCGCAAGTTCGACGACATGGTGGGCCGCGTCGACCGGCTGAGCTGCCGCAAGGCCGTGGACCACTGGAAGGCCCTGGGGCTGGACTTCTCGGCCGTGCTCCAGCCGCCCGACCGGTCGGCCGGCTGCGCACTGCGCCGCGTGCGGCCGCCGGCCGACCGGCACCGGGACCATCTCGATTGGGAAATCCTCCGGCAGCTCGGCTACGAAAAAGGGGACAGTCCCCATTTGTGCGAAGCACCCTCCGGGCCGTTCCGGCAAATGGGGACTGTCCCCTTTTTCTTTACGCCGGCGAAGCTCGACATGCCCATCCGCAACGTCCACCGCACGGTCGGGGCCATCCTGAGCAACCGCATCGTCAAGTACCACGGCGGCGCCGGCCTGCCCGACGGCACCCTGCAGATCACCTTCACCGGCTCGGCCGGCCAGAGTTTCGGGGCCTTCCTCGCCCGCGGCGTCACGCTCCGGCTGGTGGGCGACGCCAACGATTACCTGGGCAAGGGGCTTTCGGGCGGGCGGATCATCGTCCAGACCCCGCCCGGCTCCCCCTTCGACCCCAAGGAAAACGTCATCGTCGGCAATACGCTCCTCTACGGGGCCACCAGCGGGGAGCTGTTCGTCAACGGGCTGGCCGGCGAGCGGTTCGCCGTCCGCAACAGCGGGGCGGTGGCGGTCGTCGAAGGCGTCGGCGACCACGGCTGCGAGTACATGACCGCCGGCACGGTCGTCGTGCTGGGCCGCACCGGCCGCAACTTCGCCGCCGGCATGAGCGGCGGCGTGGCCTACGTCTTCGACGAGCACCAGCTCTTCGACACGCTCTGCAACCTGGACATGGTCGACCTCGAGCCGGTACATCTGGCCGAGGACCTCGCGGTCCTGGAAGACCTCCTCCGCCGCCACCTTCGCTGGACGGGCAGTTTCCAGGCCAAGGTGCTCTTGGACCGCTGGCGGGAAACGGCCGGGCGCTTCGTCAAGGTCATGCCCATCGACTACCGCAAGGCCCTCGAACGTCTGCGGGAGCGGGAGCAGGTGCGGGGCGACGCCTCGCCGGCCACCGAGGAGGTGTACCGATGAAGGGATTGGGGATTGGGGATTGGGGATTGGGGATTGGGGATTGGGGATTGGGGATTGGGGAAGGCCGCTCGCGGCTTCGCACGGTCAGGAGCGGGGGAATGAGGGTATGACGGTGTAGCGATGGCCAATCCGACCGGATTCAAGCAGTTCTCGCGCGTGGAAGTTCCCCATCGCCCGGTCGCCGAGCGGATCCGGGACTGGTACGAGATCGACCGGCCCCTGGTCCAGGCGGTGCTGAACGAGCAAGCGGCGCGGTGCATGGACTGCGGCATCCCCTTCTGCCACGCCTCCGGCTGCCCGGTCCGCAACCGCATCCCGGAGTTCAACGACCTCGTGTACCGCGGCCGCTGGCGGGAGGCGGCCGAGAACCTGCACTCGACCAATAACTTCCCGGAGATCACCGGCCGCGTCTGCCCCGCCCCCTGCGAGGCGGCCTGTACCCTGGCCATCAACGACCGGCCGGTGCAGATCAAGCACATCGAGTACCAGATCGCCGAGCGGGCGTTCCGCGAGGGCTGGGTCGTGCCGCTGCGGCCCGAGACCAAGACCGGCAGGAACGTGGCGGTGATCGGGTCCGGCCCCGCCGGCCTGGCCGCCGCCCAGCAGTTGGCCCGCGCTGGGCACGACGTGGTGCTCATGGAGAAGGACGACCGGCTCGGCGGCCTGCTGCGTTACGGCATCCCCGACTTCAAGCTCGAAAAGTTCGTGCTCGACCGCCGGCTGGAGCAGATGGCCGGCGAAGGCGTGAAGTTCGAGCCGGGCGTCGAGGCCGGCAAAGACGTCTCCGCCGCAGACCTCCGCCGGCGGTTCGACGCGATCTGCCTGTGCCTGGGGGCCGGCCAGCCCCGGCCGCTGGACATCCCCGGCGGCGATCTGCCCGGCGTCCACCTGGCCATGGAGTTCCTCACGCAGCAGAATCGCCGCACCGCCGGCGACGTCCCCCTCTCCCTCCGGGAGACGGCCGGGGCTACCGGTCCCCTCTCCCTCCGGGAGAGGGCTAGGGTGAGGGCGCTTTCCAACGGCTCACCCTCACCCGCTGCCCATCTCCCGGAGGGAGAGGGATGGCTTCTCAGCGCCCGGGGAAAACACGTGATCGTGGTCGGCGGCGGCGATACGGGCAGCGACTGCGTGGGCACCTCCATCCGCCAGGGAGCCCTCAGCGTCACCCAGTTGGAAATCCTCCCCCAGCCGCCCGAGGGCGCCAACCCCGAAACCCCCTGGCCCACTTGGCCCAAGATCATGCGGACCTCTTCCTCCCAGGAGGAAGGCTGCCGGCGGATGTGGAGCGTCCTGACAAAGCGGCTCCACGGCCGGGACGGCGCGCTGGCCGAGCTTTCCGCCTGCCGCGTCGAGTGGGTCGCGGGCCCCAAGGGCTGGCAAATGCAGGAAGTCCCCGGCAGCGAGTTCACTATTCCCGCCGGCCTGGTGCTGGTGGCGATGGGGTTCCTGCACGTGGTCCGCGCGGGCCTGGTCCAAGAGCTCGGCCTCGGGCTGGACAACCGCGGCAACGTGCTGGTGGATCGCTGGATGACCAGCGTGCCCGGGGTATTCGCCGCGGGCGACACCGTTCGCGGTGCGTCGCTGGTGGTCCACGCCATCAACCACGGCCGCCTGATGGCCGCCGCCGTGGACCGCTGGCTGCGGGGTGGGAGGGATTAGGGATTAGGGATTGGGGATTAGGGATCAGGGATTAGGGGTTGGAGGGAAGAGTTTAGCGGGCGGGCTTGCCTGCCGGTTGGTGGCCGGGGATCGCGATTGGCCCGCTGGTAGCGGCGGGCGAGCAGGGGTGTTAGAATAATTGGCGCGATCGAGCCCGGCGAAGAGGCCCAACTTCCCCAAACTTCTTTTCAAGAGGGCCAACTCGTGGTTGATTTCAATTCCGTGCTGGACGGGGCGCGGCAGCTTTCCACCGAAGATCGGCTGCGTCTGATGGACGCACTGTGGGACCTGCTTCCCCCCGAGGCGAATATCCCCTTTCACGAGGATTGGGCGCCCGAGCTGGAGCGCCGCGTGGCGGCCATCGAAGCCGGCTCGGCGGAAACGGTCCCCTGGGCGCGGATTCGCGATGAGGCTTTGGCTCGGGTTCGGCGTGGCAACATTCGTTGAGTTCGATGCGGCCGCGCGCTCAGAGGTCGACGGGGCCCTCGATCGGTCCGCCCGCCGCAGCCGCGGCGCGGCCGCTGCACTTGCCTCCACGGTCGATGCGGCTATCGAGGAAATCGCCGCGGAACAAGACTTCGTGCGACCACCCAGCATGGATCGATCGGGTGGCGAAGGAGAACACTGGTGCTTGCAGCGTCAACGTCCGTGACGAAGAGCGCGTCCCAGGGACACTGCCCGGGCGGGCGCAACAGCTTCTCAACCTCCCCTTCGTACCACCGGGCCTGGTCGCCGGGGCTGTCCGGAAAGCGCTGCATCGCCTCCGTTTGCATTTGAAAGCGCAAGTCAACCGGAACCCAGCACCCGCGCGCGGGCTCGCCGGGGATCCCGGCCCAAACCCAGTCGTTCACAATCTTCAGGAACCGTTCCGGTGGGACTTCCAACTCCCACTCGATGCGTCCGCCCCATATTTCCCGCCTCGCGTTGGAGGGACAGCACCAAACCAATTGGTCGGTCCCGACGCGCCTCCAAAGTTCTTGGTAGGCCGCAGGGTATCTCTTTGCGGAGTCAGACCGCGACGGGTCGCCCCTCCCCTCGGTGAGCAAGAACTCTTTCGCGTGGTACGACCACAGTCTCATGGGAATGGTTCCGGAGCCGGAAGGGCGGTCACATGGTTCTCGTTCGTCTTATTCAGGGGAACGGATCTTCGAGCAAAGCCGGCAGCTCGGCCAAGGGGAGGGCTTCGATGCCCGCACAAATCGGATAGCGGTTCGCCGCGCGGCAGACGATGGCGCACGCGGGGGGCGGGTCCAGCTCGCGGCGCACCAGGGCAAGCTTGCCCGGCCCCTCGGGATGCTCGCTCCACTTGGCGTCGGCCAGGCGGATGTGGCCCGCGCGGTGCAGGAGGAAGTCGGCCTCCTTGGTGCGGTCCCTCCAGAAGGCCAGTTGCCAGGGAGCAGCACCCGACTGGATCAATCGCTGCAGCTCGCCGCAAGCCATCGACTCCCAAAGGGCGCCGGCAAGCGGGGAGTCCATCAGATCGCTGCGGCTGACGATCCCCATGAGAAACGCACACAGGCCCGTGTCGCGAAAATGAAGCTTCGCGGTCTTGACCAGCGATTTCGTGCGGTTGGAGAACCACGGCTCCAGGAGTGTGACCACGCCGGAGCGATCCAGCACCGAGAGCCACTGGCCCGCCGTGGACGGACTGATTCCGACATCGCGTGCCAGCTCGGCCCGGTTCAAGAGGCCGGCGGTGCGGAGCGCCGCCGCGCGCAGGAACCGCTCGAAGTCCCGCAGGCTCCCCACCCGCAACTGTGCCCGCAAGTCGCGTTCGAGGTACGTGGCCACGTAGGATTGGTAGAAGCCGCGGGCATCGAGTTCGGGCTTCTCGTAAAGCTCCGGGAACCCGCCGCGAACCAGCACGTCTTCGACCGGCGTGTCCGGCAGCGCCCGCAGGACCTCGGCATAGCTCAGTACGCTGAGTTGGAGCACGCCGGCCCGCCCGGCAAGCGACTCGGTCACCCCGGCCATGACCTCGAAGGGCTGAGAGCCGGTCAGGAGGAACTGTCCGGGCGTGGCGCGGCGGGCGTCGACCGCGCGCTTCAGGTGCCGCAGGAGCTTTGGGGCATACTGGACCTCGTCGACCACGAGCGGCGGCGGATGACGCTGGAGAAATCGGGCCGGCTCGCGTTCCGCCTGTTCCGCCTCGCTGGGCAGGTCGAGGCTCACGTAGGCATATTCTGGAAACAGCCGGCGAACCAGGGCCGTTTTCCCCGTCTGCCGCGCCCCGGTGAGCACGACTACCGGGCGCGTCCACATGTAGTGGCGAAGAACGGGTTCGATCAGTCGGGGGATCCACATCGTGCAAATTATACGACAAGATCGCATGATTTACAAGACGCGGCGTAACTACCATTCCCCCTTCGCGTTGCAGCGCGCGTCGAGCCGCCCGTTACGCCGCCCCGCTGCCCCGTTGCTCGCGCTTCTCGGGGGCACAGCCGCAGGCGGGCGGCGGGCCGGCGGCGGCCCGGTTCCAAGGCATGCGGGCCAGGAGCGTGCCCATGCGGCAAATGTCGGTGATGCCGGCTGATGGCCGCCGCCGTGGACCGCTGGCTGCGGGCGGAGAGGGAGTAGGGACTGGAGATTCGCCCGTTCACACCCCCCACACCGAATAGCTGTCGCCCTCAGGCCTCGGTCGAATGCGGTTCCATCCGCGAGAACCCTTGGCGGGTTATTCTGGCGAATGCGAAGCAAATCACAGCATAGAAGGCAACAAGGCCGCCTATGCCGACGATTAGATTGATGCCTTGCCGCTGCTGAGCCACAAGCCCGGCCACGTTCACAGCGAAGCCGATAACGGCCAGCACGGTAAACGTGATGATGGAGGGCTTGACGCAGGCGACCGGGTTTCTCATCAGCGCGACCTTGCGAAGGTACGAGAGCGAATAGAAAACACCGCCGATGTATCCGGAAGCCTGAAAGGCGAGCAGGATCAGGAACGCTGCGACTGGCGGGGGCCGTGTTTCGTGTCGGACGGCAACGGCCGTCATACCTGCGACGGCCGGCATGGCGAAGCCCGTCGTAAGGACGTGGGTCGAAACCACCCAGAAAACGGAGCGAACCTTCTTCTTGGCCATGGTGTGGCTCCTGTTGAGGCCACCCGACATACCCCGCACCGCAATTTCGACCCCTGGCAGCATATCCGCGCGCTCACCGCGCCGCAACCGGGGCCTGATTATCCTGCCTTACGGTAAATTACACTTAGACCTGTCCCCTTGTCTTCCCCCGCCTGCGGACGTACTGCGTCTCTCGGGAGTCAGGGTCGCGCGTTTCCTCCGGACGGCGACGCCGGCACGGCATCGTCGGGCAGGGCGAGCCGGAGGTCGAACGGCTCGGACTTGTACGAGTCCCAGGCGAACAATTCGGTCGGACAGAAGAAATCCGAGCTCGTGACCTTGTAGCGGACGTAGCGTGCCGTGACCGGCTGCGGCAACACAAGATAGAACGTGTGGGCACCGAATTGCGGATCGTCGGGCCTGATCCAGTTGATCGGCAGGTCTTTGAGCCGCAGCACCGTGTTCACCAGCCCGGCCGAGCGGTACTCCTTGCCGTCCGGGGAGGTCAACACCTCGATCCGGGTCTTGGTCGATCGCTTCTCCGACAGGAGGTCGCCCATGCCAAGGAAGTTCACGCCGAAGGCGGCGCACTTCTGCTGGGAGCCCAGGTCCACCGTGACGGCCGGGTTCACGTCGGGCTTCCACAGATGGCCGGCGCCCCAACTGAAGACGAAGTCCGGACCGACGATGCCGTCGGTCAGCCGTTTCTCCGCCGCCGGGCGGGCGTTGTAGTCGGTTGTCGAGGGCACGCTCGTGGTGTAGTCCTTGCCCTCGGCCAGGTTCTTACCGCAGGTCAGCCAGCGGGGATAGAACTTCTCGCCGCCCGTGTCCTTGCCGTCCGAATAGCCGTACTTGACTGTAGGCAGCGGCGCCGCGTGGGGCGGCGGCGGGGCGGCGGAAGCGATCGACTCCACCGAGCCCTTCAGATTGACCTGGAGCGATTCGGTTTCGGGAACGTCGGTCCCGCCGACGTTGATGGTGTATCGCAGCGGCAGCTTCTCGACAAGTTGCGTGTGGCTCCGCCGTAGCGTGTCCTTGAACCAATCGCCGCCGGTGCGCTCCGTCCAGGTGAAGGTGATCTCCATCGGGCGGAAGCCTGCGGCCTTGGGCCGGTAGTCCGCTTCGGCCCGCAGGGCATACAGTCCCCACTTGTCCAGCACGTACTTCAGCAGGACGCTGCGCACGCCCTTGGGCATGTCCACGCCGGCGTAATGCACCAGGTCCCAGGGCGGAGTGCCCTTGGGGTTGTCGGCCGACCAGGCCCGGGTCCAGGTCTTGCCCGCATCGACCGAGTACAGGAGTTTTGCGCCGCCGGTAACGTCCCGGTTGTAGAATCGCCCGCCGAAAACCACGCGGACGAGGTCGTCGGGAGCATCCATCCGGTAGACGAGGTATGCCTCTTCCTTGGGACTATCGGGCTCCAGCACGGCACGCCAGCCGTCGTGCTTCGCCTTGGTCTTGATGTTCTTGTACTGGACGGCGAGTTCCTTGTACGCGTCGCCCTGGAGGTCGGGCCAGAAGACGATCGCCTCGGTCTGCTCGCCCTGGCCGACGTAGATCGTGTTCTTGCCCAGGGCCAGTTGCGGCTGGGTCTTGCTGTTGAGCTGGGTGATGGTCTTGATCCGGATCTTCTCCAGCCGCACGTCCTGGGGGGCGGACTGGGCCTTCATGCTCACCCGGACGAGGATTTCGTACGCCCCGTTGACTTCCCGGCCCAGCTTGAGGTCCGCGATTGCCCGGCCGACCGCATCGGCCTTCCATACCTCTTGCCAGCGGAGGCCGTTGGTGGTGCTGACGGAAATGCCGGCCAGATCGCCGGCAGTCTTGCGAGAGAAGACGGCATGGATGATCTGGCCGGTGGCGACGTTGGCCGACTGCACCCGGAAGGTCACTTCCGCCGGCCGGGCCGCCTTGGCGGGCCGGAGGCCGCCCCCACCGGCCGCCGCGACGTTGTCGAAGCTGTAGGCCTCCCGGAGGCCCTGCTCGCCCAACGGCGGACAGTAGTCCCACGACCCGTTGCCGCGGATGAAGAAGCGGACGTTGCACAGTTCCGGATCTACCGGCTTGCCGTCGTCGCCGTAGTTCGGCACGAAGTACAGCGGGTCGTTCTTGTACCGCTTGGCCTCGAACATGGCCTGGTAGTCGTAGCCGTCCAGCCGCTTGTAGTGCCGGGTGTAGACCTCGCCCTCCCGGAGGTTGAGCGTGTAGCGATGGCCCCAGTCCCAATCGTTGTAGTAGTAGCGAAAGGCCGGCTTGGCGAAGGCGTTGCCGTAGGACGCCAGATCGCGAGGGCAATCGGCCCCGCTCAGCCAGCCGTTCGGGCTGGTAGCCGTCAGGCAGTGGTAGCGGGCAACGTGGGCCTTCTCCCGCTTGCCGCCGGAGGCCGCGCAGGCGCCCTCTTCGGCGATGTCGTTCACGCCGGCGATCGTCTTGCCGTCGCAGAGAGTGAACAGGGCCGACATCGAGTCGTCGTACATGTGCCACCGGCCGCCGTACTGGACTTCGGACAGCGTGTGGCCCCACACGTCGTAATACCGCACCGGGTAACCCATGTTGTACCAGATAGCGCAGTTCGCCCCCGCGATCGTGCTGCACATCATATAGCCGTAATCGTTGAACTGGCGGATCGGGTCGGCGCAAGCCAGCCCGTGCCGAATGATGGGCATGGTCTGCCGCCGGCCGAGATGGTTCCAGTACCAGATCGCCCAGCACTTTTCCTGGTCCGTGGTCCATTTGGCCGTCATGCTGCGGATCATGCCCGGCAGGTCCGTGTAGTCCGGCGTGGCGTCGGTGAGAATTTTGATATTGCACACTTCGCCGGCCGGGGCGAGCGGCCCCCACGCCAAGATCAAGATTACTGCCACAGCCAACAGGGCGGTCGTCACGCGCATCGCGGGTCTCCTCAAAACAGAAGTAGTACGCAGAAAGGTCCGTCGGTCGAGGTTCTTCTCATGTCCACAACGGGCAGTGCTGAACGAGCCGGGCACCATCGGGCGCCACGCGCAGCATGGTCGGCGTAGTCGTGGCACCCGCGCGGACAGCCTGTCACGGCTGCTCAGCCGGCAAGGGTTTGCTCGCGGGCTCGCCGGAAGGCGTCGCACAACTGCACGCGGGCGCCTGGCCCGCGCCGGGGGCCGGCAGGCGGTTCCAGGGCATGCGGGCCAAGAGCATGCCCATGCCGCAGGTGTCGGTCACGCCCGCGAACACAAGGCCGGCGCCGACGGCCCCCGCCAAGAGGTACCCCGCCCAGTGCAGGGAAAGCCCCAGCACCACGCCGGCCAGCACGAGCGAGCCGGCGGCGATGCGGACCTGCCGCTCCAGCGAGATGGCTTTCTTGCCGCGGACCACGGGCAGGCCGGCCGCCTCGCAGGCCAGAGTGCCCCCTTCGACGTTGATCGCGGTTGGGAACCCGGCCGAGAGCATCTTCTCGCACGCCGTTTTCCCCCGGCCGCCGCTGCGGCAAATGAAGTAGATCGGCCGGTCCGCCGGCCCGCCGCGCCCCGCCAGGAGGGCTTGCGGATCGAGCCGATCGAGCGGCACGTTCCAGGCGAACTGGACGTGGACCTCGCGGAACTCGACCGGGGTGCGGACGTCGATCAGCTCGATCTCCGCCCCGCTGCGGGACAACTCGGCCAGTTGTTGCGGTGAAATCGTGCTCGGCATGATTCTACAGTAGCAGGTGGTGTGAAAGTGTCTAGCGGGCGGGCTTGCCCGCCGGGGGACTACCGCGCCGCGGAGGCCGGCGGCGCACCCAGGGGGTACCCGGCCCGGCCGCCAAACGCCAGCCAATCCACATCGTACCACGTCCGGCACTCTCGGGCCACTGATGTCACGCGGCGGCCGGGCCGGCGTCGTGGCGGCGGATGGCCGCTCGCGCCAGGCCGCCGAGCATCGCCAGGAGGCCGGCGCCGGCCACGCCCAGAACGACGTAGACCAGCCACGGCCAGCGCTCGGTCCACGGCTTCGGCTCCGGCTCGAAGATCGGGTTGGGCTCCGGGGGGCCAAGCTCCGCCGTTGCGGGCTGTGGCTCGAGGACGGCCGCCAGCGCGGCGGCGAAATCGTAGTGCGGCGGCCCAGCGGCGTAGTTGCCCGCGTACAGCCGCAGCGGCTCGACCAGGTCCTTGCCCCGCTCGAAGACTACCTGCCGGGCCGCGGCCGTGTAGTGGGCGTCGTGGATCGCCAGCGGCGGATTGTGGTGATCGGTGACCACCAGCCGCAGCCGCCGGGCCTGCACCTCGCGCCCCAGCGGGATTTCCAGCGGTTTGCGGGCCTCGCCCGCCTCACGCCGCAACTGGCCGCTGGCCACGACCTGCCGCGGCCCCTCGCCTTCCAGCAGCCCTTCGCCTTCCGGCAGCTCCTCGACCTGGTAGGGGCGGACGAACTCGGCGCCGTCGATCTCCAGCAGGAGTTTTTCGCACGGCACGTGCCGCCCGCCCAGGTCCAGGACCCACGCGGAGCCCGGCCCGCCCTTGGCCGGCACCGCCTCTCGCGGCTGGAGGATTGCCGGGCGGGTGACGTACTCGCCGGGCTCCCGCACGGTGTGGTAGACGCCCACGGCCTCGATCTTCGGGGCGTCCGCCGGCTTTCCCAGATCGGGATACACCCGCACGCGCAAGTAGCGGAAGCGGCCGGCCGGGTAATGGAGCCGGTGGATGTCGAGGTCCCGGTCGTCGACGCGGAAGCGGACGACCCAGGCCTCGCCGAGCAGGGTGCCCCAATCGCGGCGATTGTCGCTGCCCTCCAGGACCACGCGGCGGCGGAAATCACTGCCGGCGGTCCGGACGTCGACCTCCTCGTGTTCGGCCGGCCGGGGCCCCAAGTCGAGGCTTACCTCGACGGAGCGGTCGGCGTTGGCCTGGCGGTTGAACTCCTGGGCGGCAAGCTGCTGGCGCTCGTTTCGGGCGGAGCGGACCCGCAGGGCATACGGGACCTCGCGCCCCCGGCCGTCGTAGAGCCGCAGATCGCCCAGGTCGCGGCGGGCCTCGTCGAAAACACTCACCGGCACCGTGATGGCCACGCGGCCGGCCACGCCCGGCTTCGGCAGTTGGATCTCGTGCTGCCACGGCCAGGCGGAAAGGGCCTCGGCCGGCTCGCCGGCTCCGCCCGACGGGGCGGCGGCCACACCGCCGGCAGCCGTCCAGCCGGCAACGGCCGCCACCAGCAGACACACCGTACCGAAGCGTCTCATAGAGTTTCTCCTGCACCTTGGAGTTTGCGGGCGGCCAGCCAGCGTTGATAGGCCCAGGCGGCGATGCCCATCATCACGGCCAGGGCCAAGAGGGCGGTGACGCGATAGAAGCCCGGCAGGCCCGACATGTCCACCATCAAGACCTTGGCGAGCGTCAGGCCGAACAGGGCCAGGGCCGTCCAGCGTATCGGGCCCGAGCGGAGGGCGAAGCCGGCGGCCAGGACCACTGCCGCGTAGACGGCCCAGACCACCGACAGGGCCGTTTCGGCGTCGCGCTCCAGCCGCGGGATCTCCTCGGCCACCGCGGTGCCCAACGGCTCGCCCGTCGGGCGGACCGCCTCCGGCCCGTACTGGGCCACGAGCACCCGATCGTGGCCGATCTGGGCCTGAAAGTAACCGTAGGCCTCGACCGAGAGGATGTACCAGACCAGGGCAATGCCGCCCAGGGCTGCCGCCCCCACGGCCAGCCGATCCCAGAGGGCGACAGTCCCACTCCGGCGAAACCGTGCCCCGGCCGCGGCGGCCGCCAATACACACGCCGCCACGGCCAGGGCCGGCAGGGCGTAAGCGTTCCACAGCGGCACGAAGGGTTCGGGGTGGGCCGCGGGCGTGTCGACCGTCAGCAGCCGCCCCACTGCTAAGATGAGAAACGCCGCGGCCAGTGCCCGCAGTGCCCCCGCGCGAATCCGCACCCCGAACCACCACAGCGCCAGCCCCTCCACCGCCCAGCCCAACGCGATCCAGCTTGCCTCCAATTCGAGCGTAATGGCGGCGGCCACCAGTCCCATCGCCACCGCCACGGCCAGGAGCAGTTGCCGCGGGTCGTCGGGCCGCCGCACGAGCACCAACCAGCCCACGGCCGTGTAGATCAAAGCCATGCCCAGTGCCAAGCTGCCCATCCAGGCGTGGTAGTCGGGGTCCAACAGAGTGTAGGCTGCGGCGAAGCCCAGGGCGGCCGTCAGCGCCCAGCGGACCAGGTCCTCGATCCCGGCCGGCCGAGAAAAAGGGGACAGTCCCCATTTGTGCGAAGCACCCTTCGGGCCGTTCCGGCAAATGGGGACTGTCCCCTTTTTCCCCGGGCGGCGGAAGACATGGCTCACCAGCCCGTACAAGAGGAACAGGCCGAATACGGCCGCTTGGAAGCCCAGCGCCGCGGCGAGTTTCTCCGGATGGTAGTGCTCCTGGTACCATGCCCAGAAGATGGCTTGGCTGCCCAGCAGGGCCACGGTCCCGCAGGCCGGCCAGGTTCGCAGCACCGCCAGGAACACCACGCCGCCGTCCAGCAGCCCGAGATAGAGGAACAGGGCCCGGTACTGGTCGCGGTCGGTGTGGAGCAGGATGGGTGTGAGCAGCCCGCCCACCACGGCCATCAGCGCGACCGCCGGCGCCTCGTAGAGCACGGCCAGGATCGCCGTCTCGACCACCAGCACGACCAGGAAAATGCCGGCGTGCTGCTGCGGCAGGAGGTGGTAGTAGCCGAACGCGCCGAACGTGGCCAGGTACAGGAGCACGACGCCGCAAGCCGAGAACATTTGGCTGAACACCCGCCAGCCACGGGCATGATAACGGTAGCCGACGGCACACAGGCCCACGCCGGCCAGGATGCCCAGGGCGACCCGGCCCAGCTCGCCGATCCAGCGGTTCTCGAAAACCTGCTTGAGGAAGAAGGCGGTGGCCAGCAATACGAGGACCACCGCGGCCCAGCCCAGCGCGCGGCGTCCGATCCATGCCTCGACCCCTTCGGTCGCCGCCGCGGCCAGCCTGCAGGGAACCTCGCCGCCGGGCGGCGCGGCGGGGGACGGCTCCCAAGTGGCCGGCTCCTCGATCAGGATGGGCACCAACGGCGTTTCAAGGGCCTCGGCGGCGGCCGCCCCGGCAGTGTCCGCCCCAGCCTCGATCTCGGCCAGCCGCCGCTCCAGCCGCCTGAGCCGCCGTCCCTGCAAGACGACCATCGCCGGCAGCACCACGGCCGTAGCCACCAACGCCAGGATCAACAGCGCCAACAGCAGCACCGCCACGATGATTTCGCCTGGCGGACCCTCCATCGAAGCGACCTCCTTCGTGCGGGTGGTACAATATGCAGGGCGCGGCACGGGCCGGCAGCAGCCACACTGTTCAGGCGAGAACTGCGGCTGATTATAACTTGGCAGCCGGGATGGTAGAATGTGATCCTTGCGGCTGCCGAGGCTAATCCAAGGAACGAACATGAAATTGCGAACTCTGACCGTTGGGCTGCTCGTGCTGGGCGGCTGTTGGACGGCGACCGCGGCGGAGCCCGGGATGCGATCCGACCAAGAGCAGCGATTCCCGAAAGCGGCGGATTTGGACGGTCCCGTGCTGGAGCGGTTCTCGCCGGCCAAGGCGACCGCGTATCTGGACGCCGGGGCGCATGCCCACGAAGACCATTGCTTCGCCTGCCACGCCACCTATGCGTATCTGGCGGCCCGGCCGGCGATCGGTGCGGCCGCTGCGGTACACCGGGAAACCCGCTTGGCCCTGGAACAGTCCGCCGCCAAGCTGGTGGACGCCAAGCTCAGCCCCGCGGACAAGCCCGGGCGCGTGGCGGAAGTAGTGATGACGGCGGCCGTGCTCGCGCAGCACGACGCGGCCACCGGCGGCAAGCTCCATCCCGCCACCCGTACCGCCCTGAATCGTATCTGGGACTTGCAGCGGGCGGACGGCGGCTGGGACTGGATCAAATCCGGCAACCCGCCCTCCGAGATCGACGACCATTTCGGAGTGACCACGGCGGCCATTGGCGCGGCCGCGGCCCCGGAGGGATATGCCGATACGCCCCGGGCCCGCAAGGGCCTGGAGGCGGTCCGCCGCTGGCTGCGGGCGCACCCCCCTGCGAACGTGCACCAGCGCGGCATGCTCCTTCTGGCGGCCGCCCACCTCGACGGACTGATGAGCGAGCCGGAGATCGCACAAACGGTCCAAGATCTGATGTCCCTGCAGCGGCCCGACGGCGGCTGGTCGATGGCCGCCCTGGGGGATTGGAAACGCGCGGACGGCGTGTCGCTGGACCGCAATGCCAGCGACGGCTACGGCACGGGCTTCGCCGTCTACGTCCTGCGGCGCGGCGCGGGGATTCCCGCCGGCAACCCTCGGCTGAAAAAGGCCGTCGCTTGGCTCAAGACGCACCAGCGCGCCGGCGGATGCTGGTTTACTCGCTCGCCGCACAAGAACGACGAGTTGAGCACCTACGTGGGCACGGCCTATGCGATCCTGGCCCTGCAGGCGTGCGGGGCGCTAGCCGGCGGCTAAGACGCGCGGCGGTCTTGGGTCTTAGGTCTTAGTTTCTCAGATTGTAGGGTGGGTCGAGCGGAGCGAGCCCCACCATTTTTCGGGCGAATACTTGTGGTGGGGCTCGCTCCGCTCGACCCACCCCACCTTTCTGTGAGGCCGCATGAGCGACGAAAAGAGCGTCTTGGTCGCGGGGAGTTTCGACGACCTGGCCCTGGCGGACGTGCGGCTGTTGGAAGAGGCGGCCCGCCGGGGACCGGTCCACGCCCTGCTCTGGTCCAACGAGGTGGTGCGTGGCTCGACGGGAAAGCCGCCCAAGTTCCCGCTGGCCGAGCGGCAGTACCTCGTCGGGTCGCTCCGCTATGTCCAGCGGGTGAGCACGTGCCGGACCCCCGTGGAGGCCGAGCCCGGGCTGTGGCTGGCCCAGTGGCCGCGGGGGACATGGGTCGTCCGGGAATCGGAGGATTCCGAAGACAAGCGGCGGCAGTGCCACCGGCTGGGATGGCAGTACCATGTGGTTCCCGGGAAGCTGTTGGAGCAGGTGCCGCCGGAGCCGCCGCCCGATGGCCCGGCGGACGCCCCCCCGCCCGACGAGCGGCGCAAGCGGGTCCTGGTCACCGGCTGCTTCGATTGGTTCCACTCGGGGCACGTGCGGTTCTTCGAGGAGGTGGCCGCCCTGGGGGATCTGTACGTCGTGCTGGGACACGACGCCAACATCCGCCTGCTCAAAGGGGACGCACACCCCCGCTTCCCGCAAGACCAGCGGCGCTACATGGTCGCGGCAGTCCGGCACGTGCGGCGGGCCCTGGTGGCAACCGGCCACGGCTGGCTCGACGCCGAGCCCGAGATGCGTTGGATCCGCCCGCATATTTACGCGGTCAATGCCGACGGCGACCGGCCGGAGAAGCGGGCGTACTGCGAGG
>Ga0187848_10001514_pt1 | contig 19624 bp, 19 predicted proteins | sample June2016WEW_4_40_FD_132424 | JGI IMG/M metagenome (GOLD analysis project Ga0187848, IMG submission 132424) | Peatland microbial communities from SPRUCE experiment site at the Marcell Experimental Forest, Minnesota, USA - June2016WEW_4_40 | ecosystem: Environmental > Terrestrial > Soil >... | reverse complement strand
TAGAGCGCCACCGCAGCCCCGCATAAAACTTCGGATCGAAGTTCTGTGCCGCGAGAGGGAGGAGAAAAAAGAGGATCGCAATCGACTTTCGCATGGTTTTTTCGAGAATAACACCGTGAAGAACCTGGGTTGGGGCACTTCGGACCACCGGTGCCATGAACAGGGACGCCGGCTTATTCCAGAGGAAGCACCCTGGCGCGTGGCTCGTCCGACCAGTCAACGGTTACAATGGCGCCCTGGGCGAGGTCGGCCTCGCAGTCGACCAGGGCTTGGACGACTGCAGCCCCACGGGCCTCCGGAATCAGCGGCTCTCCGCGGAGAAGCACAACGCTCGGCTTGGAGTCCTTTGTGTGCGCGAGGATGCGCGGAAAATCTAGGTCATTGGTTAGGAGAACGTATCCATTCACCCGCGCGTAGTCGCAGATTTCCTGATCCGAGGCCGAAATTCTTCCGATGGAAGCCCAATGCGCCACCCGATGACCGGCGCCACGCAAATGCGGGACCCAGCGGGGTGTTAGGTTCATATCGATGAGGATGTTCATCAACTGGCGAGGCGGATCTCGTGTCCTTGCGCCAGACGGGCGGCGAAAGCGAGCGCTTCGCGGATATCCTGTTCTTCCAGGTACGGAAAATCAGCGAGCAGTTCCGCGACGGTGCGGCCGGCGGCAAGCGCCTCCACAATCATTCCGACAGTTACCCGCATGCCGCGAATACAGGGCTTGCCGCCCATGACCTCCGGATCCATCGTGATGTGGTGAAATCCCAGCACGTTGTCATCATACCGCACGCGGCGGTCAGGGCCCGCGCTGGTGTACAATAGTACACAGGATGGAGGCCGAATGGAACTCCGCCAAGGCAAGAGCGAATCTGCGCAAACATCGTGTTCGCTTCGCCGACGCGGTGACAGCGCTGGAAGACGCGAGGGCGATATCGGTTCGCGACGAATGCGACAACGAAGAGCGCTGGGTTGCCATCGGTATGGATTCCCTGGCCCGTATTCTTGTGGTGGTTTACACGTGGCGTGGCGCGACGGGCGGCAATATGAAGAAGGAATATGACTTCAGCAAGGGAAGGCGCGGAGCGGTCTTGAGGGTTGCGCCGGGAAAGACGCGGGTCACGATCCGGCTGGACGACGACGTTCTCGACTGGTTTCGCCAGCAGGTCGATGACGCCGGGGGCGGAAACTACCAGACGCTGATTAACGAGGCGCTGCGCACTTTCACGCGTCATAAGCAGGAGCCGTTGGAGGCAACTCTGCGGCGGGTAATTCGCGAGGAGATCCGCCGAGCCGGTTAGTGAGTGGGCACGGGCGGACTTCTGGGATGGCCAGCCAAGCGATAGGGGCTCGGTTCGGCGGGGGGCTGGTTGCTATTGTGGCCTCTCGCCGGGGTCTCGCGGTTTCATTCTCGAAGTCGGCGCTTCGGGCGTTCCCCGCCTCCTCGGGAAGCCGTTTCGGAACACCCGCGCACCAAAAAGAATGGATGCCCAAGAGACAAGGACCACAAAGAATGAGCGCCCGGCAAGGTTAATGTCGAGAAGAAACAGACCGAATGTCACCCAGAATAGTCCGAAGACCCAGGCTCCAATCCTCTTGTACTAGCGTCGGGTTTGGAGAGCCCCGCCAGAGGAACACATCCACGGCGCGACGATTCACAAACGCGTCGGGCCAGACAACGTTGCTTTGCCTGTTCCTCATTTCGGCGATGAATTCTGGGAGGTCTTTGCTCCCGGAGTGTCGCCGCTTCATGCTTTATAAGATAACATCGCCGGCTCCATGAATCGATTGCGGCGCGACAACGGGAAGCGGAAACTAGGGGAAACTAGGGACCACCGCGCCGGGTTTCCTGACGTTTTCGCCTGCCCCTTGCCAGAGTTCGGGATCTCACCGTTAAATGCCCCTCCCGAAAGCTGCCGAAGCCAGCCTGTGGAGCCTGGGGGACGGGACGTTACCGAGAAACAGTCGATCAGAGACGGGAAGGCTCCGCGACCAAATTGCGGCTCCGGGTACCCGTTGGCGTAGGACAAATGTCGGCCCGGCCTCAACCAAGCGACTTGCTATCAATCGGTTAGCGGGAATCGCCCGCGCCGCTCACCGCTTTCGAAAACCGGTCACGCCCCATTTAACCCCGTAACCAACTGAAAACAAACCGCCAGCCAAAAACAGCCCATTGCCGCCGTTCTATCATGGATGGAGGGAGGAACTTCGCCAGTCAGGGGAAAAAAGCGCGGGCACTCTTGCCGTGTCGGGACTACTCCGGCATCCCCTGCCGCGCTGCGACAAAAGAGCCGTAAATGCACAGAACTGCACAAAACCAACGCCCGACGGCTCTTGCCCAAGCGTGGCCTAATCAATAGATATGACTAGCTTTATCGGCCCAGCTACAATCCGGACCCTCTGCCGGGGAGCGCCCGTCCTTGTGCGTCCGTGGCCCGGATGGGAATGGAACGGGGTTGCCACGTGGGGGCGGACAGCGACAGCCCGGATTTCACCATAAAATGCACAAAATTGCACAAGAACACGCTCGAATAGGCGAGGCCCAAGTTGCTCCTAACCAACAGAAATACCTTGGTTTACCTACTCCGCAATTTGTTTTTTCAACCGCGAACCCAGACCGCCGGGGGGCGAAACCCTTGACGGCCGGTTAGCGTTTGTCGTGTTTCGCCGCCTGCCGCGCGGTTTGGTCCGAGTCATCACGGCACGCGATATGGACGATAGTGAGCGGCGGCTGTTCCGCCGCAAATAGGTGGACCGAATGAGGAAGAAACTCGCTCCCGCGAAGACGCCTCTGCCGAGGTTTCGCTCGGATAAGGAGGCATCCGATTATTTTCAGACGCACTCGGTGGCGGACGTGTGGAATGAGCTGTCCGAAGCTGAGGCAGCAAAGCCTTCCAAGGCGCTGGAGAATTCGATTCGGGAACGCCACGCGGCGGCAAAGTCGCCTATCTCAATTCGATTGGATCCCGAACAGATTGCCGCGGCCAAGAAAGCCGCGGCTGCCAAGTCAGTCGGCTACCAGACGCAGTTGCGGATGTGGATAGCCGAGGGAATTCGGCGCGAGGCGGGGCGCGGGTAGCCGGCGCCCCTTCGGCGGGATTCCGCATATCTCACAGGACTCCCTGGCAAGTGGCGCGGGCACTCCTGCCGGGCACTCCTGCCTGCCGTGCCGGACTCATCCCGGCACGCTTTCGCGCCACGAACAGTCTACCCCAGACCCGCGATACGGCACGGAGCCCGCCCCGATGAGTCGGGGCGCTGCAGGCACTTTTGCCGGCACGAGTGCCCGCGCCACAATATCTCGGTCACGGCTCCAAACAGGTGTCGAGAAAGTCTCGACACGGCACGCACGAGTGCGCGCACGAGTGCGTGCGCCACATTTAAGCCAGACGTAGACTTTGGAGATGACCTTCGACCAACGCGAGTTCGAGGTTCGTTGCGAGTGGGGGCGTGGCGGATTGGCCGAGGTTTCGCCCGTCTCCGATGTGGCGATCGTGGTCGATGTTCTTTCCTTTTCGACGGCGGTGGACATTGCGACGGCGCGCGGCGCGGCGGTGTTTCCCTATCCGCTGAAGGATCGCTCGGCGGCGGCGTACGCGGATTCGGCGGGCGCCCAACTTGCCTCATCCAAACGCGATGCGGGTTTCTCGCTATCGCCGAGCTCGCTCGAGAGCATTCCACCGGGTTACCGGTTGGTGCTTCCGTCGCCCAACGGCGGGGCGCTATCTTTTGGAGCGAATCATCCCCGCCTGCTGACTGCATGTCTTCGGAATGCCACGGCCGCGGCAAAGGCCGCGGTTCGCCTGGGTTCGACGTTTGCCGTGATTCCGGCCGGCGAAACGTGGCCGAACGGCGAGATCCGGCCAGCGCTCGAAGATCTGGTGGGCGCGGGCAGTATCATTGCCTGTCTTCCCGGGCGGAGATCGCCGGAAGCGGAAATGGCAGTCGCCGCTTTCGAGCACTTCCGCGGGGATTTGAAGAGCGCGCTGCGGGAGTGCCAATCCGGGAAAGAACTGATCGAGCGCGGGTTTGGCGCGGATGTGGATCTGGCGGCGCGGCATGACGTCAGCGTCAATGTGCCGTTGCTCGCGGACGGGGCGTTTCGGAGCGTGGCGGCGCGCTGAGGGGAAACAAACAGGAGCATGATCGAGGGCGCCGGCAACCGCTCCTTGACAGTAGCGGCTCTGACTTGCGGCGCCACTTAGCCGGTGGCAGACCACAAAAAACGATAGTCTGCCCCACGTCACTCCATCAAGCGCGCGGCGGCTTCGTCCAGGAACCAGCTCACGCCGCGGCCGTGGTGGGAAGCGATTTGGGCGGGGTATTTGTTGGGATCGTACTCTTCGCGGAAGACCGCCCGCACGGCTTCGGCTTTGTCTTCGCCCGCCACCAGAAACACGGTGTGCTTGGCGGCCAGCAGGGCGCCGGGCAACAGGGTGACCCGCCACTGCTTGAATTTCTCCGCGTAGGTGGCCGCGGCGATGCCGTCGCGGTCGTCGATCAACGGGTCGCCGGGAAACAGGCTGGCACTGTGCGCGTCGGGGCCCATGCCGCGATGCACGACGTCGAAGTGCGGCATTTCCCCTTCCTCCAGACCGAAAAATTCCCGGATCTCCTCGGCATAGCGGCGCGCCGCCTGCTCCGGTTTGGCTTCGCCCACCACACGGTGCAAATTCCGGCGCGGAATGCGCGCCCGCGCAATCAGGTGATCTTCGGCCAGTTTATAGTTGCTGGCCGGGTCGGTGGGGGGAACCGAACGCTCGTCCACCCAGAACAGATGGACACGGTCCCATCGGACCGGCGCGGCAGCCAGGGTTTCGAACATCAGCTTGGGCGTGGAACCGCCCGACACGGCCAGCGTGGCCAGGTCCTGGCCTGCCAGCGCTTCCTCGATCAGCGCCGCGATCTTGTGCGCGGAGGCGTCCGCCGCGGCCCGCGCATCCGGATAGGTGTGCCACTGTACGCTCATCAGTCCTCAGCATGCACCAGTTTGAGCGCCGAGGAAAGCGTGTTTTCAAAGATCGGGTCGCGCCGCAGGATGCCCAGTTCTTCCCGCATCAGGTCGTAATCGCTGGGCGCCGGCAGGCTGGTGCATTGCGCCAGCCCGTTGATGGTGGTCACCAGGCGCGCGCCCCACCGCTCCAGGGCCACGCTCCAATCCTCGCCTTCGAGGGTCACGCCGGTGTGTTCGGACCGCGTCATTTCGAGCCGCGGCCGGGCGCCCACCTTCGCCAGCGCATCCATGACCCAGGCGGCCAGATACCAGGACCGCACCGTGGGCTGCTCCCGCTTCGACGCCACCCGCACTTTGGTGGTGCGCGCCAGGCCGTCCAGGTAGCTATGGTTTTCAAAAATCCCGGCCAGCGTTTCCCGCCACCGGGTGGTGCGCGTCCAGGAAAGGTCGGCGGCCCAAATTCCCCGCGCCGCCAAACTTGCCACCAGCTCCAGCGCCGCGCGCGAATCCGCGATGGGCGCGGTGTCCACCACCACTTTCTGCGCCAATTGCGCCAAGGCGTCGAACTCCGGCATGGCCGCCAGGCGCACGCTGCGGCACCACAGCACCACCGGCAGATCCGGCACTTCGAGCGGCAGAACGACCGAGGGAAGATCTTCGAGCGCCGCATCCGAGGCGGTAATTTCCACCTGCTCGCAGCAAATCTGCCGCCGCTGGCCGAATGGCATCCAGCATTGCGCGTACACCCGCTCGGTGAGGGTGCGCGCGGCGGCACCGCTCAAGCGGATCGAAATCGTGCGCGCCGGGTGCTCCGGCATCAAGGCCGCCAGGGTTTCGCCCAGCGCCATCGGGTCGTCGCTTTCTTCGGCCATCGCCACCAGGGTCAAGCTGCAGGCCCGCAGCACGCCCTGGCCACCCTCGGCCTCCTTGCCCGTGGTGACCCAGAGATCTACTAGCTCTTTGAGAATATGGTCCGGCGCCACCGTGCCCATTACGGTTTCCTCCATGTGTGGCCGCGGCGCGCCAGCATGCGGTCGGCCGCCGCCGGTCCCCACGAGCCCGCGGGGTAATTGGGAAAGTCGTGCTTGGTTTCGCGCCAAACGTTCTCGATCGGCTCTACCACGCGCCAGCTCGCCTCCACCATATCCTGGCGCGTGTACAGCGTGGCGTCGCCGACGATGGCGTCCAGCAGCAGGGTTTCGTATGCCGAGGGAGAACGCTCGCCGAAGCTCGACCCGTAGTTGAAATCCATCGACACCGGCCGCAGCCGCATGCCGGCGCCGGGCTGCTTAGACAGGAACTTGAGCGATATGCCTTCCTCCGGCTGGATGCGCACGATGAGCAGATTGGGCGCGGTGGCCGGCGCATCGCCATCGAACATGGCGAGCGGCGCCGGCTTGAACTGGATGGCGATTTCGGTGACGCGTTTGGGCAGCCGCTTGCCCGTCCGCAGGTAGAAGGGCACGCCCGCCCAACGCCAGGTTTCGCAGAAAAAGGTCACCGCGGCGTAGGTATCCGTGCCCGATTCCTTGTCCACCCCCGGCTCCTCGCGAAAGCCCGGCACCGGCTGACCGCCGATGCTGGCGGGCCCATATTGCCCAGGCGCGGTGTCCCGCCGGATTTCGTCCGGCGTCATGGGCTTGATGGAGCGCAGGAGTTTGGAGCGCTCGTCGCGCACCGAATCGGCGCGGAAGCTGGCGCTCGGTTCCATGGCAATCGTGGCCATCACCTGGATGAGGTGATTCTGAATCATGTCGGCCAGTGCCCCGGCTTCCTGATAATAGGCGCCCCGGCCTTCCACGCCGATCGATTCCGCCGCGGTGATCTGCACGTGGTCCACATGGTTGCGGCTCCACAGCGGCTCGAAGATTCCGTTGCCGAAACGAAAAGCCAAGATGTTCTGGACGGTTTCCTTACCCAGGTAATGATCGATGCGGTAGACTTCGGATTCCTGGAAAACCTGATGCAGCTCGCCGCTCAACGCCCGCGCCGTTTCCAGGTTCCGGCCAAACGGTTTTTCCACCACCAGCCTGCGCCATCCCGAACCCTGGTTCATGCCCGCGCCGCCGATGCCTTGGGCCGCGCGCCCGTATTGGCTGGGCTGGGTGGAAAGGTAAAACAGCGCGTTGCCGCCGGTTGCGCGTTCGCCGTCCACTTGTTTCAACTTGGCCGCCAGCTTTTCGTAGAAAGCGGCGTCGTCGATATCGCCGGCAACGTAATAGAGGCCCGCGGCGAAGGCCTTCCACACGTCTTCGTCGAATTCGGTGTCTTCGGAGAATTGCTTCACGGCTTCCAGCATTTTGTCGCGAAACTGGTCGTCGGAGAGCGCGGTGCGCGACGTGCCGATGACGGCAAACCCCGCCGCCAGCCGCCGGTCGTAGGCCAGGCGGTACAGCGCCGGTATGAGCTTCCGCTTGGTGAGGTCCCCATTGGCGCCGAAGATTACAACTGTACATTCCGGTACGCGCCGTTCAAACCGCAAAGGATCTTGAAAGGGATTCTCTATCGGCATCGCAACCAACATATCACGGGCGGTGAGGGACCCCCGGTATCGGTTTTCGGTAATTTTGCGCGGGGCAAACCCCTTCGAACAGCGCCATGATGAGGTTTGTGCGCAAGCAACTTCTGCTCCGGGTCCTCAGCGGCACCGCAGATGCCAACATCCGATTCGATGAGCTGCGGTCGCTTCTAGCCGCTCTCGGGTTTGCCGAGCGCATTAATGGCGGTCATCAATGGCGGTCATCACATTTTTGCCAGGCCGGACGTCGTGGAAATCCTCAATCTTCAGCCACGTGGTTCGCTGGCCAAACCGTACCAGGTCAAGCAAGTTCGTGGTGTGATTGTCCGGTATAAACTAGCGGAAGGGGCGGAATGACGAAATACGAGATCATCTTGTACTGGAGCGACGAGGATGGGGCGTTCATCGCGGAAGTGCCGGAACTACCGGGTTGCGCGGCGGACGGCCCCACCAGGCAGGAGGCCCTCGCAGCCGCCGAAATCGTGATCTCCGAGTGGCTGGAAACAGCTCGTGAACTTGGCCGCTCCGAGCCCGAGCCGAAAGGGCGCCTTTTGTTCGCCTGAGGACGGGTTGGGCATATTCTAGCCTCTGGTACAGTACCGGAACCGTACTTGAGGCTATAAAGCTGGTAAACTCTCTAATCGCCTGCTAGCCTCGAACCGTGAACGTCTCGCTCATCTCGACCGATGACGACTTGTGGGCTTTTGGCGTCAGGCTGATTTCCTCGGTTTTGAAGCGTGCGGGCCATTCCACTCGGCTGATTCTGCTGCCGTCGCAGTCGGCGGAATATTCGGCCGAGGTGTTGGACGGCGCCCGGCAACTGGCGCGGGCGTCCGATCTGATCGGCATCGGTTGCTGCTATAGAGGGTCGCGGCGAGCGCGGCAGGTTGCGGCCGCGATGCGGGCTCTAGGCAAGCCAATCGTCTGGGGCGGATTGCACGCATCGTTGAATCCGGCCGAGTGCGCCGAGGCGGCGGACATCGTCTGCCGGGGCGAGGGCGAAGAGACCATTCTGGAGTTGCTGGAATCGCTCGAGGACGGCAGAAGCTGGGAACAGATCCGCAACCTAGCTTACCGGAAAGGGGAAGAGCTGGTGCTGAACCCGCTTCGCCCGCCGATTGCGGATCTGGACACTCTGCCGCTGCCCGATTTCGACCGCGTCAACGAGTTTCACCTCTCCCGTGGGCGCCTCACCAAAGCCCCTTCCGACCCTAAGCTGGCGCACAGCCCGCGCCTGCTGTTCATCGGATCGCGCGGCTGCGCTCTTCACTGCACCTACTGCTGCAACCGCAAGGTGAAAGAGATGTACGCCGGCCATGGCAGATACCTGCGCCGAATGAGCCCCGCCAGATACGTCGAGCAACTGGCGACCCTCTATCGCCGCCACTTTCCCAAGGCCACCGACGTGTTTCTGATGGACGAGGATTTCTTCCTGCGCAGCGCGGACGAAATCCGCGAGTTCGCCGGGCTGTATCGCGCGCGGGTCGGGCTTCCGTTCGATTGCATGGTGTCTCCGCCGAGAATCGCCGACGAGAAGGTGCGCCTGCTGGCCGAGGCCGGGCTGTGGCGCATCTCCCTGGGCGTGGAGAGCGGCAGCGAGCGGACCAAGAAAGAAGTGTTCGACCGGCCTATCCCGAACGAAACCGTGTTGCGGGCATCGCGCACCATCGCGAGACACCCGCCGGTGATGCCCTGTTACTTCTTCATCATCGGTAACCCATACGACGAGCGGCAAGACCTTCTGGATACGCTCGCGCTGATGACCCGCCTGGAGTATCCTTACCTGGCCGATATCTATAGCCTGGTCTTGTTTCCGGGCAGCGAGTTATTCGCGCGCGCCATGCGCGACGGCATCATTACCGGCGCGCGGGATAGCGGCGCGGACCAGCATTTTCGGGCCGCTCTGCACTGCCGCGGGCAGGCCCGGAAGCAAAAAAACCTCTACCTGAACACGCTTCTCTTCCTGACCGAGGGCAAGGCCACCAGGCGGCGTTTGGGTCTGTTGCCGCGAGGGTGGATTCCCTTCCTCACTCGTCCGGGAACGATCGATTTTATGGATCGGCAGCCAACCGTCTGCCGCCTGGCCGTTTCTGCCCAAGCGCTGCTGCGGAGAGCCCGTACCGGCATTGGCGCAGTTTTGAAGAAGCTCGTCAAGAATCCAGCGGATGCCTACAACCTGCCCCGGTACTTGAAAAGAAAACTCGCATAGCTGGTGGGACAGACCATCACTTTTCGTGGTCTGTCAACCAGGCTTTTTCCCATGCCGGATTGCGGCATCATTTTCGCAAACCGGCGGCTTGGAAGTACGGCTATAATGATGGCTCGTGCCGGCAAAGAGGATTGAGAAATTCGGCGGGCGCGCCGCGGCCGGCAACGCTTCCACCAGACGCTGGCCGCGGCATGCTTTGCGCATCGCGGCGCTTTGGCTTTTGGCGCTGATTGCGTATTCGAACTCGTTTGAAGGCGGCTTTGTATTCGACAACGCGCCGATCCTCCAGAACGATCCGCGCATTCGCGCCATGGACGCGGAAAACATCCGGCTCATTTTCACCAAAGAATATTGGTTCGATAGCGCGACCACGGGCCTGTACCGGCCGATGACCACGCTGTCGTACTTGTTCAATTACGCCGCGCTGGGCAATGGGCCGCATCCAGCCGGTTACCACGCCCTCAACCTGGCGCTTCACGGTTTGAACGTGGCGCTGGTCTACGCGCTGGGGCTGGCGATTCTGGGAGACGGTTTCCCGGCCTTGGCGCTGGCGGCGCTGTGGGCGGTGCATCCGGCGCTGGTCGAATCCGTCACCAATATTGTAGGGCGCGCCGATTTGTTGGCGGGATTGGGTGTTCTCGCCGGGTTGCTGAGCTATGTGCGTCTGCGCTTGGCGACGGGCGGAAGACGGATCGCCTGGCTGGCGGTTCTGGTGGGAGCGCAAACCGTGGCGCTTTTTTCCAAGGAGAGCGGCGCCGTGCTGCCGTTCCTCTTGCTGCTGTACGATTTCACCTGGCCGCGGGCCGAGACCTGGCGAAGGCGCGTCGGGGCTTACGCGGCGCTCATGGTTCCGTTCGGCGCATTTTTCTACCTGCGCTGGCAACTGCACAGCCAGATGGTTGTGCCCTTCGCCGAAAACCCGCTGATCGGCGCCGGCTTCTGGACTGCGCGCATGACCGCGGTCAAAGTGGTGGGCAAGTTTCTGTGGCTCTTTATTTGGCCGGCACGCTTGACCGCGGACTACTCGTTCCACGCCGTGCCGTTGTTCGGCTGGCGGCCATGGGAGTGGGAAGACGCGAAGGCTGTGCTCGCGCTGGCGGCAACGGCCGGGCTGATTCTGGTGGCCGTTCGCTTTCGCCGCCGGAACCGGCCGCTCTTCTTTCTGCTCGGTTTCTTTCTTGTCGCGCTGGCGCCGGTTTCGAATCTCGTCATTCCTATCGGGAGCATCATGGCGGAGCGCTTCCTCTATCTGCCCTCGGTCGGTCTGGCCGGATGCGCGGTGGTAGTCGCCGGGGAAATCGCTCGCCGGGCCGGACTCAGATGGACTGGGCTGAAGTGGGTCGCCCTGGGATTGGCGTGCCTTGGGTTCGGGCTGCGAACTTACGCGCGCAATTTCGACTGGCGCGACGACGAGAGTCTCTGGACCAGCGCGATCACGGCGTACCCGGAGGCCGCGCGGCCGTACAACAACTTGGGCAATGTGCTGCTGGCACGGTCCGATTTGCCCGGCGCGGCTGCCCAGTTCGAAGCGGCGTTGCGGATCCGCCCCGACTACGCGGAGGCGCATTACAACCTGGGGAAAACGCTGGCGCAGATGCCGGGCCGGCTGCCGGAAGCGATCGCGGAGTACGAAGCGGCGTTGCGCGACCGGCCCGACTATTCGCCGAAGCTGCATTACACCTACGCCCACGTCAGCCTGGGAAACGCGCTGTTGCGTATGCCCGGCAGGGTGCCGGAGGCGATCGAACAATATGAACAGGCGCTGAAGCTGGACCCCAATATTGCCGAAGCGCATTACGACCTCGGAACGGCCCTGGCGCGGACTCCCGGGCGAATACCCGACGCGGTTGCCGAGTGGCAAGCCGCGCTGCGCATCCAACCGGACCTCGCCGAAGCGCATTACAACCTGGGAATCGTGTACGCGCAATCTCCGGACCGCCTCGAGGACGCCATAGCCGAATACCAGGCGGCGCTGCGCATTCGTTCCGACTCCGCCGAGGCGCACAATCAATTGGGCCGTTTGCTGTCGCGAATTCCGGCGCGAATGCCGGAAGCCATTGCGGAATATCAGCAGGCGGTTCAGCTCCAGCCCGATTTCGGCGAGGCGCATTACAACCTGGGAATGGCCTTGCTGCAGACACCCGGCCGGACGGAGGATGCGATCGCAGAGCTCGAAACGGCCTTGCGCATCCGGCCCGATCCGCAGGGAAGGCGGATGGTGGAGGAACTGAAGGCACGCCAGCGGCAGGGCAGGTAGGGCTCCCTGCTTTCATTTTGTGATCGATCATGGTATATATCATAAATAGGAGGCTGTCATGCCGCGCACCGCCAAGCTTTTCTTAAATGGACGAAGTCAGGCGGTTCGCCTGCCATCCGAGTTTCGTTTCGAGGGCAGCGAGGTCTTTGTCCGGCGGGATCCGGCCACCGGAGATGTGATTCTGTCGCAGCGGCCGGACTCCTGGGACGAATTCTTCAAGCTCAGACAGGAAACGGACGTACCGGACGACTTTCTATCGGATCGCGGGGATGACGCTCCACAGAAGCGCGAGTTATTCTGATGGGGATTCGATACCTGCTCGACACCAACACGGCCAGCTATATCATCAAGCGCAACAATCCCGTCCTGGATGGCCGTTTGACAAGGGTCCCGATGGCGCAGATCGCCATCTCCGCCGTAACGGAAGGCGAGTTGCGTTTTGGCGCGGCGCGGCTGCCCCACGCCACCCGGTTGCACGCGCTGATCGAAGCTTTCTTGCTGCGGGTGACGGTTCTGCCTTGGGATTCAGACGTGGCGCGGCAATATGGGCAGTTTCGGGCCGCGCTCGAACGCCAGGGCCAGCCCATGGGGAGCCTTGACATGACGATCGGGGCGCATGCTCTTGCGTTAGGGCTGGTGCTGGTAAGCCACGACCGCGTTTTCACCAGAATCAAGAAGCTGAAAGTAGACGATTGGACGAAGACGCCGCTCCAATGAGCGCTCTGGGGGGTGCTGGACCGATCTGAGGATTTCGCAATTTAGGCACGCCGACCGCTCCCTGACGGAGAGCCTAATGCCGCATACTCATCGCAAACAGCGAACTCGGCGTAGCTTGTAGGGCGGACCCCCTGGAAGCTGTGAAATATTCGATTTTCGGCCAGTTTTGCACAAGGTAAGTCGTTGAAAACATTTACGACCAAAAATGCTTTTTGACATTATTTCACAGCTTCCCTGGTCCGCGCGGGACGCCCTCGTCCCGCACTTCTGCCCAAGAGTCAAGTGTCCGGCACCAGCCAAGAGCCGGCCAGGGGGCCGGCCGCGGACCGGGGGGTCCGCCCTACTACACGCCGCGACCGGCCTTGCGAAAAGTATGTAGCATTAGGCTCGACAGCCCGCGCCACGAAAAGCGGCCTTAGGCGCCGGTTTTGTTTGCAATCGGCTTCCGGTGTTTGATACCATCGTTCTGGCAGAACGGAATCCTTCCTTGAAGTCCGCCATTCCAACCAACGGAGTCAAAATATCAACTGAATGAGCTTCACCGTATTTCTTGGCAACCTTCCTACGTGGGTCACCGCCGATGACATCAAACAATGGCTCGCCGCCGAAGACCTGGTGGCCGACGCCATTAAGGTGATCCGCAATCATGAAACGCAAGAATCCAAGGGTTTCGCCTTCGTCGAAGCGCCTACTGCCGATGAGATGCAGGCCATCATCCGCCGCTTCGATCGCGCCCCTCTGGAAGACCGGCTGCTGCGCGCCAATCCGGCGCAGCCACCTAAGGGTAAGGATGCACCGCGTGGCGCTTCACCATCCGCCGCTCCGGCTAACTCACCCCACCCCATGCAGCGCGACCGCAGGAAGCGCGGCGGCAGAGAGCGCGATCAGGCTCCCCGCAGCGCATTTGCGGCCGAGTTGGCAAAGGTACTATAGCAGCCTGGCGGTCCGCTACGATGCCCGCAGGGGCGGCTTAGCGGATTTCTACACCTGTGAACGGGCGTCACATCGCAGACGCCGGTTTCTCCTTTATTTACAAATCTTTACAAGTGGCAACCCGCGTGCATTTTTCGCCCGCATGAAATGTGTGTGGCTTGGTGGCCTCATATGCGCGAGCCTGTTGGCGTCTGGGACAACGGACTCCGAAACTAATATTAATACTCGTTATACGGTAGAGGACGTACTCGTCTCCACCGGGACCTGGACGGCGCGGGTCGCTTCCGAAAATCGCCAAAAACTCAGTTCCAACCTTCGCAAAGACATCCTTTCGTTGATCGGGCAAAAATTCAACCCGGCTACCTTGGATACGCTCGCGCACCGCCTGCGCCGCGAGCTGCATGCGCGCACGGTCGAGCATCGGATCCTGCGCGGAAAAACGCCGGAATACGTCCAGGTGGTCTTCGATGTCAGCCTCAACCCAGCGCGCTTCGATGTTTCCGTGCCCAAGTTTCTTTACCAGAGCGAGCAGGGGTGGAGCGGCACGGTGGAAGGCACGGCCACGGTCGGGCAACAGGGATTTACGCTGGGGTTGGTGAGCGACGACGATGTGCTGGTGGAGCGCTACACTGGGGTGGAAGGCCGCTACGAAGACGCCCATCTGGGCACCGACCGTCTGCACTTCTCCCTGGAGGTGGATAGCTATCACGAAAGCTGGAACGACGTTACGCTGGCCGCGGCGCCCGCGGACCAGGTTTATCGTGCCCGCCAGAACATTCAGCCCATGTTGACGTTCCTTCCTTGGCGCCAGCTTTCTTTCAGCTTTGGAACCAGTTTTGAACAACTGGAGGGAATCGAGCCCGCCGCTCATAGCCTGGCGGCCAACTCGGTGGTGGCGGGAGCGCGCTATCAGCACACCTTTGAAGGTTCCGATTTTGTGCAGAATGTGGAAGGCGACTACAATATGCGTGCAGGCATGCGGCCGCTCGCGAGCGACTTTGGCTACTCCCGCCATCGCTGGCGGGCGCGCTACAGCCTGACGCGCGGCAACCATACGGTCAGCGACGAGTTGACCGCCGGCGTTCTGATGGGAAACGCACCCTTGTTTGAGCGGTTCGCACTGGGCAATAGCTGGTCTTTGCGCGGGTGGAACAAATTCGACATTGGGCCGATTGGCGGAAACCGCATGCTGGACAATTCCGTCGAATATCGGTACGGAGCGCTCAAAGTGTTTTACGATACGGGTGCTGTGTGGAATAGCGGTTCGACCGTGATCGCCCGAAACTCCGTCGGAACCGGTATCCGGGAAGGCTGCTTCACTCTGGCAGTGGCGTTTCCGGTAAGGGAAGGAAGAATGGATCCGGTCTTCATGTTAGGCATGAACTATTGATGACTCCGCCCGCGCGGAAAACTGGGATCAGCCGAAGGAGCTGGCTCGCGGCCGGCTTGGCTATCCCTTTATTCCGGCTGCGGGCAGAGGGCCAACCGAACACGCTGGGCACGGTTTTCGACGGCGATACGCTTCGGCCGGCCACACCCGGCTTCCATTTCCTGACCGGCAGGCAATTGGATCGTTTGCGTTACGGGCACACCGTGGTGTTCCTCTCCAAACTCACGCTCTACGAAGACGATCACGCCACCGTGTTTCGCCAGAGCTGGCAGCGGTTCTATGTGAGCTGCGACCTGTGGGACGAGGAACATTTCCGGGTGACGATTCCAGGCGCCAACCCGGAGGCGAAGAACGGTCTGACCGCAACCGCCGCCGAGACCTGGTGCCTGGACAATATCTCCATCAGCGCTTTGGGGATGGCGCCGGACAGGCCATTCTGGCTCCGTTTCGACCTGCGCACGGCCGATCCCAAAGAGCTTTCGAGCGTGGTCGACGATACCGGGATCAGCTTGCGGAGCCTGATTGTATTTTTCAGCCGCAGGCCCGGCCCCGGCCAACCCCAATGGGGCTTCGAAACGCGCCTGCGTCTGGCGGATCTGCACCGCACGCCTTCCCGAGGGATGCGGAACGAGTGAACCGGCTACGCAACAAACTGATTCTCGTCTTTGTGGCCGCAACCCTGGCGCCGCTGGCGGCAACGGCATGGCTCACCATTTCCCTGCTGCGCCGAAGCGTGGATTTTTCGTCTACCAACGAGCTCGATGCGGTCTCCCAATCGCTTCAGAGGACCGGCAAGGAATTCTATCGCCACGCCTGCGACGATCTCCGCTTCCGCGCCGAATCCGGCCAGGCCAAGCCGCAGGAATACCCGCTCTCCGAACAGGCGAATTGGCCCGAGGCGGTAAAAAGTTTCGCCGCCAGCCCCGACGTCGACCGATTCGTTTTGGCTGGCGACCAGGGCAACCTGCTGGAATATCTGACGCGTCACAAGGGCGGCATGCGGGTGTATTCGGAAAGCCTCGGTGCGGTGGGCCTGGACCGCGTCGCCAAACAGATCGTGGACGCGCGCGACTCCGTGGAATGGTCCCGCGGGCACGACCTGCGCCGTGGCCTGGCGGCGGTCTACTTTCTTATAGCCGCGGTGTTCTGGGTGGGCTCGCTGGCGCTCATGATTTATCTGGCCCATCGCATCAGCCGGCCCATTCAGCAGTTGACCGCCGGCTTGAGCCAACTGGCATCGGGCGATCTCAACGCGCGCGTGGCAGTTTCCGGCGACGACGAGACCGGCATTGCGACCCGCGCCTTCAACCACATGGCCGGGCGGCTGCAGGAAAGCACCGAGCGGCTGGTCTATCTTCGCCAGCTCGAGGGTTGGCAGAGGCTGGCCCAGAAAACCGCGCACGAGATCAAGAATTCGCTCACGCCCATCCGCCTTACGGTGGAAGAAATGGTGGCGAGGCATGCGGACGCCGATCCCGCATTTCTGGAACAGGCGGCGCAGATTGTGGGGGAGGAAGTGGAATCGCTGGAACGCCGGGTGCGGGCGTTTTCGCAATTCGCCGCCGAGCCGCCGGTCTGTCCCAAACCGGTGGACGTGAATTCCCTGCTGCAGGAACGCATCGCGTTTTTGAAATCGGCCCATCCCGAGGTGGCTTATGACACTCGCCTGGCGGACCATCCGCCGCCGGTGGTGGCCGATCTGGATCTGCTGCGCGGCATTCTCACCAACCTGCTCGAAAATGCCGCGGAAGCGGCCGGCGAGGGCGGCCGCATTCTGGGCGTGACGGCGGCCGAAAGCGGGCGGGTGGCGATCGAAGTACACGATTCCGGACCGGGGTTGAGCCGCGACGCGCGCGCTTCGCTGTTTCAGCCCACCATTTCGTTCAAGAAGCGGGGCATGGGCCTGGGTCTTTCCATCGCGCGCAAAAGCGCGCTGCTGTCGGGCGGGGACATTGTGGTAACGAAAGGAGAACTGGGCGGCGCCGGTTTCCGCGTGCTGCTGCCTGTCGCAACCAATGGCATCCAAGCGCCTTCTGATCGTGGATGATGAAGAGAATATCGGCCGCTCCTTGCGAATGATCCTGGAGCGGGAGGGCTACGGGGTTAACATTTGCCGCTCGGTGGCGGATTTCAACCGGCATCCCGACGGCGGCCGCGCCGACGCGTACCTCCTCGACATGAAGCTGCCCGACGGCAACGGCATCGATTTGCTGCGCACCGTGCGGCAGAACGCGGCGGGCTCGCCGGTGATCATGATTTCCGGCCACGGCACCATCGCCGACGCGGTGGAGGCGACCCGCGCCGGCGCCTTCGATTTTCTCGAAAAGCCGCTCAGCCGCGACCGCGTGCTGGTGGCCGTCAAGAACGCTCTGGAGCGCTCCAACCTAGAGCACGAGAACGAGCGGCTGCGCGAGCTGGTCAGCTCCGGCGCGCCCAAAATGATCGGCTCCTCGGGCGCCTGGCAGCGCGCCGTCGATCAGGCTTCCATGGCCGCCCGGTCGGACGCCCGCGTCTTGTTGATTGGCGAGTCGGGAACCGGCAAGGAGTTGCTGGCCGCCCACATCCACAATTCCAGCCCGTTCTCTAGCGGCCCGTTCGTGAAAGTGAATTGCGCCGCCATTCCCACCGAGTTGCTCGAAACCGAATTGTTCGGCCACGAAAAGGGATCGTTCACCGGCGCCACCGCAACGCGGCGCGGCAAGTTCGAAATGGCCGATGGCGGCACCATTTTCCTGGACGAAGTCGGCGACTTGCACGCCGCGTCCCAGGCCAAGCTGCTTCGCGTGCTGCAAGAGGGCGAATTCCATCGGGTGGGCGGCGAGCAGATCATCCGCGTCAGCGTGCGCGTAATCTCGGCCACCAACCGCGACCTGGCCGCCCTGGTCTCGCAGGAACGTTTCCGCGAGGATCTCTACTACCGGCTTAGCGTGGTGCCCATCCGCGTCCCCGCCCTGCGCGAGCGTCCCCACGATATTCGTGTGCTGGCCGAATATTTCCTGGAGGATTTCTGCGTCCGCAATAACTTCCGCCCCAAGAAGCTGGACGATACGGTTTTTCCCCTGCTCGAAACTTACCCCTGGCCCGGCAACGCCCGCGAGTTGCGCAACGTGGTGGAGCGCATGGCCATCCTCACGCAGGGCGACCGGCTCACGCGCGACGCGATCCCGGTAGAAATTCGCGTGCAGCGCGAAGCGGGCCCCAAATCGACCATTCAGGAAGCCAGGGAATCGGCCGAACGCGAGCACATTTTGCGCGCGCTGGAAGAATCCAACTGGAACGTGTCAGGCGCGGCGAGAGCACTGGGGATGGAGCGAACGAATCTGCATAAGCGGATTCGAGCGCTGGGGTTGAGCAGGGCGAAATAAGAATCCGTGGCGCGGCTATTGCTGGCTGCCGAGATCCGCCTCGGCGTTCTTGCCTGGCGTAAGTGCGCCCCAACCGGCCCTCCGCAGACCTTCCGCGGGACGCCGTAAGCCCCGGCCGGCGCGACGGGAGCTAAATAAACGCTGGCGTCTGATACCCGAAATTGTGCAGGTTCGGGAAGACGTAGTCCAAGTCCGCTTGCGCGAGGCCGAACCATTTCGCCAGAGAGCCACAGTACTGGTCCTCGGAGGTGCTGGGGACCCACGTGCCGCGGGTCGTGGAATCGTCGGGGCCGGCTAGCGTGAGATTGGGGAAAGTGCCGTACAGGTTGCCGCCGTTCACGGCGCCGCCCATGATCAGGGCGTGGCTGCCCCATCCGTGGTCGGTGCCGGCGTTGCCGTTGGGCTGGAAGGTGCGGTTGAAGTCGGACTCGGTAAACGTGGTCACGTTGTCCTGCACGGTGAGCTGGCCCATCGCCTGGTCGAAAGCCGCCAGCGCGGCGGCGAGGTTGGTGAAGAGCGTCACCTGCTGCGGCAGTTGATTGGAGTGCGTGTCGTAGCCGCCCTGGCTGCAGAAGAAGATCTGGCGGGTGGCGCCGAGGGCGGCGCGCACTTGGATGAGCTTGGCCACCTGCCCCAATTGCGTGCCAATGTCGGTGCTCGCAAACGTGACGCCCAGGCTGCTGCTGCCGGCCACCGCGGCATTCACGGCCTGAGCCACGGCGATGGCATCCTTCAGCGAACTCTGCGCCGCCTGAATGAGGGTTACGCCGCTCGAAAGGCTGAGCATGTTCAGCAGGGCGGTGGATCCAGGATCGGTGGCGGGCGCCACCAGTCCGAAATTGCTGGTGTTCACGGTGGAGGGCTGGGTGGTCTCACCGATCAACTGAAGCGCGTTGCCGCCGATGCTGATGCAGGGCGGCACCAGGGTGCCGGAAATGCCGGCCAGCTTGTCGGCCAGCCGGCCGGACCAGCCAGTGGTGGCGCCGCCCTGCGGCACGGCGTTCTGCCACTCGTTCTGCTGGTCGGCATGCGAATAAAGGTTAACCGGCAGCGGCACGGAGGTGAGCTCCGGCATGCCATTCGAACCTCGCGGCACCGGTTGCACCAGCGAGCCCACGTTGGCCAGCAGCGCGAGCCGCTTGGAGGTGTTGTACAGCGCGGCGATGGGAGCGAAGCTGGGGTGCAAACCATAGTTGGCGTTGGTGGCCGGGTCGTGAATGGCCACGAGCGAACCCTGCGGGAGGGCCAGGTTCTGGCGGATCTTCTGGTAGTTGGCGTATGTCGCT
>Ga0187848_10001510_pt1 | contig 19675 bp, 25 predicted proteins | sample June2016WEW_4_40_FD_132424 | JGI IMG/M metagenome (GOLD analysis project Ga0187848, IMG submission 132424) | Peatland microbial communities from SPRUCE experiment site at the Marcell Experimental Forest, Minnesota, USA - June2016WEW_4_40 | ecosystem: Environmental > Terrestrial > Soil >... | reverse complement strand
GCCGAGAGATCGGCTATGTTGTTTATGAATCCTCTTCCTTTGAAATTCAGGGAAGTATTGCACAAGACACCGTAACCGGTATGTGCCTTGAACGCCATAAGCAGCTTATGTAAATGGCTGTTAGTCACGGAGGACACCGTTTGAATGCGCGCCGTCCCATTAACATGGGTCACCGCAGCTAGCGCCTCCGTAGAAACAAGCTGAGTGTAAAGCATGAATGGGCTCGGGTGATCGCAGCCAAACCATCTTGCAGCATCTTCTTCGAGGCAAACGGGCGCAATCGGACGAAACTGTTCGCGCTGCTTAATCTCATTCAGCCGAACCCTTGTGCTACTATGGAACGGCGAAGCAAGAATAGAACGGTTTCCCAACGCGCGTGGTCCGATTTCGCATTTTCCATTTACCCATCCGATGATCAGGTTGCTAGCCAGCATGCCGGCAACCACTGCGTAGTTCGTCTCGTCCTCATCAAATAAAGATGTATCGAATGCGTCATTGGCTATAAACTCAAGACCCGAGTAGACATTCCAATCTATCTTTGGGTTCCCTGTAAAATAGAACTGCGCGTCAATCGCCGTGCCGATCGCCGAGCCTGAATCGTTGGCAACAGGCGGCACAAATACCTCTGAAAAGAGATTGATCTCCCTCCACTTCGTGTTCCAATCACAATTTAGTCCGCACCCCCCAGTGATCAGCAACGGCATGCCTCTCTTCATATTCGACTTGGCAAATTGATAAAAACGATCGAATATTCTGTTGCTGAAAATACCTGCGAAGTTACGAAACTCCGGATCATCCAGCCCTACGTTGTAGTGTCGGAAATGCCGTAAAACCTCACACTCCTTCGGCTTGAGGTGCGGGCAATCCTGCATTAGAAACGCGATTATTTTCTCCTCATCATCCAAAGGCTTGCTTCGCTTCGAAAATGAAGCCAAAGCCATGAGCTTTCCCGCGTCAGAAAATCGGGAGAATTCTGCAACACTCTTATCAAAGGTCGGATCCGCCAAACCGTAGAGCAGGGCATAACGATGTCCAGGTTCAGGCATGACATCGGCGAGCTTTGTCAAGTTCAACTCGGAATCGATTTTGTAGAATGAGCCGATCACTCCTTCCCAAAGTAACGCATAGCACGGAGTGCCCTTGGGCAGATTCGACATACCAAAGGCACAGAGAAGATGGGAACGCTCGTGGGAAGATGAGAAGTATTCGACCGTCTTCCCCAATAGGCGTTTTTGACCAACTATAATGTCGCTGTTACTGACGCCATGGTATCCAGCAAGAACGTGCTGCTCAGACATAGGCGCGTCGCTAGGCCACCAGCCAAGATCGTCCCAAAACTGCACTATGCGTCTGGGAGGTGGGGCTAGGTGCCCCGCGGGCACCCGGGCCGGCTCATTGGGACGTTGGACTAACTCCCGGACGAAGTTGGAGCGATCACGATCGTCGTTTTCGAGAGGATCTTCTTCACAGAACTCGTGCACAATCATGTGGTCTCATATTGTATCGATGGTTCCTGCCCGTAAACCGCGATGTCGCCCACGCGCCCGCCGTGTTCTTCCACGAATTTTTCCGATTGCACGAACATGCCGCCCGAACCGCAGCAGGGATCGAACACGCGGCCTTTGTAGGGTTCAAGCATGGCGACGAGCAGTTGCACGACGCATTGCGGGGTGTAGAATTCGCCGCCGCCCTTGCCTTCCGCGCTGGCGAACTTGCCGAGAAAGTATTCATAGACGCGCCCGAGCACGTCCTTGGACTTGGCCGCCGATTCGTTGAAGCCGATGTTGCTGATGATGTCCACGAGTCCGCCGAGCCGGACTTTGTCGAGGCTGGGCCGGGCGTAATCGCGCGGTAGCACGCCTTTGAGAGTGGGATTCTCGCGTTCAATCGCGCCCATCGCATCGTCAATGACCTTGCCAATCTCCGGCGATTTGGCTTTGGCCTTGATGGTGTGCCAGCGGGCTTCGGGCGGCAGCCAGAAGACATTTGCGGCCATATACTCGTCGCGATTCTCGGCGGCTTCGGCGCGTTGCGGTTCGTCTTTGATGAACCATTCGCTCTTGGGATCGGAGAAGCCGAACAACAGTTGCTCGCGTTTTTCCTCGAAGGCGTCGGAGATGTATTTCAGGAAGATGAGGCCAAGGCAGACGTGCTTGTATTCCGAGGCGTCCATGTGCCCGCGCATTTTGTCGGCGGCAGCCCAAAGCTGGACTTCGAAGTCGAGGGCGGAGCCGTTGGCGGTTTTCTGACTGTTACCCTTTGCCATGATGGAAACCGATTGTGCGCCTAAGATTTATCAGCGTCAATCCCGTCATGGCGTTTGAGCGATGAGGGCATTAACACCGTCGCCAAAACGGCAATTCAAAACAATTCCCGCTCCATCGGCGCGGGGGCAGACCCGCCTTCGTTTGCTCCGGCGCGGTTAATGAGGTCGGGGCTTTCGTTGCGGACGTTGTTCACGTCGCGGCTGGCGGGATAGCCCGGCGCTTTAGTTCGCTGCCGGTCGCCCGGCGCGTTGCGCTTCAAATCAGTCCGCCCGGCGTGGCCGCATCCCAAATCGGATACACTTTGATAAACCACACCATCAACTTCTGCCGGAATTTTCCGTTCTCCAGCGCCCGCACCACCCGTTCCATGTTCGACTTCGACACTTCCCACAGGCGGCGCAACTTTTCCGCCCGCGCGGGCGTTCCCGGCTGCGCCAGCGTTTCCAGCAACGCCGTCTCCATCTGGTTCAAATCCTTCAACGCCGCCAGCCCTGCCGACGGCAATTCCGCCCGCGCCTTTTTAGCCGGAGGATTTTCCACGAAGAAGCCGTTCTGCTGCGCGCAAATCCAGTCGGTCAGCCGCCGGTCGGCCGTCACCTCCAGCAGCCGCGCCACGCGGTCCAGCGGATTGGCCGCCGCGCTTTTGCCGCCGTTGCCGCGCGACCATTGATGGATGAGGGACAGCGACAGGTGCATCTCCGCCGCCACATTTTTACAGCCCATCTTTTTGAACGCCGCCCGCAGAATTTCATAAGATTCCATAAGTACCCTTCCGGTTGCCCTGCTTAAGGATTTGCAGGCGAACGATAAATTAACGCAGCTTTATCGCAAGCCGATTTTATCGCGCCGAAATTATTTACGCAGGCGAATGACAAGCCGGATTTGAGCCGATTGGGAACCGGCGAGCATGGCAAACATTCAAAAACAGCAATTTTATTGGCATTTTTGCAAATCGGAGGACTTGCAAACGTCGTTTCCAAGGTGTCGGACACCGTTTCCCGACTGTCGGATGACGTTTCTGAGTCGTCGCCCGTTGTTTCCGGACTGTCGAACGTTGTCCGACAGTTGTCCCACAGCGTTTCCGGACTGTCGCGCTTCGTCCGAAAGTTGTCGGACAATGTTTCCGAGTCGTCGGATGATGTTCGACAGTTGTCGGATGACGTTTCCGGGGTCTCCCGCGATGCATCCTGGGTGTCGGACGTTGTTCCCCGGCTGTCGGATGATGTTTCCCGACTCGGAAACTTTGTCCGCAAGTCGTTGCGAATTATGTCCGGAATCGCAATAGGCAGGCGCAAGGAGGTGTGGTTACGTCGGCATTAATCCGGCAGCGGGTGCTGGCGGAGAAAATCGAACCGCAACCAAAGGCACGACGATGGCCAGCTATGATTCACCGGGTCTGACGTACGACAGCGGGGTTTTATACGATGACATCGTGTTGCCGCAACCCACCAGACGTATGCCAAAGATAAAAGTCAAACTTGACCTTAAAAGCAAATCGGACAGTGACCTGCTCACGTTCGCGCAGGCGCACGTGACGGCGATAACAGGCAATGTGAACTTCACCACGCCGCTGCCGGCGGCGACGGCGTTTACGACGACGTTGACGGCGTATCAAACGGCGCTGGGCAATTTCAACACGGCGCAGGCCGCGGCCAAAACGGCCACGACCACCAAGGACACGGCGCGGCTGGCGCTGGAATCGGCGTTGACGCAGCGCGGCAATTACGTGGAACTAACGGCGGCCAACGCGGCGGATCCAACGGCAGTGGTCGAAAGCGCCGGCTTCTCGGTGCGCGCGGCGGCGGCGGCCACGCAGGTGCCGGACATGGTGCAGAATCTGTCCGCCTCGGCGGGTGACAACGCAGGGGAACTGGATTTTCAGTGGGACCCCGCCAGCGGTGCGTCCTCTTACGACGTGCATGTGAGTCCCGACCCCGTCACGGCCACAAGCTGGGCGCCGCAAAAGGGTGTGACAAAATCCAAGGTGGCTGTTTCCGGCCTGACCAGCGGGGCGAAGATGTGGGCGCGGGTGCGGGCCATTGGACCCGGAGGCACCGGCGCGTGGAGCGACATAGCCACGAAGATTGTACCTTAAAATTCTGGTTGAGGGTTGAGGGCTGAGAGTTGAGAGCCTTTTGCATAGTTTACCCCTCTCAATTCCGGCCCCACCCTCAACCGTAATTCCAAACCCTCAACCTTCAACTCTCAACTCTCAACCACTTTATGGCTTTCGATCCAACCAAACCGGCGGACCACGCCCCGATTGTTGCGGCAGAATTGCGGAGTCAGTTCAATGCGTTGCAGGAGCAAATCACGGCGTTGCAGCAGCAATTGGGGGCTTTGATGCCGGTCTTGACCGCCAACAATACGACGATGTCTCTGGATTGGACCTACAGCGGCCCGCCTTGTGATGGCTTCCATATCTTTGTGCATCAGCCCAATGAGGCGCCCGGCATCTTCAATGACCGCGTTCAGGTGCGGGGCGACTTGCGCACCTGGGCCACTGGCTTTGATAGTCCGGCGGACGCGGTGAGCTACAAATATTACATCGTGCCCATGGACGGCGATGAGAACCCGCTCGCGCCGCCCAGCAACACCGTCAACTTCGCCGCCGGATGAAGCTGAACAGGGCGCCGTTGTTTTAGCTCACCGTGAAGGTCACGGCATATATTTCAAATCGCCCGCTGGGTCCTCTCGTTCCAGCGGGCATTTTTAAAACAATTCAGAAAAAGGAAAAACGATGAATCTGTACCAATCTGTGCAATCTGTGGCTTGCCTTGCTGTGGCCGGCTCACTGCTCATTTTGACCGGTTGCTCTACAACCCGGGCGACCAAACCTGCGCTCATCAGCGCCACGCGCCTGCCATCTTTCAATTATACCAGCAGCCGTGCGACCAATTATTATTTGACGATTTACAACAACGCGGCACCGACGGAGAAGGTGAAAGTCAGAAATGCCATTCTCAGCGATTTGATGGCGGTGATTGATTTCAATTATCACGAATTTGAGGTCCGGCTGCATTCGGAGAAAGTTTTGAAGAACACAACCGCTGACATTGTCACGCTCGGTTTGACCGCAGCTTCAACCGCTGTTGGAGCTGAGGAGGCGAAAACGATTCTTTCCGCGATTGCGACCGGTGTCGTGGGCGCGAATACAGCCCTGGATAAAAATGTTTTTCAAAACAACACCATTGAAGCTCTTGAATTGGAAATGCGCTCGTTGCGCGCCCTAAAGGAGCAGGATCTGATAAACGGCATGGCAGACACGGACGCGCATTATCCGCTACAAAGCGGCATTCGGGATGTCATCGCCTACTACTATGCCGGTTCGTTGACGGATGCCATGCTTGGTCTGGTTGAAAAAACCGGTGCCGACGCCCAAGCTAACCGCGCCAACGCCACCGAAGCCCGAAGGACGCTCCAATCCTCACATTGAGCATCAGTTAACCATTTTTAATTGCACGCTTGTTGTTCCGACAAGCTGCAGCAACAGCTTTGGGATTGCCTGTCGCGCTCGTTTATCTCTCTGTATGATTTAAACAGCGGCAAAATCTCACTCAGTCTGACCCGTAGAGCCGTCCTGTGTCATGGTCATAAGCCAGCCAGTGCGTTCCAACCGTCCAGCGCGGAGTGGGACCAACGCCCGTGTCGCGGTATTTGATTACGAACAGACGTTTCTCGATTCCAGCTACAGCAAGGCGCTGGAAGTCACCCACGAACTGGGCGGCGCCGGCTACGTTTTCTGGGGCGGACGCGAAGGGTATTCCACCTTGTAAAACACCAACATGAAACGCGAACTGGAACACCTCGCCAAATTCCTGCACCTGGCAGTGGACTACAAAATGAAAATCGGCTTCAAGGGCAAGTTTTGCATCGAACCGAAGCCGAAGGAACCGACCAAGCATCAATACGATTCCGATGCCGCCGCGTGTCTGAATTTCCTGAGCGAATACGATCTGCTCGGCGATTTGAAACTTGTCAGCGGTCACTGGAAACTGGCCAGCCAGGGTCGAAATGAACCAGCCAGTGAAATCGTGTAAGTTCGCATTTTCATTCCAAAAATCTCATCGTAACACTCTGCTATGGAGATTCTTGGAATGAAAATGCTCATTTCGTTTACGCAAAATCAGTGGCCGGATCAATTCGACCTTTCGTGGCTGGTTTTGATTCGACCGGTGACATGAAACTCAACATTGAGACCAACCACGCCACGCTGGCGAGCCACTCCATGCAGCACGAATTGGCTCGGCGAGCGCACTGGGTTCGGTTGACGCCAACACCGGCGACGTACTGATGGACTGGGACACTGACTGGTTCCCCGTATGGAGGCCCAAAGGAAAAGCCCTGTTTTGGGGGCGGGAATTATTTTTTAAAACTGCAAAATCCAGAGAAAATCGCTATACTTGTGATTGTATGGAAACTGATTTTATTACCATGCAAACTGTCTTTAAAAACATCGCGAAACTCGAATTCGAGGGGCCCAAGTCCAGGAACCCGCTGGCCTTCAAACATTACAATCCCGCTAAACTTGTCGAGGGCAAGACCATGCGCGAAAATCTGCGCTTTTCGGTCGTCTATTGGCACACCTTTCGCAGCGTGTTCTCCGATCCGTTCGGGGTGGGCCCGGCGGTCCGCCCGTGGGATGACGGAACCAATTCGGTGGCCAATGCAGAAAATCACGCGCGGGTCGCGTTCGAGTTCATTGAAAAACTCGGCGCGCTGTTCTATGCCTTTCATGACCGTGACATCGCGCCGGAAGGCCAGACACTGCGCGAGAGGAACAAAAATCTCGACTCCGTCGTCAAGGTTCTGAAAGCGGAACAGATGCGCACCGGCATCAACCTGCTCTGGGGTACAGTCAACCGGTTTTCCAAACAAATAAGGATTCTAATCAAGCAAATGTTTATGAGCGTCGGCGAAATCTTCATCAAAATCGTTCATGGATTTTTAACAATGGAGTTCGTTGCTCGAATCAAGCGGTTTATACGGCGCAAGCCTGACTGTCGGCTGATTGTCGTTAACAACAGTTGTGTGGTGCGAGGCGCGGACGTCGAGGTTAATGGCAAATTCATCGGCACAACCGATGAAAACGGTTATTCATCGCCATTCTCTGTGAAAAAAAATCAACGGTTATGTGTTCATGTGCTTTACAATCGAAACGTATATCGGAAAGACTTTAATTGTGCGGAAACAGTAATTGAATTCCAAATAAGACCTCATTCAAACTATCGTCGCAAAAAAAACTCTAACGAGTGCGGAGAGATGAAAGCGCACTCTGTTCTCTAAACAAAAGCGACAAAAAGATTGTAGGCGGATGCTTTGACGCCAAGTTGAGGGACCGATTGACCGCACCGGGGCGGGGATTTGAACCCACTCCGCCGTCACACCCGAACCCTTCTCCGTAGCAATCGGAGGAGCCGGGAATGGCCCTCTTTGGCTTTTGGTGCTGGCGTCGCTGCCAACCAGTGCGGACGGTGTCAGTTCCGGGCGCGGCTGGGGCAGCCTCACCACCTCTGCCGACGGATGGCAATCCAAAACGGGAATTGTCATGCGGCACATACTGCTCTAATCTCGCCGCGACAGGAAAACTCAAAGACCATAAAACAAATTTAACCAAAATCATTTCGCGCAGTTTTTGCTGCTGTCCGCATCAGGCACGTGGACGCCTTTCAAGGAGCAACCCGCAGACAGCACCAATTCGCTCATAAGCGAAATGAGAATGTTGGTTGTTCCGCTGACTCTCTTTACTGTTCGGCAAAGACGATGAACCTAAAGCAAATTATCACTCCGAAAGTAGTGCGCTGGTTTGCGGTTGGTTTGCTATTCACTGTCGTGAGCCTTGGGTTGCTCAAGTTGTTCGCCGACTCCTTCGCATGGCCCTACGCCGTCGCCACGTTTTGCTCAGGCGAGATTTGCACCATTTTGCGCTTCCTGGCGGTCGATCGGTGGGTCTTCAGTCACCGCGCGCCGACGTGGAAGAGACTTTGGCAGTATCACATCGTGAATGCTTTGGGCTTTGGCATTTGGTGGAGCGCCGCGAACCTGCTGGAGACCGCTGGAGTGCACTACCTGCTCGCGGCGGTGCTCGCCATGTTCTTCTCCGTCGGTTTCAGCATACTCTCCAATTTTCTCTGGATATGGCGCAAGCCCGCAGCGGCCGGCGTGAGTCAGGAGAGCCGATGAAGAAAGAGCCAAACCAGACTGTCCAGCAAACGGGAGCCAGCCGATTCATTCTAATAATCTTGCTGAAGCCCGGTTGGCGCCTTCAGTTTGCCGGGGAATCGTGTTCCTGCTTATGACTACGTTGGCCGAACCAGAAAAATTGATCCCGCTGCATGGCGGTTATGACCTGATCCCAATGCCGGGTATGATTGAGGGTTAAGTGTTGATGGCTGTAGATACACAACCATGATCCTTGGCAACGACCAAACCGGACCGACAACCATGACTGATGGCAGAAAGCCAAAATACACCAGGCCTTGGTTAATATTGATTTTGTTGTTGGGGCTTGGTCTCCGGGTCGCCGGGCTGGTGTGGGGACAGGCTTTTGGTTGTGGCTCACAGGGCGATTGCCTGGATGCTTACAGGGTAGCGGTGAACTATGTCCAGGGTGAGCCGCATGCACAATATATTGGCCAGCCCAATTTCAATGAACACTCGAAACTTCCCGGCCCGCTATGGGCAATGTTTTGTGCCGCTGGACTGTATCTTTGGAAGTCAATTGACGGAGTGGTTTGGGCGATCATTTTGTTGAACACGGCCGCAATTTATCTGACGTATTTGTTGGCGGCTCGAACGGTTGGATTTTCCACCGCGCTGTGGGCAGCTTTGCTCATGGCCGCTTCCCCCGCGGCGATTGAATTCTCCGTCGTTGTTTTCAATCCGGCGGTCATGTCATTTTTGGGGGCCTGCTTGTTTCTCGCGTTGTGGCAGGTGGTGCAGCAGGATCGTTCGCGGGCCGCATTTTGGTTGTTATTCCTGCCGCTGATGATGCTGCAATTTCACATGTCCGGGCTGATGTTGATCCCGGCGATAATCGTGGTGCTTTGGTTGAAACCAGCGCGACTGAACGTTCCGTGGTTGGTTGGCGGCATTGTCGCCGGATTGGCGCTTTATCTGCCGTATGTTTTCGGGGAAATGGCGCACGGCTGGGAGAATACCCGTGGCATGATGTCTGGCGCACATCATGGATATTCCATAGAAGCGTTCAAGATTTTCAGTGCGCCACCGGGTTTTCTGGTCAATTACTGGGATCCACGATGGACCTTTCAGCCCGATGAATATCAAGAGATCGGTCGGGCCTGCTTCGGCAGTTTCAGCCTGCTGTTGGCTTTCAATGTGATGTCGGCAATCCTGGCGATTTCATTGGTGGTTGGAGCTTTTGGGGAAACCCTCGCTGCCCTGCGCGGTTTTTGGCGGTCGCCGCGCGTGACTTTCGCCCGGTCACCGGGAATGTTTTTTTTGACGATCATTTTTGCCGTGCCGCTGATGACGAGCTTGGTGGAAGGGAAACGTTTTCACGGCCGTTATTGCATAGTGTTGCTTGCTCCTTTATTTTCCCTGGCGGCGGTGGCGGCCGTTCGATGGCTGTCCATGCCTCGTATTCGGAGGGTTTTCCTGCCCCTGCTCCTGGCAACACTTGGCGTCAATGTCTGGCTTGTTTTGGCGATATTCCGATATCAGGGAAAATGCATCGAACAAGGAGTGCTGTTTGCCCCAAGCTTTCACAATCTCGAAACCGTTTATCAGTCTCTGAAAGCTTATGCCGGCAAAAACCGGCTGATCCAAGTGGAAGACGATGAGTACATGCGGACGACGCCACCAAGGCGCGCACCCGGTTCTTATCCCCACCAGATTTGTCAATATGTTGCCATCCGTGAATGTGAGAATGCCTTGCCTTCGGCGATTCAGGCGCCCGTGTTGACCTACAAAATTTTCCTGGCCGACCAGGTCAAGCTTGATAATCCAGCCGTCGCCTACTGTCATCACGGCATTGCTCTGGTCGCTCTCCCGGCCAAGCCGTAAAAGACGGTCATCTCACGACGATGAATGTTGAAAACGGTTTAATCGTCTGTTCAATGCCACGGATTCCCGCAAGCTTTCAAACTCCTGACGACGCCAGTTTTCTTCAAAGCCGGGATGAACGACCAAGATTCCATTTGGCTCACGCAAGCAATCTGCGAATTTTGGCAGATAGCCGGGGTATTTGCGCCACTGTTTGAAATCATAAATGCCGGCGAAACCGTCATTGGTCGGCACCTTCACCGTGCGCAAGGCGCTTTGCATCCGCCTGCCGAATTCGCCGATGAAAACAGCTTTCATCCAGGGCAATTTTTGACGACGGATTGCGCCGACTGACATCCGCGTATTGCGGACATACGGGCGGTGTTCAGGCGGCAGGCTCCGTACAAAATCCGCCAAAACCACGCGCACGCCGGGCAATTGATGCGCGTGCAGATGCCCGTCAATATGATCCGGACATCTTCCGCATCTCGTGACGAAAAGTTCATATTGAACTGAGATCTGCCGGGAAATGTCCTGCGGGTTAATTCTTCCGAGCACGGCGCGCCGGAACAACGATTTAAATTCAGGAAGTTTGCATTCTGGCGGCGGAAGCGCCGAAGGCAACCCCTCATCGGTCAGGCAAAGATGCAGGCCGATGTCCACCTTTGCCTGGTGCGCGAGCAACCCACTCAACCCTTTGGCGTCGCATCGTTTGAACAACACCATGCAGGAAACCGCGCTCAATTTGTTGAGGCTGCAAAGTTCGAGAATCGCCCGGTCGATGTCTTCGCGCAGGCCATAATCATCGGCGCATACAATCATTATATGTCCTTCCGTCAGACTGGAGTGCAGATAAACAGCATGGTTTTCTCGGAATGTTTGTTGCTTTTGTCAAGCGGACAATGTTCCATTCCGGCATGGCCGCTTCCTGCCTGTTCGTCATCAATGGCCTTGGTCTTGGCAACAGCACCCGCTGTCACGCAGTCATCGAACAACTCGCTGCGGCCGGTTGCCATGTTCACGTGCTGACTTCGGGAAACGGCCTGGCTTATTTTGAGGGCAAACAATGCATTGAATCCCTCCACTCGATGGAATCATTCTTTTATTCCAAATCCGGCGGCAACATTAGCGGCTGGGCTACGCTCAAATCCATCGGTCCCCTGGCCAAACTGGCCAGGGCCAAGCGCAATTCTTTAGAACAGTTGCTTGATAAAGTAAATCCAGATGTCGCGGTCATTGATTCTGAATACGCCATTTCCCCCCTCCGTCACCGCCGCACTCCCATCATCGCCATCAACAATTCGGAAGTGGTCGTCACCGAGTTTCTCAAGCGCCGCCGCCAGGCGAAAGGAGTCAGAAGCCATTTTTGGTTGGTTGAGTTTTCCGACTATTTGTTCCATCGACATTATTGTGATCTGGTGTTGAGTCCCTTTCCTGTTCGCACGCCGACCCGTCATCCAAAATTTCGTCGTATCGGCCTGATCGTCCGCCCCACCGTCAAGGAACCGGCGGCGACCGCTTCACTCGAAGAAGCCTTGTCGCCACGCCAACTCCGCCAGGTTGTTTTTATGTTGAGCGGCTCAGTGCATGCCACCCAAATCAATTTCAACGACCGCCAATTTCCCTTCGCCGTTGAAGTTGTTGGGCGGTCAGGCGAATCGCACGGCAAGGTCACGTTTCACGGTCGTCAGATGAACAACACTGCGTTGCTCGCCCGCGCTGACGCTTTGGTCATCAACGGCGGTTATTCCGCGCTCTCGGAAAGTTTTGCCTTTCGCAAACCCACCTTTGTTCTGCCTGTACCCGGCCACGCCGAGCAATTCGTCAATGCCAGTCTCGCGTCCGACCTCGGTCTGGGCTTCAGTGTCACGGAGCAGGATGTGTTGGATCGCCTTCTGGAGATGCACCGACAGGATTGCTGGATCGGACGCAAACCGATGCCGCCGGCTTTTGAAATCAATGGTGATGTGGAAGCGGCCGAGGCCATTCTCGCCTGGGCGCGTGACGGAACGTACCGGCGAGATTGGTTGGTTGAGCCGGTACGGTCGCCACGAATACAAGCGGCATGACGGCGCAAAAGATGGCACCGAATAATTTTGAGCCTCTGGAGGCGATCCCGAATTTAAACCGTTCCATACTGGCCCTGCTGAAAACCTGGTTCTGAACGGTTCTGTTCCGGGAAGCCCTTGCAGCGCTTCAAAAATGGGTTTTAATACTCAGTCTATACCCGGTCAATAAATAGTTATTCACATCGGCGTAACCGCTTGAGGATAAATGAAAACAACCCAAAGTCCGGCGGATGCTTTGACGCCAGGTTGAGGGACCGATTGAACGCGTCAGCCACCACCTCATCCAAACGGTATTAGCCGTTCAGACTGAGGTTTTGCAGGTTATAGACCGCTGGTTGCGTGGCACCCGCCACACCAAAAATAAAACCGCTGCCACCATTGGCGGTGAATGTGCCATAAGAGCCCGGCGGCAACGTCACCCGGCTGACGTTGCCGTTGGGCGTCATATCGCGGATCGCATTTGATTACTTTTGGGCAGCCAAAACGTTCTGCAATTCTATCTTGGTGAAGCAATACGTAGGCTTTTCATTTTCATCCACAACGATGCCTACCACCGCTCCTTTTTGGTCCATCTGGTCATAGACCCTGGCGATTTTGTCGTCGAGCGATACTGTCACAAAGAAGGATGGGCCATGAAGTTCTTTAAAGTCACTTAATGCCGCCTTGTTATCGATGTCTGAGATGATCTGGGATAGTGGTTCGGTATCGTTGAAGGTGTTCTGCCAGAACACCCGGGCATGGATGATGTCTTCCATGGTCCCGTTCCCGGCTTTATCCAACACTGGCACAAACCAGTAATCTTTATGCGTTTTGAATCCCTCGGTAACATCGTGATACGTTTTGTCGGAACCAAACATGAAATCCTTGTTCATGGCCGTCAAAGTCAGGTCTTTAATCCGTTCGAACCTCGGCGGACCCCGCAGTCCTTCCTGTTGGATTCTCAGAGCCGCTTCAGTGGAACGGCTGCTCTCGTTCAAATTTTCCCTGCCGAAGAAATACGCCGCCCCGGCACCGATCCAGGCTCCAAAGGCGCCCAGTAAGACGGACAAGGCCTGTTTGTAATATTCCAATCGCGTGTCCCCGGCTTGGAATTGCGAGGGGAGAAGCAAGAGCAGCCAGATAATAACCAGCAGTATCACCAACATTATCACTACGAGCGAAAAAGCCAGCCAACTGCTGGTCTTGTCAGGTTGGTTTGGCGCGGTGGTTCCGTTTTTTATTGGAGACTGTTTATTGCCATTCATAGCTGACCTGTCCTTTCTGTTGTTCGCCGATGCGGGAATGCGGGCGCGGGGTTGAAATGAACTGCATGGCTTTCATCAACTCTGAAATCGGGTTGCTGTTGACGCGCAACGCGGGCGTGCCCGGCAACAGTCGCCGTCCATGCGAACAGGCACGGAAAACATATGAAAGCCCATGTTTTCATAGAGAGATTATTCCCGTTTGTCGGAAGCTTGGGACAAACCGGGCATACCATGACTACGGATGCACAAGGCTGTTCTTTCAAACATTCTCCACTGTAAGATTGCCGTTGAGGTTGGGCGCGTGTCGAACCGTGACGGCAAGATTGGTGGGTTGAGCCGGTGCGCAGGCCAGAAATGCAGGCATGATAACCGTGCCCAAGGCGGCGCTGATGAAGTTTGAGACGTGTGCGGTGAAACCCAATTTAAACCGTTGCATACTGGCCCTGCTAAAAACCTGGTTCTGAACGGTCCTGTTCCGGGAAGCCCTTGCAGCGCTTCAAAAATGGGTTTTAATACTCAGTCTATATCCGGTCAATAAATAGTTATTAACAATGGCGTAACCGTTTGATGGCGAATGAAAACAGCCCAAGGCGGGCAGACCAGCAGAGCGGTGATCTGAGAACGACATAATACGAATGCACATTATCCGCTGCAAAGCGGCATTCGGGAGGTCATCGCCTACTATTATGCCGGTTCGTTGACGGATGCCATGCTGGGGCTGGTTGAAAAAACCGGCGCTGACGCACAAGCAAACCGCGCAAACGCCACCGAAGCCTGGAAAACGCTCCAGTCCGCACATTGAGCATCGGCCCGACGGTGCCTGGATTGAGGTGTGATCGCAGATTGGAACGGAGGCGAGTGGGCAATAGTTAGAAGGATTTCACCAGGGCTTTGCGGAGGGCGGTCAGCAACCGCGTGAGTGAAACCGGTCTGGCGTTTTTGGGCCACGGGACACCGTTCATTCTCACCCAGAACTGGCGGGAGGCGGAAAAAGGGACGTGAACCAGCTGGATTTTGAGATTTTTGTTCCGTTTATAATCCTTGATAGAAATTCGCAGGTCTGCTTTCATAGCAGCATGATAACAGGCAGGGTTACAAAAACCAATCGTGCACGAGGTCGTGCACGACCCGTCGTATAATAAATAGTTAGACCTCATGGCGACATCCACCGAACAGATTGCGATTGGGATTCTTGAGGCACTCGAAAAAGAGTGGCAGCGAGAGCCAAGCATTGTGAAGTGTCGCCCCTCTTCGATTGTGCTCGGAGAGGTCATGGCGGCACACGGACTCGCGAACGAAGAGATTACCAAGACTATCATGTTTATGGCAGCGCCGGAGCGCCAGTATCTCCAGATTTGTAATCGGGAAGATGGGCAGGCGATTTTGCCATCAGATGCAGGCTTGCGGATGCTTGGCGCCATCCAGTTGCACAGGATTGATGAGGCCAAGGCTGAAGCCGCGGCACAGAAAGCAGAGGCGCATCGGCGGCTGGATGTCAGATTGAAGATATACCCGATCATAATTGCTCTCCTGTTGCTTTTGGTTGCTTACCTCTCTTACAGACTATCCGCGTCAGGTCATACAGCCACACCGCCATGACCAGTTGAATCACAAACATTACGATGATGAGGTCTAACAAATCGCTGCAGGCAACAGCCGCTGCCCCTTCCAGTTGCGGACCATTTATGAGTTCGTTTATCATTTTTCCTTTCCACGTCCTCGCTCGGCGGCTGTGCCTGAGCTCTGGACGTTAGGCGACTGTACACAATGAAAACATATTTGTGGCTTTTGACCCTTGCGTTCGCTGTTATTTGCATCAGTTGTTGGGCGCTTACGTCACTGTCACTGCATGTGCTATCAGAGATGAAGATTACGCTGCCAGCTATTACGATCATCGTGCTTCACCCTTGCAGTTGGATTTTGTTTTGTCCTGTGCCGTGGGTTCTTTATTCAGCGATTCTGAGTTTTCGGAAAGAAGTCACGACGAGTTCGGCATTCCTATTCACTGGCACATTATTTTTAGCCCTTGCCCTGGTTGTTTGCGCGGTAGCGGTCGCAGATATTGTGCCGTGGATTGCGATACATTCGTATGTATGAGCCTATGACGTCGCCTAACAAATCGCTGCAGGCAACGCGGGATGGCGCCTTCGGTTTGTCGAGAAGTCGCTGGTTGGCGGATGTCACCGGTCCCGCGTGCCTGAGCTCTGGACGTTAGGCATCACTGGACACGCTTATGAAATTCACACTTCCAATATTTGCCTTGATTTTGTTACTGACGGGTTGCAGCAACACGCCGAGCGATGCCGAGCTTCGTCAGAAGGTTCAGGGAACTTGGATGCCATATCACGATTCCAGGAAGACAACGGAACACAAGGCAGATGGCAGTTTTGTCTTCAAGTTTACGCCAGAACTCACTAATGAGATGACGGCTGAAGGCACTTGGCAAATCAAAGACGGATTTATGGTTACTACGATTACAAACGCATCTTGGCCAGATGCCAAGCTTGAGGTAAACCGTTACAAGATCGTCCACATTGATGACCACGAGATGATTTTACGTCATGATGGTGCGACGAATTTGTTGAAAGTTCTCAAAAAATGATGCCTAACAAATCGCTGCAGGCAACGCGGGATGGCCGCTTCCGCCGTCGCTGTGCTATGGCGCGACAAGCCAGTTCCGCTTCGCGGTTCGCGTCATTTGGTCCCGCGTGCCTGAGCTCTGGACGTTAGGCCGACTTCACGCACGTTGAGATGCCGATGTTCTTTTTCCAGTTTGAGGTTCGACCGAAGCAGACGCATCCGAAGCGAGACCAGTATGGCGGCGCGATGGTCAATTGCTGGGTTCTGCGTGACACACAGAGCCAGGCTGAGGCAGTGGCGCGAGGTTGGATTGGTGACGAGGATTGGCGCATCACCGGCGTTAAAGAGGTGATGCTTATGACGAGGGAGAGGCAGGCGGAGCATCCCGACGGGATGCAGTATTTCGAGCAGGCTGAGATTGATCGCGAAGTTTTTGTGTTTCATACTTGGCCAGTCGGAGCACCAGATGACAAAAACGTCGGTTAACAAATCGCTGCAGGCAACGCGGGATGGCGTCACCAGTTCCGCTATCGCGGAGGACGTCATTAGCCCCGCGTGCCTGAGCTCTGGACGTTAGGCGACTTTGCGTGACGGTAAACACTCAACTCTGTCAAAACGCATATATGAAAACACAGCGCATTATCGGCGCACTTTGGATGCTATTTAACGGCGTGCTCGGCATCTTATATTTGTGGCTGCTTTTATACCCTATTATTCGCTTTTCACGAGTCCCCTCGTCGCCAGGTTACTATTTGGGCGCTTTGTTTTGCCTGTTGTATTGGGCTGGCGCTGTAGCAGGTTTTTCTCTTTTTCGTGGTGCACGGGGGGCGCGTAAGTTTGTTACCTTGGTTGCGTTTTTGATCGTTATGGCGACAATCGTAGGATTTGTTACATTAAGATCGCTTCCAGGGATGTATTACATCGCCAGTGTTTTTGCGACGGTCTCGGCTGTGTTCTTGTTTTTACCGAGACACAAAACAGTCGCCTAACAATGGCGCTGCAGGCAACAGCCGCTGCCCCTGCCAGTTGCGATTGATTTTATGAGATTTGTTTGTCATTTTCATTTTCAACGTCCTGCTCGGCGGCTGTGCCTGAGCTCTGGACGTTAGGCAAAGCGATGAACACAATGTTTATCTTTGTAGTCTGCTTCGGGGTCTTGGTTTTTGGCGTTATTATCGCCACAAGTATTTTCAATGCGAGAGTCGGCGGCAGCTCTCAACCCGCGCCGTGGATGCGGCGGGTTCGTCAGTTCCAGAACGAAAGGGAGAACGCTGGCTGGCGAATCCAGATGATTCCTTACGATGACACCTCCAAGCCGATGACCATGAACTTGGGCGGCATTCTGTCTATCGTGCCGGCGGTGGGTATAATGGGATTCATCGGCGGGCTCGCCATGGCCACTTACGATGAACCAAGACACGTAAGTTCAGGGCTGATGCTTGCTGTCTTGAGTTTCGTGGTGTTGCTGGGTGGCGTGTGGCTCAAAGCACGTGTTGTAAGGCAAGGTTGGGATGTTGCTCCGGGTCGTTGCGTTGACCGTGAGCTACAAAAAGTCTGGATTCCAGCGGGCGTAAATACCGGTGGCCATTGGGGCTGGTTTTGGCGCATTATTTGTGAGTATGAGTATTTAGGAATACCCTATCGCGTCACGCCGGAGGTTTACTGGGCGAGCTTTAATTCTGAAGAAGTTGCCCTCAAATTTTTAGAAGAGAGGATTTCTCCGAATGGAGAATGCACGCTTCGCGTCAATCCGAAAAATCCTCTCCGAACCGAGTTGATGGATCAAGGCATCAAAGACAAACTGCTTTACTAAATTGTGTATGTCATGCTTCGCTTTGCCTAACAAATCGCTTCAGGCAACGCGGGATGGCCGCTTCCGCCGTCGCTGTGCTATGGCGCGACAAGCCAGTTCCGCTTCGCGGTTCACGGCTTTTGGTCCCGCGTGCCTGAGCTCTGGACGTTAGGCATCATCGTATGCGCAGATGGATTCCAGTTTTGTTCGGGGCACTCGGAGTTGTGTTACTCGGAGGCTGGCTTGGAGTGTATGCTGATTTGCTCGAATTGCCACGATGGGCTGACATCTTGATTGCGTCCCCTGTGACCAGGATAGATTTTTTCATTGGCCAAGTATTCTTTCACAACAAAGAAGTGGACGTAGGAGTGTTTTTTGTACCTGTTGCAGTGCTCTACTGTGCGAGCATTGGAGCGTTGGTCGGATTTGGTTCTAGTTTTTTGCTTTTCAGAAAGACAAAAGATGCCTAACAAATCGCTGCAGGCAACGCGGGATGGCTGCTTCCGCCGTCGCTGTGCTATGGCGCGACAAGCCAGTTCCGCTTCGCGGTTCACGCTGGTTGGTCCCGCGTGCCTGAGCTCTGGACGTTAGGTGTCTCACGAATTTATATGAATAACCAAAAAGCGAGCCGCACAGCCTTAGCCACGGCCTATTTGCGTGCAGCCCATCAATTGCTTGATGCCGCGCCAAAAATTCTCGACGACCCCATTGCCGCCAGATTGCTTGGCGAAGATGCCAGCCAGAAGATTCGTGAATTTGCCGAGCGTTATCGAAATCCCGAAGCAGCGGCCCTACGCTCGCACGTCGTGCTGCGTTCCCGGTTTGCCGAAGACAGACTGGCGGATGCGGTGCGGCGGGGCATCAGCCAATACGTCATTCTGGGTGCCGGTTTTGACACCTTTGCATTCCGACAGCCTGATTGGGCAAAGTCACTAAAGATTTTTGAAATTGATCATCCAGACACACAGTCGGTTAAGCGATCGTTTCTCACGAAAGCGAGCCTTGATTTGCCGGCAAATGTGCGTTTTGCACAAATAGATTTCGAGCATGAATCGTTACTCGAAGGTCTTTGTCGCTACCACGTTTCGTTGGAGGAGCCGACGTTTTTTTCGTGGCTGGGTGTGACCATGTATCTCAATGAAGCGTCCATTGATGCAGCATTGAAATCCATGGCGGCATATCCATCGGGGAGCGAGGTGGTGCTTACCTTTAAACAGCCGATTGCGAAAACTACCAGAAAAGCAGCAGAAGCGGCTCAAAAATTGGCTGAGAATGTTGCCAGCGTGGGCGAGCCATTTGTCAGTTTTTTTGAACCCGATGCCATGGAGGCAAAACTAACAAGCGCCGGCTTTAGCAAGGTCGAATTTCTCGATTTGGGAGCCGCCGGCACACGATATTTCGCATTACGCCCGGCAGACCTGCCGAAACCAAAGCATATAAACATTGTAAGTGGTATTCGGTGAAATGTGGCCGTCGCCTAACAAATCGCTGCAGGCAACGCGGGATGGCTGCTTCCGCCGTCGCTGTGCTATGGCGCGACAAGCCAGTTCCGCTTCGCGGTTCACGTTATCTGGTCCCGCGTGCCTGAGCTCTGGACGTTAGCCTGCTTGGCCGATTTATGTTTTCATCGCTCAAAAAGTTGTTCGGCGCAGAGCCAGCCCGGCCAACCGTTACGATAAAGGGCGGCGAGATATTTGCGTGGCGTCGCGGGATTCGTCT
>Ga0187848_10001505_pt1 | contig 19716 bp, 11 predicted proteins | sample June2016WEW_4_40_FD_132424 | JGI IMG/M metagenome (GOLD analysis project Ga0187848, IMG submission 132424) | Peatland microbial communities from SPRUCE experiment site at the Marcell Experimental Forest, Minnesota, USA - June2016WEW_4_40 | ecosystem: Environmental > Terrestrial > Soil >... | reverse complement strand
GACTGCGTCTGGGCCATGCCGACGCCAACTTCAGCATCCTCCGCCGCACGGCGCTGAGCCTGTTGAAGAACAACCATACCCACAAGGCCGGCGTCAAGAACAATCGCCTCGCCGCCGGCTGGGATGACTCTTACCTGGAGCAAGTGCTCTTCGGACAATGATTTATGGTGCAATCGCCCTGCATGGACCCGAATGACGAGGAGGCGGGCGGCTGCTCAGCGATATTGGGACTGCTCAATCGCATGGCTTTCGCCGCTTCCTTGGGTCGTCGAGACCTGTTCCTAAACCGGGGAGGAGACTGTTGCGCTTGCCGAGAAAAGATCAAGCTGATCCACCTGCTGGCAAAATACGGCGCACGGTGGGTGCCGAAAGACACGTCAGAAATCAACGAGGCGCGCAAGTCGCTGTTGAAGCTCATCCCGGACTACACCGTCGAGTTCGTCTGGATCATGGCGAAATACCAGGCGTGCTCACGGCCTGTCATCGGGCAACTTCTGCGCACCCCAACGATCACGAAGCATGTGGCTCGTTTCCGCGAGCGGCTTGCCGAGTTGACGGCCACGCTGGGGCCAGACGCATGAAGTGCGCTGCTGATATGCGATCCAACGGGGACGGCTTCCAAACGACAAGGGATCGCAGTTGCTTACGCGCTCCGGTTCAGGGCGTTCCGAAGGTGGTCTGACCGGCGCTTCACATGCTGGTAAATCTTTTGGAGCATGGTCAAGTCCCGATGACCCATGAGCGTGGCAATCGTCACCAAATCGACCCCTTCCAAAATCTTCCGCGTGGCAAAAGTGTGACGGACCATGTAGGGCGTGAGGTGAAAGCCCACCTTGCGAGATACCCGAGCGCAACGGCTGCCCAGGGCGGTGGCCGTCCAAGCCTTGTCCCCGTTGCCGAAGATCGTTCCATCGGGATGCTTCAGGGCAAGACGCTGGCAAATCTCAAGAGCCCGGTCGGACAGCAAGACCACCCGCTGCTCCCTCTTGCCCTTGCTTTCATCGACGGGAAATGTCCAGCACTTCCCATGGCGGTTGAAATGGCGTGATTCCACTCGCCGAACCTCTTGGGGCCGGCAGCCCGTTTCGTACATGACCACCAGCAAGTCCAGCAAGTCAGCCTCGGCAGTGGCCAGCACTTGCGCCCATTGCTCCGGTTCAAGGTAAGCATCGTCGCCCCGAGCATACTGGGGTGGAACCTTGACCTTGCGGACCGGAGACTTGGCGATATACCCCTTGTCTTCCGCCCATTGGAAGCCGGATTTGACGGCCCGGACAAGGTTGTGCCGGTAGGTCGAGGAGGTGGGCTTGTCGGTTGGCTTCCCGCCTTTCATCTTCTTGACCCGGTGGTACTCGTTCATCCAGTTCTCGACGTGGTAGGGTTGCACGTCAGACACGCGCAGCGCGGGACCTATAAAGTCGATGAACGACCTGACCGGCCGGCTGTAGAACCGGCGGGTGGAAGCGGGGGAGTTCCCGTGCGATTGGAGGAAACGGTACAGGATGGTCGCGGCGCACTGGTCCTGTTGCGGCGGGAGGCGTCCGGCCATGACGCCGTAGTACACCTCCATTGCCTTGTCGTGGCCCTCCTCCTCACTTGCAAGGCGGACCTGCTTCCCGTTAAGATTGACGTACCACGCTTTGTGGGACTTCTTGAAGTGCGGTTTCGGCTGTCGTTTCATCGGTTGAGTCTCCTTTGTCCAAATTGCCTGTTTTCTCAAGCCTACCTTGTGATTCGGGACAAAGCGGGACAACCGAAAACGGCCCTTGCCGCGTCCATCGAACTAACTGCTTGTTTAGTAAGCAGTTATCGAGGGACAAAAACCGAGAAACACGGGCAGATGGCCCAGAATAGTGAACCAGCGATCCATCCTGACCCCGAGTCATGCGCCGGCGGTGGCGACACCGCGGGTGAAGCGTTGACAGGGGCACACGCAGGCCAGCCATTGAGCTCCGAAATCAGCCCTTCGGCGTGCCGACCTCGTACCTGTGATGGGAAGGCCACACGAGCAGTGACGTTACTGGCGAGCCACTGCGAGACGCCGCGGAGTCGAAGACCCTGAGCATGCGTGGAAACTCTCTGCGCGGGAACCGGGAGACCCCAGCCACTTCCTCGGCCGTTGGCGGCGAGGAACGGTCGGACAAGGCTCGTCGCCGAACAGCCGGCGCGCACGTAGCTGGGGAGTCGGACGATTCCATAGTACCCGGGAAGCGGGCGAACAAGGCCGGCCGGACCATGCTGCGCATGGTGCCCGGGGCCGCGGAGTCCGTGGAGGGAAGGGGATCGACCAAGGGGAACGTCTCGCAGACGACCGCGGGCCGGACACAGTGCCGGAAACCCGCGTCGCGCGGCCTGTGGGACGTGCGGGAAGCAGCTCGTCGGGATAAGACGATGCGGTTCACGGCGCTGCTGCACCATGTGACGCCGGAACTCCTTCGGGCCAGCTACTTCGACATGAAGCGGCAAGCGGCCCCGGGAGTGGACGGGATGACGTGGCAGGATTACGGACGCGACCTGGAGGCACGGATACCCGACCTCCACGAGCGACTCCACCGCGGCACATACCGAGCGCAGCCCTCGAAGCGGGCATGGATTCCCAAAGCGGACGGACGTCAACGGCCGCTGGGGATAGCGGCTCTGGAGGACAAGATTGTCCAACAGGCCGTGAAGACCGTGCTCGAACAGATTTACGAAGAGGACTTCCTCTTGGTCTCAGCTATGGATTTCGGCCCCGCCGCGGCTGCCACGATGCCCTGGATGCGTTGTGGGTGGGCCTGACGGAGCGCAGGGTGAACTGGGTGCTCGATGCGGACATCCGTGGCTTTTTCGACGCCATCGACCACGGCTGGCTGCTGAAATTCCTTGAGCATCGAATCGCGGATCGCCGGATTCTGCGCCTGCTGCGCAAGTGGTTGCGGGCGGGCGTCTCGGAAGACGGCGAGTGGTCGCGGACCACGGTGGGCACGCCGCAGGGGGCGGTGATTTCTCCGCTCCTGGCGAACGTGTTCCTGCACTACGTCCTCGACTTGTGGGTGCGCCAATGGCGTGATCGGCACGCGCGCGGTGACGTGGTCATCGTGCGCTACGCCGATGACTTCGTGATGGGATTCCAGCATCAAGCCGACGCGGAACGCTGCCTGCAAGCGTTGCAGGAACGGTTCACCCGGTTCGGGCTGGAATTGCACGCGGAGAAAACCCGCCTGATCGAGTTCGGCCGATTTGCGGCCGAGCGACGAGCCCGGCGGGGTGCAGGCAAGCCGGAAACGTTCAACTTCCTGGGATTCACGCACATCTGCGGGAAAACACGGAAGGGAGCGTTCACGATCCATCGCCGCTCGATCGCCAGGCGGATTCGCGCCAAGCTGCAAGACATCAAGCAGCAGTTGCGGCGTGGGATGCACCGGGCGGTCAAGGACATGGGCAAGTGGCTGAGGTCTGTCGTGCAAGGCTGGTTCAACTATCATGCCGTGCCCGGCAACTCCGCCAGTCTGGACGAGTTTCGGACCCAGGTGGAGCGCCTGTGGCGGCACGCGCTGTGTCGCCGCAGTGAGCGCGGCCGCAAATGCTGGGGCTGGACTCGTTTCCACAGACTCGCCTGTCGTTGGTTGCCCACGCCCAAGATTCTCCATCCCTATCCCAACGTCCGTTTTCGCGTTGCGCACCCGAGGTAAGAGCCGTATGAAGTAATGCTCCACGTACGGATCCGTGCGGGGGGCGCCGGGCAACCGGCGTCCCTACCGCGACCCGGTACTGGAAAAATAGGCAACTGCGATTCGATTCCAGGGCACAGAACGTAATTTCTGGGGGAACGGAAAAGGTGCCACCAAATCTGGGCAATATGGGAAGATCGCACCGCAGCGGGTCAGCTATCTCCTCCAGATTTGGTGCTCGTCACCTGGTATCCGCGAAAGTTACAGGAGAAACACAATGGTACTCGCTCTATCGATGCCGTCTTGCAAGCGCCGAGCGAGCCTGTTCGAGCCGGCCGCCCGTGGCAGGAGGCGCAGTTGAGACCCCGGTCCCGCGGGCGCGCCGGTGGTCGTCTCGTCACGGTGTCGTCGCCAAGAATGTCGCAGTTAGGGATACCCGCTTTGGGGGCTTGAAATCGGGCCACGCGATCCGCTATTATCCGGTAGCCGGGGCCTCCCGCGCTAGGTGTCAGGTGCCAGGTTTCAGGTGTCAGCCGCCACGTCCGGGGGCTCCAGGCGGCGGCGCTCTTTGAAAATCCGGTACAAGAGACCCCCAGAGGAATGGCACTCGGGGAAATCTCGCGGTCTGTTGACCCAACGCCGGCGGACCAAACGCCCCAGTCGAGGGGGCCGCTCTGGAAAATTCGAAAAACTAAGACCAAAAAACCGTCGCGGCCCACGCGACCCGAGCAGACGTCCAGTGAAAAACACGCCCGACGCCACCCTCAAAACCCTCCCCAAAACTAAGACCAAAAAGCCAGCGGTGCCGGAGCGACGGTAGTCGATCTCACGCTCCCGCGGGTGTGTCGGCGGCGACCGCCAGGGCCCCGTGGACTACGACCTCCTCGCCCAGCGCGGCGGGGACCGGGCGGTAAGGGGTCTTGCGCGGCTGTGTTCTTCATTACGCCGGCATTCGTTGACGAGAGGTTTCTCCGCAGCGAGATCAACTACGCGGTTCAAGAGAAGCAAGAGCGACAGGAACAATTCGCCGTCATCACACTTGTGTTCCGTGGCGACAGGGGGAACAAGGACGTTGTGCCGGAGTTACTGAAGACCTTCGTTTGGAAGGACCCGGAGACGGAGCTGGACGGTTTGCGCGAGATCATCCGCGCCCTTCCGCTAGGACGACAAAGAGACGCGCCCTACGGGCCGAGGTCGACGTGCAGTTCCAATTCCCGGCCTCCGCGTACGACCGACAGGGCAAAGGCGACGGCCGGCGTCGCTGCCGGCCAGCAAGCGGTGGAGGTCGTCGATGCCGTTCAGGAGCCGTCCGCCCACGGCGACGATCAGGTCGCCGGGCCTGATGCCCGCCTCCGCCGCCGGTCCGCCCGGCTCCACGGCGACGACCTCGATCGCCCGGTCATTGAGCAAGTCCAGATCGACGATCAGCCGCCGGGGAAGGGAAGCCGGGGTGGCCGTGATGCCCAGGTGCAGGCGACGCACGTGCCCGTGCGACAGCAGTTCGCCGATCACCCAGCGGGCCGTATTGACGGGCACGGCGAAACCAAGGCCCTGGGCCATGGCGATGATCGCCGTGTTGACGCCGACCACCCGGCCCCGGGAATCGACCAGCGGCCCGCCGGAGTTGCCGGGGTTCAGGGGGGCCGAGTGCTGGATGATGTCCTCGATCAGCCGGCCCTCTTCGCCGCGCATCGTGCGGTTCAAGGCGCTGACGATGCCGGTGGAGACGGTCGACTGGAACCCGAAGGGGCTGCCCATGGCGATCAGCAGTTGTCCCACGCGCAAGCCGTCCGAGTTGCCCAACGGGGCGAACGGCAAGTCCCGCGCGGCCAGCCGAATCAAGGCCAGGTCGGTGGCCGGGTCGTCACCGACGATTTGGGCATCCAGCCGGTCGCCGTCCGCCGTGGTGGCCGCAAGCCGGGCGCGGTTGCCGGCCACGTGGCTGTTAGTCAGTCCGTACCCGTCGGCGGTCACCAGGAAGCCCGATCCCGATCCGCCACTGCCGCCCTCGCCAACCGCCAAGCCGATGACCGCAGGGGACACGGCCTCGACCACGCGGATCACCGCCTGGGAATAGGCATCCAGCAGCTCCGAGTCGGCAAGGTCGTCTTGCCTGCGTCCGTTTCGGGGACCAGCCTGATCCTCCGGGGGCACGGGTCCGGACTGGACGAGCTTGAAAAGCGACTCATGGCCACCGACAGGAAACTCCATGCGATGCTCCGTCACGATGCAGTACCCTCAGGGAATCATACCGGCGGAACGCCGTTGGGCAAGCGGTACCGCCGCATCGCCCGGGCAGGGCACGGGGGGGGCAAAAGGGGACAAATCCTGACTGGCCCTATTTGCTCCCGATGCAGTACAGGTGGCGCTCGCCGCGGACGTAGATGCGGTCGCCGTCGGCCACGGGCGGGGCGTAGGTGGTGTATTCCTGGGTGGTGGTGGCCCAGTCGCGCTGGACCTGCGTGGCGATCCGGTTCCGCGCGACTTCCTTGCACTCGCCACCCGGCTCCAGCACCACCGAGTGCCCCTGGTTGTCCATCACCACGACGTGCCGGCCCACGAGCGTGCAGCTTGCCGCGACCGGCATGGCGACGTAGTAGGCATCGCCCCGGAGCGCCAGGTCCTTGCAGGCCAGCGTCTTCTTCGTCTTCAGGTCGACCACGTAGTACCCGCCGCACCAATCGTTCAGGTACGCCTTGCCCTGGTAGACCAGCGGCGAGCCGGCCGTCTGCTCCCTGCCGATGCCCAGCGGCGCCTTGGCAAGTGGGGGAAACCCCTTGCCGATCTCGTTGACGGAGTCCACCTTCGGCTTCCACTCGTCGCCCGCCGAGCCGGCGAAGTCAAGGACCCACAACATGCCGGTGCCGTACCAGGGGAGGTACATCACGTCGCCCAGGACCGTCGGCGGGGCCCAGCCGGTGTCGTTCGTGATCTTGTGCGGGTTCTTCCAGAGCATCTTCCCGTCGGACGCGCGGACCACCTCGCCCTGCTGGCTGACGAACACGTCCACCCCGGCGATCCGTGCGGGCAGCAGCGAGGCAATGGTCTTGTCCACTTCGGGCTGCTCCCAGGCGGTGCGGCCGGTTGTCGCGTCCAGGCCGTACAGATGGCCGAAGTACACCGCCAGCTTGCCGCCGATGACCGCGGGGGCCGCGGAATAGAAGAGCTTCTTCGCGTCGAGGCGGCGGATCCAGAGGCGATTGCCGTCGAGGTCGTAGCAGGCCGCCACGCCGGTGCCGTTCCAGAAGTAGACGCGCCGGCCGTCGCTCGCGGGGGTGTTGGTGAAGCCGACGATCTCGAAATGCCCTTCGAGGTGGCCGTCGAAGCGGAGCGTGTACTTCTTCTCGTCCAGCGTTTTCAGGGCGTCGTAGAGGTTCTTCCGCGCCGCCCAGCGTTTCACGGGGTCGCGCTCCGCGGCAAGCCGCTCGGCCAGCGGGGCGATCTTCTCGCGAAACGCCGGGTTGGCGTTGCGCTCGGCCCGGGGCGTCGCGTCGTAGTAGTTGTTCGAGGCGCTCCACAGGATTCGGCCCGCGTGCTTGTCGATCGAAATCAGCTCGTCCGGCTCGCTGGTGACGAAGATCCGGTCTCCCACGACGATCGGCGCGCCGTGGCTGTGGTCCGGCAGCGGTGTTTCCCAGAGGATATTCTTCCGCTCGTACTTCACCGGGGGGGCGTCGCCCAGCCGGAGCATGAAGATCAGGTCGTTCCACCCGGCGCGCGGGGTGCTCACGAGCTTGACCGTCAGGCGGTTCCAGCCCTGCCGCACGTCGAACTCGAACGAATGCCCGGCGGGCCACACGCCCGCCGCGCGGTTGTGGCTCAGCCCGTAGGCGCTGCCCACGGCGACCCCGTACTCCGGGTTGCTGTGGACTTCTTTGCCGTTGACGAACACCTTCATCGGGGCCGGATGCTCGACGGCGGCGCGGAGCCGGCCGGCGGTCCTCGCCCAGAGACACGTCGTGGCCAGCGAGCCCTCGTTGATCTTTCCCTTGCGGCCGGTGGTGTTGACGCTCACGAAGCTCACGCCGTCGCTGGCGGGTTCGGCGGGCTTCCACTGGAGGTCGCCCGCCTTGTCGCCGGCCTGCGGGGCGACGCGAGCCTCGCCGGGGATCAACTCCTTGGCAAAGTCCGCAGTCCCGTCCTTGACGGCAAACGGTCCGATCACGAGCCACTTCGTCGGCAGTCCGCCCTCGACCGGCACAACGTCCTTGTCACTGGCATCGGCCGGGATCGTCGCGGCGCTGCGCATTCCTTCGCCGGGTCCGGTGGAGACGATTCCCCACTCGACGGGGACCTGGCAGTCCGGGAAGAGGCCCGTCAGGTTCCCGCGCCAGCCGATGGCGGCCGGCCGGTCGCTATCGGCAGCCTGTAGGCTCGCGGCCAGCGCAAGCACGGCGGACACGGCGACGGCGGTTCTCACGAGCATGTCGTGTGCCTCCTCGCTTTCCCGTCGCTTCGGGGCGGCTTACTTGCGGACTTCCGCCAGCGGCACTTCCGCGGCGCCGTGGTCGTGGCTCAGTTGGGCGGCGGTCATGAATTCGAAGATTTCCACCGTTTCGGCGGCGTCCACGGGCGGCCGGCCGGTCTGGAAGAACTCGGCAATCGCCCGCACCAGGCCCGCGTAGTCGTCCGGGCCGGTGGAGTCGGTCGTGCCTTCCGTGCCCCAGACGCGGACCGCGGGCAGCCGGTCGTTCTTGCGCAGCTCGCGATAGACGCCGATCCGCCCGTCCTTCCATTTTCCCGTCGTCACGTCGGCGCCGTCCTCGATCTTCCGCGATACGCTGACGCAGCCCGGTCCCATCACCGCGTACAGGGCCTCGATGCCGTGAATGCCGTAGAAGAACAGGTCGGGGTGGTGCGCGATCTTGCTCAAGGGCGAGGTGCCCTGGACCCGCAGCACCTTCCCCACGCCGGGATTGTTGCGCAGGCGGGGAATGTCCGGCAGAAACCGGTACGAGGAGGCGCTGAACATCGGCGTGCCCGTTCCCTTGGCCAGTTGCACGATCCGCCGGGCGTCGTCCAGGCTGGCGGCCAGCGGCTTGTCGATGAACACGCGTTTGCCGGCCTTGAGCACGGGCGTGGCCTGGGCGAGGTGCGGCCGGCCGTCCACGCTCTCTAGCAGGACCACGTCCACCTTCGCCAGCAGCTCCGCGATGCTGCCGACCAGCTCGACGCCGTACTTGTCGTGGATCGTTGCCGCGAACCCCTCGAGGCGATTGGCGCTGGTCGGCAGATCGGGGCTGCCCGCCTTGAACGCCGCCACGACCTTGATCCTCCATTCAGGGTGCTTGCGGAACTGGTCGGTGAAGGCCGGCACGTGGGAGGTGTCGGTGCCGATGATGCCCGCGCGAAGGTCCTTGGCGGCCCATTGGGGCGGCTCGGCCGCCAGTGCCGCCGACGCGGCGGCCAGGACGAACAGAAATGCACAGGTTCTCATGGTTCTCTCCTGCGTGCTCGGGACCAGTCCGCGGAGCACCGGCTGGCGCCCCGCACCGCGCCCCATTCTGCCACGCCGTGGGAGGGGATGCAAGCGCGGACCGGAAGACAGGGTGCGGCAACGTCCCTTGGCAATGTAGTTCGCACACACTGGGTGCGGAAGGCCGGCGGCAGCCGGTGCCGGGTAGACCGCACACGCCGTGTGCGGGGACCCGGCCTAGCCGGCACGCCCGCCTAGCTCCTGCCGAGCCCCAACCGTCACACCGGCACCAGCGCCACGTCCGCCCCCGGACCGGCCAGATAGGTTATCTGGTAGTTGTAGCCGTTGAAGGCGAGGCTGGTTCCCTCGCTCAGGCCGTCGAAGGCGCCGCTGACCGCGCCCGAGCCGTCGTTGTCCACCAGGGTGATCGACTGCCCGTTGGGGTTGCCAAGCGTGCCGGAGAGCACGAGCGTCACGCTGGTGCCTATGGAAACGGAGCCGGTCACTCTCGTCTGGGTGTATCCCGTGCCGGCCGTCGTCCCGTTGATTTGGGCGGCGTAATAAGACCCCTGGTCGAGCGTCAGGTTGCCGAGCACGGTGAGGATGCCGGTGCCGCCGTCGCCCGGGGCGAGGGTCCCCTGCGCCTCGATTTCCACCGGGCCGGCGATCGAGCCACTGCCGCCGAGGGTGCCTGAAACGACCGTCACGGCGGTCGTGCCCAGCGATCCGTCGACCAGGAGCGTACCGCCGCCGACCGTGGTCGCGCCGGTGTAGGTGTTGTTCCCGGCGAGCGTCAGTGTGCCGGAGCCGGACTTCACCAGCGACACGCTGCCGCCACCGTCCGCAACGACCCCGCTGGCTTGGATATCGCCCAGGGCACTGAAGGTCAGGGTGTCGCTTCCCGCGGCCGCATAGATTTCGCCGGTGACGTTCAGGGCATGCCCGCCCGTGGTGGCCACCTGCTGAAGCGTCAGGTCCTTGTGGAGGGACACCTGGCCGGAGTAGGTCGAAGTGGCGTCCGCATCGCTGCCCAGGGTCACGGTGCCGGACTGATAGGAGTCGACTTCAATGTTTTGGCTGACGGTGTAGCCGCCGTCGATCAAGAGGCTGACCGACTGGCCGCCGCTGCTGCAAGGGCCGTCCAGGTAGACGGGAGCCGTGGGGGCGCCCAAGGCGCTGTTGGAACCCACGCACAGCGTGCCGGCGGCGACTTCCGTGTAGCCGGTGTAACTGTTCTGGCCGCTCAAGGTGACCACGTCGGACCCTTCGTCACATAGAACGAACCTCAACGCAGCCGGAGCCGCTGATCGCGCCGCTGAAACTCTGCGCGGCGCCGAACAGGAGCGCGCCGTTGTCGACCACGTCGCCGCTGATGCCGCCCTGATCGTCGTTTCCGGACCATAGCCAGCTACCGGCGTCGATGATGGTCCCGCCCGTGTACGTGTTGTTGCCGCGCAGGACCATGTCGGCGCCCCCGGTCACATGGAACGCGACCTGGCGGACGGCGCCGTCCGAGATCGCCCCGTAGTACCATGCGCAGGCCGAAGTGCTGGTCGTGAGGGTGGTCGTGCCGGGGGTGGTGCTGTCATCCGTGATCGTGCCGCCGCTGCCGTTGAGCGAGGCGATCGTGGTGTCGAAGCCGTTCAGGTCGAGCGTTCCGCCGTTGAGGTACAGGCCGCCGCCGCCCAGGGCGTCGCTGCCGGCGACCCGGAGCGTGCCGCTCTCCAGCGTGGTCCCGCCGGTGTAGTCGTTGTCGCCGCTGAGGACGACCGTGCCGGGGCCGGTCTTCACCAGGGCGATGTCGCCGGTCAGGTCGGCGGAGATCGTGCCGCTTTCGACCGTCAACTGGTCGCCGTCCACGCTGAGCCAGCCGTCCGTGACGGTGCCGTCCTCGACGGTTACCGCCGCGGCGGTGACGTCATAGCCTGCCAGGTCCAGCGTCGCGCCGCAACCGATGTCGACCGGCCCGAGGCTGAGCGGCTCCTCGTGGCCGGGGACGCCAAGGGTCACGCTGCCGCCCGCCTCGATATCCAGGAGGCCGCCGGAGGGGAGCGCGTGCGGCGATTCCGCCGCCAGGCTGCAGCAGACGAAGCTGCCACCGGTGTAGGAGTTGCTGCCAGCGAGAGCGAGCGTGCCGGCGCCGCTGGCGGTCAGCCCGCCGCTGCCGCTAATCGTGCAGGAGATCGTCGCCGTCACGCCCCGGTCCACGGTGATGGTGGTGCCGGTCGTGGGCAACGAGAGGGTGCCCGCGCCCGAGATCGTGAAGAGGTTGGGGGCCTCGAACGCGATCGAGCTGGCGGCGATATTCACGCCGGCGGGGATGGTGATCGCGGTGGCGGTGCCGTTAAAGACCGCGTTGGCGCCACTGATCCAGGGGGTCGGCGTGTCGTTTGCCGTTTCCCAGTCGCTGCTGGCGAGGTTCCAGTAACTGTCGGTACTGCCCGTCCAGTAGAGGGTTGGCGTCGTCGCCAAGGCGCCGATCAAGGGGTTGCCCTGCGGGGAGCCGATGCCCGTGGCCAGGTCGTAGCCCGTTGCCGGACTGTACGTCGGGGTGGGGCCGATGCTCGGGCCCGGAAGCGTGTTGCCGGGGCTCGAACCCGTCGAGGTGTCGTAGGTGATGTCGTGGAAGCCGCTCGTCGTCCGCAACGAATAGAGGGTCGGCAGCGTCTGGCTCGGGCCGTCCAGCGAGCCGAGGCCGGCAATCGCCCGGCCCTCGTCGGCAACCGCCACTATCCCGGCCCATAGCGGGCAGGCCGGACTCGTGCCGCCAAGGAGGACCCACGGCGTCTGGGTCCCGAAGTTGTAGGAGTCGTAGACTGCTACGCCCGTGTTCGCGTCGGCGGAGACGTCGGGGTAGGCCCGCATGGCCGCGCCCCCGTTTAGCTCGCTCATGGTTGTGGGGACCACGCCCGACTGGTAGGCCGGCTGGCTTTCGTGCTGGCTGACGCCGCCGCCCCCGCCGCCGAGCGTCCCGCTGCTCGTGCCGTTGCCCCAGGCCGTCTCGCTGCCGTCCGTCGCGGAGAGCGTCGTCCCGCCCACGGCGACCACGTTGGGCGAATCGGCCGGGTATTGCGGTTCGATGTCGGTGGTACCCGGCGCGTACGCGCCGGAGTCGCCGCTGGCCGCGAGGAAGGTGACGCCGGGCGTGGTAAAGTACGCGTCGGCCGCGGGCTCGCTAACGCCGAGAATGCTACCAATGTCGGCCTCGGGGAAGCCCCAGCTCATCGATACGGCGACCACGCCGGCTGTGCCGGCGGCGGTGCCGACCGCCTGAAATAGGTTGGGGCCGGAGCTGTCGCTGGCTTCGAAGAGAATGATGTTGGCCATGGGCGCCATCACATGCGCCCACTCGACGTCCAGCGACTCCTCCCCATCCCACTCGTGGGTCGGGTCCTGGGGCACGTAGCCGGGGGCCTGGGAGTTCGTGCTCTGCGCCGGCTGGCCGTACTCGTTGAGCTTCTGGAACGTCGGGTCGCCCGGTAGGTTGAACTCCGGGAGGGCGTAACCGGCCGAGGTCGAAAAGTTGTCCAGGTCGGCCAGCGCGTTGGGGTCGTCGTAGGCGTCGACGATGGCGATCGTCTGGCCGCGGCCGTCCCCGGCGATTGTGCCGCCGGAGAATGTGATCCCGGCAACGCCGTACGCGCCGCGAACCTGGCTCGGCGCCAGCGCGTTCCCCGGCGGCGAGGACGAACCGTCCGGAGAAATCGGGTCGAGGCCGGGAGGAACCATCACAAGGTCGGCCGGGGCCGCGACCCCGCCCGCGCTCAGCAGCGAGCGCGCCTCCAGGGGCTCGAACGACAGGGCCCGGGAGAGCCGCCTGGGCAGCCCGGAGCCCCTCGCGGAACGCCGCGAGGCAATCGTCCCCGGCCACGCCGCCCAAACCCAGCCCAGCGCCGCCCAGGGCCGCCGGAACCCGGCGACGACGCGAGTCCGCCCCCGGGCGGCCGGGCGCTCTGTTGGCGCACGCCACGGACGAATCCCCACGGCTTACGCATGATAGGCTCCTTGCTCTTTGGGCCGCCCGGGCCTGGGCGGGCCTCGGGGGCTGTGATGTACGGGGTGGGGCGGGCGGCTTCAGCCGCGAGCCCCGCCAGAGGGCTGGGTACCGCGTCTGCGCCGGCAAAGGTGAAAAGCAAGGAGCAAGGGGCCGCAGACTATCGAGAGGCAAAGCGTTGATGGTTCTGGGGATGGCGTCAGCAGGAAGGCGTCGTACTGCCCGCTCGGGTTAGTTCCCGTGCCGACGATCTGGCCGCTGTCGTTGATGCCCGTGGCCTCCTGGAGGGTCCAGCCCGAAGAGGGGCCAACCAGGGCGTTCAGGTCCACCATTGCCCCGTCGCTGTAAAGGAAGGCACCCATGCCCTCGCCAAGAAAGCCGGCCCAGCCGACGACCTGGCCGCGGTTGTTGATGCCGAGGGCCACGGATTGATTTGCGTTGGCGAGCAGCCCGAGGTCCTGCATCGTCCCGCCGCTGTACAGGAAGGCGTGCTCGTAGCCGCTGCTGGCGTCGCCATAGCCCACGACCTGTCCGCTGTTGTTGACGGCCTCCGCGTAGCTGTTGGGCCCGCCGGGCAGGGTGCCGAGGTCCTGCATCGTGCCACTGGTCCACAGGAATGCGTGGCTGTTGCCGCTGGCGTTGTCCGCGTAGCCCACGACCTGCCCGGGATCGTTGATGCCCGTGGCCTTGCTCTGCGACCCGCCTGGGAACGTGCCCAGGTCCTGCATCGCGCCGCCGCTGTAGAGGAAGGCGTGGGGGGGTGGCTCGGGGACCAAAGTGAAGGAGGGCCAGTACGACGCGCCCACAACCTGGCCCGCGCCGTTGATCCCGTTCGCCATCGCGTAGGGATAGCCGGGGAGCGTCCCCAGGGCTTGGAATGCCCCACCGCTGTAAAGGAACGCGCTGTCGTCGGCACCACCACCCGGGGCCACCTCCTGCGTGTTGACAATGACCTGCCCGCTATTGTTGATCGCCACCGCCACAATAGGGTTCGAGCCGGGGGAGGTGCCGCCGATGGCCTGCATCTGCCCGCCGCTATAAACGAATACAGACGTCCCCGAGTTCCCCACGATCTGCCCGCTGTTGTTAATGCCAGCGGCGGAGCTGCCCGGGCCCCCGGGGAGCGTGCCGAGGTCGGTAATCGTGTACTGAACGCCCTGGGCGGCAGCCCCCGCGGCCGGGAGCGCGGCAAGGATCGTCAGGAGCACGGCCAGCCTGTTCATGCGGCCACCCCGCTGTGCGGGTACAGAAAAGACGCAACAAGCCCTATCCTGACAACTCGTCGCGATTTCGTCAAGCATTTGTGCTGGAAAACAGCCCGCAAATCCCAGCCGCCATGACGCACGCGTGTCACAACGCGGAGGTGCCCCCTCACGCGAGCCCGCCAGCCGCCGCGGGCCGCGCCCGGTTGCTCGTTACTGCGTCTGCGGCCGCAGAGGTGCGAAGCGAGGAGAGAGCAGGCGCACGCTATCGAGAGGCAAAGCGTTGATGGTTCCGGAGACGGCGTTGGCGTTAGGAGAAAGGCGTCGGTTTGACCGCTGGGTCCGGTCCCGTAGCCGACGATCTGGCCGCTATCGTTGATGCCCGTGGCTTCCTGGAGTACCCAGCCAAGCGATGGGTCGATGAGGCTGTTCAGGTCGTACATCGCCCCCCCTTTTGCCCCTCACAGCCTCGCCGTGTGCCGGATTCCGCACACCGACCATGCTGCGCGTGGTGCCCGGTGCCGGCTACATTACGGTGGCCAGGAAAACTTGCCAGGCCCGAAAACGGGGCGGGCCGTGGAAGAGCCGGCCCTGGCGGGTATGATCGTTGGTCCGGAATCGTCTACTCGCAACGTGTTCCGGGCGGCGGCGGGCATGGGCGGCGGCGGGCCGCGCCGCTCCCCCCCAAATTGACGCTACTCTCCGGCGCCTTATAATCTGATAAGGAGGCAGTCGCATGGCAAGGCCGTCGCGGCGTTGTGCCCACGCCCGTCGTGGGCACCACGGAAACCGACCGACCAGCGCAGCATGGCCGCGGAAACGCGGCCAGGGCGCCCCGCTTGCGCGCGGCCGCCACCTCATCTTCATCTTCCATCCTTTCTCCTTTCTCCTTTATCCGGCGGCCGCGCTGGCGGTGCTGGCCGGCCTGGTGGCGGGGGGGCAGGCCGGGGCGGCCGATCCGCCGGAGAAACCGGCTGCGGCCCGCGGGGACGCCCAGGCGGAGGCCACGCGACGCGGCCAGTGGATCCGCGTCGACCTGCCGCTCGACCACGCCGGCGTGGTCCGCGTCAAGCAAACGATCCAGCGGGGGTTGGGGGCGGCCAGGGGCGAGCGGATCGTGTTCGTCCTGGAGTTCGACGCCGCCCCTACGGCCGGCGACGCCCAGGGCACCTCGTTCGGCGACGCCTACGAGCTGGCCAAGTTCCTGGCCGGCGATCAACTGAATGCCGCCACGACCGTGGCCTACATCCCCCGGTCGCTCCGCGGCCACGCGGTGCTGCCGGCCTTGGCCTGCGACCAGATCATCATGGCCTCGGCCGCCACGATGGGCGACGCCGGGGCCGACGAGAAGACCATCGACGGCACCATGCTGGCGGCGTACCAGGAAATCCCGCGGACCCGCCACACCATGCCCGTCGCGGTGGCCCTGGCAATGCTCGACCGCTCGCGCGAGGTGCTGCGCGTCACCACGGAGCTGAGCACGGAGTACATCGCCCCCGCCCAACTGGACGACCTGGTTCGCCGGCACACCATCGTCTCCCAGGAGCGGATCAAGCCGGCCGACGAGTCGTGGCAGTTCACCGGGACCGAGGGGCGGAAATGGGGGCTGGTGAGTTGCCTGGCCGACGACCGCCGCCAGGTGGTCCGGGCGCTGGAGCTGGCCCCGGCGATCCTGGAGGGCGACCCGTCGGCCGAGGGCGGCTGGCAGGCCATCCGCGTCGATCTGAAGGGCAACCTCACCTCCGACCGCGTCGGCCAGGTGCAGCGGACGATCGAGGACCGGGTGCAGGCCGGGGCGAACTTCGTCTGCCTGTGGATCGACAGTCCCGGCGGTTCGCCGTTGGACAGCGCCCAACTGGCCGACACCTTGACCCGGCTGGACCGCAACCGCGTCCGCACGGTGGCCTACATCCCCGACCGGGCCCTGGCCGACGCCGCGGTAGTCGCCATGGCCTGCGACGAGATCGTCATGCACCCCAAGGCGCTCTTGGGCGGCCCGGGCGCGTACCAGATGTCGGCCGAAGAGACCGCCCAGTACCGGCAGACGATCCGCGACGTGCTGGCCAGGCAGAAGATGCGCCCCTGGTCGCTGTGGGCGGCCGTGGTCGATCCGGGCGTCGAGGTCTTCCGCTGCACGCGGCTGGACGAGGTCGAGTACTTCTCGGATGAGGAGCTCCGCGGCCAGCAGCCCAAACAGGGGCAAGCGCCCCGCTGGGAGAAACACGAGGCCGTCACGCGGGCCGGCCGCCCCTTGCAGCTCGACGGCCAACGGGCCCTCCAGTACCGCGTGGCCGCCGCGGTGGTCGACGGCTTCCCGCAATTCAAGGAGCGCTACGGCCTGGAGAACGACCCGACGCTGGTCGAGCCCGGCTGGGCCGACCTCTTTGCCCGCTTCCTCGGCTCGAACGAGATCGCCGCGGTGCTCTTGATCGTCGGCGGGCTGGCGCTCTACATCGAGCTGCACGCGCCCGGGCTGGGAATCGGCGGGTTCATATCCTTCGTCTGCTTCGCCCTGTTCTTCTGGAGCCGGTACCTCGAAGGCACCGCCGGATGGCTCCAGGTGACGCTGTTCCTGACCGGCGTGATCTGCATCCTCCTGGAAGTGTTCGTAATCCCGGGATACGGCATTTTCGGCCTGGGGGGCGGGGGCCTGATCCTGCTGTCGCTGATCTTGGCCAGCCAGGGCACCCTGCTGCCGCGGAACGAGTACCAGTTCGCCCAGTTGCAGCGGTCGCTCTTGACGATGGCGGTGGCCACGGCGGGGGTGATCGCGACGGCAATGCTCTCGCGTCGTTGGCTGCCGCGGGCCCCCGTGTTGCAGCACGTCTTCCTGCCGCCCCCGGAGGGGGAGGAAGCCGAGCTGATCAGCCGCCGCGAGATGCTCGTGGACCTGGACAATCTGCTGGGCAAGGTGGGCTCGACGACCACGCCGCTCACCCCGGGCGGAAAAGCCCGATTCGGCAACCACCTGGTGGACGTTATTTCCGCCGAGTTCATCCCCCGCGGCACGGAGGTCCGGGTGACCGAGGTCCACGGCGCCCGGGTGTTCGTCCGCCCGGCGGACGAACAATTCTAAGGCTTGAACAGAAGGGAACAGAGCAAACGGAGGAAAGGTGTTGGTCCGCCCGGCGGAAGAACAGTTGCGAGGGCGGAAGGATAAAGGATGAAGGATAAGGCAGGAACGCGCTGCCTCGTCGGCCGCATTCGTCCTTTATCCTTTATCCTTCATCCTTTCTTCATCCTTGCCCCGCCTCTCCTCCTCCCCAGCCATGTCCCCACGCCGAGCATCGCCGCGGCGGCCAGCAGCACCACCGTCCCCGGCTCCGGTGTCGCGTGGGCCGGGGCGCCCGCTTGCGGGGCGCCCGACGGCTGCGAGCCCAGCGGTGAGCCCGCCATCCCGCCAAAGCCCTCGATGTACGCCGATCCCGTCATACCCAGCACGAGCGAGCCGCCGGCGTCGATCTCCAGCAGCGACCCGCTCGGGATGGCCCCGGCGTTCTCGGCCACCAAGGTTCCGCCGGCGACCGTCGTGCCGCCGGTGTAGCTGTTGCTGCCGGAGAGGGTGAGCGTGCCGCTGCCGACTTTGCTGAGGCTACCGCCGGAAAGCGAGCCGCTGAAGGTGGTGCTCGCGTTGTTGGCGCCCACGGTCAGGGCCACGCTTGCATTGGCCGTATTGCTCAGCGCCAGGTCACCGGAGCCCTGCAAGCCGCCGAGTGTCGCCGCCCTCAGGCTGCCGAAGTTCAGGGTGCCGCCGCCGCTGGTGTCCAGTGTGCTCTGCTGGAGGGCCGCGGTGTTGCCCAGCGTCAGCGTGCCGCCGCTGATGGTCGTGCCGCCGCTGAAGGTGTTGGCGGCGGCGAGCACGAGGGTGCCGCTCCCGGCCTTGACCAGGCTGCCCGGGCCCGATAGGAGGCCCATCAAAGTAAGGCTGTACCCGTTCGTGTCGATCGTGGCGTTGCCGCCGCTGGTAGCCAGGGCCAGCGGCGAGTAGCTCGTCGCGGCCGCCGTGAGCTGCAAAGTCCCGCCGTTGAAGTTGAAAGCGCCGGGCGCGGTGAAGTTTCCCAGTGTATTGAGTATCAGCGTGCCCCCGTCGAGGTTGAAGGTACCCGGGGCGGTCGGGGCGGCGCCGATATAGAGGGTGTTCACGGTGCTGGTCCCGCCCGACTGCGTGAACGTCCCCCCGCTGGCAACGCCCACGAAAAGCGTCGTGCCCACGGTCAAGACGCCGGAATTGCTGAGGCTGTACGTTCCGTTGCCGCCATCACCGATGTCGAGGACGGCGACGGTGCTGGTCCCACCCGACTGGACGAAGTTGCCGGTGCCGTTAGAACCGACGACGCTGCCGCTGCCGCCGGGGGCGGACAAGGAGCCTCCTGTGAGGGTGTAGGTTCCGCTGCTGCCGGCGGACTCGCCGAGCCAGAAGTCGCTGACGGCAACGGTGCCTCCCGACTGCGTGAAGCTTCCCACGCCAGACTGGCCGACGACGAGAAGGCTGCTGGTCGAGATCACGCCCGAGCCGCTGAGCTTGTACGTTCCAATGCCGGTGGGGCCGACGCCGAGCCAGAAGGTGACGCCTCCGCCGCTGAGGGTGCCACCCGACTGCACAAAACTGCCCGTGCCGGAGTCGCCTATCGTCAGGCTTGCGGAAGACAAGGAGCCTCCGCTGAGGGTCCACGTCCCGCCGCTCTTGGAATAGTAGCCGAGGTTAGCGGAGGCGGTAATCGTGCCGCCCGACTGTGTGACGTTCCCTGTGCCGGACTCGCCGACCCAAACGGTGGTGGCCGACAAAGAGCCGTCGCCGAGATAGTACGTTCCGCTGCCGGTGGAATTGTATCCCAGGACGACGCCGCCGCCCGGGTCGCTGATGCTACCGCCGGACTGGGTAAGAATCCCCGTGCCCGAACAGCCTAGGAACAGGCCCCCGGCCGAACCCACGCCCAGGAAAAGGGAACCAGCGATAAGGCTGTAGCTGCCGCTGACGCCGGGGTTGTAGCCAAGGTAGAGATAGTTGATGGCGCCGGTGTTGGCGATGGCGTTGGTCCCGCTGGTTTGCGTAAACGTCCCTGGGCCGGTGTTGCCCACGTACTCGTATGCGGTGGCGAGGTTGCCGCCATTGATTTGCACGGTTCCGCCGCCCGCGGCGCTGCCGAGGTAAAGGGCATAGCAGGCGTCTCCCGTCGTGGTGATGGTCGCGGTCCCGCCGTTGACGATATAGGCAGTGTCGCCACTGGTCGGCACGCTGGTCCCGCCCGACCAGTTGCCCGGCAGCGACCAGTCGCTCGCGGAGACAGTATTCGTCCAAGAGTACGTTGCGGACTGCGCGGGGGCGGAGCCGACGGTCAGAATCGCCGTGAGGGTCATCGCGGCGAAAAGGAGCGGCGCCGCGGTCTTGTGGTGCGGGCGTCCCGGCTGCCGGGGCAGGCGAGACGCCTGCACCACAAATTGTTCTTCGACAGG
>Ga0187848_10001502_pt1 | contig 19741 bp, 16 predicted proteins | sample June2016WEW_4_40_FD_132424 | JGI IMG/M metagenome (GOLD analysis project Ga0187848, IMG submission 132424) | Peatland microbial communities from SPRUCE experiment site at the Marcell Experimental Forest, Minnesota, USA - June2016WEW_4_40 | ecosystem: Environmental > Terrestrial > Soil >... | reverse complement strand
GCGGACGGATCGTGGCCATCCCGCAGGTGGGCGGCCTGCATCACCGGTACGAGCGTCGGGCCGCCTGAGACACTTGCGCGCCACGGTGTCGGACTTTCGACGTGGGTGTCGCGTCAAGGGGGGAATCCGCCGCCAGCACTTCATGATTGCGTGGCGCAGCTTAGGGGCAACTCAGAGCTGAGAGCGCTTTGGCCTCCATGACCGCACGATAACGAAGGCATGCCACCCGCCAAGGTTGCAACAGGCTGGTTTCTTGCCGCAGATGACGTTTCCGAGAGGCACAGATGGGTCAAGGCCTGCCCACCGGCCCGATTGGGCACTGAGCCGTTGCGGCACTGGCCGGTTTAGCGAAAAGGCGTGAGCAGCCAGCGCTTGACCTGTTCCAGCCGTGCGCAGTCGGCGCATCCGGAAGGACAAGCTTCGACCGCGTGGTCGGCCAGATATTCGATTTGCTCCATCATCACGTCGAGCAGCGCCGCCGGCCGCACGATGGACTCCAAAAGTCTTGGCGCGGCTGGACTCGGGGAGCCCGCTTCCTCAGGGGCCTCGCGCACAGGGTTGTCGGTTCTCATCCTGCTTTTCCTCGTTGTAACTGCGGAAAATGGATAATAGGAGAGTAGCCCCCGCTCCGGCGTTTGACAAGATGTACTTCGGGCAGGCGTTCACCGTTGGCTTCCAGCGCCTTCGAAACCTATCTTTCGAGATGAACCGCTCTCCCCCTCCAGAAAGACGGTGGTGAGCGCCGGCAACTGCTCGAAACTATGCGTTATGTGGTGATATCGGTGGTTGGCGGCGGTCGCGCCCAACCTTCTTGCTAGGTCAGTCGCGGTGCCCCAGCCCTTCTGGACTGCGCCGATTTCAAATCAAGCTCACCTCGCGGTTCGACCGCGTGCCTGGTGTCGGTGCACTGATCGACCGCGATTTCGCCGCGGAATAGCAGCGTCACGGCTTGCGGAAGGTCAGACAGTACTCGTTGCCGGCGTTAAACAGCCGCGACTGAATCTCGCGCATTCCTGCGGGCACGAGTTCGATCGGAGCCGAGGCCGATTTTGCCTCGTCGGCATAGAACCGCCGCGTAAGAGGGTTCTTCCGATACTGCTGCCTCACCACCTTTTCGGTTTCATCGACGATCACGATCTTCGTCCCCGGCTTGGCCACACGGATCATTTCCGTGATCGCGCGCGCCCTGTCGCTAAAGAAATTGATGCCACCCACGTGATAAACGCAGTCGAAGACCGCGTCGCGAAACGGCAGTTGTTCGCCTTCGCCATGAAACAGATGCGCGTCACGCCGCCAGCGCTTCAAGTTTTGGCGGCATCTGTGCAGCATGCCCCAGGACAAGTCGAGACCGAAGAACTCTATGTCCTTCCGAAGAAAGGGGAGGTTGGCGCCGGTGCCGACCGACACTTCCAGGACGCGCGCGTCGGCCAGGACTTCCAGTTCGGGAATGAACTCCAGGCGGCGGTCCGGCTTGCGCGAAATCCAATAGTAGAGTCTCTCGGCCAGGTCGTAGCCCGGCGCCAGGCGGTCATACATAGTTTGATACTTCCGGTTCGGCCCAGATACCTCACGGAGAAATACAGCGATTCCGTCGCGGATCGGGTAGCGCCGCCTAGATTTCGGATTCATCAGACAGTTGTCGCCCAATTCTAACGAGTCATGCGTCTCCGGATCGGCCAGCAAGTCTAGGATCTGTGGATCGATGCCCATTTCATACAAGTACGATCTCTTAGGCTGAATCGGTTCCCGAAATGTCACGCGGCCCGCCGACACTTGGAACAGGTCCTCCGGTATCGCCCACACTTCTTCGGCAAGCATCCAGTCTATGCAATCAAGCCGGCGTAAACGCAGTTGAGAGCGACGGCGTTATTTCGGGTTATCGGTAGCTATCCATGCGCGCTGTTAGGCTACTATGTACCTGCGCGCCGCGCGGCGACGGTGGATCCGCCGAGGTGTTGTGCGCCCCGAATAAGACGCGCCGCTTACCAGACAAACGGTAATCAGCCGGTATTGTACCCGTGCAGCGTACTCTGTGTAACCTTCAAGACCGCGCTGCAGCTCTCGATCCTTCGCCGCCAGCCCCGCCGTTCAGCTACGCCGCCGTCGGGATTGAGTCTGTCCGATCTTTCAATTCTTCTTCGGCCCGAAACCAATCCTCTGCTCCAGCCAACGATTACCTGCGTTGCTGTAACCGGTCCAGCCGTTCACGAAGCCGTTTGAGCGTCAGTTGCAGTTCCTTCTTTGCTTCCGGCGCTAGATTCTTTGCCTGAGAAAAGAACCGAAGCAAACTGGAATAGCCCTTTTCTGCACTGGCAATCGTCCTTGCGGCGTGTTCCCGATTGCCAAGGTCATACTTGGTTTCGGCAACGCTGGTGAGCGTGAGGCACACTTGCAAGTCCGTCCTGATGAAATCAAGGCGTACTTGTTCAGTTTCGTCCCGGAGGTTATCCTGTAAGGCATGCTGACCACCGACACTCATCCTGTTCTGTGGTGTGACCACGCGCTCTCCTTTAGGCGGATTTGAAGGGAGGCAAATCGGAGTTGGCGAGACCAAGACGATTCGCAGTGCAGAGATGGCGGCTGAAGGTGTCATCCACTTTCAGCGTAGCTTAAACGAATCGAGTTGCGCTATCCGTAATGCCCCGCTATGAGGCTCTTCAACACCATCGGCAGAGCCACCTTGAGACCTTCCAGCGTCAGAACCCCGGTGCTCTTCACGACGGCTGTCTTGGCCTTTTCCCATACGGTGTCGTTCCGGGCGGCATCAAGGAATTCATGGCCGCCGTACGTCAAGCGCATGGGCTTCCAGCACACGCCAAGATCCATCGCTTCGATGAATCTCCCTTCGTGAAGAAGCATTACGTGATAGGAAACTTCATTCGGGGATCGCCCATCGACAGCAATATCGTGGAAGGCACCATCGAACGGTATTTCTTCGACTTTCAGCAAGATCTCCCGAACCAAGTCCATGTCCCGCTTCATTCTGGTTCGCACCTTTTCAACTCGCTCATCCGAGGTCAGAGCCAACCAACCCTTCCTGCGCGAAATAGAAGCCGCGCTGCCGGTTCGCCCACCAGCGCGGCTCAAAGTACATGGTTGCGAGGTGGTCTTAGTAGTCCATCTCGGGTCCGTGGGCGCCGGGACCGCCCGGAGACGACTTCTTCTCCGGAATCTCCGCGATCATCGCTTCCGTCGTCAACATGAGCGAAGCGATCGAAGCGGCGTTCTGGAGCGCGGTTCGGGTCACCTTGGTGGGGTCGATCACGCCGGCTACCACTAGGTCTTCATAGGTGTCTGTCGCGGCGTTATAGCCGAAATTCGGGTTGTCATTGTCGCGGACCTTGTCGACCACAATGGCCCCCTCGGTGCCGGAATTTGACACGATCTGGCGCAGCGGCTCTTCGCAGGCGCGCTTCACGATGGCCACGCCGATCTGCTCGTCGCCCTCCAACTTCAGGGTCTTCAGAGCGTTGGACGCGCGCAGCAGAGCCACGCCGCCGCCCGGAACGATGCCTTCCTCAACGGCCGCGCGAGTGGCGTGCAGAGCGTCTTCCACGCGAGCCTTCTTTTCCTTCATTTCGGTCTCGGTGGCCGCCCCAACTTTGATGATCGCCACGCCGCCGGCCAGCTTCGCCAGCCGCTCCTGCAGCTTCTCGCGGTCGTAGTCGGAGGTGGTCTCCTCGATCTGCCCGCGAAGCTGTTTGATGCGCCCCTCGATGGACTTCGCGGAGCCCTTGCCATCCACGATCGTGGTGGTGTCCTTATCAACCGTCACGCGCTTCGCCCGGCCCAAGTCCTCCAGCCGCACGCCTTCCAGCTTGATGCCAGTCTCTTCCATGATCGACTGGCCGCCCGTCAAGATACCGATATCCTCCAGCATGGCCTTGCGACGGTCACCAAAGCCCGGGGCCTTCACCGCGCAAGTGTTCAGTGTGCCGCGCAGCTTGTTGACCACTAGGGTGGCCAGGGCTTCGCCTTCCACTTCCTCCGCGATGATCAGCAGCGGCTTACCGGAGCGCGCGATCTCCTCAAGCAGAGGCAGCACGTCCTTCATGTTGCTGATTTTCTTCTCGTGGATTAGGATGTACGGTTCGTCCAGCGCCACTTCCATCCGTTCCGCATCTGTGACAAAGTACGGGGAGAGATAGCCGCGGTCGAACTGCATCCCATCCACAGTTTCGAGCTCAGTGGACATGGTCTTGGACTCTTCCACTGTGATCACGCCATCCTTGCCAACCTTCTTCATCGCGTCGGCGATGATGTTGCCGATGGTGGGGTCGCTGTTGGCGGAAATACTGCCAACCTGCGCTATCATGTCGCCGGAGACGGGCTTGGAGAGCTTCTTGACTTCCTCGATGGCCACTTCCACGGCCTTCTCGATGCCGCGCTTCAGGGCCATCGGATTGGCGCCGGCGGCAACCGCCTTCACGCCTTCGCGGAAGATCGACTGCGCCAGGATAGTGGCGGTGGTGGTGCCATCGCCCGCCACGTCAGAGGTCTTCGAAGCGACCTCACGCACCATCTGGGCGCCCATGTTCTCAAGTGGATCTTGCAACTCGATCTCTTTGGCCACCGTCACACCATCTTTGGTGATCGTGGGTCCGCCGTACTTCTTCTCCAGAACGACGTTGCGCCCCTTGGGGCCGAGGGTCACCTTCACAGCGTCGGCGAGCTGATTGACTCCGCACAGAATCGCATGACGGGAAGCTTCGGAATATACAATTTGTTTCGCCATTGTCTTATCGACTCCTTTTAGGAAACTTAGGAGGCCTTCGTCGCCACCTTTGGTGCGGCTTCAAGAATCCCGAGGACCTCGTCCTCACGCATGATCAGGAACTCATCGCCATCCAGCTTGATGTCGCTGCCGGAGTACTTGCCAAACAAGATCCGGTCGCAAACCTGAACGTCCAGCGGAACCACTCTTCCGTCTTCCAGACGCTTGCCCTTCCCCACAGCCACGACCTCCCCCTCCTGGGGCTTCTCTTTGGCGCTGTCGGGGATGTACAAGCCACCCTGCAACTGCTCCTGCTGCTCAATTCGTTTGACCACAATCCGGTCATAGAGCGGACGAATCCTCACGAAATACCTCCACTGATGAAAAACTGAGTAATCGGCTGGGACTCCTCGGTTATGGTGGCTAAGAGGCGGGGTGGACAGTCTGACTTAGTTCAGGTGATCCGCAGAGTGGGCAGAAAAGCTCAGTCCATTACTATGCTAGGTCAACTGAGTCTAATTGTCAAGAGGATCATGAGCCGTTGAGCCGTGAGGATTATTAGCCGTGGGTGTCCACCGGTGTGCACCGAGTCCTGCCAGATCGCCTTTGAAGATAGGGCCCCGCGAAGGCAACCTCACGAGCTGGGCTTTAAAAATTGTAAACGATTGTAATCAATTAATCAATTCGCACCGGGAGGCCAGCCCGCCGACCCCATGCCAGCAAAACCGGCCAATGGGGTGACCACAGACTCTGGCACCGAATCAGTGCCGATGATGCTTCTCTGGCAGCCAGTCCTTGCAGCGAGGGCGGGAGAAGGAAAACTTGGTCCAGGTCGCAGGTGCGGAATCCCCTTGGCCCCTAACCGTGAATTCGGAGATCTATTTTGTTTTGGGCAGAGCGCCATTAGCGCAGCCGTTTCCACCCGAGCCCAGTCCTCAGCGGAAGTTTTGAGGAGCGTTATCCCCTGTTATCGTTAGCCCTTCGCCGCTAGACTCCCGACGTGCGAAGATCCAGGATTATGCCTAAATCACGCAGAGCCTTCCTCCGTATTGCGGGCGGAGCCATCGCAGCACGTTCGGCGGTGGCTGCCGACGGCGCTCCCTCACCGCAGGAACTCGCTGACATGGAGGGCGTGGCATCGGCCTTTATGAGTGCGCATTCCGTCCCTGGACTGTCGGTGGCTGTGGCGCGAGACGGCGAGTTGCTCTATGAACGCGGCTTCGGATTCGCCGATCGAGATAGGAATGAGAGGGTGATGCCGGCTCACTTGTTCCGCATCGCCAGTGTATCCAAGCCCATCACCTCGGTGGCGTTGTTCCGTCTGGTGGAAGATGAGCGTCTCACTTTGGAGGATACCGTCTTCGGCCCGGGCGGCATCTTGGAGAACGGCTTCGGCAAGGCGCCGTACAAGCAGTGGGTGGAAGACATCCGCATCAAACACCTGCTGACGCACACCGGCGGCGGATGGCAGAACGATGGCACCGACCCCATGTTTCGCAACCCCAGGATGAATCACAAGCAGCTTATCACCTGGGCCATTGAGAACGTGGCACTGGAGTATCCGCCCGGGGAACACTACACCTACTCCAATTTTGGGTTCTGCATCTTGGGACGCGTGATCGAGAAATTAACCGGTGTGGCATACGAGCAACACGTGCGCGACGCCATTTTGAAACGTTGCGGCGTGACGGACATGCGCATCGCCGGGAACACCTTGGCCGAGCGCGCGCCGGGTGAAGTGATCTATTACGGCGCCGGCCGGCAGAATCCGTACGACATGAACGTACGCCGAATGGATTCGCACGGCGGCTGGTTGGCCACCGCCCGGGACCTTGCGATGTTCGCCAGCCACGTTGACGGGCACTCGGCAAGTCGTAACATCCTTCGGCCAGGGTCGATCCGGGAGATGACCACAGCGAGCCCAGTGAACGCCGGTTATGCCAAGGGCTGGGCGGTGAACCGCGTCCCCAACTGGTGGCACGGAGGAAGCTTGCCCGGCACAACTACTATCATGGTACGGACCGCCAGCCGATTCTGTTGGGCGGCCCTGGCCAACACACGGGAAGCGTCAGGAGATACTGGCAGTGCGATAGACCGGATGATGTGGGATCTGGTGCGCCAGGTAAAGCACTGGAAAGCGTGAAGCCTTCGGTCCAGCCGACAGGAGTTGGGCATTATTTTGCATTATCGGTAGCGATCCGGCGTTCACCGGGTTGCTCGCTGGTCACGTCCCACAAAGGGTCGTTTGCACAACGAGCCGCGAAGCCGGTTGAGCGCCGTTCGCAGTAGCATCGACTAGGCCATGGGACGGGAAGAGTGGCCGACCAAACGCCCACGATGCCGGGCGCTGCGCGGAGGGCCGGGAGTCGCCCAAGGTAAAGAGCACACGGTGAGGTCGCATACAATTATGTAGGCATGGCCCCCGCGCTTGGGTTAAAGCCTGCCGTTCGGGAGGTGGCAACAGTGCGGCTCAAGATTTCGATGGCCTCGGCGAACGAGGGCCTGATTGGACTGGTCAATCGCGGCTACGCCGTTTTGGAAGCGATAAAGCTGGATTATTCCACAAGGAAAGAGGCGGGAACCTACAACAGGGAAAGCGACATTCGCCGGTATCAGGAGCAGTTGAACCAGTGGGGTAATGAGGTCGTTCGCAGAATGACGGAGATCTTCCCGACAGAATTGGAACATAATCTGTTCCGTAACCCTGAGATCCCGTTGGGATCTGTCCCCGGAGACATTGCATACCAGAATCTCATTAAATACTTTGGTTGCCTCATCCGGGGCCTCGCGATGATCAGGCAGACATCCCTTCCGGAATACACTGACTTGCCGATCGAGGACCGGCTTTACATCGAGGATATTGACAGTTTCCAGAAGGTCAGGGACATCAACCCTGCGATGGTTGCTGCTTTCCTAAAGAGTGGGTTCCTCAATTGGAGTGAGGATCAGGTGCAGCTGGCTCTTGAACAGATTATTAACGTCTCTTTCCACCGGAAGGATTGGGGTGGAGAAGTGAACGACCTGTGTACCGCGAATGTCATTGTCAATGGCACCCGCCGTATCGCGGCGTTCCTTTTGAAGGGACCGGGTATCGGTAAGCGAGAGATGACGATCGCGGACTGTGGCAAAAACGGTGACCAGATCGTACGACTTTTCACTACGCCTGCCGACTTGTTTGTGGTCCAGCACGTCGGGCCAATTGCCGACTTTCTTGTTAGAGACGTGCAGGGAAAAGTTGCGGAGCTGCGGGCCCAAGGGAGGGTGGCACACTTCTTGGTCATTGACGGGCAAGACACCGCACGCCTGCTGCATGCCTACGGAAAGCTACAGTAGTTTAAATGTGTGTCTCGCCCGGACGCTAGGCTTTCATACACCTGTCGGATTGCCCCGTGTTTCACAAATGGTAAGTTTCGGGACGGGAACAGACCGCCGAAAAACAGGGCTTGAGGCGTCCCGTTTTGTTGTCCCACTGTGGACGGCATGAAATCCGGCACACGCCGGCCTAACAAGAACTCAACCGGCCGGGCCGGCCCCGGTAACGGGTCTTGTGGTCGTCGGGGAGCTGCCGTTCCGGAGCGTTAACGGCGAATATCGTTAGCTGTTCTCAGGATAGAGCCTCGTGCATATACGCCACGACGCCTGACTTCGGAATTCAGGCTTAGTGGGTCAGCAGGTCCTTCACAATCGTCCCGCCCTTTCATCGCAAACTTCACTTGCCGAAGTACGGCGATGTCGGCGAGCGCCGCGATCTTGGCTCGCCCGGATACCTTCAAGGTTTTAGACTCCAAGCGCCGTTTTCAGTTGCGGTGAGGCCGCGTAAATGTGTGTAAACCGGAGTAGACTGGGGCTGGAGGGCCCCATGTGCAGAACGCGCCTTATCATACTTCTTGCCGTGCTTGCAGGCGCAGCCGGATTGCCGGCGCAGACCGCCGGCACCATCCAGGCCCTGGGTGCCGCTAGCCTCAGCGTGCAGCCCGACCAGGCGCTGCTAACCGTATCGGTATCCACCGACGGCGCCACGGCCCAGCAGGCGGCGCAGCTAAATGCAACCCAGACCAACGCGGTATTGAACGCGCTGAAGCAGGTACTGGGTTCTAGCGGCAGCATCCAGACCATTGGCTATTCCGAGTATCCGCGCTACAACAGCGGCACGAACCCCAGCATTATCGGCTACACCGCCGCCAACACGGTGCAGGCAACGACGTACGATTTAACGCTTCCTGGAGCGCTGATCGATGCCGCCAGCCAGAGCGGCGCTTCGACTATCGGTGGCCTCACGTTCGGCCTGCGCGATCCGGACCCAACAAAGCAGCAGGCGCTCACCGCCGCCGCCAAGCAAGCCCTGGCCCACGCCTCTGCCATCGCTGCCGGACTGGGGGCCAAGGCCGGGCCGGTGGTTTCGGCGCAGGAGTCCGCCGCTACCTCGCCGGTCGTTCTGGGCGTTGCTTCCAGCGTTTCCACTCCCATTCAGACCGGCAGCGTGACCGTGACCGCCAACGTCACCGTCACGGTGCAGCTACAATAGCCTTGCCAGCCTGAGATATAGCCACTTCGGACATCGCGATTCAAATCGCTTTCGGTCCGTATCGCTGACCGCCTGCGCTGCTTACGGCGATGTGGGAAGTGTCCAATCCGCTCCGGTCAGGCTGTCGCCTATCCGGAAAGCGGCCCGTGCGAGGTAGGTTGCGGTCGGTTTTCCAGACAGCGTTATGGCGTGATATCGGTAGCTATCCCGATGGCGGTCGATGTCGTTCCAACCTTAGACGTCTTGCATAGCACCCTTTGAGTTCCGCAGCGACCGAACTTAAGACTCTGATCTGCGAAGCCGAACTGCTTCTGGCAAGAGACATAGGGACGCACGCCTCGGCCGGCCAGAAAAGCAGTTGGTCCAGTCCGCTCTTGAGTGGCCGCTGGATAGCATCACCGAATTAAGACAGGCAAGGGCAATTCTCCCGAAGCCCAAAAGTCAGGTTTCAGCGCGCTTAACGAAAATGCGGTGGTTCGGCTGCTTTCGAGTGGCGAAGCAAAACAAAGAACAGACCACCAGCGGCGACGACCAAAACGCCGCCGATCAAAACCAATCCTGTAGGCATGAAGAGTTCCTTTCTCAGAATTTCTGCCGTATCACTGGCTGTGTTGCCATCCCCGCTTTCGACTACTGCCATGAAAGTTGTGGACGGGCTTGGCGCACCTTCAAGGCTGTGCCGTTTAAAATCGTCCTACCAGCGTTTCCGCCCAAACCCGCCACCGCTCGGAAGATCACTCCTGGGACGTTCCGTCTTAGGGCGTGCCTCATTAACATTTAACGGGCGGCCGTCGAATTTCCAACCATTCAAAGCGGCGATTGCTTTTACCGCGTCCGCATGGTCGCTCATCTCGACAAATCCAAAGTTCCTTGGCTGTCCCGTGTCACGGTCTGTCACGATATTAACCCGCTCTACGGTTCCGTATTTTTCAAAGAGCGAACGGAGCATGTCTTCCGTTGCCGAAACGCTGAGGTTTCCTATATAGATTTTCGTCATGCGTTTGGTTCTTCCTCAACTAACTTGCGATAACAACCGATGCTTTCACCCGGCGATACAAGGTCCGTAGAATGAATGCGAAGGCAACGTTTCGGCGTGTCACGTTGCAAAAACCTCCTTCGAAAGGCGATCTCACGCCACCGCTGCCATTGGCATTGGTGTTCGCGACATCGTGACGACACAGTACTGTTCCTGCCAATGCAGCCAAGCTGAACTGAGGATACGTGTCACTTCCGTTAGATCAAAGGGTTTCGCCAGGACATCGTAAGCTCCCATGTTAAGAGCTTCAGCCCACAGGCACGCATCTGCAACCCGAGAAGTCACTATGAGCAAGGGCGGAATCGAAAGTAGCCGTATTTCGTCCAACAGTTGTGTCCACCTACCCGGCAATAGGTCGTGCTCACAGATTATCAGCGGAACTGCGTGCGTTTCTAAAAACATAGACGCAGATCTGAGACTCAGAGCGCTGTGAACCCTCCATTGGTCACGATCCAACAAACTTGCCAGCGTGTCGTGGTCGCGTTGAAGTGGGCTGACCGATAATACCGCAATGACTTCCTTTCCGATTACGAGTCGGGGCGGGAGGTCTAGGTCGTTTCGGAAGTTGCGGAAGATTCCCGCTGTGCCTTGGTGCGTCCGCTTAGCAAGAGGGGCTTCATCGCCTTTCTGAAATGTTGGTAGTTTGCTTGATTTGGGTGAGCCTTGGGTATCAAAGCGTTCCGTGTCGTTCCGTCCTTTCTGGCAAGGGACATCAGGGACGGACGATTCAGCGGGCCGGAAAACAGCTACTATTCCACTCCGCTCTTGGTGGGAGATGCCAGCTTTAGTATAGCAGGTTTAGGACATTGCGGTCTGATGTACTGCCCAACGCTGCCATCCTCGGCAATTTACACCGCGCCCAGAGCCTTAGCCGCTTTGCGTACGTCGGTCGGCTCGACTGCGATGAGTGCGCCGAAGCGGCCCGCGCCCGCGCACAGGGCATGCATCGAGATCACGTTGATGCCCGCTTCCGCCAGTTTGCACATCAACTCGGCCACTGCGCCGGGACGGTCTTCGCCGTTTACCAGGAACGCCTTCTGCTTCTTGCCCAGGGTGAGGGCGGCTTTCTTGCCTGCCGCGCCGACTCCCGGCGTCTTCTCGTCCAGAACAAAGATGATTTCGGCGTTCCGGGCCGTTTTCCGGTAGCTCAGGCAGCCCTTCAGGTTCATTCCGGCATCTTTGAAAGCCGTCAAGACCCGAGCGCCTTCCCCGGTCTTGTGAGGTATTGCTGCTACGTAATACTCAACTCGTGAAATCTCGTCAGCCATTATCTTTCTCCTTCCATTAGCTTACGCCAAAACAAAAAGCAAGATACATGTTTTATTTCAATCCCGGTCCATCGGCGCGCGGCGGCCTTGTTCAGGGACCACATGGCCCTTTACGATACGCAGCTCAGGCTGATCCGGTGCTTCCCGCGGCGGCCGGGCCGCGCAGGCTAATCAATTCCGACCACGGAACAACGGGCGTCGTCACGCGGAATCTGAAAGCGGAACGATATCCGTAAATATCGGTAGCGATTGGAAGCGAGAAGTTCCGCCACGGTCGCATTCGCTGGGCTGGCCATGGGGTTAGGCCCCATCGCTCAGAAGCGGACTTCCTGGGAGATTGGTGGACGGAAGGGATTTCGCAACAGGAACCCGGTGCCATCAGGAGCCACCAAGACTCCGGCCTGGGCGTTTCCCGCCTACATTGGCTCTTTGCGGGTGGCGAGCGATTCATGCACAGCCTGTCGAGAGCTGGTTGGACCATATCTCCTGGCCGCTGACGTCTAATGTGGCCGGAGCACTTGAGGTTCCAGTGAAATTGCATGTTCCAAGCCCAAGCCGCTATGCTATCTGCTGCAATGCTCGGCAAGAAGATCGCTCATTTCGAGGTCACTGACGAACTCGGCCAGGGAGGCATGGGCACCGTATACCGAGCACGGGACCAGCACCTGGACCGCCTGGTAGCGCTGAAGGTGCTGCTGCCGGAGACGGTAAACAATCCTGACCGCCGGCGCCGGTTCGTGCAGGAGGCCAGGGCGGCTTCGGCGCTCAACCACCCTAACATCGTCCACATCTACGACATCAATGAGGCCGATGGTGTTCTCTTCATCGCCATGGAGTACGTGGCCGGCAAGACACTGGGCCAGGTGATCCCGCGAAAAGGTTTACTGCTAGGCGAGGCATTGCGGTACGCCGCACAGATGGCCGACGCACTTGCGGTGGCCCATGCGGCGGGTATCGTGCACCGCGATCTGAAACCATCCAACGTCATGATTACGGAGCAAGGCGCCGTCAAGCTGCTGGATTTCGGGCTGGCAAAACTGCTGGAACGCGGCGCCAGCGAGACCGACGCCACCGAGACCCTGGCCGAAATCGAGCGGACCGCCGAAGGAACCATCGTCGGTACGGCGGCCTACATGTCTCCCGAGCAGGCCGAAGGAAAGCCTCTGGACGGGCGCTCCGATATCTTCTCTTTCGGCGCGGTGCTGTACGAAATGATCACCGGCCAGCGCGCGTTTCACGGCACAACGCGGCTCTCGACGCTTTCTTCGGTGCTGCGCGACGAACCAAAGCCGCCTGGCGAAATCCGTGAAAAGACGCCGGAGGAACTCGGACGCATCATCGCGCGTTGCCTCCGCAAAGAGCCCGGCCGCCGGTTTCAGCACATGTCCGATCTGGCCGTTGCGCTCGAAGAGGTGAAAGAGGAATCGGAATCCGGCAAGCGAGCTGCGGCACAACCAAAACGGCGGACTGGGCTCCGGGGTTTGATTGCCGTGGCGGCGGTGGTGGTGATTCTGGCCGGCGGAGGGGCGGCCTGGCGCTTCGGCTGGCTGGCTTCCGGCCGCGCAGTTTCGGGATCCGTGCAGGCGTCTCAAATAACTACTGCGCCGGGACTTTCGATGGGGGCGTCGCTCAGCCCGGATGGCGCTTGGATGGCATTCAGCTCGAACCGCTCCGGACGCTTCGAAGTCTACGTGCGCCCCGCCGGGCCGCGAGGCAGCGAGCGCCAGGTGACCTCCGACGGGCAACAGAACATCGAACCCAGTTGGTCTCCCGACGGCAAAACCATCGCCTACCACTCGGTGGCCCGCCAGGGCATCTGGACAATACCGGCCTCCGGATCCGGCTCGCCTCACCAACTGGCGCCATTCGGATCCCGACCTGTCTGGTCACCTGACGGCCGCCGGGTAGCCTTCCGATCCGTGTCTCCGAACGACCTCGCTTGGTTTGATTGGGGAAGCGGAGGAGGATCCACCATTTTCACCGTGGACGCCGACGGGTCGCATCTGCGGCAGGTAACCGTCGCAGGGAATCCCGCCGGACAACACGCTGATCCCAGTTGGAGCGCGGACGGCAAGCTTCTCATCATCGCCTCGCTCGGTCAGATGGGGGCCCGAGCCAGCGTCAATACGCTCTGGATGGTGGATCCGGCGTCCGGCGAGCCGAAGCAGATCGCGACTGGCAATCTGGTGAACCAGATGAGTCCGGTGCTGAGCCCTGACGGCCGGACAGTATACTTCGGCGCCATGGCAAAGGACGGATTCGGAATCTATTCGGCGCTGCTTTCCGGGAATGCGCCGGCCCTGGCGCTTTACAAAACCGGGACGGATGTGCCCACCGGGATCGCGCTTTCACACGACGGAAAACGGCTGTTCTTCACGCGCATGAGAACCGTGAGCCAAATCTGGCAAAACGGAACGGAGGGAACCCCGCCGAAAGCGCTGTATCAAGATGAGGTGGTGCGAGCGAAACTGCCGGCGTACTCACCCGACGGCCAGCACCTCGCCTACTTAGTGCAGACGCAGAATTCCGTCCAGGACTTGTGGACGATGGATGCCGACGGCGCGAACGCCACGCCGGTGGTGTCCGACCAGGGTTTGGCGAACGGCCCCGGCTGGACGGCCGATAGCAAGGCCATCTGGTATACATTCGCGACCGCCGGTCAATTCACGATACGCAAGTTCCAACCGGCCGATGGATCGCAACAGGTTCTGATGGAATTCAAGGAGTATCACACCCGCGCTCACCTGACGCCAGACCTGCGGGAGATGGTCTACGACTCCGGAAGGCCCTTGAACATCTGGATTCTTCCCTTGCAAGGCGGATCGGCCCGCCAGGTGACGTTCGACCGGGAAGGCGCCGGCTTCCCGGTCCTATCGGGGGATGGGCAATGGATCGCGTACGAGTTGTACCGCGGCGAAGGGACCACCATCTCGATCATGGATCGAAGCGGCCAACACCAGCAGACGATCCTGGCCAGCCCGGGCCTGCATTATGCGTACTCTTTCGCTTCGGACAATCGCCGGATCGCATACACCGCCTGTCCGGACGGCGTATGGAATGTTTATTGGATCGACCGGATCACCGGGGAGACCAAGCAGGTTACCAACTATACGGCATATGGCTCGGTGGTGCGCAGTCCCGCCTGGCGCCCTGGTACCGAGCAGATGGCGTTCGAGTACACCGAGGTCAAGGGCAACGTGTACGCGATAGACCTGCCCGGAATCAATCGGTAGTCACCGCGAAGCCTGCCCGCCAGACGATAGGGGGAATCCCGAAACGCGTTGGGGGAAGCGCACTGGGCTACGCGGTCGGACTCATGGCCCTCGAAAAACGGCTCCTGTCGGGCTGCAAGCGGAGTCTGTGGACAGCGTTAAGAGTGAATACCGATCCTGTTGTGTGGCCGCGGTGCTTCCGATACGGTCCGAGTGAATATCGGTAGCTACTGCCGGGTCAGTTGACGTCGTGGCGTTCGCCGGCACGCCCTTCGAAGCATCTCCATTCGAGCTTTGTACGAGTAGGCGACGATACCCCCGGAGCACTTCAACGGCTAGGCGCAGGTCCAGAATTTCATTGCCGGCGGCGTATCGCATTGACCTGGCTCAGAACTTCGTTCTGGGTGAAACTCAGAGACTAAGTGCAACGGAAAGAATCGTAGTCGGCTACCGAAGTGGTCCGGCGATCACCGGCCGAACGGATACTCCATCCTGAGCGAAATCTCACGCCTAGGCGGATACAGAACAATTAGGAAGATGCGGCCGCCCCGATCTGGTAATAGACAACCTGCGGTGTCGTGAGAGTCAACTCGTCCGTCGCCGTCGGGCGGTAAGAAACAGTGTCGGTGTCACGATCGTAATGAAAAGCCGCCTTCTCGGCGTCGCCAACAGCTTTACAGGAGAGATAGATATTACCGTCAGGGTTCAATTCGACGTGGTCCAACACTGTGGGAACGGTTCGCAGCTGTTGGTCGGCAGACATTTCAAAAGTGTCGCCCAGCAGGTCACCATCCACGATTAAGTCCACGCCGGCGGTCCGCCTCAGCCCCGGGACAAGTTGTGCGATCATATTCAGCTGGTCAGAGGTCGGTTCAAGCGAAGGATCGGTCGACGCGAAGCCAATGTTGCGGAGTCGGTGAAGTTTCAGATAGCTTACTCCGAGGCCAGCCAAGAAGTGGGTTAGCCCGGGAAGGTCGTCGGCGTTTGTCGCTGTAAGGGTGTGGGTCACTGAAGTGGGAATCTTCAAAGTCTTCGCCGTGCGCAACGTTTCCACACAAGCGTCAAAGCTGCCTGTGCGGCGCCGGATCAAATCGTGGGCCTTCCCGAGACCGTCGATCGACACACGAAGATCGTCGATCAACCCCGGGCAATTTTCGAGTTTGCGCGAGATCTTAAACCCATTGGTGCAGATGGCAACCGACATCCCCAGCGCTCTTGCATCACGCAGGATCAGTAGGATGTCGGGATGGAGAAACGGCTCACCGCCCAGGAACGTAGTCGATCGGGTGTCGTAATTGTCGTTGAAATGTTTCATCAAGGAGGCTACGTCAGTGCGCGAGAGCTTCTCTGTGCGCTCAAGGTTTTCGCCCTGATAACAGTGACGGCAGCGGAAGTTGCAACTGAAAAGCAGCTCAACATAGAGCGTCTGAATCGTTGCGTACCCAGACACATCTGCAATCGTACGGGCAGCCCGACCAGCTTTGCACGTACGTCCCGTTAGCGGTGACGAAACGGTTGCATAGTTCATACTCTGATAGCTAACCCCCCGAGTGCACGATAGCACGTTCGCAGTTCGCGGCGGCGCGGCCGAGATTTGAACGACAGGCCCGTCGCTCGGATGATGCGAGATGGCACTTTTCGCAATTTGAGGAAAAGCCGCGTAGAATCACAATCCCTGTGAATTCCTGGGACGGAGCCGCTGCCTCAGGATTTCGAAGCGGGCTGAGAGCGAACGTTAGGAGAGGAGGAGGACGTCGTCGTTTATACTCTCCCACACCGCCCTCATCCCTCGCGAATAGTTGTCTGCGAAGTTCCAACCCGAGAGGCTCAAATGTGCACGTTGAGCCATCTCGCGTCGCTTCGCAACGGGCAGTTGCAATGCCGAATCGATCGCCTGCGCCAACATCCTCGGCTCCAGTGGGGCCTTTATGGTCCCACCAAGTACAGCCTGTTCGAGCAAGCCGTCTACGGCCGACAACAGTGTGACAAACGCTCCGGTGCGCGAGTATAGTTTCGCTTCCATAGCAGTCAACGAGCATGGTTCGGATCGAGACGGGATCACCACCACGGCAGTGCGCGGATGTGACAGAGCCGCGAACGGTAGCACCGGATCGAAGTGAAAGACAGCGGTGGCTCGATGACCAAGGACACGTGTAGCCTCTGCCACATCCTGCAGGAATGCAGACGTCGCGGTTTCCGGCGAAGCAATTACCAGGAGGTGCGCCTCAGAACGCACCGCCTTCCACGCATTGATCAGAATGTCTACTCCCTTTTCAGGTGCCGCTCGGCCCCAGAACAGCACCAACGGTTCGCTATCCGGGACCCCGGCAGAGCGGAGAAGCTCGGCGGATTCGTTCGAGGTCATAATAGGATACGACTCGCGGTTTACGACGAGGCCGTTTGCGAAGGCGACGATACGCTCGCGGGTTATCCCAAGCTCCCTCTCAAGATGCCGCGCCATAAACCCTCCTATCGCGCCGGCGTAGGCCCGGGAGTCTTGATTGATAGAGGCAGCCACCTCGAGTTCGATCTCCTCGCGCGGTCCGTCAAGAGAACCGTAACGGTGGATTCGCGCCGTGGAATGAGGTATCCAAATGAGGCGGACATTCTGGCCGCGTGCCCTGGGAAGCTGATTCAGAAGATTCGCGAATACGATGTCGTGCGCAAATACGAACGTCCGGTCGTATCGCTCAGCGATTCCCATTGCGACATCAAAAGCCTCGACACCCGCGATGCGCCAGCGATCTGGCCCTCCCCATATCTCCCTGCATGTGATGCAGCCGCGAGGCGTACTCACAGCAACAAGCGTGCCATCGTAGGCTTCAACTGCGGATAGGCTGCGCCGATTCACGGCCAAGCTGTACGCCGGGGATTCGGGCGGGTACTCAGTAGTGATCAGGTGCAGGGATACTTCGGCATTCGGAATCGTCGCCCGTCGAACTTGGTCGAAGCTGGCGACCACATTCGCTGCTACTCGCCCGACGCCAGTATACATTGAAACAATGCCATCGTGCAGCGCATGGATAACCGCAACCCGCAGCCTTTCAGTCATGGTAACCTCCATCGCCGAAACGGTCTTGACAATGGGAATGCAACAGCAAACTGCTGTAAGAGGCGCTATAGAAATCGCCGCAGATTCGGCGGCAGGCAGTACCGTGCCTCCTGACGCGGAGTTGGATCGTGAAACCTGCGGTGGGTTTCATTGAAGCCAACCTCAAGAAAGAAGGGTTGTTTCGGCGTGTTTTCGAGAAACTCCACGGCCCCGCCGTGGATGGACCGGAGAATGCGCCCTGCCGTGTAAGCACTAAGTCATACCCGATCACCGAAGCGTCACGTGCGATGTGCTGTTCCCCCGAAAGGGCCGAGTAATATCCCTCGGATCGCAATGTGTGGAGCATGTGGCGCCTGTAGTCGTTGAGGGAGAAGCCAAGATGCACAAGGCCCACCATTCCGTTTGAATGCGAGCATTGCCCGGTGAGCAAGCTGGCACGGCTCAGCGAGCACGTGGGCGCGGCGCTGTGCGCCTGCCGGAAGAGCACTCCTTCTTGAGCGAGTTTCTGCAGGTTGGGCGCTGGCACGTCATGGCCATACGGCTGAACATATCTGCCAGTGTCGTGAGAATTCATGTAGACGATATTCGTCACCGGTCCTCCAGATTGCTGAACCATTCGCTGTTCACACGACGACCGGGAGCTCCGATGAGCGGCAGAGGCCCCGAGTACGCATCCAGGAGAGCCGACAACCGATCAAAGAACCGGCCAGGGTCGCATTCGGCCGGATACCGTGCAGCCCGGCGTAGCGCTAAGTCCCGCTGGGCGGCATAAGCCTCAGGGGAATTCGTGAGTTTCTGAATTGCTTCAACCCACGTAGTCGCGTCAGCCTCCTCGGGCAGGAGCACTCCAGCGCCTCCCATCGCCTCAGGGATGCCGCCTCGGCGATACGCTAAGACGGGCAAGCCGAAACTCATGGCTTCAACGACGACCCGGCCAAAGGGTTCGTTCCAGACCGATGGCACTAGCAACAGAAATGACTCAGCGCAGAAATGCTTGATTCCGCCACGTGGGGGAACGAGCTTGACGTTGGGAGTTCGGCTGAAATCAACACCGTCGGCTGATGGATCGCACCAGCCACGTACGGCTAGGAAACGCATTTCTGGAAGCCGGTGCGCAATCTCTAGTATAAGGTGGCCGCCTTTCGCTCGAACCGGGTTGATGCACAGGATGGCGGCTCCTGCGGGTTGGGCCGGACCTAGGTCGTCGGCAAGTATTGTTGGGTAAAGAACCAAGGACCGATACTCGAGTTCCGGACGTTCGCGGACCCAGAGGTCGCGAATTGAATGTGAGTTGAAAACCAGGAGGTCAGCTCCGGAATTTGCGTCGCCCACTCGGGAGAAATAAACCACAGGGATGTGCGCCTGTCGCGCACATTCGACTGCCGTCTCGCTCCAATCGATCTGGGTGAAGACAACTTCGGGTGCGAATCGCGATATGGCGTTCGCTATCTCGTTCTCGGTCGCCGCAAGTCTTAACGCCACCGAACCCATCGCCGCAACACCTCGATACTTCGGATCCGCGCATACTACCGCCTCAACTTCATGGCCGCGCGCAATAGCGTGCAACAGGAGGGCATGGATACTGCGCTCGGACCCTCCGGCAGCGGGCAAATACTTTTTCGAGATGAGCTGAATACGCATGTTGCCATTATCGGCCAATCACTGGCCACGCTAACGATGCAATCGCAATCCGCTGATCGGCAGAGTTCGCCAGCAGTATACTAGAGAGCGATGGCGTGCGCTTGTCGGCCCCAGTGAACATTATCTGCGGGTCCTGCGGATCGATTGTGTCACAGAAAATAATTATCCTGATACCTGGATCCGGCGCATTCCGGGCGGGGGTTTTGGTCGCAGTGCTGGGTTGACAGGGCGTTCGGCAGCTTCCTGACGTTTCGGGATAACCTAACTTTTGGTGAGGTAATCCCGAAATGCGC
>Ga0187848_10001499_pt1 | contig 19773 bp, 15 predicted proteins | sample June2016WEW_4_40_FD_132424 | JGI IMG/M metagenome (GOLD analysis project Ga0187848, IMG submission 132424) | Peatland microbial communities from SPRUCE experiment site at the Marcell Experimental Forest, Minnesota, USA - June2016WEW_4_40 | ecosystem: Environmental > Terrestrial > Soil >... | reverse complement strand
GCAGACGCGCTAGATTCAGGTTCTAGTGAGTAACATCGTACAGGTTCAAGTCCTGTCGTGGGCACCAACCTCGGTAAATGCCTTGAAATCAAGGGGTTAACCGCCTTAACGAAGGAACACACCATGAAGAAGCACTATTGTTGCATTATATCAAGACCGCTTATGATTCGGCTTATAGAACTCTGCGCCATTGCCGTTGCCCTCAACAACACTTGTGTTTCTGCCGCCGTGGGCGGCTGGCAATTTGCTTGGAGCGATGAATTCGACCGGACCGGCACTCCTCTTGTTAGCAACGTATGGAAATGGGACGGCGGCGGATCCATGGTTCGCGACGCCAAATTGGATCGAGCCAATGGTTGTTGCACCAACGGAGTTCTTGTCCTTGAGGCGAAACGGGTGGGAACAAACCAATACACGTCCGCTGCCATCAGCACCATTGGACTTAAATCCTGGTTATACGGCCGGTTCGAGATGCGAGGCCGCATTGATATTCGTTCGGGAAGTTGGCCGGCCTGGTGGACCACGGGGGTTTCGGGAGGCTGGCCCGGAGGCGGTGAAATTGACATGATGGAATACTACACCGACAAGCTTTTGTTCAACGTCATGAACGGAAAAAGGGGGTGGGCCAATCCAACCCTTTCCGCCAAAGCTTTGGGCGGGGCAGCTTGGGCCTCCCAATTCCATACCTGGATCATGGAATGGGATTCGACCAAGATTGACCTCTCCTTGGATGGACAGTTGGTGAACCATTACCTTTTAACCAACGCTGATGGAACCGGGCCAAACGGCAGCAACCCATTTAAAGCACCGCAATACATGCGGGTCAACCTGGCCATTGGGCAAACGGGAGGAGACCCGTCCGCAACCGAGTTCCCGATGAAATTTGAAGTTGATTATATCCGTACCTGGCAGTGGGTGGATTCAACAGCCTGTGTATGCACGGTGGATGGCGGAACCGGCACCGGTCCGTATCTGCCCGGGACGATGGTCAGCCTCACGGCAAACATGGCCCCGGCCGGGAAGTCATTTGACAAGTGGGTTGTCTCTTCCGGATCTGCAGTTATCGCTGCTGTCAATAATCCTGTGGCGACTTTCACGATGCCGTCCTCCGATGTCAACCTAACCGCAACGTATAAACCTGGGGTTGCACCGGTCCCGCCAACTCCTTGATCATGGGTCGGCAATTCCCTTGGAATGAATCCAGGAAGATGCCCGAAAACAATAGAGCGGTTTATGGTTAAGCGCTTGTCCCACAGCTACTTCCCCAAACCGGGACTCATTCTTCAAAGGGCAAGCGTGACGACGCGGGGCACAGTCAGGACTTCTGGCACACCGTCACCTTGTCGCCGGGTTCCAATCCGAACCGCCGGGCGGCCGATCCTCTGTTCAGCGCAATTTCCAAAAGACCACAGGAACCAAGCACGGCCACGGGGCGGTTGACCGGCACGGCATCGTAGAATTCCGCCAAGGGGCAGCGCACTTTCCGTTTGATTATTATCTCACATCCACCCGGCCCTTCGCCGAAGACCAATTCCGTTTCAATGTTCGTAATCGCGTTGCCAAAGCGATCAATGTAAACGATCTCGCCCTGCGCCTTTCCGCCTTGTTTCGTTGTCTGCGGCCAGGGCACGCGGACGAAATCTTTCAACTCACGACCCAGCCGTGGCGGGAAAAGTCCCCGGCTCAAATGGGCGGCCACGGGGGCAAAAACATCGCGTCCCTGAAATGTCCGGCTGACCGGTTGGAGAAAATACTGCGGATTCTCCAGCAACCGGATCCTCTTGATCTTTTCATGCGCCAGCGCCCGCGAGAGCACGCCGTTGTCCGGGCCGACGAAAAAGCCGCGCGCGGTCTGCACGGCGATGGCCGGTCGCGGGCTGCCCACGCCGGGATCAACCACCGCCACATGCACCGTGCCTTTTGGAAAATATCGGCAACCGGCCATCAAGGCGAACGCGCCAGCGCGAATGTCGCCCGGTGGAATCTCGTGCGTGATGTCCACCACGTTGGCGCCCGGATGGAGGCCCAGAATGACGGCCTTCATGGCGCCGGCGAACCAGTCGCGCGTGCCGAAATCGGTGGTCAACGTGATTATGCGCATGATGGAACCTTACCCGGAACTGCGGTCGGTTGAAATGTGGAAGATGCGGGCGGGATTGCGACCGCTTTCAACAGGCCTGACGCCCATTTCTTCAACGTAAATATACTTGTTAACGGGATTCCGTCGGGTGGGTCCAGGGGGCGCGGTAAGGCCGGCGCAACAGACGATTTGCAGCGTCGTCCCCAATGACCTCTCCCTTTTCACCGTCCCAAGCCAGGGACCGGCTAAGTTGCATCGAAATGTTGGCCAGAATGCAAGAGGCGGTGGAAATGTATCCCTGCTCGATGTCCGCCACCGGCCTGCCACGGGTTTGGATGCAGGAGAGAAAATCCCGCATGTGCCGGCGGGTTGCCGGAGCACAGTGTTTCTCAATGTCTTTCTCAGTCTGGTCCTCGGGATATTGGTTCAGTTCGTAGGTGACATCGCGATGGATCGGCGGCCCATTGCCGGAGGGAATAAAATTATAACTGTAAACACTGGCTTTGAGGGTTCCCTTGTCGCCATAGAAGGTCGCCGCCCAGGGATAATTTGGGTCCGGCGGCTGTCCCCAGGTGCGATGCTGCCAGATGACTTGAAGGTTGCCATAATCGAAGACGGCGCTCTGGGTGTCGGAAATGTTGGCCTTGCTGTTTTTGTAAACGAGGATTCCTCCGGAAGATTGAATCGTCTTGGGCCAGCCCAGCTCCAGCATCCAACGGGTCATGTCAAACATATGAATCGCCATGTCGCCGATGATGCCGTTGCCGTATTCCATGAACGCCCGCCAACCCCTGGGATGGACCAGGCGGTTGTAGGGCCTCATCGGCGCGGGGCCAGTCCACATTTCATAGTCCAAATTCGCGGGCGGGTCGCTGTCGGGCGGATCGTCCCGCGTGCGCGTGGGGTAATAACAACAAATCTCGACCAGACCAACGGTGCCCAATTTGCCGGCCTTGACGATAGTGTCGCGCGCTTCGATCAAGTGTGGAGTGCTGCGCCGCTGGGTGCCCACTTGGACGACGCGATTCATTTTTCGCGCGGCGGCCAGCATGGCCCTGCCTTCGAGGACATCCACACTGTTCGGCGTTTGTACATAGACAGGGGCGCCGGCTTCCAGGGCAGCAATCAGGTTGAGCGCGTGCCAATGATCGGGCGTGCCGACTAACACAATATCGAGGTCCTTTTCCTTCAACATTTCCCGGTAATCGCGGTAGGTGCGCGGCTTTTTGCGGGAAATCTGGCGAGTGGCCACCAAATCGGCCGCGTCTGACAGCATCCGGCTGTCAACGTCGCAGAGCGACACCACCTCCACCGGGGCGACCTGGATGAGCCGGAACAGATCACTCTTGCCGTACCACCCGCAGCCGATCAAGCCGGCGCGTTTTTTGGCGCCGGCAGTTTCCTGGGAAAAATCGTTGAAGGCACCCAAGGCCAGGCTGGCTGCGCTGGCGACTTTGAGAAAGTGGCGGCGATTCATTTTTTTATCATGCGACCGGCAGGCTCCCCCGGTCAAGGCTCGCGCTTGCCGGCATAACCCATCCTGATCGCGGTCCTGCAACTCCGCCCGGCGGAGCGGGCGGCCCGCTGCCTGGATGAGCTTCAAGGAGCTTTGGCAACGGCCCTCAACTCCTTCTCAGCCGCTCACGGTCGCGGCTTAAGTGTTTTGCGTCACTTGCAATCGGCCAAAAACAGATGAAGATTGATTTCGGATTTCGCAGTTGAGCGGCAGCCTATGGTTAAAGATGAACGAGCGGCAATGTGATTTCGGATTATTGCGGGAGTTCTCGCGCGATGGACGCCAGGCAGCGTTCACAAAGCTGGTGCGGCGGCATCTGGACTTGGTTTATGCGACCGCCTTGCGCAAAGCGGGTGATGCCGGCGGCGCGGAGGAAATCGCGCAAAATGTGTTTTTCGCGCTGGCACGCAAGGCCTGGCAATTTGCGCCGGATGATTCCCTCCCCGCCTGGCTCTACAAGACGGCGCTGCTCGAATCCAAATCCTGGCTGCGGGGGGAACTGCGGCGGCGGCGCCGCGAACAAACCGCCGCCGAAATGGGCACGACCATGAAAACTCCCGAGGACCAACCCGCGTTCAACGCGCTCGTGCCGCTGCTGGACGACGCGCTCCTTTCCCTCCGCGAAAAAGACCGCACCGCGCTGTTGTTGCGCTTCTATGAAAGTCAGTCCTTGCGCGATGTTGGCGCGGCGTTTGGCGTGAGCGAGGACACGGCGCAAAAGCGCGTGCAAGGCGCGCTGGAGCAAGTCGCGGAATTCTTCAAGCGGCGCGGCTTCAAGACCGCAACGGTGGCGGCGACTGCCGCCGCCTTGCAACACACCGCTGCTTCGGCTTCGGCGGCCGTGGCGAGTACGGTGGTGCGTGCGGCGTTACACGCCGCCCCGCCCGCCCTCGCCGGGTTGAACGCATGGCTGGCGCGGCTGGCCAGTTTGAGCCGGGTGCAAACCGCGGCCGTGTGCGTCGCTCTGGCTGCCGCGCCCGTGGGGTGGCAGTTAAACGAGCGCCACGACGCGGGCGAAGCAGCGCAGCGGAATCAGACCCAACTGCTCGCCACGCAAAACGAACGTGAAACCGCGCAAACGGAGATCGAGCGGTTGCGGGCGATTTCCGGGAGGCTGGAGCAATCCGTCACGCAAAAGAATGAAGCCGCCGCCCGTGCCGCCGAATCCGCGCAAGCCTTCGAGGCCTGGAAGAAGAACCTTCGCGGCCAGCTCACCGCGGCGGATTACCGATGGTCGGACGATTCGCAGTTTCTGCGCATTCCCAAGTCGGCCTTGCCCGAACTGAGCAAATCCAGTGGTGCCGAGCCATTTGGGAAACCAGGCGTCGTCCTTCCCTATGCCCGTGAATTGATGGGTTTGACTCCGGCGGAACTTCAGTCATTGGAAGAGACGCTTCACCGGTATTTTTCGGACGTGGACGATAGATTGGCGGCTGGGATTCAGGAGACAAACAAACCTTTGAGCGGTCAGGTTAATGGACGGCGAGGGAGAGCGGTTGGTCCGGCGAAGATTCAGGAGACAAACAAACCTTTGAGCGGTCAGGTTGTTGCCTACACGGAATTCATCCTTCCAGTGTGGGGCGACGAGGCGAAACGACTCGAGGATCAGATGTGGGCGGAGGTGCGCGGCATTCTTGGGGAGGAACGCTGGCCGTTGGTCCAGGCCCGTCTCCAAAATGGCAGTAGTCAATCCTTGGCCAGCATTTTGAATCAAACGAAGCAGAACCTGTCGGTCTGGGTGGAGACGGACGCCCAAGGGAAACCGACAATGGGTTTTAAATTGGAGGGCGCTGTAGCGACTGTCGGAGGTGGGCCATTGTCCATGTTCTTGCCAGAAGGCGATCCAAATCGAACGGATGATGCAAATTCAGTTGTTCCAGCTATATTTAGCACGGATTTTTTGGCGAAGCCCTTGCAGCGGCGCGCATTGGCATGGCTACAGGAACAGGCGATTGCCCGGCTGGGAAAGGGGCCAAGCCGATGAACAAGATCCTGCTGGCATTGACCCTTCTGGGCGCGGGCGCGGGCGCGTTTGTCTCCGCCCGCCAATCCACGACCCGGCTTCAGCACGAGGCGCAGGCCACCCGTGAGTCCTGGCTGGCCCAAACTCAACTGGTCGCCGTCGCCCAGAGCGATCAGGCCGCACTGAGCAAGCGCGTCCACGAGTTGAGGCAAGCTCTCGCGCAACCGCCGGCCGTGGAAGAGAGCGCGCTTTGGTCCGCGCTCCAGACCAATGGCGTCGGTCATCTTACACCGGAACTGCGCGAGCGCTTGCTGCTAGAGCTCGGCTTCAACTGGCAGTCATCGCCAGACTATATTGTGGTCAGCAAGGAAACCGTGCGCGAGATCCAGATGCCGGTGATCGACGGCGGCAGCGGTAATCCAAGGCAAGGTCCGAGCGACGGAATGGTGACCGACATCTCAGCCATTGTCCTGGCCATGAGGCCTGCGGAGCGCGGCCAGTTGGAAGCGGCCATGCAGCGGGTCCGGACGGATTTCAAGGAGTGGGCGTTGGCACATGTGGAGCGCAGCGAGCCGAAGGATGACGTGGTGGCGCAATACTCCTTGCCGGGAGATCCAGACATGGTGCTGAGCATCAGCAACAACTTCGCCACCGGAGTTTTCGAGGCCCTTGGCCGGGAGCGGGCGGAGTTGATCCTGTCTAGTCCTGCGAACTGGAACTGGATCAGGTATATCGGCATTCGTGCCTACCCGACGACAGTGCCGACGACAAACCTAACAACGATGATCATACAACGTTACCAGGCCGGGAATGAACAGCGACTGAAAGTGCAAACACACATGCCGTTCGGCAAAGGACCGACGTTTGACTTATGGCGGGACCATTCAGAAGCAATGTTCCCCAAAGCATTCCTCCCCATTTTCCCGGATGGCTGGGCTGACGTGGCGAAACGCGAAGGCTTCGAGTTGCCGGAGAAATCTCCGCAAAAGTAGCTCCAGTTGAAACGGCAGTATTATGTCCGGCAGGCAGCCGGTGTTGGCGTGCTCTTGCGCGTCATGATCTTGCAACGTAACCGGCGGACGGAATACGTCAGGCCCGGTCCAATTATCGCGGCACAATGCCCTCCCAACGCAATGCTTTTATTCAACGCAGCACTTTAGGCTCCGCCCAAATGGCCCAGGAATTGTAATTGTGTCCTTCGCCGCCCTCGGTGAGCAACTCCAGTTTCTCCACATGCGAGATGTTGACTTTGACGGCCTCCTGTTCCCCGACACGCAACATGCGGGAGCGGTAAAGTTGCCGGCCATCACCGCGCACGGTGAAAACGGTGGAACCTTGGAGATCGGCTCCGTCACGCAGGCCGATGGTGGCCGTGAAGGTTATCCATTTTCCATCCACGGGAAAAACATACCTTGCGGAGGAATGGGCGTAGAGTCCCTTTTCATAGAACCGCCCGTTGAGTGTGAGAAAGACGCCGTTCTGAATTTGCCGGTCGAACCAGAAATAATTGCGCGCGACCTGTCCCCACCCGACTTTGGCGAAAGTCCACGCCGCATCGGAAAGAAAGGCGCTGTCACCTGGCACGGCGCCGAGATCAAATGGGGCGACGGGGTTGAGCACGGTGCGAAGCAGTTGGAGTTTGCGCGCCGCCTCCGGCGTGGGCGCGGCGGCCAGGGCCGCGTCATCCACGAAACTTCGCGCCTCCGTCCGTCCCTGCATCAGGGCGAGTTCCGCCCGATCCACAATCCATTGGGCATTCAAGGCGGCCACATCGGGCGTGGACAAGGCATCGTAAGACAGGGGGAATCCTTGGGCCTCTGCGGCGCCGTTCTCGTGCAGCCTGGCCAGCTTGAGATGGAAACGATGCCAATGGTCCGTATGAATTCCATCCAAGTCCAGGGTGAAGGCGCCCTCCTTAAGCACACAAGGAAAGGTGTGCGCCCAATGATCGTCCATCTGGTCGTCCACCGGCCAAACATAGGCGATGACGGCGTAAGGCGGAATAGCGCCGGTCACCACGCCTTGAATCCTGACCAGGCCGTTCGTGGCGGAAAAGTTGAGAGACTTGAAAGCGCTCTCCGTGGCCTGCCAGCGTCCGCGGTTGGAGCCGCTAAACAGCGGGTGCGACAGAAGTTGAAGCACCGAGGCGCGGCCCAGGTAGGTGGGCGGTCCTTCACCCCACAGTTCCTCCCGGTAAGTGAGATTGCCTTCGCCCATCAGCGAAACCCCGAACCCCTTTTCCGCCGCGCCGCCATCATCGTGCGGGAGGCCCAAGGCGTGGCCGAGTTCGTGGGCCACTCCGCCAAGATACATGGAATTGAATCTGGCCACCGTCGTCTTGAGGCCCGGATAGTTGTGCTCGGTGAAAACCATCGTCCGATTCGTATCCGTGAGCAGGAGCGGATCAAGCAGCTCGCAATCGGCCGCATGACACATGCCACCGCGCTGTGAACCACCGCCATAATAGGGAGCATCGAACACATAACGCCCGTTGTTGGTCTTGCGACACAGAGCGTAAAACACCAGCAAATACTCGCGCTCAATGTCCAGCGTTCCTTTGAGGGCCAGGCCGATCTCCTGCGCGGTGCGGTCACCCGATTCGTAATGATACTCGCTGGCGGGCAACTTTCCCCGGACCAAATGCACGACCAGCTTGCCATCCTTCCGCTCCTGCGGCAGCCCGGCTGTCTGGATTCCGAAGCGAAGAAACGCGTCGCGATAAAAGTCGCTCACGTCGGTTACGATTCGGTCCAACCGCGCCTCGTAGTTGGGGAGCGCGTCGCCGTCATTGGGGACGAAGTAAACCACGCGCAACAGGTTGGTTGCCTGCGGCTGGCGCTCCCGGTAAGCGGCCATCATCTGTTGCTCCTCCCGGAGAATGGCGCGGCCCGCCGGATCCTCAGGAACGGCCCCGGATTTCAGCACCAAGGGAGTAATGTTCGTCGCCAGATCAGGAAGTGCCGTCGGGCCTTGCGCGGTCGCCTTAAAGACGGCAACGGCCCATGCCAGCGTAATGAAAAAATAATGAACTGTGTCTTGCAAAAGACTTCCTCATGGCAGCTTGCCTCAAGTGAACGGCAACCTGCTGGTGTTTGACACTTTAATTAACTTCCTGATTTCCGCGACGGACGCCGTGCCGGTCGTGCCGAGCTTGTGAAGGACGACGGAGGCGGCGGCGTTGGCCAGTTGGAGAGCTTCACGCAGGCTGGCGCCGGCAGCCAGGGCCGCGGTCAGATTGGCGGTGACACAATCGCCCGCGCCCACAGGGTCTGTTTTCCCGCGCACGGGCAGTGCCGCCAGCCGTTCCACCGCGCCCTCCGGCCCCGCTCCGATCATGCCATTTTCCGCCAGTGTGACAAAGCAGCAGTTTCCTTTCTCCTGCGCCAAAGCCGCGATGGCGGGGCCGACTTCGCGAAGCGGAATCAGGCGGGTCTTTCCGGCCAGCCGGGAAAGTTCGGCGCGATTCATTTTCAGGCAGATGGAGGGCCAGCCTTGCAGGCTGCGCCGGCTGTCGGCCATGACCAACAGGCCGGGCCGTTGCCTTTTGATGGCGCCGATCTCTTGAAGGACCCGCCGGGCGATGACGCCGGTTTCAGGGAAATCCACTTGATCCAGGACGATGAGCGCATGGACTGCCGGCGCCAGTTTGCGCAGGGCTGCGATCAGGCGGCGCTGCAGGCCGGGCGCGGTCGGACTCCAATTCTTGCAGTCCAAACGGTTCAACTCCCGCGGCGGCTGGCGGGGCGAAATGAGCAGCGGCTTGGCGTAGGTAAACGTCCGTCTCCCGGCGGTCAAGAAGAACCCTTCCATGTGGACCCCCGGCAAAGCGGCCAGCGCCCGCCTCAGCTCGAACCCTTCCCCATCGTCCCCGGCAAAGCCGACCGGAAAAATTCCCGCCACACCCAGAGCCGCCAGGTTGCTCAGAATGGTGCCCGCGCCACCGGGTTGGGAGCGGATGCGCACGACATTATGCACCGGCAGACCGGTTTCAAGGGAAACCTCCTTTCGGGCTGGATCTATCTCCAGGTATCGGTCCAGGCAGAAGTCGCCTGCGACCGCGATGCGGAGTTGCCCATAGCGTTTTGTCAGCGCGCGGAATCGCGCCGGCCTCATCCGTGCGGATTTCCGGTCGTCATTCATGGAACAAGGCGTCCACCAGCGCCGCCGCGTCACCATAGTCAGGAATAATGACATGGGCGCCGGCGTCAATAAGTTGCGCCCGCTTCAGCGGGTCCATGCGGCCGGAGCCATTTTGGTCTTCATCGCTCGCCAGCGCCACCGCCAATCCCCCCACTTCGCGGGCCTGCAAGATTTCGACCGGCCCGTCACCGAAACAGAGCAAGTCCTGGCCCCGGAGATTTTCGCCGGCCAGGATTTTGTCCAGTACCGCGCGCTTGGAGAACGGGGCTGGCGCGGGCGGGCTGCCGAAAATCCGGCCGCCAAAGTAGCGGGCCAAGTCCAGCAGTTCCGCCTCCTGTTGGACCCGGTTTTCCAGGGTCCCGCTGAGAACGATGAGCTGGAGGCCTCGTTGCTGGAGGAGGTCGAGCAGGGCGCGCGCGCCAAACCCCACAAAGTCGTCGGGGCGCGCCCTCTTTCGCAAAATCAGCTCCGATCGTTCCGCGATAATCTGGTCCAGCCGATTTTGGTATTGCTCCAGTAATTGCCGGGGCGCGGGGACATGGGCCTGACGGGCTTGGACGCGCTGCGCGAATTTTTCCATCTGCACAATGGACGGCTGGCCGTTGGAGGAAAGAATTTCCGCCAGCAGTTCCTGGCGGACCTCCGCTTCGGACTCGTTGGACCTCATCGGGTAGTAGGGAAGGAAGACCTGGCACATCAGCTCCGGCCAGCCGTGGCGCAGCCAGGAGAGGGTGCCATCGAAGTCAAAAACCGCATGGCTCAGGCGCGGGCGCGGCGAAAAGCCGGCCCGGAATTCCACCGGCCTGGCAAACCGCGCGGCCTTCATTTCGGCTGCTCCGCCTCGGCCACGTCCGGCGCGTTGTCGTGAATTTGGAATTTCCGCCCGCTGTGGTTGGTGACGCGCAGTTTGCCCCGGATCATGTTGTCCGAAATCACGGCCCGCCGCACGTCAGTTCCCAGATCCACTTGCGGTTTGTCCTTCTGAAACTCGCAACCGCGCACCAGCAGGCTGCCGCTCACCGCCTGGACCGCCGCGCGGCCTTCGTTGTTGTGATCCCAATCGCAAAACGTGCAATCGGAAAACCCGACGGTGCCGCTGCCGGCGATTTTGGCGATTTGATTGCCCGGCCCCCAAAAGGCGCAATTGGAAAAGCGCACGGCGCCCTGGTTGGCCGGTCCCACCTGCACCTCGGTTGGGTCCGGACCGTGGAATGAGGTGAATTCGCCGTTGCCGATGAGCAGGCCATAAGGCGCGGATTGCTCGACCAGCACCGCTGTATAGCAATCATCGGCCCCGATGCCAAGAAAATTGCCGTTGCACTCGCCGCGGGGCGTGTGAATGAATTTGTAGCCGGCCTTGTAACCGAAGCAAAAGGTGTTCAGCACATATTCCCAGTCGCTGCGCCCGAAGATGAACGCTTCGCCATTTTCCATTTGCCATTGGTAGGCGGCACCCGGCCCGGCGCCGCTCCACCACGGATTGAAATGCACGTTTTCGATGCGTCCGATATCGAGAATGTTGTCCACATAGATCCCGCGCCGCAACGGTTGCCCCGAGATGTTGCGCAGCAAATGCCGCTCGCTACCGCTCGTATCAATGCCGTTATAGGGGTTGAGCATTTCCACGTCCAGCACGGCGGGGTTTTTCCCCGGGGTCGCAATGGCGTAAGGATACGCTTTTGGCTCGACGGCGGGTTTTTGCCGCGGGTAGTAAAGAACGAGGCCGCTCAAAGTGCTGTTATCGTTGAGTCTGATAAACGGGGCGCCGCTTTCGTTTCCTTCATTTTCCGTGATCAGAAAAGTCGTGCCGTCATCCGTTGGCTTTTCCCGGTTGCGATCACGAATGCCCAAATGGGACGGGACGGACTTCCAAATGCCTTGCAGAGTGACGGCATTGGGAACGTTCAGATGGCCGGCAAAAAAATAATTTCCACGATCCGCCAGGACCGTTCCTCCGCCCGCCTGACCGGCCGCGTCCAGGGCCTTTTGCAAGGCCGCCGTATCATCGTTCGTGCCGTCTCCTTTGGCGCCGTAATCGCGGACGGAATAAACATGGGTCGTTTGCGCAAGGACGCGGGCGATGCCAAGGAAAAAAATCATCAGGCGGACCGCGTGTCGTAGTCTATGCATAAGGAAAACACGGGTCGCCAGTTGCGCGAAAATCCACTGCACCCGACGCCCTGTGATTACGTCTCACAAAAAAACAAATAACAAAAAGCTGCTCCAACCGCAACCCCAACCGCCAGCCCGCGCCGCCATCGCGCCGGCGATGAGAAAGCTTCCCTTTCGGCGCGCAACGATGTAAAAAGCCATTCAAGCATGCCGAAACACCCGTCACTCCCGATTCTGTTCAGGGCTTGGGGGCAAGGAGGGCATCCAGGCTGCTTGGACCGGAGCCGGTTTTTTCGAGCTTCGGGTAGCGCAGCCCGCCGTCGTAGTTCAGTTCGACGGTGCGGTAAATGTCGCCGGTCTTTACCAGCAGGCTGAGAGGGGATTTCCTGGCCTTGATCGCAGCCTTGAGTTGGTCGGTATCGAGGGCGCGGCCGTTCACGGCGATAAGTTTCGTTCCGACGGTGAGGCCGGCATTGAAGGCCGGGCTGTCCCAGGCAACCTCGGTGATCTCGCCTTCCTTGCCCAGGACAAGACCGCCTGAATAAGTCAGGTCGGTGATCTTGCGCGCTTTCTCGTTGGATTTGAACCACTCCCCCGGCGTGTCGGCATAGACGAGCCGGTAGCCGCCACGGGCGAAGCCGTCGAGCGGGGCGTGATCGCCCACCTGTTCCAAGCGCGCCCGGAGGAAGGCGGCCCAGTCGTTGGTTTGGACTTGATTGAGCGTGTGAACGACATCTTCGAAGTTGTAGGTCAGTTCGCCCCAATCGCCGTCGTTCATGCTGAAGAAGGCGCGGGCGAAATCGTCGAGCGAGCGGGCGCCGTGGGAAAGTTCGCGGATCAGGCTGTCCGCGTCGAGCCAGATGAGGAGTCCCTCGTTGTAGTAATCCTCGGATCGCTGCCAGCTTCTCCAGCCCTTGGGCCGGCGCTGGGCGATGATCGGATCCTCGGTCGTGTCGGCGAGAGGACGCCACTTGCGGCCGGCGTCCGTGTCGAGGCGCGCGGCGAGGCTGGCCAGGCCGCCGAGCGTCTCCTCTTGCGAATTTAATCCCGACCGCGCGGCCAGCACGAAACCCCAAAACTGAGTCTGCCCCTCGTAAACCCAGAGCAGGCTGTCCTGCATGGGGGTGCGGTAGTCGGGCGTCCAAAGATCGGCCGGGCGGCGGTACTTGCCGTTCCAACTGTGGGTGTATTCGTGCGGCAGGAGGCCGCGCGCGGTTAGATGGTCCTTCCATTCGGTGAAATAGCCGGCCGCGACGCCATTCTCGGAGCTGCGATGGTGCTCAAGCCCGATCCCGCCCTGACGGTCGCTTAAGGCCAGCAGGAAATCATAATGGTCGTAGTGTTGCGCGCCGAAGAGTTTCACGGCCTGCGCCACCAGGTTGCGGTGGAGTTGGATCTGCTCCCCGCTGGCGGCAAGTTGTTCGGGCTGGTCGGCGACGATGTTAAGGCGCACGCCCGGGGCAAGGGTTTCAACCCGGACGTTGGCGCCGGCGAAGACCGGGCTGTCCACGAGCGTTTCCAAGGAGACTTGCTTGTAGTGGACAGTCGCGCCTTCCTGGGTGGCGGCCTCCAGCGCGGTCGCGGCCTTCCAGTCATCGGGGTATTTCACCGAGGGATCCATCGTGATGCGGCGGACATAGCAGCCGGCAGGGTAGAGCGCCAACGCATTCCATTGCAGGTTGAGCATGGCAGGGGTCGTGACGATGCGGCCCTGGCTCGCGTCCGTCGGCGCGAGAAACTGGAATTGCGCCTCAATGCGGGACGCGCCCTGGGGAACATCCACATGGAAGGCGAAGACATCCACCGGATCGCGCCGCCACGGGAGCGAACGCCCGCCGGTGTTGAACTTGAGTCCGGGGAGTTCCGGGATTGGGCCGCTGCCCGAATGATTGCCAGGAAGCCACTTCGGGTAGAGGAGGGTGAGCGGGCCGGCCGCGCCGACGGGAATGGTCTCACTGACGCGGAAAATACCACGGGTGATGTCGGAGGCATCCACCGAAATAGTGATGACTCCCGGCCAGGCCACATCCCGTGCGGGCGGGATCGTGTCAACGATGGGCTGGGCTTCGGGGGCGCTGTTTTGGCCGTGAGTGAAGAGCGGTAAAAGGGCGAAGAATATGGGAAGGGCACGATTGCTCATGGGAATCTATAAGAATTAGCTTTGCTGAAAGCGTTTATTTCCGGGAGTCTAGGATTTCCGTTGCGTCCCAACAAGAAGATTTTCGGCCCCGGCAAGGCAGTGGGTTGGTTGGCATGGGTTTCAGTTGATTAAGCGCAAACAATGGCCTGGTTTTGGTGGGCGACATGCCAAATGTCCAGCGGAGTGATGGAGAATTGCTTTGCCTCCGCAAACGGCCGGCGTCAGGCAGTTTTGCAACGCTTTTTTCCCGCAGAACGGGATGGAGGAAGGAACAAGAAAAGGCCGTTGCCCGCAGATCACGGATTGATGCGGATGGAGAATTCTTCTTTTCCCTGCAACACCGGGTTAACTTACAATCATGCAATTCCAACAAAAATTTAACCGCAAAGAACGCAAAGAACACAGAGACAAGACCTTATGGTTTTTCTTTGCGATCTTTGCGTTCTTTGTGGTTAATTCCTCTTTGGTTGCGGCTTGCCGCGCTGCGTCTTTTGCGTCTTTTCGCGGCTGATTAGTTATCAACTCGTCACATTTCCGGCAGAATGCGAAAGAAGATTCCGGCCAAGGACACCCCGATAGCGGTCGCAGAACGCCTCCAAGTGGCCGTTGTAATCCTCCCGGTACAGAGCGAAGTCGTCCGGGTACCGTCACTGACGCGTTACAAAAGTCATGGCCCGTTTTCCCGCCGTCACTGAGGCGTTACCCTGCCGAATCGGGCGGCGCACCGGCGTCCCGCAGCACCTGCATGGTGTGGCGCACTTTGATGGTGGAACCCAGTTGGGCCAGATGATACCGAAGCTGTGTCAGGCAGCCGATGTTGCCCGACGCCACAATCTCTGCGCCCGTCGCTACGACGGCCCTGGCCTTTTGCGCGCCGAGCGACGCCGCGATCTTCGGCTGATCCAGATTGTAAGTGCCCGCGCTGCCGCAACAGAAATCCGCGTCCGCCAATTCGCAAAGTTCGACGCCGGGAATGGCGCGCAACAACTCGCGCGGCTCGCGGCGCACATTCTGCGCGTTGGCCAGATGGCAGGCGTCGTGATAGGCGATGCGCTGGGGGTGCCCGCTTCCGCGCAGCGGCTCGCGCAGACCGAGCCGCGCCAGAAAAACGCTCACGTCCAGCACCCGTTTGCCAAATTCCACGGCGCGCCCCTCGTCCGCCGTGCCGCGCAGGACCAGATGATACTCGCGCATGACCGAGCCGCAGCCGACGGCATTGGTCAGAATCGCGTCCACTTCCGGCGGAAAAGCGGCCAGATTGCGCCGGGCGAATTCTTGCGCCGCCGCCAAATCCCCGCTGTGCCAGGCCAGTCCGCCGCAGCACCCCTGCCCTGCCGGCACAACCACCTCCACGCCGTTGCGCGCCAGCACTGCAATGGTCGCCGTGTTGATGTCAGGCTCCAGCACCCGCTGCACACAACCGGCCAGCAAGGCGACCCGCGCCCGCCGCGGGCCGGCCGCCGGCGTGATGACCGGCCAGGTTTGCGCGGGCGGAATTGTTGACGGCAACAGATCCAGCATCGCCCGCAATGCGGAAGGCAGCCACGGGCGAAACACTTTTCCCAGGCGGCCGGCTTGCGCGGCCAGGCGGAATCGCGCCGGATACGGAATGGTTTGCGCGGCGAGCATCCGGCTGAACTTCTCGACAGGCGAACGGTGCAATTTGTCTTGCGCCAGCGCGCGGAATGGGTTGATCAAATCCCGGTACGGCACGCCGCTGGGACAGGCCGGTTCGCAGGCCAGACAACCCAGGCAGCGGTCAATATGAGGCTGCGCGCCCGCCCAGGGCAGCGCGCCTTCCAGCACCTGCTTCATCAGCACGATGCGTCCGCGCGGCGTGTCCATTTCCTGGCCAAGCTCGCGATACGTCGGGCAGGCCGGCAGGCAGAACCCGCAATGCACGCACGCCTGCACCGCCCGCGACATGGGTTCGCCGAGCGCGCCGTATTTTTCGGTTGGAATGGAGTGCAGCATCAGTCGTCAAGACCGGGAAAACGGCCTTCGGGATCAAGCGCTTCCTTCACTGCCAGCGCGATGTTTGAGCGCGGACGCGCTCCCAGCCAGAGCGAAGCGTTGCCGCGCAAAGTGACGGCCGGCAGACCCAGACCGCGCAAACTTTCATCGAGGAGGCCGGACGGCGCGGCGAAAGGCAGGGAGATAAAGGCCTGGCTGCCGCCCGCGCTGAGGTGGGCGCGCGCGCCGTCAAGCAAACCAAGACTCCGCTCCAGGGCGGGCCACGCCGCCGGGGTCAGCGCCACCTTGGCCAGGAGGCCGTTGGCGTAAGCCCAGCGGAACTCCCGCAGGTCGGACCAGATGGTTTCCGCATCCGTGTCGGACAGGGCCGCCCCGGGCCAGCGGGCCAGGATTTCGCGCGACATCTCTTGCAGCGCGCAAGACGGACCGGCGAGCCGCAAACAAACCGCCTTGCCGCCGGCCAGCAGATCCACCGCCGCCGGTTCCCAGCGCGCGCCGGAAGCTTCGGTAATCAATTGCGCGGCGGCTTCCGCTCCATGGACGGGCAGCTTCAGCGTCAGCGTGGAGGCGGGGCGGGGAAAAACTTTGAAGGTGGTTTCCGCAAGGACTCCGAACCGGCCCAGGCTGCCGACGAAAAACTTGGGCAGATCAAAACCGGCGGCGTTCTTGACCACCTTGCCGCCCGCCCGCAACAGCCTGCCCGCCCCGTCCACAAACCGAACGCCCAGTATAAAATCCCGCAATCCGCCGAAACGCAAACGCCCCGGCCCGCTCAATCCCGACGCCACCGTGCCGCCCAGCGTTGCCCCCGCCTCCACCAGCAGCGGATCGAAGGGAAGAAACTGTCCGCGTTGCGCCAGCGTCGCGGCGATCTCGCGCACGGGAGTCCCGGCCAGCGCGGTGATGGTGAACTCGCTCGGTTCGTATTCGGTGACGCCCGTGAGACGCGCCAGGGAAAGCTTCACCGTGTCCACGGCGGACAGGCGCGGCTTGGTGCCGGCCCCGACGGCGAGCACACGCGAAGCGGAGCGCACGGCTTCTGTCAATTCGCCCAGCGAAGCGGGTTGGAGCGCCGGCGTCATACGCCAACTCTCTGGCAATTTCATAACCCCGTCCAGTTTCTTTTCAACCTCACTTTGCATTTTTGTTCCTCCCGTCCAGTTTTGCCTTCACTTTGGCCGCGACCTCACGCCGGGCTTTTGCCCGCGAAAATCTCGGCAAATCCTCATCCAGCATTTCTTGGAAGACTTCCCGGACAATCTCCTTCAAAGCCTTTCGATTCATTTTTCCCGCCGCCGCGACCTTCTTTGGCTCGTTGAGAAATTCCCCTTCGTTGTCCCTGTTCCCCTGCCCACTCTCCGCTGTCCAGTCTCCACTGCCCACTCTTCCGCCGCCGGCCGCTTCGAGATACGCCTCTTTCCGGTCTGGCCGTTTTTTCAGTTCTAGTGTGGTGTCATCGAAGTTCGTTGCAGAATTCCCATGCACGGGGAGCGCGGGCGTCTCGCCCGCTTCCGTCGGCGTCCCGCCGACGGATTTGTTAAGATTACTTTAGTGACACCACACTAGGCCCGTGAAAACAGGCCCGGTGAGGGCACCGGGCCTGCAACAGATGCATGCTTTGTGAGGGAAATGTAGGCCGCGTGCCCTCACGCGGCGGGCCTGGAGCCTTTTTTTAACCGGCTGCCAGGCTTTGCACTCGCTTACCGGAATATATCCTCCAGTTCTTTTGAGAGGTAAAATGGCAACTGAGGGGATTCCCCGCCTTGTCCGCCGTCCTGTCCGCCGTCTTGTCCTCCGTAGGCCCTGCGAAGGAGGAAGGCCCGGCGAAGCTGGAATGCCAACGCGCGAACGCTCCGCCCCGACAAGTGTCTGGTCGTGAAGTCGCTGGATTCCAGCTTGCGCCCTGTTTGCCCTTCGCAACATGGAATCCACCGCCATCACCACCAGGGAGTTGAAGGCAGGGAGCGAAGGCCGCTTTTGGGGTGTCAATGTTGCTTTCCGCTGTCGCGGAGGGGCAGAAATCAGACTGTGCCACCACTCGCTCTCAGCCGCCGCGAGAGGCGGCAAATCAGAATTGCCACACCAACAATAGCCTGGTGCAAAATTTCGCGGTCAACTCGCTGAATGAATTGACGTCGGGGACGAATGGAGCCAAGCTGGCCGTCATGGGCAGCACCATGTCCCTCGCAACGAACGTGACAGTCAATGGCACGAATGCTTCTTTGTGCGGCGACGCCAGCTTCGCGGCGAGGACCATGCCTTTGACCACCAATTACACCCCCATTCCCAAGCACGGATACCCATGGAAATACCATGAATCCTAACTTACGTATGCTCCTAGCGGTCTGCGCCGCAGCCATATTGGTTAGTTGTGGCCGACACAGTAATGTTGTTGTCAATCAGGCGGTTCCTCCATCGAAAAACCTGGCTGGCCCCAGATTGGCAATACGGAGCATGGCTGAGCTTAGGCAACGTTTGCCCGTAGGGTTAACGACAAACGAGATCGCTGCACATCTTGGCCCGCCTGATCGCATTAAGGAGGCCGAGAAAGGCTGGGCAGAATGGACCTACAGCTTACCCCCATTCCTTGCGGGTGAGGCGTTTCCGGGAACCTACGTTTATGGAGTAACAGTGACAATCACCAACGGGCACCTAGCCCGGTGGGACTGCTCTTATGCCCGTCCGCCCGGCACGACGGTGGTACACGAAGAGATTTATCCAAACAGCAGCGATCAGCCCCCTCAAGCAACTAATCAGGACGCGCCACTTTTGAAGTTCTTCATTGTAAGCACCAATCCAATCGCCGGAGGCCGGCTTATTGATACGAAGCAGTTTCCTAAATTGGGGTTTATATCTTCCAACGCAAACCTTGCAATTGAAATCAAAAGTTTGACGAGTGTGACTTTCGAGGAGCAAACGTTCGGTAATCCGCCGAACGCCGTTGAGAAGGAATGGACGCTTACATTCCACCTCTCAGAAACCGATGCGCCACGATTTGAGTCCTTGACAGCCGATAATATTGACAAAAGTTTTCTGATGATGGTTGCCAATGAGCCTCTTTTCAGCGCAACTATTCGTGAGCCAATATCTGGCGGTAATTTTAGACTGGGGTCTACTAATCAGGCGCTAATAGAGGCAGCCAAGAAGCAATTGATCAATGTGCCTCACGAGCATCAGTAGGCCGAGGCAAAAGGCTTCGCCCTAGCGGGACCGGACGGTTGAATTCCGAATGAGGCGCGATCAATTTCGGCAGACGTTCCATCCAAAACTCGACATTGCAAAACAGCTTGGCTGTAAAATCTTCCGACCACAGTTGGCTCTTGAGCAGAGATTTCCGCTTCACCGGAGGCGTGTTCGCCAAACGGTAACGCCGCATCAATCGCCGTATTTGCTCTCACCAATTAAAACGGATTCCCCGACCCTTCAATCAAATCGCTTTGCAAATCCGTTTCTGTCGCCGGCCCCACATCCATGTTGTCCGCTTCCGCTGGCCGGGATTCCTCTTTTGTCCATCCGCGTGCATCTGCGTGATCTGCGGGCCAGGGTCTTTTCCCGTTCCCTGCCGCGCTTCGTTCTGCGCCAAAATTTCACCACCGATTTCACGGATTCCACGGATGAAACCCTCGCGGTCCGGATCAATTCCCTATCCGTGTCATCAGTGCAATCCGTGGTTCAATCCTCTGCGGTTGCGGCTGTCCGCTTCCATTGGCCGGGATTCCTCTTTTGTCCATCCGCGTGCATCTGCGTGATCTGCGGGCCAAGGTCTTTTCCCGTTCCCTGCCGCGCTTCGTTCTGCGCCAAAATTTCACCACCGATTTCACGGATTCCACGGATGAAACCCTCGCGGT
>Ga0187848_10001497_pt1 | contig 19792 bp, 15 predicted proteins | sample June2016WEW_4_40_FD_132424 | JGI IMG/M metagenome (GOLD analysis project Ga0187848, IMG submission 132424) | Peatland microbial communities from SPRUCE experiment site at the Marcell Experimental Forest, Minnesota, USA - June2016WEW_4_40 | ecosystem: Environmental > Terrestrial > Soil >... | reverse complement strand
GGCGGTTCAAGTCGCTTGCGACTAATGTTTTTCCGAAAATCTATGAGGATTGGCTTCGGGTCTTCGAGCGGCAGCAACGCGGGGCCTGGCACGCTCATGTCGTGGTCGTCACGAAAGAGGACATCCGCACGGGCTGCAATGTGGCCGCCCTGAACCAACTGTTCAAAGACAAGAAGGAACACAAGATCACCAAGGGCGCTTATTACTCCGGAATCCATCGCCTGGCGTCGCCGAATCTCCGGGCGATCTGGAAAGAGTTCCGGCGGCTGTGCGGCGTGCGGGAATTCAAAGCACGGCGCAAGGCTAAGGGCCGGCGTTACTACAAGTTTGATGCCTGCCATTTGCTGCCGATTATCAGCACGCCTCAGGCGATGGCGATGTACGTATCCAAATACATCGCCAAGACGTTTGAAAACCGAAGGGCGGAAGACAAGGGGATGCGCCTGGTGGGTTGCAGCAAGCGCGTTGCCCGCGTTTGCAATGAGCGGTTTTCCTGGGCCAATGGGGCGGGAAGCCTTTGGCGGACCAAGCTCGCCATTGTGGCGGAAATGCTGCGCTTCGACTCGTCGGATGATTTCGCCCGGAACCTTGGGCCGAAATGGGCCTATCACTTGAAGCCGGTGATCGAACTCCTGTCCTTGCCGTACTACGGCAGCATGAGCCTGGCCCGTGCGGATGGGTGGGATTTGGTCAGCACGTCCGATGGTTCGGCCTGGCCGTGGCCTGATCTGCACCTCCCTACCGCGGATGTCCAGGCGTCGCGGATGCAGGCGTTTCTATTGGCGAGACAACTGCTTGCGCGGCGAGGCCGGAAGCAAAGGGGCGAGCGGCGGGCGTTGGGGGCTTGGGACCCGGAGCAATGCGAAGGCGGGCAGGACGTGCCACGGGTGTTCAAAGTGTTCAGACCGCCACCCAAGCCGGCGGTGTTGACGCAAGGCGAGCTTCCGGGAACGCAATCGCTGGGATGCTGGGCAAACTGAATATGAGAGAAGATCAACATCAATTCCTGTCGCTGGTTGGGCAACCTCCGGCCCGGCTGACTGCGGAACAAGCTGCCTGGGTTCTAGGTTGCCAGGCACACGATGTTCCGATTCTCGTCTCGTCTCGGCTGCTCAAGCCGCTTGGCAACCCCGCGCCGAATGGGATCAAGTTCTTCGCAACGGCGGATATTTTGGAACTGGTCAAGGATCGTTCCTGGCTTGTCAAGATCACAAACACTGTCAATCAGCACTGGCAGCGGCAGAACTCCCACAAGAAATGCCATTCTGTGGATGGAACACAGGATGGCCCGCCTTCGCCTCACGCTGCATCCAGGGCGGCGTAGTTTTGTGCGCCGTCCCTTGGTTACTGGCCTTTGCTTATTCAGCTTGCTACCTCAATACATCGTCATCACCAAATGATGACAACGAAAGTCGGTGGGCATTTTCTTGCAAAGGTGATGCTTCCTCTGGTGGGACGAAATACGATGCGGCTTGCTGGCAAAATCAGGATGTTGAAGAAGCGGTGTTCGCAGCTTTGCTCTTAATCTTTTAAATGTAACTGCTGGGTCACCGGCAAGAAGATAGCCAATCATTACTCCTTCACTCGAATACGGTGCGTAACGACATTGAAGAAAGCGTGTGCGCAGGGCCTTTAAATATGCAAATATATCAGTATCCGTCTGTAGCACCTTCGCTTCGAGTGGGAACATGGCCCTGCGGTCCGTCCAAGAAAAAAAGCCGAAGTCGGGAGTTGGTGGAGGGCGCGACTTCGTGAGTCGGGTCGCAACTTCCGGCGGTGTGTGTTGGAGGTCAAATGGACATCGTTTTGGCTTCTTGCGTTGAATCCAACTTTCAAGGTGCGAGTTGACGTTGATCTCATCATTTGAGATGAGGGTTGATGGACTTTCCAATCGTAGTGCATCGTAGCCTGTCCACACATAACTAAGCAATCGCGTGACACCATCCCTCTGCCAAGCGGTCGCGAAGGCGAGGAAATCAGGTGGCATCACGGACACATTCGGGGTGTTGCTCATACAAGGCGCAGTTTGGCTTTAGGCTTAACTGCGCCGTTCTGCCACGTCATGATGTCAAGGGCAATGGCGTCAGCATCACGAAGTGCAATGCTTCGCGTCCAAAAGCGCTGCTGGTCGGGCTTCACCAAAAATGCAGTTGGAATTTGTCGTCCGTCCAATTTGACAAATGAATACATGCGGGCGCTACGTCCTTGAAAACCTCGATTTGCATCGGATTTGTCAGTTCGAAGTGTATCAACCAGGTTCCTCACCTGTTTGCAAAGGTCCTCATTGGACAATGCTTCGGACCGGATACGTTGCTGGCCGGGCCAGTCGAGATGGACGGCGACGAGACGGACAGCGAGGTGTTCGTTGTTGGCTTCATGATAAACAGTAATGCAAACAGCTTTGTCATCGCCGAATCCAGCGCGAAGACCGTCAATTAAGAAATGGCCATATTCCGACATACCCGCACAGGCATGGGAGCCAATTGGATTCAGAGTGCGACTTGTTGGTTGGTAGCCGGGAGACGTGGCATCTCCGCGATAATCTGGAAGAGTATATTCGCAGAGGTCCTCTACAAGCGGCCATTCAGATGGGTCCAAAGAAAATGCCTCACGAACCCTTTCATCTACATCCTTCAACGATCTTAAACCATTCAGTAAGCCATCGCGCGGGGGTGGCAACGGAAGGGCTAGTAGGTCGCAGACGAGAGGTTCAGTTCGATAAAACGCAAATCGGCCACTTTTTAAGAGCAGTAGGTAAACTGCGAACTTGCTGTTGAATAAGAGGCACGCCGAATCGAGCACGTTGCCATAGTTTGGCTCCGCACTCACACTCACGTAGCTCTGTTTGCAAATTACGCCGCCGATAGTTTGGTCGGACTTAACAGAAACCGCGCGGAAACGTCCAGTCCGCTTTGTCCAGCTTGACTTGATAATCAATTGAGGAAGGTCAAATGCGCGAAACTTGGTCGAGTCGCGCTTGTGAACCATTAGGTCATCGGTCGTCTCTAAGTCATTGGCACAAATGTGTAGAAATGTTCCAGCAGGAAAATCGTCTGTTTCCAGAATGCGGCGATTCTGAAGTGCTGGTTGTCGCTTCTCACGATGACCACGGATAAAGCCTTCGCGACTAAAAACATGGTGCCTTGCTTCCAAGGCGCTTAAACTTTCTCCTGATGAAGTATCATGTATTAAACGCATATCGCGGCGCCCTGCCCAAATCAACGCCGGCCAAATGTCGTCTTTGCCCTGAACCTCACTTTGGTAAACCCAATGACCATCGTAAGGTTCGATCACTATTCGGTAATCGTCTTCAACACCCTGTTGTCGCTTTGGAGAGCAGTAATAAAATGGCTCACTGTCTGGGGGAGTTGGGCGCAGAATCGCAAGAACACACGGAGATGCCGCTTTCTCAAATAATGCGCGACTGAGCGGAGCAAAGTTGAACACGGCTTCTAGCTTGCATTCAGAAAATAGACGCCTACGGAATTCAGTCGAGTTAGAATTTACCAAGAGGGCGCCTGCAGGCTCCAGCATCGCGACCCGTCCCGTCGGTTTTGCAGTCGTCAACGCCTTGGCAAGAAAGAGCGGTCCAACATTCCTATCGGCCACAGGCCATTTATGCCTTTTCGCCCAAGTCTCTGCCGTTTGTGTCATCATGTCTTCGCCCCACGGAGCATTACCGATGACAAGATCATATTGCATGCGCTTTGGCAACTTGGTTTTGAAGCCTTCGTGAGTTTCCTCAAAGAAATCAGCAGCGATAAGCCGTCGGCAGTAGAGGTTGGGGAACTTGGTGCGGCGGAAATAAAGCTTGGGATCAAGTTCGTCAAGCATTGCTAAGTAAAGACTGAACGAGGCAACACGGACGGCGTTGGGGTCGATATCGACACCAAAAAGATTCTTTTCCAGCAGGCGTCGTGGAAATCTTGGCTCCATAGCTTTCCCTTGGTTGGCCAACTGCCAGCGGTGCATGAGCCGTTGGAATGCCTTCACAAGAAAAATGCCTGAACCACACGCTGGATCAAGCACCTTGAGATTCCAGTTCGTATTTCCCCACGGAAGAACGCGGTCAAGCACGAAATCCACGAGGTGGCCGGGTGTATAAACAACCCCTTCCTTTTTTCTTGCCGACTTTGGCGCAATAACTCCTTGGGCCGATTGGTTCCGTTTCGTAACAAATTCTTCGTAGATACTGCTAATAAATTCGAGTGGAATTGTGTCAAAGGAATAGTGGCGCCAGAGACACAATTGATTGTCTTTTGCTTGCAGACGGCCGTCGAGAAGTTTGGCCAGTTCAAGAAGATGCTCGCTTTTGACCTCGTTCATTTCGCTTTGCCAAGCAGCTTTTTTTTGAGAGCGCGGTAGGCCCTTGCCCGGAAATAGGTCGCCGTTGAAATGGTGATTCAGAAATCGAAAGAGGGCATAAGTATCTGAGTGATTTGCCAGTATTTGGTCAAAGCGCTGGTAAGAATTCAAGAGTTTCCCTTGATCGTGGAGGGCAGCGAATTGTGCCGGCCCAAGAGCACTGCGCCCTCCTGAATCTTTCCGTTCGCAAAGAAACTGGACGAAGATGACACGGGCAAGCAGGTCGTGACAGGTATCCTGTGAAATAGATTGTCCATTGACACGCATTTCGAGAAGGCGCTGGCGGATGAATTTTAAATTGTCCAGAAGCATTCGGTCGGCGCGGCGGTCGTGTTTTAACCGACCTTCTGCTTCCTTGCGGCGGAGAAAGCCGCCGGTAACAAGATTAACCCATTGCAATGTACTGGCTGTTTGTTGTGCAAGACTGGGGTGTCCCCTGCCAAAATGGTGGTGCGCGAGTTCTAGATTGTCGGGTGGAAACAACAAATTGGCCTCATCGGGCGGCTTTTCGCAGCAGTTCCAAGCTCTTAGCAAACCCGGTTCGAGCGTGATCAGCAATGGCGAATAGCAAAAATTCCATGCGAGCCTATGCAATTCTAACAGTGTTTTGGTCTGGGGGGCAGCCCCAAACTCACAAACGATTGCGAGCGGTGCATCAGAAGTTTGCCCTGATGGATTGGCAACCAAAACTCCCGTATGGAGCCGGGCAGAAGTATCAAACCGGTGGAGGGGATCTTTAATTTTTCGCCGAACCAAATTGGCATACAATTCCGCCCCCGGCCCTGGGGGGTGCAACACTGAGTTCCGCCCAGGCCAGCCAAGCTGGGAATAGTTCAGGTCAAACATAGTGATTCGTATTGCGCACTTCTTCGAGAATCCCGCTTTTTGTTTGCAGTTGCAAGCATGATACATTCCGAAGACCCCGAATTCAACGCAGCGTCTGTGCAAGGCATTGTGCGGCAAAGCTTTATGCGTTGTCTGTCAGCGTCTTCAACGGTGACAATCTCAATCATTGTCGGCTGCCTTCATTGATTGACCGCGAGCGGCAGCGGCACGATCACCCCGTCGGCAGAGGCGGCCAGTTTCCTCTCATAATCCTCCAAGGTCGGAATCACGACCTGGGCTTTTCTCGCGTAGGCACGATGGACGGCCTTGCTCTGGTGTCCCAATGCCTCCTGGGCGAATCTCTCTGGGTATCCACAGGTCCTGGCACGTTCCGCCCAAGCGTAGCGGTAACTGTGCAAAGTGATGCCTGTAATCATCAAGCGGCGGCAGCAACGCTTGAATTCGGTCGCCCGGTGCCCTTCCCGCATTTTTTGCAGTTTGGGAAAGAGCGGCCCGACATGCGGAAGCGACTGCAAGACGCCTTCAACTTCTTTGCCAAAGCGGATGATGGAAACGGTTCCGGTCTTGTGGCGGTGGAAACTCACCACCTTGCCCTGCCAGTCAATGTCCTCGGCGGTCAGGCTCGCCACATCCGACTGTGCGCCGCCCAGGTGCCAGCAAAACTCGTAAAACGCCCGGCGCTCCGGGTTCAATTCGTTTTCGATGATGGCTTGGTGTTCCTTCAAGGTGATTGCCCGTTTCTCCTTGAACCGGATCTTCGGCCATTGCTTCTTGGCGAGAACCGGCCAGGGCAGCCAACTCATGTCGAGGGCGAAATTGTGAAGCCGGCGCAAGAACACGTTCGTCGCCACCGAACCGGCCTCAAGCACTTTCAAAAGCTGCGCGGAGTGGGTTTCGAGAATCGGCAGGTCGCGGATGAGGTCAAACGCCTTGTCCTTCATCGCCCGCTGGCAACGGATCAACGTCGGCCCGGTCTTGGTTCTGGTCATCTCGTCCATTGGCGCCTGCCAGGTGCGCTTGGCAATTTCCGGGTCGGTCGCGGTCAGGTACGTCCGGGCGATATGCAGATTGAGGATGGGCTGCCGGTGGGCCTCGTTTTTGGAATGCAGAAGGGTGAGGGCCTCGGCATGGTCCTTCGTGCGGAGACTGGTTTGTTGGCGGGTGGTCGTGTCCTCGCTGTAGTAAATTCCCGCTCGCCGGAACATGATGAATTTTTGTTTCATATCTGATTCACTGAATCGTGAACCAGTCCAGGCACTTCGCGTTAGCGAGTAGTGGGCGAGTTTCAGCGGAGTACTGGCGAATTGTGGCGAATTGTTCTGCCGCGCCTCAATTCACTGACACTTTCACTGACAGTGGCCGTTCCAACTTTCGCAACTCCTTGATGCTCCCACAGTTGGGAGTGGAGGCGGGGGTCGGAATTGAACCGACGCATACAGCTTTTGCAGAGCCGTGCCTTACCACTTGGCTACCCCGCCCCATTCCTAAAAATCGTACCGTTTTATCCCGCTTAGGCAAGCTAACTTTTGCGCGACAGCTGACTTTTGCCCCGCTGCCACCTCCCTATCCGGCCTGACTGATCCATTTCTTCCAGATCAGGGCGAAGCAGGGGGCGAAGTCGCCCGGCGTTCGGGCCAGCCAATGGTTGACTTCCGTCCGGGTGAACCAGGCCCCGCGCTCGATTTCTTCGGGGTGCAGGGTGAAGGGGCCTTCTGCTTCGCATTGGTATGCCCGGACAAATTCCCGGCCGGTTTCGGCGCAGGCGGCAATCTTGAACAAGGGCCGGGGCCGGACGGGGGCGCTCCAACCCAGTTCTTCGCGCAGTTCGCGCTCGGCGCCGCCGGCGTAGTCCTCCCCGCTGCCCAAATGGCCGGACGCGGAGGAATCCCAGACGCCCGGAAAAGTGTCCTTGGTCATGGAGCGCTTTTGCAGAAATATCCGGCCGCGCGAATCAAAAACCAGGACATGCACGGCCCGGTGCTTGTGGCCGTCGCGATGGACAATCCGGCGCGGAAGCTGCCCGATGACCTCATCGCGGTCGTTGACAATATCAAAAATTTCGTCGGGCATCGCTGGCGCAGCTTGGGCGCCACCCAGGATTTCGACCAGGCGGACGAATTGTTCCAGGGTGACGGCTTCGGCGCGGATTTGCGGAGAGAGGGCCAGTTGCGCGAAGGCCCCGGCCAGCCGGGCCTCGGGCCAGTCTTGTTTGAGGAGTTTGAACATCATTTTTCGCCGCTGGGAAAAAGCGCGTTTGACAAGCGACGCAAACAGCGGTTGCCATTCGGGTTGAAGCAAGGGAACGGGCCGCCGGATGAGCGTGACGCAGGCGCTTTCCACGTCCGGCTCCGGGAAGAAACAGGAGGGGGGGATTTTAAACCAGCCGGCGCATTGGCAGCGCAATTGCAGGAGAAGGCCAAGTATTCCGTAGTGCTTGCTTCCGGCCTCGGCGGCAATGCGCCGGGCCACTTCGATTTGCAGGGTCGCCACCATCCGCTCCGGCGGGTTTTCCGCCTGGGCCAGTTCCACCAGCATGGAAGAGCCGGCCGAGTAGGGCAAATTGGACACCAGCTTCCAGCCGCCCCAGGAGCGGTGGGTTTTCAGGTAGCCGAGGGCATCCTCGTGCAGCAGTTGCAACCGGCTGGAGCCCGCGAATTTTTGTTGGAGGAAATCGAACAGGCGCCGGTCTTTCTCGATGGCCAGCACTTGGGCGCCGCTCTGCAGAAGCGCTTCGGTCAGCGGACCCAGGCCGGGACCGATTTCCAGGATTTTGTCATCCGGCCCGGCCCCCGCGGCGGCCACGATGCGGCGCACCTGGTTCTGGTCGTGCAAAAAATTTTGGCCGAGCGATTTTGACAGCTTTAAATCGCGTTCGGAGAGGATTTCCCGGATGTCGGTCAGGGTCATGGGAAGCCCCCTTTCTTTTTTGAGCGTGCATTCGGACCATAAACCTGCCGCTGCTCGACAGACCTCCATCCAACAAATCGTGTCCGTTTCCTGTTCCCTCTCCGCTCCCATCCGATGGGAGGGGAGAGGGTTAGGGTGAGGTGAGGGTTCATGGAAAGGGCAGATTCTTAAGGGCTTGCCCGAAGGCGCGCGCCGCGGCGGCCAGTTGGGGCCGGGTGATGACGAGCGGAGGGGTGAAGCTGATTGTATTGGAGTGTTCGCCTTCCGGCAGCACGATGAACCCGGCGCGCAACATGGCGCGCAGCACGCCCAGGGCCTCCTCGGTGGCAGGCGCGCCGCCGGGTTGGTGGATTTCCACGCCGGCCATGAGGCCCAGGCCGCGAATTTCAAATTGATACGCCGACGGCGGAATTTGGGCGCGCAGTTCGCCCAGGAGGATTTCGCCGAGGGCGGCGCTGCGCTCCGGCAGGCGGCGGGTTTGGATCTCCTTGATCTGCGCCAGGGCCATGGCGCAGCCGACCGGATGGCCGAGGAAGGTGCTGGTATGGATGGCTTCGCCGGTCGAGCGCGGCCAGGCGGCATCCATAAGATCGGCGCGTCCGACGCAGGCGGAGAGGGGAAATCCCCCGGTGAGGGCCTTGCCCAGGCAAATCACGTCCGGCACGACGCCGCTGTGCTCGCAGGCGAACCATTTGCCGGTGCGGCCAAAGCCGGTGTAAATCTCGTCAAGTATAAGCGCCGCGCCAAACTCGCTGCAAAGATCGCGCAGCACGGGGAGAAAGCCGGCGGGCGGAACGTTGATGCCGCCGCGGGCCTGCACCGGCTCGGCCAGAATCGCGCCGAAGGGATTGGCTTTGTGCCATTTCCGAATCGTGCTCTCAAGCGCGGGCAGATCGGAGTCGCTTTTCGGAAAGGCGGCGAAGGAAGCGAAACGCGCCAGTTGCGGCAGAAAGCGAGCGCGAAAATAGGCCCGATGGGTCGCGTTGAGCGCGCCGTAACCCAGTCCATGATACCCGCCCGTGAAGGCGAGTATGCGGGGCTTGCCGGTGGCCAGCAGCGCCGTTTTCAGGGCGGCCTCCACCGCCTCAAAACCGGAATTGGTAAAAATGGTTTTGCCGGTCAGGCGCGACTCCGGGGGACGGGCCGCGGTCCAGCGTTCGAACGTGATGCGGCTGAGTTCGCGGGCCAGTTCGGCTTTGCGGGCATGGGGGTAAACGTCGCCCATGGCGTGGAGGAGAACCCCCATCTGCCGCCGCGCCACCGCGACGACGCGCCGGTTGGCGTGGCCCGCCGCCGCCACCCCAAACGCCGCAGTCAAGTCGAGATATTTCCTGCCCGCCGCGTCCCGGACATGCACTCCCCCGGCCCGCTCCCACACGGCCGGCGCGGAAAGGTCCGGGGCGATGGCCAGGATGTTGGGCGATTCGTAGTCCCGCAGCAGCCTCAGGATTTTTTGCGTGCGGTTCATGTCAGACTCCGCGCTCGTCCGGCGGCCAGATGAATTTGTGCATTTGCAGTTGAAAACGCACGGGCAGGGCGTCGGCCATGATTCTTTCCACGAGTTCGCGCCGGGTGATGGCGCTTTGGCCGGCGGGAACTTTTTTCAGCGATTTGTCCTGCTGGTGCGGCTGGAGGGGCGACACCCAGGAAAAAAGGACGGGACAGATTTTGGCAAGCTGGCGCGCGGCCAGTTGTTCCTTGGCCCACCCGTAATCCTGCGCCGTGCCGATGACGAACTTGATTTCGTCGCTGGCCTTGAGCAGGGGCAGATTCTGCCAGCGGTTGCGCCTGAGTTCGCCGCTGCTGGGGCATTTCAAGTCCATGATGCGATGCACGCGCGGGTCCACGGCGGCGATGTCCAGCGCGCCGCTGGTTTCCAAAAGGACGGTGTAGCCGGCGTCGCACAGCGACTTCATCAAGGGGAGCGAATTCTTTTGCAGGAGCGGCTCGCCGCCAGTTAGCTCGACTAGAGGAAGACGCGAACTGAGAACGGAGGATTGCGAAGCGTGAAAGGGCGCGGCCAGTTCGGAGACGCGGGCGGTGATTTCGGCCAGGGACATCTTGCGGCCCTGGGTGAAGGCGTAGGCCGTGTCGCAATAAGAGCAGCGCAAATTGCACGCCGTCAGCCGGATAAAAATGCAGGGCAGCCCCGCAAAAGTGCTTTCCCCCTGCAAGCTCAAATAAACTTCGTTGATGGTCAGCACTATGGAAATAATCTCAATTCCTTCGTGGGATGCGAATGGTTGCAGTTTTCCCCTGAACGCGAATCTCCTCTGGCGTCCAGGACAACTGAATGGTTTCCGGCGCAACGTCCTCATGTTTTGCCATCTCTGTGAGGGACGGACGAATGTAGCGTTCCAGAAAAACAGCCATGGTCTTGCCAGCCTTGGAATCCATGTGCGCCCAGGCATCGGCACCGACATAGTGTTTGCCGCGATTTGTTTTGAAAGCTGCGATGAGTTCGTCCAGACGCGGTGAAGGGGTCGGGTCGAGAACGATGAGCACGGGGGTCAAGCCGGCCGCGCAGGCTTCGCGGGGGAATGAAAGTTCTTCACCGAAGCGGCCCTGGCCGCTCGCCGCGATGGTGACGCGCAGTTTGAATTCGTAGGCGAATTGATTCTCGCCGTCGTAGCAGTCAATCTGCCGGCCTTCGCCGGTTGGTTCACCGCGCTCGTTCAGTCGTTTTACGGGTGAGCTTTTTGAGCTGAGAGCCTTGCCGCCCAGACAACTGGCAAGCACTGGCTCAAATAAATATCCGGTTTCCTGTGCTGAACGGTTGTCCACGTCGAAAATCCATTTCCGCCAGACGAGCCACGAGGAGAGCAAGGCATCATCCACTCCGCCAAACTCCAGCAGGCTGCGCGGGCCGATCTGATTCATGGTTGGCTTTGGCTGGGTGGAAAGGATGCGTTGATACTTGAGCCGCCGTTTATGGAGGGTGGCCAGGTTCTCAAAATAGAGCCGGAAGTCGGCCTCGTGCGCAACACAGCATGCGAGGCTTTCCAAAAGGACTGTCGCGGAAGGACAGGCAGCTTGGGGTGTTTGGAACCATGCCAATGGGATTCGGTAGTAGTCGTCGCCGGGTGGAGCAACGGAGAGGTCCGGCAAATGGGAAATAGATGCAGCCACAGCCAAATCGCGGCAGCATTGAGCAAGCAGACAGAATAATTCGTTCTCGCAAAGCGCCACGCGGTCATGACCGTTTCCGAGAATCCGGGCGGCGCTAAAGGTTTTCTTGATTTCGGCGGAAACAGGCATGGTCCTCAAGGGGTGGGTTGTTCGAGCAAGCTCAATTGATCGGTTCGAGAATCGGTCAATTCACCCAGCAGAAACTCAGTTCGTGTCAGGGCCGGACTCATCCCTTCCGCGCGCGTCAGACTGAAGCGCAGGGTGGGGCGGGCAGGGCCCTGATAGTTGGGTTGGAAGCCATAGGTCCGCACGATGTCTTCGGCAATAGTCCGCGCGAGCATGGGCGGGATGGCATTTCCAATCTGCTGTATTCGACTGGCGGCGCTCCCGGCGAAGCGGAACCAGTCTGGAAACGTTTGCAGGCGGGCGCATTCACGCAGCGTGAGCAAACGGTCTTCCATCGGATGCACAAATTCGCGCGTCGCCGCGCTGGTAATGGTCAGACTTGGCTCGCTGGCAATGAGCCGTTTCAAGCCGGAAGGGGCGCCGCCGCGTTTCTCCACCGGCGTTCCATCCATCACGCGGCGAAAGGCGCGCCGGCGAAACGATTCATGCTGCAAGTCCTCCGGCAAGTCCTTCATCGTCTGACCGGGCCGCAACGCGCGCGCGCGCTCCAATTGGATTCCTGAAAGCGCGGCCGCGCAGTGGTCGGTGATGGTTCTTGCTTCTCCACGCAAATAAGCCTGGAGTTCGTTATGTGGCGGCCCGCCGTAATCAAGGGCACGCTCCGGGTCCTGCGTCGCTGGCGGGAGATCGCTGGTGGCGGTTAGAAAAGTAACTTCGCCTTTCCGAAAGATGCTGCCAGAAAAGGGCGTGACCGGTCCGGGGAAAAGAAAATCGTGTCCCAAGCGATTGCCGACGATCAGCACCCGTTTGCGCCGCTGGGGAACCCCGTAGCCTTGAGCGTAAACCTTTTCGACGTTGACGGAATACCCCGCTCCCAAAAACACCTCAACCGCGTCCCGAATGTGCAAGCCGCCCGCGTTGGTCAGGAGCCCCTCAACATTTTCCATGACAAACCATTTGGGGCGGAGGCCTTTCAGCAAGCGGACATAATGGCGCAGCAGAAAGTTGCGCGGGTCGTCGCAGGACTTCACCCCGGCGCTGCTGAATCCCTGGCATGGCGGCCCTCCGAGCAGAATGTCCAGTTCGCCGCAATCGAGACTGACGCATTCCAGCACGGATGGAACGCCAAGTTCCCGGATGTCTGCCGCCACACAATGAGTTTTGCCAAAGTTGCCGCGGTACGATTCTACCGCATCGTCATCAATGTCAGTCGCAAACCGAATATCGTAATCCGCCTGTTGAAATCCGAGAGAACACCCGCCCGCGCCGGCGAACAGGCTGATCGCGGTGGGCCGGCAACGTCTGGAGTCCTGGGCGCTCAAAGTTTTGGCCAACTCTTTCACCGGTTTAATCGCTTGATCGAAATTGGAAGGCATCCGGGCAGACGGTAGCAAAAAGCACGGGCCAGTGGCAAGCGCGGCGGGGCGGCAGTGGGGCTGATCGGTCGGGGCGGGCGGATCGGGGTCTTTGACCTTTTCAGTGGATCTGATCGGGCCACGGGGCATTCGGGGAGCGCGTGCGTCTCGCGCGCCGTGTTTGGCGTCCCGCCAAACACATTCCGGCCTGTCTTCTCCTTGAAGGCGGCCAATCCGAAGAACCATCCATGGGAAAGAACCAGCGCAGTAGCGGGGCGCGAGACGCGCCCCACCGCAAGCGGGACGTTCGCGCTCCCCGAACCTTGCCGCCTTGGGCGGGAATCCGCTGAGAATGGGGAGGAACCTGGGTCGGGATGCGGTTGGGCCGGGGCGGCGCCAGGGCGGGGCGGACGACACCGGCTCCTTCGCATGGAACAATCCCCTGCCCATGAACCGGCTGAAATCCTCCTCTCCTCCGGCCCTTCCGCCCTGCCTTCCTTTGTCGCCAATTCGTCTGGTTTGAGTTGGCTGCTCTTATGATTTTGGCTTCCATGATTTTGCCCTCCAACGGTCCTTTCAACAGGAGGACCCAGGGGCAACGGAGAAAGAAACTCCGTTCTCTCCGCGCCCTCCTGTTCAAATCCCCTTCCTCTTTGAGCATTCTTATTTTCCGCATCTGCGTGAATCTGCGTCCATCTGCGGGCAATTCCGGATTCGGTTGCGGCTGGCCGCGCTGTGTTCATCCGCGGTTCCCTTCCCTTCCTGGGCCAGCGGTGCCCCGGCCCCCGCCCCCCCCCAATTATTTCTAAGTTATTTCTCTGGACATACTATAGAGTCTATGCTATTCTCCCATCCAAGGTGAGTCCTAAAAACCCTCGCCACGGAAAAATAAAAATGAAAAAGGAGAACAAAAATATGGCCCGCATCGGAAAAATTGCCCGGCTGCCCGGCGACATCCGCTCTCAACTCAACTCCCGCCTCCAGAACGGCGCCGTCGGCAGGCAAATCATCCCCTGGTTGAACTCATTGCCCGAAGCCAAACGGGTCCTCGCCCAACAATTCGCAGGACGCCCCATCAGCGAGCAAAACCTCTCCAAATGGCGGCAGGGCGGTTACGAGGAGTGGCTGGCCCGGCGGGACGTGCTCCCCCAGGTGGAAGAACTGGCCGCCAACCTGCAGGACATCGCCGCGGTCACCCGGGGCCAGTCACTTACCGACCATCTCGCCGCCGCCATCGGCTTCCGTTACGCCGCCATCCTCGCCGCTCAAGGCCCGGAGCTGGACGAAAAATCCCTCGTCCAACTCCGCGCTTTGCGCCCCGTCTGCTAGGCCGTGGTCCAATTGCGCCGAAGCGACCAGCTCGCCGCTGAATTGGGGTCCGCTCCAGCGCCCCGCCACTTCAGCCCTCCACCCTCCAATCCACTGCGTCCCATCAAACCAAATCAAACCTAATCAAAGTACTTTTTCACAACCGCGCCTCTGCTTGCCGGCAATGCCTCATTCATCGGTGGCAGGGTCTTTTGCCAGTGGCGGCTTGACTTGGCGGGCGCGGTTGGGATAGGGTCGCCGTCATGAATCGCTGGTATATTCGCGTTTTTCTGGTTGGTCTGGCGGTCTTGCTGTTTCCGTTCAGGTCGCCGGCGCCGCTGATCTATCGTCCGGGTGAAGGCTGGAGTTATGAAAGCCCCTCGGGCAAGGCGGCCGACTGGCGCAAACTGCGGGCCAAGGACCAGTTGGAAGTGGCTCAGGCCGCGTTCGATAAAAAGGATTACAAGCTGGCCATGAAGGCGGCCTTGCGCGTCGCCACGGTGTGGCCGTTGTCCGATTACGCTCCGCAGGGCCAGTACCTGGTGGGGCGCTGCTACGAGCAGCACCGCCAGGATCAGAAGGCTTTCAAGGCCTACGATCAGTTGCTGGGCAAATATCCGAAAATGAAGGACGCCCAGGAAATCCAGGGCCGCCAGTTCGAGATCGCCAACCGCTTCCTGGCCGGGGAATGGATCAAGCTTTTTGGCTACATCCCGTTCTTCCCCTCCATGGACAAGGCGGCGGAAATGTACGGGGATATTGTCCGCTTCGGCCCCTACGGGCCTTACGGACCGCCCTCGCAAATGAACATTGGGGCGGCCCGGGAAAAACAAAAGGATTACCAACTGGCGGTCCAGGCCTATGAAATGGCGGCGGATCGTTACAGCGCCCAGCGCGAAGTGGCCGCCACCGCGCTTTACAAGGCGGCGCTGGCCTGGAACAAGCAGGCCCGCAAAGCCGATTACGACCAGAGCGCCGCCGGCCAGGCGATTTCGTCCTTCAACGATTTTATGGCCCTTTATGACAAAGACCCGCGCATCCCGGAGGCGCAGAAGATCATCACCTCGCTGAAATTGGAGCAGGCGCGGGGCAATTTTTCCATCGCGGAGTTTTACGAGAAAAGCAAGCACTGGGACGCCGCGCAGATTTATTACAATGAGGTCCGGCGCACCGCCCCCGACACCCCGCTGGCCGAGCAGGCCCGGAAGCGGATTGAGGCGTTCCAGGCGCGGCAGAAGGGGAGTTAAAATGCGCCGACTGCTCGCCGCCGTATTGGCCGCCGCCCTGGCCGGCTGCGCCGGGTACCACCTGGGCCCCAGCAGCGGGCTGCCGGCCGGCAGTCTGTCGGTCCAGGTCCTCCCCTTTGTCAATCATACCCGCGAGCCGCGCATCTCCGAATACCTCAGCGCGTCCATGCGCCGGCAGTTCCAGCAGGACGGCACCTTTCACCTGCAGACGGCCGGCACGCCGGATATTGTGGTGAGCGGGGAAATAATCCGCTTTGAACGCAGTGAGCTTTCCTACGCCACGAACGATGTTTTGACACCCCAGGAATATACGCTGGTCCTGACGGCCAACGTGGTGGCGCGGGACCCCGTTAGCGGCAAAACCAACCTCAACCGCGCCGTGCAGGGTCGCACTTACATTCGCGCCGGCAATGATCTGGCCAGCACCGAGCGCGAAGCCATGCCGAATCTGGCCGAGGACCTGGCGCGCAACGCCGTTTCTATTTTGGCGGACGGGCCTTGGTAAGAAGATGAGTCATTCCAACGCAACACCGGCTTTTGACCTGGAGGGTTATTTGCAGAAAAGAACCGCGGCGGTCAACCGCGCCTTGGACGATTTTCTGCCCCCCGCCGGATTCAAGCCCGCCACCATTCACCGGGCGATGCGATATTCCCTGTTTGCCGGCGGCAAACGGCTGCGTCCGGCGCTTTGTCTGGCGGCGGCGGAAGCCTGCGGGGGTTCGTGGCGCGAGGCGCTGCCCCTGGCCTGCGCGGTGGAGTGCATCCACACCTACTCCCTCATCCATGACGATTTGCCCCCGATGGACAACGATGATTACCGGCGGGGCAAGCTGACCAATCACAAGGTTTTTGGCGAGGGCATCGCCATCCTGGCCGGGGACGCGCTTTTGACGGAGGCCTTCGCCGTGGCCGGGACCTGCGCCGCGACCCCGCGCTACTCCCACCGGGTGATGTTAAACGAGCTATGGGAGGCGGCCGGCTCGCGCCAGCTCATCGCCGGCCAGGTGGCCGATCTGGAGAGCGAAGGGAAGAAGACCTCCGCCGCCCAGTTGCGCTACATTCACGAGAGAAAAACGGCCGCCCTGCTGCGCTGCTCGGTGCGCCTGGGCGGGATGAGCGCCAACTGCCCGCCCCCCCAACTGGAGGCCCTGGGCGATTTTGGCCGCAACGTCGGCCTGGCCTTTCAAATCATTGACGATATACTTGACGTGACTCAGACCAGCGCACAACTGGGCAAGACGGCGGGCAAGGACACCCGGGCGCAGAAGGCGACTTACCCGGCCATCATCGGCCTGGAAAAATCCCGAAAAATGGCGGAGCAACTGACCGGCCGCGCCTTCGCCGCCCTGCGGATTTTCCAGGGCCGGGCCGCCGCCCTGGAGGCCCTGGCCGGACACCTGTTGCGCCGGGACAGATAAAGAGGGGCGAGGGGGGATGATTCTTAATCCTAATCCTAATCTTAATCTCCTTTCCGCAACCGAATCAAGATTGGGATTAAGAGCCGGAGTGCCGTTGCGGCGGGACAGAAGGAGACTGGGAGATGGGGCGTCAGCGGGCGAAAATTTGGCGGATGACCTCTTCGATGGGGACTTCCTGGATGTCTATATCGTTGACAGGAAGCTCGTCCAAAAGCTGCTTGCAGGCGGCGATGACCTGGTCGCGCTTGACCTTGAGCTGGATGCGGTTGGAGGTCTGCTGCAACACCTCGCCGTAGCGCTGCAAGTCCACCTGGGGAAAATGCGCGCCGGTCAGCCAGGAAATGGAGACAATTTTGAAATCGGCAAAGCGGTCCAGCACTTCCGCCAGCCGGCCGTCGAAGAATATCCGCCCCCGGTCAATGATGATGACGCGGCGGCAAAGTTCCTGGATGTCGGTCATGTAATGGCTGGTGAGCAGGATGGTGGTCTTCCGGCTGGCGTTGTAGTGACGGAGAAATTCGCGCACGATTTTTTGCGAAACCACGTCCAGGCCGATGGTGGGTTCGTCGAGAAACAGCACCCTGGGCTGGTGGAGCAGGGCGGCAATGAGTTCCATTTTCATTCGTTCGCCGAGGGAAAGTTCGCGCACCATCACGTCCAGTTTGTCCTTCACCGCCAGCATCTCCGTCAATTCCGCCACCGTGCGGGAGAACACCTCCGGGGCAATGCGGTAGATCTTGCTGTTCAGTTCCAGGGATTCCCGGGCGGGGAGGTCCCACCAGAGCTGGTTTTTCTGGCCGAGCAGGAGCGCGAATTGCCGGCGGTAGCCGTCCTGCCGCTCCCACGGCACGTAGCCCAGGACGCGGGCCGAGCCGTGCGAGGGGTAGAGAAGGCCGGACAACATTTTGAGGGTGGTGGTTTTCCCAGCCCCGTTGGGGCCGAGGAAACCGACCAATTCGCCCTCGGCAATGGAAAAGCTGACTTCGTTGACCGCGACAGTTTGTTCGTACTTGCGATGAAAGAGTCCGCGCACAGCCCCGCCAAAGCCCGGCTCCTTTTTGTAGGTGCGGAAGGTTTTGGTCAGGCCGGAAACTTCGATGATGGGGCCATTGCCGATGGCGGATTGCGGATTGCCAATTGCCGGTTTCATTGTCGCCATCCCCAAATTCTCAGAAAATCCGCAATCCGCAATTACCTCAAGAGTTGTTTTTCGAGGTAGTGGACGGCTTGGCGGACCTGCGCGTCCACTTCCATGCGGTCCTTGACCAGACGGCAAGCGTGGAGGACGGTTCCGTGGTCCCGGCCGCCGAAGGCCTCGCCAATGGTATTGAGGGAGCTTTCGGTCATTTGCCGGGCCAGGAACATGGCGACCTGGCGGGGGAAGGCGATGTTCTCGGGACGGCGCTTGCTGGTCATGTCGGCCAGGCGGATGTCGAAATGTTCGGCGACTCTTTTCTGGATGCAATCAATGTTGACAGTGTAACGGCCCTCTTCATGGAGAACTTCGCGGAGCAAACCCTCGACGACTTGCAAGGTGAGTTTCTTGCCGGTGAGGGAGGCGAAGGAGGCGACGCGGATGAGGGCGCCTTCGAGACGGCGGATATTGGTGCGGATGCGGCTGGCCAGAAAATTGATGATGTCCTCCGGCAACTCCACCCCCATGGCCTTGCCTTTTTTCCGCAATATGGCCAGGCGGGTTTCGACGTCGGGCGGCTGCAACTCGGTGACCAGGCCCCATTCAAAGCGGGAGACCAGGCGGTGCTCCAGGTTCTGGATTTCCGCGGCGGGGCGGTCGCAGGTCAGGACGATTTGTTTATGCGCCTCGTGCAAGGCGTTGAATGTGTGGAAGAACTCCTCCTGAATGCGTTCCTTGCCGGCCAAGAATTGGATGTCGTCAATCAACAACACGTCCGTCTGCCGGTATTTGCGGCGGAAGCGGACCAACTGGTTGTTCTGAATGGCGTCAATGTATTCGTTGGTGAATTTTTCCGAGGAGAGATAGGTGACGCGGGAGACTTTTTTGTGCGTGGCCACATGCTGGCCGATGGCGTGCAGCAGGTGCGTCTTGCCCAGTCCCACTCCGCCGTAGAAGAAAAGTGGGTTGTAGGATTTGCCGGGGGCCTGGGCCACGGCCATGGCCGCGGCGTGGGCGTGATTGTTGTTTTCGCCGACGACAAAGGTTTCGAAGGTGTTCTTGGGGTTGAAAGCCGGTTCCCGTCCCGCTGCGCCGGCCCGTTCCCCGGGTTCCACCATGGCCCTGGGCCTGGCTTTGACGCTGCCGTCCGGGCTGGCGGCCAAGGGCGGCGCCTCGCCGACGCGGAACCTGATTTTCAAAATCTGCCCCGAAGCCTGGGCCAGAACATCGCGAATCAGCCCCAGGTAGTTGTCCTTGAGCCAGACTTCGCAGAAATCGTTGGCGACTTCCAGCACGACGGTGTCTTCCTCCAGCCCCACCGCCTTGACCGGCAGGAACCAGAGATTGTAGATGTCCGGGTTCAGCATCGTGCGCAACGACTGCTGGGCCGACTCCCAAATCTTTTCGACGGATGCTTGCATTTGGTTTCAGTGCTGAAACCTCAAAAAGCGCCAATTATTCACCAGCATTTTCTCCCTCCCCGGTTTTCCCTCGTGGGCGCGCATGAAAAGATTTTCCTCGGATGGACAGGGCACGGAAGGTGGCGGTTGCCCGTCGCCTTGCCGCAACGGCGTCTATGATCCGGTTATAAGTGACTGATAATCAATATATTGCATTATATTGATCGCGGCGCTCGCGTAAACTGGAGACACGTTTTGTGTCATGGTGCTTTTTCTTGGTTCAGCTATGAGTGTTGTATTACACAATGGCGTTGTTTGGCTATCACAACATATTAAACGTTATTCGCGACTTATTCACATCAAAAAAACCCTTTAAAAACAGGCTCTTTATCAGTGTCCTCCCCGGAGAGATTGCCCCGGCATCAGGCGATGCCCGGCGACAAGCTCCGCACGGGATTACACATCGTAGTAGAGATGGAATTCGTAGGGATGGGGACGCAGGCGCAGGGCGTCCACCTCTTTGCGCTTGGCCGCCACCCACATTTCCAGGAAGTCG
>Ga0187848_10001494_pt1 | contig 19793 bp, 16 predicted proteins | sample June2016WEW_4_40_FD_132424 | JGI IMG/M metagenome (GOLD analysis project Ga0187848, IMG submission 132424) | Peatland microbial communities from SPRUCE experiment site at the Marcell Experimental Forest, Minnesota, USA - June2016WEW_4_40 | ecosystem: Environmental > Terrestrial > Soil >... | reverse complement strand
GTGAGTGGGCTGGCTGAGGTGGCAGGAAAGGCAGATGCGATCGGCTGCGGCCGCCGTCAGCTTGGCCGGCTGGCGAATGTCGGCGGCGCTCATGGAATCGGCGTGCTTGCTGCCCGGGCCGTGGCAGGCTTCGCAGGCCTGAGTGGTGTGCCTATATTTCTTATCGGTTTCTACCAGATGATGCGGGTTGGCCTGAAACGCTTTGAAGATATCCTCGTGACAGGTCTGGCAGGTATCCGAACCGACGTAGGTGGCGGGCTTGTTCTCCGCCGGTTTCGCCTCCTGGGCTGCGGCTTGAGGGGCGGGTGCGGCCGGTTTATCCTGCGCGCCACTGGCGGCGATAGCGACCAACGCCGCCGCCAGCGGGGCGAACCGCAGCTTCGACGGCGGTCGCAACATAGCGGTCATCTCCTATTTGCCGGCGTGAACCACATCTACATCATACGTTGCGCCGGTGGCGTGGCACACATCGCACGCCTCGCCGAACTTCGGGTCGCTATTCTGGAGGGCGTGCGCCAGCGAGGTGGTATCGAAGTGGCACGCCGTGCAAGCCGAGGTAGTCGGCTGCACCGGGTTCACCAGGCCCTGCGGATCCGTCACCGGGTTCTTGCCTTCGGGGAAGACGCCCTCGGAGCTGTTGACGTGACACATGTAGCACTTCGCGGTGTCGGCAACGCCGCCGGTGGGAGTCATGGCGGGATAGAGGAGGCCGGTTTTGGTAATCGAGGACGGGACCGAGGCGAAGGCGGCGCCGAAGCTGTTGTGGCTGCCGCCAAAGCCCACGATGATGTAATCCAGGCCGGCCGCGCCTAGGGTTTCGCCGGTATGAATCTTGTGGATCATCATGGCGAAGTTGATGCCCTGCGGCGGCAGGGATTTATCGGCGGCGACCACGGCGGAAGAGCGCGTGGAGGCGTCGGTATCGTCGGGGTTGTGGCACAGCGCGCACATCTCGATCTGGTTGCGATTTTCGCCGTGCACCGACAGCTTGGTGTGGCAGTTGTTGCAGTTGTTGATTGAAACCACGGTGCGGCGGGGCGTCACCGGCGACCCATCCACCGAGAAGTAGGACACCTTGTTGATGGCGCCGTACTCAGTGCTTTGCTCGGAAGCGGGAGCGTTGGGCAAGGTCAGCCCGCGGCGGCCTTCGATGCCCATGGCATAAGTGCCTTTCGCATTGGCCGGAATGGAGTGGGCAAAGGTATAGGTGCAGTTGCCGCTTGCATCGCATTGCGCGGTGGGCACGGGATTTTCGGAAACGTAACCGGGCGTGGTGACATCGGAACCGAAGCTGGTCAGGCCGTAATCCGAAGTCGGGCCGGCCATCACCAGCGCGAGACGGTTTTCGCCGCCAGTCATAGCGCTCATCGGAATGCCGTTGCCAGAATTGTCGGTGATGGTGAAACTGACCGTCGGCGCCTTGCCGGCAAGGCCGTTGGCGACCTTGGTGATCGCCAGGTTGATGCCGGGCGCACTGATGGATTCGGTGGGATTGGCATGCGCGCCGATGATCGAAAGGTCGAACTCCTGGCCGGAACTCGGAATGTGGCAGGTGGCGCACTTACTGTCGTCGGACTGGGCGAGGCCGGCATGATTGGCGCCGGTGGCGAAATTGACGTTGTCATGGCAGGAGCCGCATGCCGCCTGCCCCGGCTGAGTCATCCAATACTTGGTCTGCGCCGCGCCATTCTTCGGGTTATGACAGCTTCCGGCGCAATTGCGCGGGTCGCCGGGATTGGAAGGATACACCACCGTGGAGAAGTCGACTGGAGCGTTCTGGAAGTTGTAGATCTGGTAAGGGGTGCCTGCCTGTACGCCGGGCAACGAAGCGCCCATATGGATCTTGTGGATGAAGACCTTCATGTCGAGCGTCTCGCCGGTGTTGGGATCGGAGGTCTGCTGGGTGTGGCACATGATGCAGAGGTCAACACCCTTGCGCGAGCCGCCGTGAAAGGAGAGCTGATCGTGACAACTGTCGCAGTCGGCCGTGCGCACGATGTCGCGCGGCGCGGGAGTCGAGCCGTTGGGAACCCAATCGTAAGTCACCGACGCGTAATTGGTGCCCAACCCGAACTGTGTGAGGTTGCGCGAGCCGTACAGGCCAACGCGATGCGTGGCAGTGGGATCGTCGGTGGAGGGCACCTTGGTTTTGAAAGTGTACAGATACTCGCCCATGGCGACCGTGGTCAGCGTGCCGGTGGAGCTGGATTCGCCGCTGGCCTGCGTGGCGGTGGCGCCGCCCTTGGCGGCGGTGACGGTGCGAGTGATGTAGGAAACGAACTCGGTTTGACCCTGCGGAATGCTGGCCAGCAGGAAGCTGGTCGAAATCGTGCCGGGCGTCACCACGCCGGTCGCGTCCAGAGCGGCCCCATTGGGATCGGTGGTCTTGAAATCGACGCTCACCGTGCCGTCCGAAGCGATCTTGGTGGAAACGACCTTATATAAAAGTCCGGGCTGGACCCATGCCACCAACTGCGGGTTGGCCACGTTGGATCTATCATTCCGCGGGAAGATGGTTCTCTTGTCCGCGCTCAGGAAGGCGACCGATCCGGCGATCAGTCCAAGCGCCACCAGGTAGCGCCCTCTGGCGAAAACCGGCTTAGGAATCCGCATGCTGTTCTCCAAAAAATGAATCCCTTACTTCAAGCGGCATCTCCGTGGCCGGAAACGAGCCCTGCCGCGGAGATGCCGCAAACCAAACTCTTACTTGCCAGCGTGGACGACATCCACGTCGAACGCCTGACCGGTGGCATGGCAGACGTCGCAGGTCTCGCCGAACTTGGGATCGGTCTGCGAAACCGCGTGGGCAAACGCGGAAGTGTTCAAGTGGCAGGCCGTGCAAGCCGAAGTGGTGGCGGGAGCCGGATTAAGCAAGCCCTCCGGATCGGTAACCGCGTTCTTACCTTCGGGGAAGACGCCTTCCGAACCGCTGGCGTGGCACATGTAGCACTGCGTGGTGTCCTGCACCTGGCCCGTGGGGCCCATCACCGGGAAGCGGACTCCAGTGTTAGGAATCGCGGCCGGCACGGAAGCGTACGCAGCGCCAAAATCGCTTGTCGCGCCGCCGTGCCCAACGATGATGTAGTCCTGGTTGAAGTTGGCTTCCAGGTTTAATCCGGTATGGATCTTGTGAGCCATCATCGCGAAATTGATCCCCTGGGGCGGCAGCGTCTGATACGACGCCACCGTGGAGGTCGGCCGGGTGGTGAAATCGGTGTTGCTCGGGTTGTGACACAGCACGCAGTAGGCGGTGTCGTTGCGCAAGGAGCCGTGCAGTTCCAGGTCGGCATGGCACGCATTGCAGTTGGCCATGGCCACCACGGTGCGCCGCGGCTGCACCGGGGTACCGTCCACGGAGAAGTAAATCACCTGGTTGTGGCCGCTGTATTGGGCGGTGGTCTGGGAGGTGGTGCCGGCGAGCAGGGTGATGCTCATGCGCCCCTCGATGCCGATGGCGTAAGTGCCGGTGGCGCCTGCCGGAACCGGGTGGGTGAAGGCGTAGGTGCAGGTGCCGGAAGTGCCGCACTGGGCTGCCGTCGTGACGCTCTCAGTGACGTAGCCCGGGGTGGTGCTGACGCCGAAATTGGTGTAGCCGTAATCGGAGGTAGGCCCGGCCATGGTCAGCGACAGCGACCCGGAGTTCGCCGCGAAGGTGCTCATCGGAATCGGATTGCCGCTGTTGTCCTTGACCGTGAAGGTAACGGTCGGCTTCTGGCCGGCGGCGCCATTGGCCACGCTGACCAGGGTGAAGTTGATGCCCGGAACGCCCGGCGCATATGCCGGAATGGTGTGGGCGCCAATGATGGACGCGTCAAACGGCAGCTCGCCCTGCTGAATGTGGCAGTCCGCGCACTCGCTGTCGTCCGGCTGCGGTCCGCCGGCGTGGTTGACGCCGGTCGCAAAATTGACATTGTCGTGGCAGGAACCGCAGGCGGCGGCACCGGGGGTGGTTAGCCATGCGCTGGTCTGGGCCGCTCCGTTCTTGGGGTTGTGGCAAGTCTGGCAGCGCCGTGCGTCCGCGGGGTAAACCACCGTGGACCAATCGCTCACTGCGTTCCCGTGGCCAACCACCTGATAGGGCTTCCCGGCCTGCACGCTGGGAAGCGAGCTCCCCAGGTGAATCTTATGGATGAAGACTTTCATGTCCAGCGAATTGCCGGTATTCGGGTCCACGGTCTGCGGCTGATGGCAAATGATACAAAGGCCAACCGATTTCCGCGAGCCGCCGTGAGCTGCCAGACCGTTGGAGCCGGTAGAGGTGGCCGCGCTGCCGTGGCAGGCATTGCAATCCGCGTTGCGTACGACATCGCGCGGCGCCGGGGTGCCTCCGGCCGGCACGAAGTCGAAGGTGGTATCGGCGTAGTCCGTGCCGAGGCCCCATTGCGTCAGGTTGCGGGAACCGTAGATGCCGATCCGGTTGGTGAGGCCGGCGTTGAATCCCGCTGGCGCCTTGGTCTTGAACGTATAAATGTACTCGCCGGTGGCCACGGTCTGCGTGGTGCCGCCCGAATCCCCGGAAGCCTGGGTGCCGGTGGCGCTGCCCGTGACTGCCGAGACCGTCCGGATGATGTACGACGCGAATTGCGCTTGCCCGGCGGGGATGTACGCAGCCAGAAAACTGGCGGATACCGGACCCGGAGTGACGATCCCGGCTGAATCGAGCGCTGCGCCGGTGGGATCGGCGATCTTGTAGTCGACACTGATGGTGCCGTCGGAAGCGATCTTGGCCGACACGACAGTAAACTTCAGGCCCGGCTGAATGTACTCGATCACGTTCGGGTCAGCGTAGCGGGCAGCATCGTGCACGCCAAACACATTCTTCTTCACGTCTCCGTTCAACAGCATGATCGATGGGGCCAGAACCGCCAGGATCAATGTGTAACGGCCAATCGCGAACACCGACTGAGGAATCCGCATACTAGTTCTCCAAATCGAAGCTCTCTTTTTATCAACATTCGTCCAGAACGAGAAGCGACCCGCAGGACGAATAAGCGCAAGACTACCGGCCGAGAGCAAGCACCTAGCCATCCAAACGGGACAGGAGAATTAACGATTCCAAAGTCTTTTGTTATCTGTGTGCTGGATATTCCTTCACACTGATGGAAATCCCGCCTGAAACCCGACTGGGTGAAAAGACTGGGTCTGTTGGGTGAAATCTCGCGGAAGAGTGCACCACGGACGGCTGGTGCGGCGTATTCGCGAACAGCCCGGCGAAACACGACCCCCACGGATCGGTGGTGCCGTGAGGCGGCCGGTTTGCTCAGGTGAATCACTTAGAACTAGGTGGGGGGTAGGCTGGGAATGCGCGGGGGCTGCCGCTCCCCGCCCTTTGGGAGCAGGAGTATACCAGATATTTTTATCTGATTTACCTATAATTTGGCTTGATTTCCGTTGGCCGTTAGGATTATTCTGAACTTCGGCCTAGTCATAATGACTAGGCGTACTTAGGAATTCACCACCATGACGAACGCGATCATCCTCCCCCCTCCCTCGTCACCCGAACGCAGCCGCCTCCTGTCGGTGGATCATATCCGACGACGGGCACTGGAGCGCCTGTACCGCCGTCGCCTTGCGGTTGAAGAGCTGATTCGCTCACTAGAGGACTATCAGCTTGCGCAGGAAGATGTTCCAGGCGAATGCGTCAGCCTGCGAACCGCCGTCATGTGGTCGTGAGTCCGCGGTCAATCGCAAACTTGACCAGGCCAACCAAGTCCTGGACATTCAGCTTGCGAAACAGGCTGGCGCGGTAAGTATCCACGGTCTTGGGGCTGATCTCCAGCAATTTGGCAATATCCTTGGCGCGCAGACCATTCACGAGCTGCTGAAAGACTTCGAGCTCGCGGGGGCTGAGCGAAGCCAGCGGATTCTCGGCCGGATTCTCGTGGGGGTGGGTGAAGAGCCCGGCGCCGCGCAGCAGGGGCGAAATGTAGACGCCGCCATCGCGGACAAAGGTGACCGCATCCTGCAGGTGGCGAGCCGGACCATCCTTTAAGAGGTACGCGTCTGCGCCGGCGCGCAAGGCCCTGCGGACGGTATCTTCTTCGCGGCTGATGGAGAGGATGATGATCTTGGCGGTGCAACCTCCGATGCGCAACTGGCGTACGACCTCGGCTCCGTCCATTCCGGGCATATGCAAGTCGAGGATGGCGAAATCCGGCTGCAGGGTGCGGATCATCTCGAGCGCCTGGGAGCCATCGGAGCATTGCCCCAGAACCTGCATGCCCTGAGACGCGCAGAGGGCGGCAAATCCCTCGCGGACGATGGCATGGTCGTCAGCCAGGACCACGGTCGTGGGGTGCGTTTGGTCCATCTTCTCCTCTCGGCAACCGGCCTAAGCGGGAACAGCAAAAGGCGCCGAAACCACCAGTTTAGTGCCAAGGGGCCCGCTTTGCAGCATCATCTTTCCACCGACCGCCGCAGCCTGTTCGCGGATGGACCGCAGTCCGAGTCCGGTGGCGATCCGGGCGGGGGCAGCGGCCAGGGCGGCGGTATCGATACCGGGGCCGTTGTCCCACACCGTCAGCTCGATCCTGTCGGCGTTGGCGGCCAGGGTCAGGCGGAGGCGCGAAGCGTGGGCATGCTGGTCAACATTGGAGAGAGCCTCCTGCGCCGCGCGATAGAACAGCGTCTTGATTACCGGCTCGGGCTGGACGGGGAGGGCGGCGAGCTCGAGTTCGGCCTGGTACCGCTGTGGGATGCCGCTGATCTGGCACAGTTGCTCCAGCGCGGCTTCCAGAGTGAGCCGTTGCCACTCGGGGGGATGGAGGCGTGCGCTCATGGAGCGCACCAGCGCCAAGGCCTCGGAGGCAGCGGTCGAAATACGGCCGAAGGTTTCGCTTACCACCGATCCGCTGCCCAACAACTGCGCCTCCGCCAATTCCGCCTGACGCAGGATGCTGACCAACAACTGTCCCACTCCAGTATGCAACTCACGCCCCAGGCGAGCCCGCTCATCCTCGATCTGTTCGATGACAGCGCGGCCGCCGCCGGCTTGGCGCCGCCTGGCTTGCGCCACCAGCTTGCTTGCGGTCTGTTGCAGGCGAAAGAAGCGGCTCAGGATTTCGCCTTCGAGCCCTTGCAAGGCGGACTCCTGGCGTGTCTCCTCCTCCCGGCGAAGCAGTTGCGCGCTGAGCAGCAGTCCATCCGCCGCGCCGTAGATGAGAGACAGGCAGATCCCGTGGGACTGCTCGGGCCGATCCCAGGGCCTTTCCGAAGCCGAAACAACGGTGTCAGTGAGATTGCGCGCTTCGCCGAGCGCGGCTCGTGCCGTTGGACTCATCCAAAGCACGTGTCCAGCTTCGCTGCATTGGATCAGCATAGGAAATGAGGCCGCGCTCCCGCCGGCTGGGCCGATGTCGGTGCCGTGGTTCAACCAGAGATCTCCTACGCCAAAGGATTATTCCTAACTAGAATCGCAGAAAGGAACTTTTCGTATCAATCCAGGTACGTACCTGGTACTGGGGTAACCAGATCGAAAACTTGCGATAACATGGTGGAAAGTATTATAAAGAGATAGCATTACAAGGGGTGGACAAATGGCACGAACGATAAGTATCCTGCCCCGGATGGCGATCTTCCTGGCGGGGATCGCGGCAGGGGCGCTGACCGCGGGCACTCGGAGGCAAAGTTGCGCTTGTGCGGCGGCGACGAAGGATCTGCAAACTGGGTTAACCAATTTGGAAAACAAGCTGGCGTCGCAGGAATCGGCCAATGCCGAGCGCTTCAGCCGGATTGAGACAAGCCTTCAAGAGCACACCACACGCCTGGCGGACGTTCCTTCCACCACCCAGATCATTGGGGCGATGGAAGAATTGCTGTCGAGAACGATGATGTCACTAGACAGCCGGCTGAGCGCGCAAGCCAAATCCATCGACACGCTGAAATCGACCGTTTCACAGACGGACAGCCTGTTGGGGCGGGTGCTGGAGTCGCTCGATTCGCTGCAGACCGGCGCCGATCCCGCCGAAACAGCGGATGATCCTTTGTTCAACCGCCCGCTGGCTTAACCGCAAGCCTTCGAGCGCCTTTTCTCTGGGTGGCGCCGCGCTCTGCGCGACGATGCTTATTGCTGCTGCGGAACCGTAAAGTTCCGAAGGAGTTTTCCCGCAAGACTCATTCTTCCGGCCCCTCGGTCCAACTCCCGTTCTAATCTCCAAATCTGCTAGCGAACGTTTTCAATCATGCCGATATTTGCCTGCAAAGCCCCCTGCGCGTTGACGGCCACATGGCGTCCGTCGGGAGAAACGTCGAAGGAATCCTGGGAATCCCTCACTAACTGACTCCAATAAGAATGGATCATGCGGATGGTTGTGGAAGTGCGAGTGAGGCCCTGGCCGTTCCAACCGACCTTCCACAACACGCCATTCAAATCCGGCTTGCCCTCAAGGATGTAAATCTCATTCCCAGGACCTCGGGCATACGCGTCAACCCAGCCACGGAAGACCTGGCGCGGCGCGGTCCCGAAGTCATCCACCCAGAGTCCCACATTCGGATCGTCTTCCTGGCTCGGCTCTACACGGTAGGCAGCCGAATGGCCATCGGGCGACCAACGCAACATCCCCCACTTCTCCGTGGCGGGAGGAGTAGCGAGGGTCTGCGTCTTATTGTTCAATGGGTCAAAGGACTGGACTTCACCTCCGGAGCTTCTGAACAGCAGCCGTCCCTGGGGCCCGACATCGAACTCGCGGTCCACCGCGCCCTTGAGTATCGTTTGCGGCGCTCCTCCGGAGACGGCGACGCTGCGGTACTCATCTGTGCGCGCCCGAGTGACTTGGGAGCGAGAGAGATAGATCAGGTGCTGGCAGTCCGGAGTCCATTGGGGGAAAACGTTGATTCGCCCATCCTGAACCAGATGCACGGGATTGGAGTCGTCGGCATCGGCCACCCAGATGTCTTCTTTTTCGACGCCCTTGAAATTGGAAAAATAGGCGAGGCGTTTTCCGTCAGCAGAGTAAACAGGGGCAACCTGGTTCCGCGCGGGGTCGGTGGTGAGCGGTTTCGCGTTCTGCTGCCCTGGCTTTGCCGCGAGGTCCACTTGGACGATATTGATATTCTCGCGGAAGGTCGAGAAAGCGATCCTCTTCCCATCGGCTGAGACATCCAATTGCGCATCGTCGCCCTGGCCGGCGGTGATTTGTTCCGGCTCACCTCCGGTCGCGGCGATCTTCCAGATGTTCATAGACCCGCCACGGCTCGAGGCGAAGTAGATGGAGCGCCCGTCCGGCGACCAGGCGGGCGAAAGCGCCAGCGCTATATCGTGCGTCAACTGGCGGACATTGCCCGAAGCAAGGTCCACAACTCGCAACTCGCCGTAAGGCCCTGGCGCCTTGAGCGTAAAAGCGAGCTGGCGGCCATCCGGAGAAAAACGCGGTTCGGTATTCTGCATCGAGGGGTCTGGGACTGGCGCCACCTGGCGCGCGTCCTCGCCGGAGATGCCGGAAATCCAAAGCGCACCGTTGGCCGTGTTTTCGTAAGCGAGCGAGCGGCCGTCGGGCGACCAAGCCGGATCCTCGGCGTTCAGAATCAGCCGCCGCGGCGTCCCGCCCAGCGCCGGTACTTCCCAGATGTCCCAAATGCCCGAATGATCGAGCCGCGCGTAAGCGATCATGGTCCCATCGGGCGACCAGTGTGGGCCCGATTCGAGGTTTGGGTCGTTGGTGATCTGGACCAGATTTCCGCCGTGAACCAAGCCGACGTAGATGTTGTAATTCCCGTCGCGGTTTGAGACGAAGGCTACCGAGCGGCCGTCGGGCGAGAGCGCCGGCTGGGCCTGGACGCCGGCAAAATTGGTGACATCGCTGAAATGCATGGCGGACCGCGGCGCCGGCGCCGCCAGCTTCCAGACCACCACGCCGGAAAGCAGAGCGCCTGCAATCAGGCCCATGGCGAGCCATGGCAGCGCACGCAAGGGCGCGCCGGTGTGCGCGCCCGGCTCGATTCCGCCGGCGGGGCGGACGCTCGGGCCCGCCCCAACGCCGGTCAGCGTTTCTTCGATCGCGATGCGCGCATCGCCGATGTCGCGCAAGCGCTGCTTTGGGTCCTTGTTGAGGCAGCGGCGAATGAGGCGTTGAATCGAAGCGGGCGTTGTATCGGGCAGCGAGTTCCAATCGGGTTCGGCGCGGATGATCGCGGCCAGAAGGTCCGAAACCGTCTCGCCCTCGAAAGCCTTCTGTCCCGCGAGCATTTCGAACAGCACGCAGCCGAAGGCCCAGATGTCGGCGCGGCGATCCACGGCTTTTCCCCTCGCCTGCTCGGGCGACATGTAAGCCGCGGTACCGAGGATCACACCGGCCTGCGTCGCGGTCAGCGTTGGCGAGTTTGAGATGTCGCCGGCCGGGCCTTCGCGCCCTAGCGCTTTGGCGAGGCCGAAATCGAGGACTTTAACTGTGCCCTCCGGCGTGATCTTAATGTTGGCGGGTTTCAAATCGCGGTGGATGATGCCTTTTTCGTGCGCGTACTCCAGCGCTTCGGCGATTTGCCTGGCGATCGGGAGTGCGTCCTCAGCCTGCAGGCGCGACCCGTGTTGTCGCCTGCCGTCTGGCACAGGGCCGGCGCCCGCGGTGCCCACGCGAATCCGTTCCGCCAGCGTGGGGCCTTCTACCAACTCCATCACCAGCGCCCGCACGCCGCCGGATTCCTCAAGACCGTAAATCGCGGCGATGTTGGGATGATTGAGCGCGGCAAGCACCTGCGCTTCGCGTTGGAAGCGTGCCATGCGGTCGGGATCGCGGGCCAGTCCTTCAGGCAATACCTTCAGCGCAACGTCACGGTTAAGCTTGCCGTCGTGCGCGCGATACACCTCTCCCATGCCTCCCGCGCCCAGCGGGGAGAGGATTTCGTATGGGCCAAGTTTGGTGCCTGAGATCAACGCCATTCGTACGCTGCATTATACTCGCAGGCCACACTAAGACGTGAACCCGAAGACGAGGGGGATCGGGAGCGAATACCATTTGAGCCGAAACGTCTTTTCGGCAGCCTGGTTTGGAAGTTGTTTCGGCAGACTCAGAGAGACAGGAGATTGGCCTTGATTTCTTCTTTCAGGCTGGCGAGCTCGGTGCGGAACTGGAGTGCCGCGGCCAAGCGGGCCAATTGCTGACGCTCCCTGCGTTGAAGCCTGACCGCGTGCTCGTAAATGCCACTCGATATCCGATCGAGTTGACGACTCCGGCCGTGCCTGCCTCTCATGCCAACCGTCTCCGAACCCAGTCGCGCTTCCCTCGGACAAACCTTCGTCCACCCGAAAGACCGATTTTCTGGACCTTCAAGCGGCGCCCCGATGATTGCCAACGCCATACTGCTCTCTCCCCCTGCAATCCAATCATCCGGCATACCGCCGTAAGTTCATAGTTCCATCTAGACCTTGGACGTACTAACCCCCATACTTTGGGCGTACCACACCCCACACTCGTGGGCATCCCGGAAGAAATGCCGGCTAGTCTGATTTATGGATAAGGCTTTTAAGTACAGTTAGTTGGAGCCGTGCGCCGGTGGCTCGTCTGGCAGCCATTGGCGTGCTGCCAACAAGGTGCAGTAACGCAAGGGAACAACTAGTTGGTGGTGGCGCATGCGGGACTCCCCGGGCAACCGATCTTTTCACAGCTTTTAACGCGCTCGCGGCTACGCTCGGAGCCATGCCGCTGGGGGGGCTGTAAGGGCACAACGCGGCGCGGCCGGAGACCTACTGATCTCGCAGGGAAGCGTCCGGCTTCGGCTCGAATCCCTCGCTAGACGACCGGTCCGGTGCCTGCACGATGCGAATCAGTTCTCCGTGATCCAACCAGTTCAAAAAGCATCTCGAACAATCGTCGATCACGACATTACCCTGCCCGCAGTAATAGTGCGTATCCATGCGCTGATGGCAGCGGGGGCAGTTGATGTGCCGGTCCAGTTCCCGCGGGGCGGGCGCGTGCGAAACGCGCTGGCCTGGCGCTTCAGCCTTCAGTTCCTGCAGCAACACCAGGAAAGTTTCCATCGGAATCAACATCCCCCGGCAGCGCGTGCAGTAGCGGATTTGCTCGCGCGCGAGGATGGCGTGCATCAACGGGATCGCACAGATCGGGCACGCTTCCTCGGTGTCCTCATCCAGCACCCGCACTCCCTCGTCATTCTTCTCGGGGTAGTAGATGTTCTTGCAATACTCGCAGGCGAGGTTTTCCAGGTCGCAGCCTTCCAGCCGCAAGGGCGCGCCGCACGACGGACAGTTCATAGCTGTGGTTTGCCGCACTTGGGACAGAACTTCGCGCGAGTGGGCATCGATTGACCGCATTCGATGCAGAACTTCGACTCCGCTGCGGTGGCCGCTGACGCCGCCGGTCCTTCGGGCGTGGCTTTAATCGCGCCCATCATCGTCTGCGCCATCGTCAGTCCCGCGCCCAGTCCCACGCCCACGCCGGCCGCACCACCTGGATTGGCGGCTGCCACCGGCAACGACTGCGCCGCCTGGAATTGCGTGTACCGCCCCAGGTCGCCGGCCATGGTGGCGCCGATCCGCTGATCGAGCACCTTCTGCAAGTCATCCGGCAGCGAGAGGTTTTCTACCACGAACTGAGCCAGTTCCAATCCCAGGCCCGCAAACACCGGTTTCATTTCGCCGGCAATCTTCTCGGCCAGCTTGCCCTGGTTTGCCGCCATATCGACGAAGGCCACTTCACTGGGCGCGAAGACGTCGGTCATCTTCGCCACAATCGAGTTGCGAAGCTGGCCTTCCAGGTCGGAGACATAATACGTGTCGCGGGTGCCGCTCACGTTGCCGTAAAACAACTTCGGATCGGCGATGCGGTAAGAATAAATACCGTACCCGCGCAACCGCACGGCTCCGAATTCCTTGTCGCGGATGGTGATTGGCGTGGCTGTGCCCCAGCGCTGGTCCATCCGCAGCCGCGTGGAAAAGAAATAGACATCCGACTTGAACGGCGATTCGAAGCCCTTGTCCCAGTTCATCAGGTCCGTCAACAATGGCAGGTTGCGCGTCGTGAGCTTGTATAAGCCGGGACCGAAGACGTCAGCGATGCGGCCCTCATTGACGAAGAGAGCCACCTGCGAATCGCGAACCGTAAGCTGACCGCCGTTCTGAATTTCCATGTCCTGCATGGGATAACGGTAAGCCAGAACGTCGTCACCGGCTTCGGTCCACTGAATGACGTCGATTAACTGCTTGACCAGGAACTCTCGAAGACTCACAGGTGCCTCCAAAGCCCGAATCAATCATGGGGCTGGCGCGCGAGCCTATACATACCAAAGTTAGCCGAATCATAGATTCTTGGAGATGGGACTCTCAGCGAACCCGCACGCGCGATTTCCGCCAACCGGCAGCGGCGTCAATCCGTCCAGTCAGTTGCCAGCCGCACCAGCGTCCTCACGGGCAGCCCGGTCGGGCCCTTCGGCATGTCGGGCTTGGCTTCGTCGAGCCAGGCGGTGCCGGCGATATCCAGGTGCACCCACGGAGTATCGCCGGCGAACTCCTTCAGAAAAATTGCCGCGGTGATGGCGCCGCCCCAACGCGACCCGATGTTGGCGATGTCGGCGAAGGCGCTCTTGAGACCTTCTTTGTAATCCTCGTCGAGCGGCATCGGCCACATGCGCTCGCCTTCGGCGCGCGCGGCGCGCAGCACGCGGTCGCGCAGCGCGTCGTCGCTCGAAAACAGGCCGGCGTGAATGTGCCCGAGCGCCACCACAATCGCGCCGGTGAGCGTTGCAGCATCCACCAGGTGGGTGCAGCCCTGTCGCCGCGCGTAAGCCAGGGCATCGGCCAGAATCAGGCGTCCCTCAGCATCGGTATTGAGAACCTCAACCGTCTTTCCGGACATGGTGGTAACAATGTCGCCCGGCCGCTGCGCACGGCTGCCGGGCATGTTCTCCACGCAGGGGATGAAGGCCGTCACCGCCAGCGGCGGTTTCAATTGGGCGATGGCGCGGATGGCGCCGAGCATGGCTGCGCCGCCGGACATATCGTACTTCATCTTCTCCATGCCCTCGGAGGGTTTGATGGAGATGCCGCCGGTATCGAAGGTGACACCTTTGCCAACCAGTCCGAGGTGGGCTGTCGAAGCCGCCTTCTGCGGCCGGTAGCGGATGACGATGAGCACGGGGGGCTCGGCGCTGCCTTGCGCCACGCCCAGCAGCGCGCCCATGCCGAGGCGTTCGAGGTTGCCGCGTTCCAGCACCTCGCACTCCAGACCTTGCTGTTGCGACATTTCACGCGCGGCGGCGGCCATTTTCAGCGGAGTGAGCAGATTGGCAGGCTCGTTCGCCAAGGCACGGGTGAAGTTCTGGGACTCGGCCAGCACCTGGCCGCGCGATACCGCGGCATCGAGCCCGGCCGCGCCGTTCGGGCACACCACGGCAAACGATTCGAGCGTCTTTTTGCCGTTGCCGGTCTTGTGCCGATCGGGTTCGAAATCGCCGAGGATAGCGCCTTCGACCGCAGCCGAGGCATATTCAGCGGCGGTGCGGTTTGCTTCCAGCAACACCGCCGCCGATGGCACGTTCTTCTCCTTCAGGAAGCGCACCGACGCGGCCACGAGTTTGCGCAACCCGGCGGCATCGAAACGTTCGGCCTTGCCGCCGCCCGCCAGCAGCACGCGTTCAGCGGCCGCTCCGGCTGGGTTATGCAGCAGCGTGAATTCGTCCGCCTTGCCGGCCACCTCGCCGGAAGCGACAAACGGCGCGGCGCCGAATCGCGATTCCTTTTCTCCTTCGAAGACCGGCACAATGAGCGCGGCGGCGGCAATCTGTTCCGCGGGATTTCGTTCGAGCGTGATTTTCATCAGTTACGATTGTGACCGAACCCCGGCGCGGCTTGCAAATCCTGGCCGGGCGCGGCGTGCCATGCGTCACCATGGAAGCCGATTTCTTAGTGCTGCTCGAAACGCGAAAATCGGATATCATCGAACGTATGAAAAAAGCGTTGACGGTTCTTTCAGTCGTTTTATGCCTCTCGCTGGTTGGTCTGGCTCAAAAGGACAAGAAGAGCGCGAAGCCGGAAGTGGGCGGTGGCTACATCCCCAAACACGGTCCCGCCCCGGTGCCTCACGGAGCGCCGGCGCAGGCTCCGTCGAGAGGCAACCGGGTCGCCGACAAGCCCGGCCATCCGGAGGCTCCTCACGTTCACACCAACGGCCAATGGGTGGGACACTCCTCCGGCCCAAACGACGCGAGGTATCATCTGGATCGTCCGTGGGCGCACGGCCGCTTTCCGGGAACTATAGGCGCCGGGCACATGTTCCGCCTGGTGGGCGGTGGCCCGGAGCGCTTCTGGTTCGGCGGATTTTATTTCAGCGTGGCGCCGGCCGACATCGGCTTTTGTGACGGCTGGCTGTGGGATACGGATGAGATCGTGCTATACCCGGATCCCGATCACGATGGCTGGTACCTGGCCTACAACTCTCGTTTGGGCACATACGTTCACGTAATGTACCTGGGCAATTCGTAGCCACCCGGGGGCGGCGGCGAGCAAAGGCACGGGGCGAGCGGAGGGCAGCTTCCATCATGATCGTACCGCGCACAGCATCGCTTTGCCATTCGTCCAACGGTATGCCGCCGCACCGAGCGCAAGACAGGCGGGCTTGCGGTGGCTCACACAGGCGCGGCCGACGTTGCCAGCGCCGATGGCATCTTGGTTATTTCTTGTTACAATGCGGCAGTGGGCTGAACGCGTCCTGGAGCCGGCTGCATGCTGCGTTGTCCAAGCTGCGGAGGGCACGACGTCCGGCGGTCACATTCGCGGGGCTTGTTTGATGCCGTCCTGTCCAAGTTCGGCAAGTTCCCGTTTCGGTGCCGTGCATGCACCCGGCGGTTCTATCAATACGTGCCAGCGGAGGGCGAAGAGGTCGAAGAAATCGACCAGGATGACGATACCACGCCCGCCGAAACTCCTCACGGTAGCGACAGCCCGCGCTGAGTATGGGGCCGTGGGTCCGGGTCAAACCCGCCGCACGACAACGCCAGCCTCACCGAAGAGCACTTCCACCATGCCGAAATGCTCGTCGTAATACTGGCTCGAATACTCCGCCATGCGCTGGCGGGAAACCACCACCTGGACAATGCCCGCCTGCACCACGGCGCGCGCGCAATCCATGCAGGGCATAATCTCGACGTAAATGGTGCAGCCTTCGGTGGCCGTGCCGGCGCGCGCCGCATTGCAAATGGCGTTGCGCTCGGCGTGCTCGATCCACAAATACTTGGTGGGGCGCACGAGCCGCTCCGGCACGTCGTCGCGAATGCCGCGCGGGAACGAGTTGTAGCCGGTGGAGCGGATCTCATGGTTCGGCCCGACGACAACACAGCCGATCTGCGTATTCGGATCCTTGCTGCGTGCCGCCACTACTTGGCAGATGTCCAGGTAATACTGGTCCCAGCCGGGGATGTTGCGCATGGTTTTCCGCCACTCTACCACAAGCCCGCACTCGGCGGGGCCGTTGGTCCTGGCGCGCGTTGCAGTGCGGCTCGGGAAGAGGCTACACTCAAAAGGCTCCAGCGGAATTCCCCGGTCGTCTAATGGTAGGACAGCGGCCTTTGGAGCCGTGAATCGTGGTTCGAATCCATGCCGGGGAGCCATATAAAGCAGAATCAACCATTTGGAGGCGCTATTTGACTGCCCGTACCGATCATCGGTACAATTGCGGATGTGAAGGCTCACCAAGGTCTGGTATTGTACAAGCGACACAACCCGAGCTGCAGCGTTCATCGCAGCCGGATACCACTGCCGAAACGCCGCTTCTGGATGGGGTGTGACTGCCAGATTTGGATCGTCGGGAGGATGCCGAGCGGAGACGCGGTGCCCAGGCAGCCGACCGGATGCACAGACCTCAGGAAAGCCGAAGCCGTGCGTGCGGCGCATATCGCCCACTTCGCAAAGCAGGCTAAAGCTGACGCTGTTCACGGTCCCACCATCGCAGAATGCGCTGACAAGTATCTCGCATCGCGGCGGCATGAACTGGGCGAGAAGACCATCGGGCAGCACAGGCTACTCCTCGACCGATTGCGGAACTTCTGCGAGGCCAGAAATGCATTCTATATCGGCAACCTAACGGTGGACCTTCTGGAGACATTCAAGACTGAGGGCCTTCCCGCAGATATGAAGGACACGTCGAAGGCGACGGCGGTTGCGAAGCTGCGCTGCTTTTTGCGGACCGCTTATCGCCGCAACTGGATCGCGGAATCGCTGGTCGACAAAGTCACTGCGCACAGGGCAGTATATGAACAGAAAGAACCGTACTCGGACGACGAGCTAAAGAAAATCCTGGATGGCGCGCTGGCGCTGAATGGCGGGACGCACGGATACGCCAAACATCCGAAGACGTTTCGGCTGTTGCTGGAGCTAATGCTTGAAACCGGGATGCGAGTCGGGGACGCGATCCGATATGATCCGTCGGTCACGGTCAAGGGCGAGCAACTTTGGATCTATACGTTCGTGCCGCAGAAAAAAAAGAAGATCGATCTGCCGAAGCCACTGGAGACTTACCTAACCGGGCGCCTCAAGACGGCGATCGATCAGTGCGAGTGGCTGTCACCGAAGCGACCGTTCTTTTACGGTGCGTTCAGGAACGAAGCCTACTTGGCCAACGAGGTCTACAACCGGATGCAATCCATAGGGGAAAGCTGCGGCGTCGCGGATTGCCGGCCCCATCGCCTACGGGACACCTTCGCCGTGCGAAAGCTGTTGGGCGGATTTCAGCTTGATGACGTTTCGCGCCTTCTTGGACATTCCAGCGTGAAGGTCACCGAGACGTATTATGCGAAGTGGGTAGCCTCCCGAAAGCGTCGTTTGGAACGTTTGGTTGCCGAGTCTCTCGTGAACGCGTGAGGCGACACTCTCAGGAATCGAAAGGATAGCGTACTTGCGCTTGCCGACCCCGCCATTGGCGATCCGAATCACGCCGACTTCTTCAGTGAACATCCTCGTGACTGTCTTCGCGGAAAGGCCCCAGAGTTCAGCCAAATCCTTTACTCGGTAATGTTTCTCGAATGCGAAGCTACCCATTTCGCTTCCCCGTAACGCTCGCGCTAGAGCCCCGCTCGCGCCAGCTTCTTTCAATTCCACTCAGAGAGATACGCACTGGCCTTGGTGGTGCAGAACAGCGTGGCAAGAAAAAGGAGGGAGCCCTGTTCCGCGCCTTCATCACGCAGTGCACCTTCGCTGGTTTTGTCCGGGAGTATTGGTCCAGGATTGCCGGAATGAAGCTCCTCCCAACGCCTCCCATCTCTTGCAGGACCACGTGAAGCGATGCCTGGCTCCCATTTCTGCCTGTCGCTGCCATAACGCTTCTCTCAATCGATAAGGTTCTTGTTAGTTGAAAACGGATCGTACTCGAACGCCATTTGCTTCTTTTTCTCCCGCTGGTCCCGCAGATTGCGGAATGGATCGTGTGGCGGCGGAGTTGGCGGACCGGGCTCGCCGTTCGCGACTGACGACGGCGGTTGCTGGGAGGTCGCGGGTGTTCGTTGCCGGCGGCGCCGAATTCTGGAAATGTAGACGCGGAACTGCGCGTATGACATCTCTAATCCATCACGCCCCGCGGCCTCCCAGATCTCCTTAAGTTTCATGCCCGCTGCCAAGCCGGCCTCGATTTCGGCCCAAACCCAGGTCACTTGCCCGATCTTAGTGGCAGGCTGGGTCGAAGGGAGGGACTGCAAATGGACCAAGTCCAATTTTGATTTTCTGCGGCGCGACTGTGCAGGAGTGCCCATCGACTCTGCTGGAATTGCCCCCTCACTTATATAGGTAATGGTGACGGCAGGCCGGGACATTCAATTTACATGTTTTTGATGAAGTGCAACCGTCTGCAAACAGTTTGTGAACAGTCTGCAACGGCATTCAACTGGCGGGCGCGCGTGCAACAGTTTGTGAACACAGTGCAACCCTTTGTGATAACGACCGCCAACGGAGACAGCTCCCAGGCAACCAAAAACCCGGTAGTGGAACATAAAGGATCGTCTGACGGCGTGTTTGATTTCCTTTTGTCGTTGATTCACTCCGGGGCACTTTGGCTGTCCGACGATCCGGGCAGTTGTCTGCCGCTTTGGCTGACGCCCTATTGGGGAGGTTAACTTTTGTCCCGAAGTGCCTCCGTCATTACCTTTCTAAGTAGAGGGGCGAATATGTCAAGGCGGACGATCCGGTTGACTGCTGACACAGATGAACGACTCCAATCGACGGTGAAACTACGAGGGTACGCCAACCCTAGTGCCTTTCTCAGGGCGGCGATTGAGCATGAGTTGAGCGGGCGTGAAGACACGATGATTGGGGCTGAGGAACGACTTGCCGCCAGCATCGAACAGGTGCGGCGGGAGATGTTTCGCCTGGGAAGATCCCAACAGGCCCTGTTTGCGTTCGTGGACAGCCTCGCCAAGATTCTGCTGACGTGTGTTCCCGAACCCGGCGGGGAAGCAATGGAAGCCGCTGTCGCGAGGGCACGACGCCGGCACGTCCAACTGCTCAAGAGCGCGGGCCAAGCGATGGTCGGCGATTCGAAGTTGGCGATGCAGGACTTGGTGGCCTGTGGCGAAGGATGACGAACGTGAATTTCGGCTGCGACCGCGAAGGGCGCCCGCAAGGGCCGCACGCGCGGCGTGGGCATCGGCTAGCCGGCTGCCCCTGTTGGATCTCATCCCGACACCCGTCTACAGAAGGAATGCACGGGAATCGGGAAAAAACTGTGTGACTTGGCCGCCTGTGGTTCTCGCAAACTTCGATCTAATTGATAAAGTGTGAATTGACCGTTCTCCGCCGTTTCTCGCCTTGCCGCCTATTCGCGGCCCTCTGGGCCAGCTTCCGGGGCTCCTTCCGCAGCCGC
>Ga0187848_10001491_pt1 | contig 19809 bp, 16 predicted proteins | sample June2016WEW_4_40_FD_132424 | JGI IMG/M metagenome (GOLD analysis project Ga0187848, IMG submission 132424) | Peatland microbial communities from SPRUCE experiment site at the Marcell Experimental Forest, Minnesota, USA - June2016WEW_4_40 | ecosystem: Environmental > Terrestrial > Soil >... | reverse complement strand
CTCCGCCGCCGCATGGCAGCCAGCAGCCTGAACCGCCTTAAGGCCGTCGGCGAATGTCAGCGAACCCGCGGCAACGGCCGCGGAATAAAAACCCAGGCTGTATCCCGTGACTGCGTCCGGCGCAGCGCCAGCCTTCCCGGCCGCCAGCCTATATGCCTCGTTGCAGACATACATGGATACCTGGGCTTCGATGTCGCGGTTCCGCTCGTCAACCGGCCCTTCGAAGGATATCCTTGCGACGTCCATGCCGGATATGCCGGACGAAAGCTCGTATAGCTCCCGGACTTCCGGGTATGTCTCCCAGAGGTCTTTGCCCATGCCGACATACTGGGAGCCCTGCCCGGGGAAGATGAATGCCGTTTTCCCCATCTCAGCCGTGTCTCAGGTATTCCCACAGGGGGCCGGTGAAGCCGTACGAGCGGAGCCTGTTCCTTATCTTGTCCGTCATCCTTAGGTGTATTCCGGGCATTATGAAGTTTGGGCGTTCGCGCCCGTAACTGCCTAATATCTCTGAGACCCTGCCCATATCGAGGCCGGGCGAAAAATAGAATACCGGGCGAAGCCCGGGGTCGTCCTTTATGGCCCCTTCGGACTTGGCGCGTTTTGCAAGCTCCGTCCCCGGGAATACCCTAACGCCCAGCATCGCGATTACGGCGTTCGGCCTGATATGGTCCATCACGTCGAGCGTTTCGGCCACTGTGTCCGCGGTATCCCCCGGAGAGCCAAGAAGCAGGCTGTGGCAGAACGGGAGACCGGCGTCCGCGCATGTCCTCGATGCGCTTATTATTTCCTCCCTCGTGAAGCCTTTTTTAAGCTCGGCCAGGACGGAGTCCACGGCCGAGTCCGTCCCGAACTCGACGCCCTTGCAGCCAGCTTTCAGCATCAGGCCCGCCAGTTCTTCATCGACTCCACCGGGTGAGACATAACAGCTCCAGCCGGCATCAACGTCCCTCTTTATAAGCTCGCGGCAGAACTCCTTCGCGTGTTCCGCGGGCGAGTTGAATACGTTGTCCACGATGAATATATGCCTCAGCCCGTAGTCCTTCACGGCGGACTCGAACTCCGCCGCGGCGGCCGCGGGCGAGCGCATCCTCACCTTCCGGCCCTCGACCAGCGGATATGTGCAGTAAAGGCATGTGAACGGGCAGCCGCGTTTCGTCTGGATGTTGCCCGCGCCCCCCTCGCCCATGTACAGCGAATTCTCTATTAGCGACCTGTCCGGCGCCGCGATATTATCAAGGTCCGGTATCTTCCGGGGGCTGTTGACGCGGTACTCGCCCCCGTGGCTGTAGGCCAGGCCCGGAAGGTTGTTCACGGGGAGGCCCGCGGCTATCCTGCGGATAAGCTCCGGGAACGAATCCTCCCCTTCGCCGACTATGCCGATGTTCAGGTCCAGTGCCCTCAGCAGGAGGACGGGCATCAGCGTAAACGCGGAGCCGCCCGGCACGATGAGCTTTATGCCAAGCGCCTTGAGCGTACGGACTACCGAACCGAGCTCAGGCAGGTACGAGATGCTGTGAGGGAATGCGACGTTGTCGATATTGCGGATGGAAAGACCGACAATGTGCGGTTTTATCATCCTTACCGCGTCCTTCAGCGCGACCTGCACGTCCACCACGAACTGCAGGTCTAAGAGCCTAACGTCATAACCGGCATTCTTTACGGCCGCGGCCACGTATGCCGCTCCCAGGGGCGCAACCGGGTCGGGCAGGTTCTCCCGGTTCGTAGATATAATCAGTACCCTCATACCGCCTCCTTGAGTAGTCTCTCGTACAGGGTGCATATATCCTGGAGCATCTTCTTCTCGTCGAATTCCGACGCCAGCCCCTTGCCGGCGCTGCCCATTTTATTTGCCAGTCCCTTATCCGAAAGGAGCAAGACTACCTTTTCCGCCATCCCGTCTATGTCGTGCGGCCTCGCTAGGAATCCGTTCACGCCGTCCTTTACCGCCTCCGGAGTCCCGTCTACGGCGGTCGCCACTATAGGCTTGCCCGCCGCCATCGCCTGCATCAGGACTATCGGCAGCCCTTCCCAGAGCGACGTCAGCACCACAATGTCGCTTATGTGGATAATATCACGGACGTCATCCCTCCAGCCTATCAGATGGAAGTTCTTTTCAATTCCAAGCCGCCCGGCCTCCTTCAGGACCTCGTCTTTCAGCTCTCCGTCTCCCGCCTGCACGAAATGCGCCCCCGGGACGGATTCAAGCACACTAGCCGCCACACGCACGAAATCGACCGGGGCCTTCTGCGGCTTGAGGCATGAGACCATGGTCACGACCGGCGCGCCCGGCGGCAGGCCAAGCTCATCCCGTTTTTTTTGCGGGTCGGTGGGCGTGGATTTAAAGTAGTCCATGTCGATTCCGCACCTTATGACCACCGCCCTGTCTTCTTCGAATATCCCGTTCGCCGAACCCTTGGCGATGTTATTGAAAGCGACCGCTATGAACCTGTCGGTGCACCTGGATGCTATTTTCTCCAGGGTTATGAATAACCTGCGCCTTAGCCAGCCCTGCTCGTCGTTGAACCCGTAGCCGTGGATCGTATGCACGATGACACGGGCCCCGGCAATCCGCGCCGCGAGACGGCCCAATATACCGGCCTTCGAGCTGTGCGTGTGGACTATCACCCCTTCCGGGGATTCCTTCACCAGCTTCCTGAGCATCCGGCAAAGCCCGATGAGCGCCTTTAAGTCGTAAAGCGGCGAAATCTCCCTGACCAGCTCGGGCATCTCTATGAAATGTAGCTCCGGCACCGCCCTGGCGTCCGCGCTCAGGATGTCTTCCCCGCCCGCTATCAGTGTAACGTCATAAAGGCTGCGCGGGAGGTTCCTGGCCGTATAGAGAGCCACCTGCTGCGCGCCGCCCAGCTCGAGCCGGGTGATTATCTGCACTACACGTCTCTTCATTTCATGGTCGCGGCCAGGTCCCGGGCCGCCGCCCTGCCTTCCAGTATGGCGTCCTCCATGCTCGAGTACTCCCAGGCCCCGTACCGGCCGATGCTCAGGATGCCGTTCTCTCTAAGGTATTCCATTATCAGGGGCACCGCCCTCTTCGAATGCTCGTCCGGCACGACGTACGCGTATTTTATATCCTGCACATCGGCCACCGGAACCTTATCATCCGCCCTCAGGAAGCCGCATCCCTTAAGCCCGGCAATGGACTTCTCTATGAGCGCCCCGTCTCCGGAGCGCTCGCCCGGCATGTGCGAAATCTCCACGTATATAGAACTGCATCCTTCGGGGGCCATGGAGGCCGAAAAATTGCTCATGAAGCCTACCCTGTAGAACGGGAACTCTTCCTCCGGGAAATATATCCAGTGGTACGGGGAAATCCCCTCGCGCTCCACGCCCAGGCTCACGTCGTATACCGAAACGTATCTCAGCCCCTGCGCCGCTTCCCTTATCCGCTCCGGGACATCCTTCAAAATCCCGACCAGCTCGGGCAGCGGGATAGTCGATATCAGCCTGTCGTACCAGGCGGTGTACCCGGTGCCGAAGGTGACGGTCTTTTTTCCCGCGTCCACCTCCATCGCCCTCTGCCCGAGGCTCAGGCCCCTGATGAACGGGGTCATGGCCTCCGCCAGCGTATATATACCGCCGGTTACAGGGTAAAAGAACCTGGCGTTGTAGCCGAGCCCTTCCGCGCCGGGCGGCGTGGCGCCCTTTTTTATCTCGTCGACGGTCGGCACGGGGACATAAGGCTCAATCCCTTCCACGGCGAGCCCCTCCAGGGGATACCGCCATAGCTTTCTGTTGTAGGGCAGCATGAAATGCCCGGCTATCCCGTGGCCAAAATAGTGCGTTATAAAGTCACTGAAGTTCCCGGGCTTACTTGCGCCGGGGTCCCTGCCGGGCGCATCCATGAAACCCTCCAGGCATTCGCGGGCGACATCCGCCGGCAGGCCGTAAGTATTTGCCTGAAAAGGATAACCGGTAAAAACTCCTTTTGAATATATCCCAGCCTTCCGCGTATGCTCCGCGAGGTTCCCCTTGAGGAGCCCCGTCACGAACCTCCTGGCGTAGTCGTCCTTAAGGTGCAGCAGATGGCCGGTACAGTCGAAGCTGTACCCGTTTATTGTCTGGGTGCGCATCAGCCCGCCGGGCAGGTCGTCCGCCTCGAACAGCTGGCAGCCTTTTCCCATATGGAAAGCGGCGGAAAGACCAGCCATTCCAGCGCCTATTATTACGGCCCCGTCAGCCAACCCGTCCCCTCATGTTTATCCTGCCTATCAGGAACATTAGCCCCGAGCCCGTCAGCGCCAGGAGGCCTAAGCAGACGTACAAGACTGGCCGGTACGATACGGATATCAGGACGAGGGCCCAGGCCGAAAGTAGCGCAGCAGCGAAATAACTCGCCACGGTAATCCTCCTGACCGGCCAGCCGATGCTCCTTAGCCTTATGGCGTAGTGGTCGTTCGAGCCGTGGAAAATGGACTGGCCGCGCCTCAGCCTGAAGAACATCACAAGCAGCATGTCGAATATCGGCACGCCGAGGATGAGCACCGGGGCCAGGAAGCCGAAGAAATTTATCTTCGTGTAGCTGCCGATGGTGTTCCCGACGGAGAGGGCCGCGAGCGTGAAGCCAAGGAACATGCTCCCCGTGTCGCCCATGTATATCCGGGCCGGGCTGAAGTTGTACCTGAGGAAGCCTATGGCCGCGCCGGAGAGCGCTATTGCCATGATGGCGACGGTCATCTTCCCGTTCATCAGGGCCACGACGGACAAGGTTATCGCCGCCACGGCCGCGACACCCGAAGAAAGTCCGTCCATGACGTCTATTATATTGAAAGCGTTGGTTATTCCGACAATCCATAAACCGGTCAAAAACAGCCTCAGCCAGAACGGTATGAACGCAAGATAGATCATCGTGCCGGACTTTATCAACACGATGGCCGCGATTATCTGGCCTATGAACTTGACCTCTGGGGTCAGCACTCCGAAGTCGTCTATAAGGCCCAAAAGGACTATTATGGTCCCGCCGAGCATTATCCCTAAAAGCTGCTGGTTGAACTGGAAGGTTAGCGACAAGGACAGGAGGAACGCCATGTATATGGCAAGGCCGCCCAGGTAAGGCACCGGCTCCCTCTGGACCTTGAGGTTACCGTCCGGCTTGTCCACTATGCCGAACTTTATCGCAGCAAGTCGGGCAATCGGCGTGCCGTATAGAGCGAGGAGGAGTGAAAGCACGAACGTAAGCGAATAGAGTACGAAAGACTTAATCCCCATGTATCATCTTCCTGCGGCGGAAGGCCGACTTAAGCCTCGGGAACCCCTTTATGAACTCGGGTATTGCGCCCGGCGAAAAAAGCAATAAATATACCCATAACCGTGCGTCGTACAGGGCTATCCACGGCAGGTCCCGGAGGAACTCCAGGGGCCTGTCGTTTTTTATGACGGTCATGTACCTGTTCAGTATGAGCCGCGCCTTCATCTTATCCGACAGGTATGTGAGGTCGTATCGCCTTAAAAAAACGGGCGGGTTTTTAACCTTCGCCGTGCCGCCCCTCGCATGCCAGGCCACAGCCCCGGGCGCGTAATAGGCCTTCCAGCCCCGCCTCCGGGCGCGCCAGGCTAGGTCCAGGTCCTCATAGAAGGCGCCGTAGCCCTCGTCGAAATATTCCCCTTCAAGCGCAACGTCTTCGAGCATCCTCCTCCGGTAAAGAGGGGCCGCTCCGCCCGCGCCGAATATGTAGCCCGGCTCTCCGTATGACCCGTCGTCCTTCCGGCCGTACCCGCGCTCGACCGGCTTCCGGCTCCTGCCCAGGAAAAGCCCTGTCGTATCTATCTTTTCTCCGCCCGTCCTAAGTATTTTGCCGCTAACCGAGCCGATGGTTTCATCCATACGGGCGGCCCCAACCATCTCGCTTATGAAGTTTTTATCCAGCACTACGTCGCTGTTTAGGACCAGGACATATTCCCCCGAGCCTTCTTTTATCCCGACGTTCTGGCCCTTGCAGAAAAGGAGGTTTTCGCGGCTTTCAATGACCTTTACCGCCGGGAAATTCTCCCTCACGAAACCGGCCGAGCCGTCCGTGCTGCCGTTATCCACCAGCACGGTCTCCACATCCGGATAAGTCTGCGCCATGACTGAAGAAAGGCAGTCTCCGAGGAAATGCCTGGTATTATAGCTTACTATCGAGACCGAGACCTTCTCTGACGCCATTATTCAGTCCAAATCTTTGGCACAGTTCCTGGAGATGAGCGATTTTATCACAACAACCTGATAATTTCTATCTCTTTTTGGCCAAGTCAAGGTATTTCCTGATGTTTTCGCTGGCGGGATAGCGGGACAGGGCAAGCTCGAAGTTTATAACGGCCTTGGGCTTATCTCCGAGCCTGTAGTACAGAAGCCCCAAGTCCTTGTAATAAAAGGGATAATATGGGTTAAACCTTATCGCCTTGTTGTATTCGGCAACGGCCTTCCCGGCCATAGAACCATCTACGAGCGAGCGGCCTTCGTAGAGCCCGGCCAGGAAGGAATGGTAGCGGTCGTCGTATCCTTTCAGGCTGACCGCCTCCTCAGCAAGGCGTATGGCATCGGGCGGGGCCGGTACCTGGCGGGCAAGCGTTGAGGAGGTAATCCCGCTCATATACATCATGGAAAGCGCCTCCTCCTGTTTCTGGGCCGCAAGGTATGATTTTACATAGAAAATTCCAATAATCAAAAGCGGTATCGCAACCGCGGCCCTGAGTGCCGCACCAGCCGCGGCCCCTCTTTTTTCGTCCCCGGCATAAGACGTCGAAAGGCCGTATAGGAACCAGAAAAGGACTGCGGTTTCCGGCACGTAGAATGAGAAATCGAGCATGTTGTGTATGAAAAACACCCCCCCCGCCGCAAAGACGCCGGCTACTAATGGGGTCCTCTCCTCCTGCCCCTTGCGGAGCTTCATCAGGCACGAGGCGAAAAAGGTAATAAAGACTGCGAGCACGGCTATGAGGCCGGGCAGTCCCGTCTCCGCCAGTGCCTGGAGCAGTACGTTATGCGCATAGCGCGTCTCGTCCGCCCCGGGCCTGATATGCGCCGGATAGAGAAGCTCGAAGCTGCCGGCCCCGAAGCCCTTCATGGGCGCGGCGGCAAAAATCTCTATAGCCCCCCTCCAGTAATTCATCCGTTCGGATAATGACCGGGCAAAACCGAAATCCCCGCTGGAGCGCATACTTAGTACCGAAAAAACGCAAACGGAGAATAACAGCAGAAAGAGGACGACGATCTTTTTCCGGTGATTTCCGAGGAAGCCTTTGGCCTTTGGGACTGAAATGAAAAACAGTATTATGCCGATAAAAAGTGCAATGAAGCCGCCCAGGGACTTTGTGAGGATTAGCGCGGCGAATATTATAAAAAGGCCGGCTATATAGAGGAATCTCTTAGTCTTCGCCGAAAATGCTACCCCCAGCCCGATGGTAAACGCCATCGCCAGGTAGCACCCAAGAATGTTCGGGGACATCATCGTGGCGAAGGCGCGCCTGTTACGGGGCATTAGAGCCGCCCTCACGGCCTCTTCTTGCGGGAGCTTCGTTGCTATCGACCGCAGGTATGCCTCAGTGTTTGAAAGGCCCACAAAATACTGGTAGATTGCATACAAAGCCACGATGACGGATGTAAAGAATATTACCTTCAGGAACTTGCGTCCGCCGTCCCCGACGGACGCGGCAAGGCAGGCGAACGCGGCATATGCCGTAAACTGGAAAATGTATGAAGCGGTACTGTTAAGGTTGACGGTCCAGACGGCCGACAGGCAGAAAAGCCCCGGGATAAGAAAAACCGGAAGCAGTCTTTTACTATTCAGGTTATCGGCCGACGGAAGCGAAATCAGGAACAGGAGCATGGAGAGCGCTATAAAGACATCTCCGGCCCAGGGATGCACGGCCCCGGAGAAAAAAGCGGTGAATATAAGCAGGAAAAAGACAAAAAAACCGATGATGCGAGGCGCCCCGGCCCCCGTTCCTTTTTCCATCTACTTGAAGTTCCGTTTCTGGAAGATGAGCACCGAGACGGCCATAAGGCCCGCGATGTACAAAAGCCCGTAGGTTATGGCCATGCACATGTAGCCCGGGTCCACGGGGATGTCGTGGACTACCTGGCTTTTGATATTGAAGTTCTGAAGGTTCGGCAGGAGGTAGTAAAAGAAGTCGAGCACGGACGTTGCCGCGGGGGCCTTTTTGGCAACGGTGAGCGCCAGCGCCTTTAAGTCGGTTATTGTGTGGCCTATTACGTAGAGCGCAAGCGTGTAGGTAGCGGAAAGCGTTGGCGTTGTAAACGTCGAGAACAAAATGGCAGCCGCAGTGACGACCAACAGTTCCATGTATATCAGCAGCACCGCCGGCAGAAGCGATACCGCCACTATATGGGAGTACCAGTATAGTACCAGCAGGAAGCACAGGGTCATCACGGCGACATATACCAGAAGTGTCAGGGCAAGGCCCAGGTACTTCCCGAGCAGGAACTGGTACCTCTTTATGGGCTTCGAGATTATCGTGTATATCGTCTTCTTCTCAAGCTCCTTGTTCACGAGCCCGATGCCCACGAAGATGGCTATTATCACGCCGAAGAGGTTAATGCCGTTTAAGGAGAGGTCTTCTATTATCTTGGACTGCTCCCCAAGCGTAAGCGTCGATAGCAGCACCGACGCTCCCACTATGAGCAGGGCGAAGAAGACAAGGCTGTAGAATATCTTGTCCCTGATGACCTCCTTGAAGGTATTGACGGCGATTGCCAGCACCTTCATCATGGCCTTCCTCCCTTTTTGACTTCCTCCACGAATATATCTTCCAGGGAGCCTTTGTGCGGTATGAGCGAGACAATGTCGCCGCCCCTTTGGCATACGAGTCTCCTTGCCTCCCTGGCCTTGTCCGGGTCGTCAAAGAACATCGAGGCCTGGCCGTCCCTTATGACCATCTGCCTTGACAGCCGCTCCAGTTCCTTGAGGTCTTCCGGACCTAGTCCCTCCGTCGTCATCTCCATGGACCGCGCCTCCATTGAGCCCAGAAGCTCGCCTACCGTGCCCGTCGCCCGGAGCTCGCCCTTCACGAGTATCCCGACCCTGTCGCAGATGACCTCCACGTCCGGCAGTATATGGGTGCTGAAGAAGACCGTCTTTCCCTTCTCCTTAAGGCCCATGATTATGTCCCTCACGTCCTTCCTGCCGATGGGGTCCAGGCCGCTCATCGGCTCGTCCAATATCACAAGCTCCGGGTCGTTTATGAGCGCCTGAGCGATACCTATCCTCTGGAGCATGCCCTTGGAAAACTTCCGCAGCTGCAGGTCTTTTGACTGAGACAGCCCTACCAGTCCGAGCAGCTCGACCGCCTTGTCCTTCCTGGCCTTCTTCGGTATCCCGAAGAGCCTGCCGTAAAAGTCCAGGAACTCCCATGCGCTCAGATAGTCGTAAAAATAGGGCTGTTCCGGGAGGAAGCCGAGCCCCTCCTTCACCCGGACGTCGCCTAGTTCCTTGCCCATCAGCCACGCCTTGCCTGCCGTGGCATAGGCAAGACCGACCAGTATCTTTATCGTGGTAGTCTTCCCGGCCCCGTTCGGGCCCAGGAACCCGAATACCTCGCCCCGCTTAACCTCCATGGTCAGCCCCTTCAGGGCCTTAACCCTCCTCATGGCGAAGCCGACCTTGAACTCCATTTCGAGGCCCTCTGTCCTTATCATATCTAGTCCTCCGGCTTATATACCCTGAGCCTTCTTTTGAGCACGCTGCTCGTGACCTCGCCGGTCAAAGGGTTTATCGAATACCGCCCGTTCATCGGGTCCCGCGGCATCGACCTTATGAACCCTTTTGCCAGGAGGTCCTCAAGCGTAGGGTACTTCCCGTATTCCTTATGGTATTCACTGACCAGCCTGTCGAGCTCGTCTAAGTTTATCTCGACGACGAGCTCCTTCATCCTCTGCTCCAGCACTTCTTTCACCCGGTCGTCATCCGTGCTCTCGTAGATTTTCTGGAGAAGCTCTAGGGCGAAGCGCGGGTTCCCGGACTCCGCATAAAGCCTTGTCGCCAAAAGCGGCACGAACTGCGGCCGTCCCGGAAGCTCCGCGGCCCGGGCCATGTAGTAGGCCGCCTGCTTGAAGTCGTTCAAGTGGAAGAAATAGTTGAAGCCGATATAGAACGGCAGCTGCCATTCCCGCGGGTTATTATAGAAGCCCTTTTTCAATATTTCGTTGCTCAGGACGTAGTCCTTGGTAACCGCCGACAGGAATATTCCTCCCGCTTCATATATGTAATCAAATTTAGGGTCAAGGTCGGTCGCTACGTCAATGGCATGGAATATCCACCTGGAATACCCGGGCGGGGGCTTCTTGATGGCCATGACCTGTACGGTCTTCAGCCATAGGAGGTCGGCGATCAGGCCGTCATAGCCCATCGATATCTTTTTCAGGTAGTCGCCCCTCGGCAAGGCGCCCAGCTCAAGGACGTGCAGGGACGCGCTACGGTTGTGGTCGATCCGCACCTGCACGGCGTATACAAGGGCCGCGTCAACGAGCAGGAATACGACTGCCGCCAGTGCGAACTTCTTCATGCCCCTCATTGAGCCTTCCTGGTCAGTTCGTCAACCTCACGGGCGTCCACCTGAAAACCATATTTTCTCAATATATCATAGTCTCCGGAAGAAAATGAAGCCATTATTTCCTTTATTTTCCGAAGCTCGGAAAGCGCCTCCTTTTTCCGGCCCTGTCCCAGGTATATCTTTGCTAACTCAAGCCTCCCCGGCAGGAAATTCGGTTCGTACGAGACGGCCTTTCCAAGCAGGGCCTCCCTCTCGCCCGCTTTGCCGATAAGTCCCGCGACTTTTGCGGCGTCATAATAGTTGTATGAATAATAAGGGTTCTGGGCCGACGCCTTCATATACCAATCGTACGAGTCCCGGAGCAGCCTCTCCCTGTCGGCCCCTTCCGAGCACATACCGAGGTTATACAAAAGGAATGCCTTCCTGGTCATGTAATATGCGTCCTTAGGGCTGAACCTGACGGCCAGGTTTATCTCGTCCAGCCCCAGCTGCGCGAGCGCGGGATCCTTAACCCGTCTGAAGGTGGTAAAATAGCATGACGCCAGCGAGTTGTGGTAGGAGGCGTCGTTCGGCGCGAAGAAGATCGCCTTTTTCAGGCAGTCTATCTGGACCGGGCCGCACCCCTTGCCGGTCATGAACTTACTGAAGTAGTACCAGCCCATAAGCGGCATGGTCAGGTACGCGCATAGAAGGAGGGCAAGTATCGACCCGCCGTATCTCGTGGCGGGCCTGTCATATACAGTTAACGAAAAGACCTCGCCGACGCCCTTGAAATCCCGTACCAGTACCAGAGAAGCCGCGAGGAATACGGCCATAGTGACAAGCGCCGGCTCCATGAAGTTTGAGTCTACAAGGGCATGCGAAAGAAATGCGGCGAGACCGGACAGGGCGCCTGCGGCATAGACCCTGTACTCACCGTCCTCGAGTGCGCGCAGGCCTATTAAAAAAAGCGCCGTCAGCCCCCAAAAGAGCACGATAAGTCCCTGCAAACCCATCTCCGCGGCCACCTCGAGGTACCCGTCATGGGGCGATTCGGCAAGCTTTGAGTGGAGGACGGCGCCCTCGGGGGCCTCGAAATTGTGCTGCTGAGAGCCGAGCTGGTAAGAGAGCAGACCTTCTCCGAACGGGTGAGCGACAATCCGCTCCGCGGCATTTTCCCAGATGCGGAGCCTGTAATACGAGAACTTGTCCTGATCGGAACCGTGCAGGAACCTCCTGTTTATGGAAGGGGTAAGAAAGAAGACGGCCACGACCAGCAGTACCGCCGCCAAAGCTCCTTTCCAGCCGAGCCTCAGGCCCAGGAATACCAGGCAGGCCACGGCAAACGCAAGAAAACCCCCGCGGGACTGGCTCAGAAGAAGCGCGTAGCCCGAGACCAGGAAGCCCGCCAGGGCCAATAACCGCACCTTGCGGTCAAGGTCCCTGCGGGAAGTGAAAACCAGCAGGAGCGGCGCGCACATAGCCAGATATCCGCCGTAGAAGTTCGGGTTGAAGAATGTCCCGGTTGCCCTCGCCTCACCGCTCAGGTAATACTTGCCCGTCCCGTATAAGGCCTCGGCGACGCCCATTGAGGCGGCAAGCGCGAAGGCGGGCTTGAAATCCTTTTTTTTGATGGCATTTATGAAAAGATAGAATATGACTGCATAGCCTACGATGCTCTCGAACAGTTGAGCGGCCAAATAGCCGTAAGGGGCAATCAGCAAAGAGAAAAATGCGAGCAGGAGGAATAACGCAACCGGGATTTCCAGCCCCGATTTCCTTATGGTAATAGTACCGTCTTTAAGGGAGCGCCGGAACCACGCGAGCAGGATAAGGACAAGGAATATCCTTGTCGCAGTGACGGGCCAGTAGGTCGTGCCGCCCTCGATGAGCGGCGGGAAGAACATCAGGAATATTATAGCCGGCATATTAAAAGAACTGTCCTAAATTATTCCCCCTTGGGCACAAAAAAGGGGGTGAAAATCACCCCCTTTTCGTGTCAACTTGCATTTATTGCTACTGAGAGACGTCGTTCACTACGTTATTGAGCGTTCTGCTTGCTCCGTAGAACTCCCACTGGTCCATAGTCGTGTCGGAGTCTATGTTTCCGGTCGCCACCGCGGTGTAATTGGTACCGCTGGCCTGGGCGTTTGCCAGGTCCTGATTGTAGTTAGACGAGGATGGTCCACCTACGACTGAATCGTTATAGACCGGCGGTATCGAGAACTGGTTATACATATAGCAGTACCTTGTCGTGCCCTGTGCGCTCCAGCCCAAGCCGTTAAAGTCCGTGACATAGGTGTCGTGTTCGGAACGATACGCCTCGGCGTTGGTGCCGATGGCGCCCAGGTTGGTCTTCGCCTCGGTCTGCTTCGACTTGGCCTGATATCTAAGGAAGTTCGGGATGGCTATAGCCGCCAGGATGCCTATGATGGCCACGACGATCATCAGTTCGATGAGCGTAAAACCTTTTTTGCTGTGAATAAGTTTAAACATTTCGTACCCCTTTCCTTTTAGACCGCATATTATGCCAATTTTTGCCCCTTTATATTCCTGCTAACGCTTTCCCCCCTTTCCCGGGCTGTTTTCTTTATTCCCCATGCCATAGAGTATCAGCAATAACCATGCCAAAAAGAAATCGTCCTAAATAGTCGGAATTTACTGGATTTTTATTCGGTGGCCTGGGCGGAGACGGGAGAAGTGATGATTCTCATCCGTGTTAATGATGATATTCATCACTTAGACCTTAAGACCGGAGGCTATTGATATACGTCGTTAACAGGATTTTCCAGATCCCCCACCTGGTTTATCGACCATACATCCAGGGTTGGGTCGTTGTCTATATTGCCTACCGCTATCGCGGTGAAAGCCGTACTGGTCGCTCCCGGCAAAGCGTTAAGCCCGATATTACCGTCCCCGCTTCCATACGGGCCGTCGCCGGGCGTCCCGTGAAGTCCTATCCAGGCCCCGGACGGCCATGAATAGGAGCCGCTACCTCCGCTCACAGGCGCAGTGACCGTAAAATCGTAATATTGCGAAACACCTACGATTTGAAAGCCGATTTGGGTGAAATCCTGCGCGTACACGCTGAGGTCGGAATAGTAGGCCAGTTCACTCGTCATAATGCCGCCCAGTTCAGCCTTTGCCTCGGCCTGCCTCGACTGAGCCTGATAGTTCATGAAGTTTGGTATTGCGATGGCGGCAAGTATTCCTATGATACATATAACCATCATAAGCTCGATAAGTGTAAAACCGTTTTCTCTACGCGTTTCTTTTGACATGGTTCACCTGTTTTCTATGACGGCACTTTTTGAGATGATACACCCTATCGATGTTAAAAGCAATATTCATGCTAATTTAACAATTATTTTAATCTACACCATATTTCTTAAGCCTGTGCCTGAACGACGGGAAGCTGAGACCCAAAAGCCTCGCAGCCTCTGTCTTGGAGCCGCTGGACTTCCGGAGCGCCTTAAGGAGATATTCCTTCTCGAGGTCGTCGAGTATGTTCTCAAGACGCATGCCTATATCAGGGATATCGTCCGGGACCGGCTCCGTGCGGCGCGTTCCGCGGGTAAACTCGACAGGGAGATGCGCCGGCAGGATGGTATCGCCGTCACAGAGCGTGCAGGCCCGCTCCATCACGTTCTCAAGCTCCCGCACGTTGCCCTTCCATTTGAAGTTTACCAGCGTTGCCATCGCCTCGTTTGATATCTTCGCAGGTCCGGCTTCCTTCCCGAACTTATCAAGGAAGTGCTCGGCCAGAAGCGGTATGTCCTCCCTCCTCTCCCGGAGGGGCGGCAGCGTCAGAGGGATGACATTGAGCCTGTAGAAGAGGTCTTCCCTGAAGTTGCCTTTCCTTATCTCCTCGTCTAAGTCCCTGTTCGACGCGGCGATTATCCGGACATCCACCTTAATATCGGCAGTGCCGCCGACCCTCTTGAATTCCCTCTCCTGGAGCACGTGGAGGAGTTTCACCTGGAATGTCGGGGTGGTCTCGCTTATCTCGTCCAAGAATACGGTGCCGCCCTCGGCCACCTCGAAAAGGCCGGCCTTGTTATCGGTCGCCCCGGTGAAAGAACCCTTCATATGCCCGAAAAGCTCCGACTCCAGGAGCTGCTCCGGCAGCGCCCCGCAGTGGATATACATGAACGGCTTTTCCTTCCGCTGGCTTAAGTTATGTATCGCTCTTGCGGCTATCTCCTTGCCGGTCCCGGATTCCCCGGTAATAAGCACCGTGCTTTGCTTGTCAGCGACCTTGGATATCAGCTCGAACACCTTCTTCATCGAGGGGGAGCGCCCTATAAATTTCTCGAACGCCTTGCCGGCCGCAAGCTCCCGCTTAAGAAGCACGTTCTCCTCACGGAGCCGCCTCTTTTCCAGGGCGTTCCTTACCACAAGCCTCATCTCATCCACCTTGAAAGGCTTCATTATGTAGTCATATGCGCCTTCCTTCATCGCTTCCACCGCCGATTCGGCCGTGGCGTACGCGGTTATCATCACCACTACCGTCTCGGGCGACAGCTCCTTGACCGTCTTCAGGAGGTCCACGCCGCCCATCTTAGGCATCCTCACGTCGCTGATGATCAGGTCGAATATATCCTCTTTTATGAGCTTCGCCGCCTTCTGGCCGTTCTCCGCAGCCACGGGGTCGTGGCCTTCCTTCCTAAGCATTATCGAAAGGAATTCGCGCATGCCCTTTTCGTCGTCCACTACCAGTATCCTGCTCATTTAAGCCGCCTCCGAAGGCAGGTTAACTACGAACTCGGAGCCCTTTCCGGGCCTGCTCTCCACCTTTATGGTGCCGCCATGCTCCTCCACTATCCTGTAGACAATGGCGAGGCCCAGGCCCGACCCACCTTCTTTGGTGGAGAAAAAAGGATAGAAAATCCTGTCGATGTCTTCTTTCATTATCCCCTCGCCGTCGTCGGCCACGGATATCCGCACGTCTCCATCCCCGGCGGACGTCTTTATCGATACGGTGCCCGAGCCGGAGATCGACTGGACCGCGTTTAGCGACAGGTTCAGGAGCACCTGCTTTATCTGGCCGGGGTCCGAGTTTATTATTACCGGGTCGTCCGGAAGGTCCGTCTTGAGCTTTACGCCTTCCCGGAAATTGGCGCTGTTCGATATCAGGCTGCCCGTCTCCCTGACTATCGAGCATAAGTCGCAGCTCTCCTTGGACGGCGCCTTGGGCCTCGCGTAGACCAAAAACTCGGTGACTATGTTGTTCAGCCTGTCCATCTCGTTTAAGGCGATGTCCATCAGGTTGCGGTTATCGGCCGAGAGGTCGAGCTCCGAACGGAGGAGCTGCAAAGAGCCGGAGAGCGAGGCCAGCGGGTTCCTGATCTCATGCGCCATCCCGGCCGAGAGCTCGCCGATCGCGGCAAGCCGGTCCTTCTTCTTCATCTCGGCCTCCATCTCCTTCATGGGGGTCAGGTCCTGGAATATTCCCAGAAGCCCTGTTATCTCCCCGTCCTCGCTCCTGAGCGCGGACAGCGTCATGCCGATTACCTGGGGCCTGTCCTTCCTGTCAAACTGGACTTCATATCGGCAGGGGAGCCTCTTCGAGGCGTCTTTGTCATTAAAAAAGGCCTCTATGCCGGACAACTGGAAGACATCGGAAAACTTCAGGCCGCACGCTTCCTGAAAGCCCATCCCGGTAATCTCCTCCGCCGCCTTGTTAAACCCCATAATCCTGCCGTCCAGGTTGAGGGTGACCATGCCGTCGGCCATGCTCCTGACTACGCTCTCGTTAAATGCCTGGAGCTCCTGGAGGTCGATGCTCTTCTCCTCCAGTTCCTGGCTGGTCGCCTTAAGACGCTCAGACAGGCTGCTCGCAAGGAACGCGACCGTATAGAAGGCTACGAAGTTCAGGAATATGTTATAGAAGAGCTCTCCCTGAGTGTAAAGCCTGCTGGGCGAGGACATTATGACGCCGTAGTACTGGAGGTCCACCAATAAGCCGTAGAATATCCCCGAGAGGGAGGCGACCAGCATGCTCCCCCTCTTGAAGAGTATCATCCCGGACGCGATAATCGAGAAGAAGTAGGTGAAGGAGAAGGCGCTGTCAAGCCCGCCGGTGGCGAAGACCACGCCCGTGGCCAGCACCACGTCGCCGACTATCTGGACGTAGGCGAATAGCGCCATGTCCTTGATGCTGTAGAAGACGATGGAATAGGAGATGGTCAGGAAATAGGTGGCGATGATGAGAAAATAGACCGGCGGGTCCGGCGGACGCTGCTGGTAGAACTGCACAATGGCCAATGACCCGAGCAGCAGGGTGTTTACGGACACCCTGAATATCATCAGCCATTTAAGCCTGGGCCGGATTTCGCGCTGCTGGAAACCGGCCCCTTTATTGCCGGCCGTGCGGCCCATCAGCCTACGACGCTTGCCAGCTTGAATATCGGGAGGTACATCGCTATGATGATAAAGCCCACGCCGACACCCAGAAACACCATCAGCGCCGGCTCCAGGGCCGCGGTCATCGCCGAGACCGCCGCGTCAACCTCCTCGTCATAGAAGTCGGCTATCTTCGAGAGCATCTGGTCAAGCGACCCCGTAGTCTCGCCGACTGCTATCATCTGGGTAACCATCGGCGGGAAGACCTTCGACTTCTCGAGCGGCTCACAGAGGGTCTTCCCCTCGCTGATGTTCGCCCTCGTCGCCATGACCGTGTTTTCAACGATCTTGTTTCCCGCAGTCTTCGCAACTATCTCAAGGCCGTCCATTATGGGAACGCCGGCGCCCATTAGGGTGCCAAGGGTCCTGGTGAACTTCGATACGGCCACCTTGCGGATGAGCGGGCCAACGATCGGTGCCCTTAATAACATAGCGTCCATCCAGAGTCTTCCGGCCTTTGTCCTGTAGACCCACTTGATAAAGAAAACCGTTGCGACAACGCTGACTATCATATGAACGACATAGTGCTTGATGAAATTGCTCATGCTGATAACTATCTGGGTCGGCCCGGGAAGCTCTCCGCCCATGTCCAGGAACATCTTCGAGAACATCGGTATGACGAAGACCATCAGGACCATTATGACGCCCACCGCGACGATCATGACTATGGACGGATACACCATGGCGGACTTTATCTGTTTTTTCAGTTTCACGTTCTTCTCTATGTATAAAGTCAGTCGTCCCAATATGGTGTCGAGTATGCCGCCGACCTCGCCCGCGGCCACGAGGTTGACATAGAGGTCGTTGAATATCTTAGGGTGCTTGCCGAGGGCGTCCGCGTAGGTCGCGCCCGATTCCACGTCGCTCCGCACCTGCGCTATGGCCTTGGCGAGCTTCTTGTTCTCCGTCTGGTTCTCAAGTATCTCGAGGCACTGGACCAGCGGCAGGCCCGCGTCTATCATCGTGGCGAACTGTCTGGTGAATATTATTATGTCCTTGTCGCCGACCCCCCCACCAAGGCTGGGGAGATTGATCACTATCCCTTTGCTCTTCGGGCTTACGGAAGTGGCCGTTATACCCTGTTTCCTAAGGAGGTTCAGCACCTCTTCCTTGGTTTGGGCTGTAGTTTCGCCTTTCTGCACTTTCCCGTCCTTGCTCTTGCCGGCCCAGGTGAAGGTAGTCGTCGTAGACGCCATTTTACTTCTCCTTTTATTATTTACCCGTTATTTCTTTTTTGACCCGCCCTGCTCGGAGACCCTTTGCAGCATTGACATGAACTCGTCGGGCACCGGGCTTCGGCCCAGCGCTTCGTCGAAAGATATCAGCCTCCTCTGGTACAGGTCGAGGAGCGCCTGGTTCATCGTCTGCATCCCGAACTTCGACTGACCGGTCTGCATGGCAGAATATATCTGGTGAAGCTTGTCCTCCCGGATGAGGTTCCTGATAGCCGGGGTCGGTATCAGGATTTCCACCGCCATCACGCGGCCCTGGCCGCTCTGCTTGGGTATGAGCTGCTGGGCGAGTATGCCCTCAAGCACGAAAGAGAGCTGCGCGCGCACCTGCGGCTGCTGGTGCGGCGGAAAGGCGTCCACTACCCTGTTCACGGATTGGACGGCCGAGTTGGTGTGGAGAGTGGCAAGGCAGAGGTGGCCGGTCTCCGAGACCGTCAGTGCCGCCTCTATGGTCTCCAGGTCCCTCATCTCGCCTATGAACACTACATCCGGGTCCTGCCTAAGGACGTACTTCAACGCCTGCTTGAAGCTCTTGGTGTCCGCGCCGACTTCCCTCTGGTTTACGACGGCTTTCTTATGCTGATGCAGGAACTCTATAGGGTCCTCCACGGTCATTATGTGCAGGTGCTGTTCGGTGTTTATCTTGTCGAGCATGGCGGCAAGCGTTGTGGACTTGCCGCTGCCGGTCGGCCCCGACACGAGTATCAGGCCTCTCTGCTTCGAGACCATTTCGTTTATTATGGACGGGAGGTTCAGCTCCTCGAAGGTGAGTATCCTGAACGGTATGGTCCTCACCGCCGCGGCGACCGCGCCTCTTTGCATGAATATGTTGGCGCGGAACCTCGAAAGGCCCTTCACGCCGAAGGACAGGTCCAGCTCGTCGCTCTCCTCGAACTTGTGCTTCTGCTCGTCGGTAAGGATGCTGTAGCAGAGCTGCTTGGTCTCGGCCGCGGACATCGGCTGCAGGTTCATAGGGACAAGCTGCCCGTCGATCCTTAGCTGGGGCGGCGACCCCGTAGTGATGTGCAGGTCCGATGCGCCCTTGTCTATCATAGTCTGGAGCAGCTGGTGCAAGTTTGCCATGTATTCCCCTATGTTGTAGCTGCCCGGTTCATCGGGCCGGTTTTAAACGCCACATCAACTAATATCATCAGTCTCCGAACGTGACCCTCAGCACCTCTTCGATCGAAGAGACGCCCTGCTTTATCTTGGTAAGCCCGCTCATCCTGAGCGTCTTGCTGCCGTCTACGACCATCGCCTTCTTTATCTCGGCGGCCGATGCGCCTTCCAGAACCAGTTCCTTTATCCTCTCGGTAATGGGCATGACCTCGTAGAGGGCGACCCTGCCCTTGTACCCAGTGCCGCCGCAGAGGTCGCAACCCTTGCCCTTGTATGCGACAATCTCGGCCGCTTCGTCGGGTGAGAAGCCGATATCCACAAAGGCCTGCTCCGGTATCTTTTCCGGCTCCTTGCAGTTCTGGCAGACCCTCCGGCACAGCCTCTGCGCCAATATGAGGAGAGTGGATGACGCCACCAGGAAAGGCTCTATGCCCATGTTCAGGAGCCTGTTTATCGTGCTGGGCGCATCGTTGGTGTGGAGGGTGGAGAGCACGAGGTGGCCGGTGAGCGCCGCCTTCACGGCGATCTCGGCTGTCTCGTAGTCCCTTATCTCGCCGACCATTAT
>Ga0187848_10001488_pt1 | contig 19844 bp, 24 predicted proteins | sample June2016WEW_4_40_FD_132424 | JGI IMG/M metagenome (GOLD analysis project Ga0187848, IMG submission 132424) | Peatland microbial communities from SPRUCE experiment site at the Marcell Experimental Forest, Minnesota, USA - June2016WEW_4_40 | ecosystem: Environmental > Terrestrial > Soil >... | reverse complement strand
CTTTGTTGTCAAGGTGGCGCCTACATGGTGGTTAGTTACAAAAATTAGGAGTAAGCGGTTTGGTGTGTTTCTTCATCGTTTGAGCGGCCTGTTTCAATTGAGGGGGGATGGCGGGTTGGAGTTTTTGGATGGTCGTTTTGTTCTTGTTTTGGCTACAGTGGTCTCGGCGGTTGTTTCTTGTTTATTTGTTGTTTTTACTGTTTTGCCTTGGACTAATCCAACTAATATGTTGGTAAGCGTTGATTCTCCTAGTTATTATCAATGGATTGTTTATATGCACAGTGTTAACGTTAATTCTGCTTTGTCTTTTGCTTTTGCTAATGATAGGGCTTTGTTTTTGGTTTTGGCTTATGCCTTGTCTTTTTTTGCTTCACCGTTAGCTGTGGTTCAGTTTGTTGCTGCTTTGTTGATTGTGTTGTTTGGTGTTGTTTCACTGTTTGTTTTAAGGTTAATTTGCAGTTTTCATGCAGTGTGGGTTTTTGGTGTTTTGCTTGTGCCTTTTTCTTTTCAGGCTTTGGGTTTGATTTATTCTGGTTATTTTGCCAATATGTTAGCGTTGATTTTGGTGCTTGTTTATGTAATTTTGTTTTTTAGGGTTCTTGATTCTTGGTCTAGTTTGGGATTGTTTGCTTTGTTGGGTGTATCTGTGCTTATTTTGTTTTCTCATTCTTGGACTTGGTATATTTTTGCGTTGTCGCTTGTGGCGTTTTTGTTTTTGGAGTGGCGTTTAGCTGTGCGTGATAGGAGTTTGTGGAGTCGGTTTGAGTTGAAGGCTACTTTTGTTGGTGCTACTGTTGGGGTTGGTTTGTTTTGTGATTTTATTCGCGGCCTGTTGTCTTCCGTTTCATCTGCAGGTTCTGTTTTTGCTACTGTGCAGTCAGGTTTGAGTCTTCCAAGTGGAGCTTACCTCTTGAGTGGATTTCGGGAGACTGTGGATTTTGTTTTGGGAGGCGTTTTTGCTAATCAGCTGCTTGTTTTTCTTTCGGTTGTTGGGTTTTTGTTTTTGTTGAAGTTTAAGTCTGAGGTGTCGAATTTTTTTGTTTCATGGATTTTTGTGGCTTGTTTGGCAATTTTGTTTGCAGCGCAGAATTTTGTTTTCGATAGGTTTTTGTTTTTGATGCCTTGGGTAGTTTTGTCTAGTTTGGGATTGTTTTATGTTGTCCGTTTTGTCGGTTCCCGGTTTGGGGGTTCGAAGGGTGGGCGATGTTTTGTGCTGTTGGTTTTGGTTTTTGTTTTTTTGGTGCTTTTGAATGGTAGTTTGAGGTATCTTTTTAATATTAACATCTGGTTGTGACGCTTTTTTGTTTTTAGGGTAAGCGGGGGTTTGGTTTGAAGTAGCAAACCTTTTAAACAAAATTAAGGATATAGATGAATCAAAGGGGAACCAATGGTATGATTGGTAAATCAAAATTTTTAGTAATCTTGGTAGTTACTGTACTGTTGCTTTCGTTATCTCTTAGTTTCGTTGCAGCACAATATACAACTCAGCAGACTACTAATGTGACTATTGCTTCTAATGGGACGTTTACTGGGAGTGCATCTAGTGTCGGTGTTTCGTATGTTATTCAGGGAAAGGCTGGTACAAAAGGAACTGTGACCGCTGACGTTTATAGTGGTAATCCGCAACCTCATGCTTCTGTTCCAAGTGGGGATTCGTTGACTCATTACATAGTTATTGATTTCAATATAACTGCAGCTGATTTCACGCAGGCGACAGTTACTATAAACTACACCTCGGCTGATGTTCAAAGTCTTAATTCGCCCTACGCAGTTTTCAAGTACGTGGCTGCTTCAAATAGCTATGAAAAGTTGCTTTCTACTGTAAATACCAACGCGAAGACTATAACGGTTACACTGAATAGCATTAATGATCCTTTGCTTGCGATTGGCGGCGTTACCAAAAGTACAAGTACAAGTAGTGGGATTTCTGGAGTATTATGGGCATTAATAATAGCTATAGCAATTGTAGTAGTGCTGTTAGCTGTGTTTATCGTTTACCGTATGCGTCGTAGGCCTGCGATAAGAGTTGTGGAAACTCGTCCGAGTCGTTAGTTTGAGTCGTTGAAAAGAATCTTCCTTTTTCTTTTTTCTTTTTTGATGGTTTTGCTTTGTTTGTGTGTAAGTTTATGGGCAATGTGTTGTTTTTGTGGAAATTGTAAATGCGAAAGTTTTTTATGCTTATCGCGTTGAAGGAATGTCTCTATGAGAGTTAAGTGGTTATCGGTGATGGGAAAGCATGATATTTTTCCATCTGTTGGAATCCTTGTTAAAGCCAGGAAGCTTGCGTTAAGGCGTGGCGTTTGGTTTAGAACTCTCAATCGGGTTGAGCGAGCTATTATAGATCTCACCTTGCAATGCGTCGATTGCATTAAAAGTGGAAAGTTGGCCAAACTGCTGACGGCCATAATGGATAAGCTGCAGTTTGCAATGGAGAGCATAGTTGACAGGTTGGTGAGGACTATTGGTGCTCCTCTTGCTGAGAAGATCAGTTGCATTGCGGCTGGTTTGGGTAATGTTTCTGCTAAAAGTTGGGCATCTGATTTGTCGTTTGCAGTTTTCTTAGCTATAACGCATGCAAATAAATAATAATGGTGTTCTTAGGGCTGAGATTAAGGTGAGGATGGAAATCGATCCGTTCGTCGTTGTTGAAAATGCGTTGTCTTGCTCTAAAAAGGTGAGCGTGCCTAAGCGAGTTGTGTCTGTTGATTACGATAGTGGGGCAGATGTTCTTTATGTTAAATTTAGAGACGCGCGAATTGTGGATAATGAACTTCTTGAGGCTGAGGGGCTTGTTTTGGCTTCTTTAGATGCGAGTGAAAAGATTGTTGGGTTAGTGATATTGAGCGCTTCAAAGTATGCTGAAAAATGTTAAAGCCGAAATTAGAAGTCCCAGGGCATGCGATTGGTAACTGGGAAAGAGAAAAATTGAGTTTGGGGTGGAGAAAGTTTAATAAGTATGTTTTTTCCACTTTTGCTACTATGGTGCGTAAGTACGAGCGAAGTTAAAACCATTAAAGTCGGCAAAGAAACGTATGCCAAACTTAGCGAAATTGCAGGTGAATTGCAGGTCAAGTTAAGACGACCAGTATCCATAGAGGAAGCCGTGAAAGATCTGATAAAACGAAGAGAAAAAGGAAGAAAGATATCTGATTTGGCAGGTTCTTGGAACGTAACCGACGCGGAGTTCAAAGAGATAAAAGCCTCAATTGATGAGTCGTGGAAGAAATGGAAACCAATAGAACGATAATTGATACTGACATACTGATTGACTTTTTGAGAAACAAGGCGGAAGCCGTTGGGTTCGTGACTCAGTTTGAGGCGAGAAAGATGGTTTTAGCCACTACGGCAATTAACGCTTTTGAGTTATATTATGGCGCGCACAAGTCGAGGCAGTCCGTTCAAACTTTGCAAGCCACAAAGAAGCTGCTAGAAAGATTAGTTCTCTTGCCACTGACCCCAAGATCCGCCCAAAAGGCAGGTCGTATTTACGCGGAACTTGAATTGGAGGGGCAACCCATAGGACTCAGGGATACATTCATAGCGGCTATAGCCCTCACAAGAAGATGTACCGTTGCAACTCGAAATGCAGAGCACTTCAAGAAAATCAAAGGCTTAACGGTAATAACGGCTTAACACAAGTGGCTATTTAACTTATTTTTTTTTTCGCTACAGCAGATGAATTTTTGATTGAATAAAGAGAGAACGCGGGTTTTGGTTACTGGCGGAGCTGGTTTCATTGGTAGCCATTTGGTTGATCGGTTAGTACGAGATGGCTATGGTGTTAGGGTTGTTGATGATTTATCCACTGGTAGGCTGGATAATATTGCGGGTCATTTGAATGCTGGCAAGGTTGATTTTGTTAAAGGCGATATCCGCGATGTTTCGCTTGTTACAAAAAGTGTCGATGATGTTGATGTGGTTGTTCATTTGGCTGCTTTAACGAGTGTGCCTTTTTCTGTTGCAAATCCTGATTTGACTTTTGATGTTAACCTTGTGGGAACTTTGAATTTGATTCGTGCTTGTGCTCAAGAGCAGGTTGGAAGGTTAGTGTTTGTTTCTAGTTGTGCAGTTTGCGGTGACCCTGAGTTTTTGCCTGTGCGCGAAGAGCATCGGCCTAATCCGATTTCGCCTTATGCGGAGTCTAAACTTTTAGGTGAACGTTACTGCTTAGGTTTTCAGGACCGCCAACTTTTGCCTTCGGTTGTTTTGCGTTTCTTTAACGTTTATGGCCCAAGGCAAGGCATGAATGATTATAGCGGAGTAATAACACGTTTCATTAATCTTGTAAGGCGAAAGGAGCCATTGGTTGTTTATGGTGATGGTTCACAAACACGGGATTTTGTATGTGTATATGATGTTATTGATGCTGTTTTAGCTTCTATGACAAGCGATGATGTCGAGGGTGAAGTGTTCAATGTTGGTTCTGGTAAGCCCACCTCTATTAGTGAGTTGGCTAAGACGGTTTTAGACTTGGCTGGCGTGGACTTAATGATTCGTTATGAAAAGCCCAGAGCTGGCGACATTAAGAATAGTTATGCGGATATTTCTAAAGCTAAGAAGCTGCTGGGCTATGAGCCGAAGGTTTCTTTGAGAGATGGTTTGCAATTGTTGCTTGAAGAAAAATTGGCCGTTAGTTAATTTGGTTGAAATTGAATTATCAGCAATTGGTTTTAAGTGTAGTTATTTGGATGAGGAAGAGTTGCAGAAAGAAGCTGCTGCAGGCAAAGATTTGTTGACGAAGACGCGGGCAGTTGAAGGGATAATGAAAAATGTCGTATGATGTTGTTGTGAAAGCTGCGCTGAAGAGACAGGAAGCCTTCAGTAATCTGTCGCGGAATCTGGAAATCATCAAGAGGACGGTTCATGGACTCGACCCTGACGCGGAAACTTTTCTGTTCGGTTCAGCTGTGGAGAAAGAACATAACTACTCAAGTGATATTGACATCCTCATAATTACGAATTTGCATCCTGCAAGGGTACTTTCCGAGCTCTGGAAAGCTGGGATAAAGGAACCATTCGAAATTCATGTTCATTCGCGTGAGGATGCTGAATTTTTCAAAGAAAGAAGAAATTTCTGATGTGCGTCGAATTTCCAAGCTGTGTTTGATGGGGAAATTGTAATATACCGATTAGTGTCAGTTGTATTGGTATCAGTCATGTTATATTAGTCGGTGATTCGAATGGATGAGCAGTTGGATAGGATAACGATAGACCCAGAGGTTCTATCTGGGAAACCAGTTATTAAAGGAACCCGCATTCCAGTTTATCTTATTATCGAATTTTTAGCTAATGGCATGACGGAAAAAGAAATACTTAGGCAATATCCATCTCTAAGGAAAGAAGACATCAAAGCTGCGCTCCTTTATGCTTCTAAATGCGTAGAGAATGAAGAAACAATAGTAATCTGAGAGCTGCAACTTTTGAAGATGATAGTGGACGAAAATGTTCCAAGGGATGTCAGGGAATGGTTATCAAAGAAAGGCTTTGAGATAATAAATGTCTCACAGATCCATCTTAAAGGCGCCAAAGATCATGTCATAGCAGAGTATGCGGCAAAAAACAAAATAGCAATTGTCACGCTAGACAGAGGTTTCGCCCAAGTCTATCGAACTTTTCAAAAAGGCACGCTCACAGTCATGATCATAAAAGCAAACCCGCCAACGCCGATAAATATCATTGAAACTTTGAATTCGGCTCAAGTTAAATTAAATCTAAAAGAAATAGAAAACAAGCTTGTCATAATTACAAAGAAGAAGATACGGATAATCGGTTGAGGGTCAGTTCTGAGGGCAAGTGTTTTTAGTAGAGTCAATAGTTGCTTGAGCGCGTGCGCTAAAGCTAGGAAGCTTTTGGGTTTTGAGCCGCGGGTTTCTTTGAGAGATGGTTTGCGAGTGTTGCTTGAAGAAAAATTGGTAGCGCGGTGAGTGGCGGTTTGAGTTTTATGGACTTGGCTGTTGAAGGTTTAAATTTTATGCTTAATAATTACTTATGTGGTGTTTAGTGTGTCTTTGACTAGTGTTGTCGATGAGTTTCCTTTGTTTAGGGAAAGAGAGGAGAAAGAGCGTTTCTTGTTAGTTTTGGGTCTTCTTGCTTCTCGAACTGTTACGTTAGGTAAGGCCGCTGAGGTTTTAGGTATGTCTCGTCTAGAGTTTTCGGCGGTGCTTAGGAGTATTGGTTTTAAGTATAGTTATTTGGATGAGGAAGAGTTGCAGAAAGAAGTGGCTGCAGGCAAAGATTTGTTGAAGAAGAAGCGGTGCAGTTGAAGGCTACTGTAGACAGTTCAGTTTTGATCGCTTTAGGGAAACTTGGTTATCTGAAATTAGTTGGAGAGATATTCGACAAGTTGGTTGTGGCTGAATCTGTTCTTGAAGAGATAAGAGGAGACGAAGTTTGTAACGTGGTGAGTGAGTTAACTGGTGATGGGTTGGTTGAAGTTGCGAAGGGTTCTAATTATGAATTATTGAACTTGCTGTCATCCAGTCTTGGGAAGGGAGAGGCTGAAACTATAGTGGTAGCGTTAGGGTTGGAGGCTGATGTTGCGTTGCTTGATGATTTAAGGGCTCGCAAAACAGCAAGACGGTTAAAGGTTAAAGTAATGGGAACTTTGGCTGTACTGAAAGTTTTAATTGATCTGAAGTTAGTGAAGGAGAAGCCTGAGGATTTGTGTGAAAAACTGATTAGTAAGGGCTTTTGGGTAGATGCTGAATCATGTCTAAAGATACTAAAAGGATAAGTCGAATACTGGTAACGCTTAGATGCTTCATGGAGTAATTAGGTGTGCGCATTCTATGATAAGGCGGAGAAGATGGTTGCGACGTCTTTGTTAGAGCTTGACGTGGATGAGATTCTTGGTAAAGTAGAGAGACTTACGAGTGTAAAGTTTCCTAGAACTGTTATCGAGGTAAGTTTGGAGCCCAAGTTGAAAGTGTTGTGTGTTAGATTTAAGAAGCCTGTCAAGGCGGAGTTGGGAGAGCCTCTTCGAAATGGAATCCACTTGTTCACTGACAGAGACACTGAGGAGATCACAGCGGTAGAAATAGTTGACTTGGCAAGACTGTAGTTTGCTCTGTTTGTCAATTTTATGTAAGCTGAATGACAGTTTAGTTCTTGCCACAAGCGTTTTGAGCAGAGTGAATAGTTGCTTGATGAAAAAATTGGTAGCATGCTAATTGGTTGAAATTGGAGATATTAGGGAATTATTAGATAGGTTAGATTTGCTTGTTGTTGCTGGTATTCCAGCTTACAATGAAGAGAAGACCATTGCGCGGGTTGTTTTGGGTGCTCAGAAGCATGCGCACATTGTTGTTGTCTGTGATGATGGCTCAACGGATCTTACTGGTGAAATTGCGGAGCGGCTGGGTGCTGTTGTGGTTCGTCATGAACGAAACGCTGGTTACGGTGCAGCTATTCATAGCCTGTTTGAGCGGGCGTGGGCGTTGAAGGCTGATGTGCTTGTTACTTTGGATGCGGATGGGCAGCATGACCCTGATGAGATTCCGCGGCTAGTTAAACCTATAGAAGACGGCGTTGCAGAAGTGGTTTTAGGCAGCAGATTCATGGATAAAAATGGAACCACAGATATGCCGACGTACAGGCAATTTGGCGTGAAAGTAATCACAACGTTAGCTAATGGATCTGGGAAAAACGGCGTTAGCGATGCTCAGAGCGGTTTTAGAGCCTACAGCAAACGGGCCATGGAGCATTTAGCGTCAATTTCTGAGAACGGAATGAGCGCCAGCATCGAACTTCTCCGAGCGGTCCAAAAAAGTGGCTTAAAAATCTGTGAGGTCCCTATTTCCTGCAAATATGGCGACAGCGGCGGCGTGGAAACTTCGACTAAACATCCGGTTGCACATGGAATAGATCTAATAATGTCTCTTGTCCGACTTGTCGTCGAAGATAGACCAATAACATTTTTGGGAATACCAGGCATAGTATCGCTAGCTTTAGGCACGGTATTTGGAATTTGGATGATGAATGTGTACGCAATTGAGCATCGAATAATAACGAATCTTGCTTTAGCATCTATCGCGTTTATTTTACTCGGTTTCTTCATGATTTCAACAGCCATAACACTATATGCAATAACAAGGATATCAAAATACCAAAAAAACTAAAACTGACTTGTTTGAACCAATGGACAATTTTGAACCTTTCGTTTCCGTTATAATTCCAACAAGAAATGAAGAGAAGTATATTGGCACCTGCCTTGATTCATTTGTTAATCAGACGTATCCTAAAAGCAGATACGAAGTGTTAGTGGTCGATGGCTTATCTACAGATAATACAGTAGATATTGTTAGAAGTTTTGAAGGAAAGCTTAATTTGCGCATTATGAAAAATCCTGAGGTCAAACAGGTTTTTGCTTTAAATTGCGGAATTAAAGATGCGAAGGGTGACTATTTTGTGATTATTAGTGGGCATTCATTCGTGGAAAGAGATTTCCTCGAAAAGAGTTTTAAAGCCTTTTGCGAAATTAAAAAAAAAGAGCCTAAGTTAGCTGCAGTTGGAGGAAGCTTAAAAATGGTTTGTGAGAACCGCTTTTCGAATTTGGTTTCTTCGCTTTATGCTTCACCGCTTTCAGGCTCAAGCAGTTTTTGGTATGCTAACAATCCTGGTTTTGCCAAGACAGTAGTTTTCGGTTTTTATGAAAAGAAAATTATTGAAAGCATTAACGGTTTTGATGAAGACATGGGACGAGGTGAAGATTTTGAGATAAATCTTCGGCTAAACAAAAATGGATATAAATTGTTTTATGACCCTAAAATTAAGACTTGTTATTACGTACGAAATACACTCTCTGGATTTACGAGACAGACTTTTGGTAATGGAGCTGCAAAAGGCGTGTGCCTTAAAAAGGGATATTTCAATCCAGTATGGTTTGTTCCTTCCATATTTGTCATATATCAGCTATTACTGCCAATTGGGTTGTTCGTGATGAATTTTTGGTCAATAATTTTTTGGGGTCCTTTAGTTGTCTACTGGGTTGCTAATATTATTGCGTCGATCAAAATCAAAGACAGAGAAAAGGCAAACTTATTCTTGCCCTTAATGTTTTGGATTTTACACGTGTTAGTTGGGTTTGGATTCTTCTATGGCATTCTATTTGGAAAAAATAGTGCCGCTCCAAATTCTAATTCAAAATTACCAGCTCTTGAAATCCTGAAAATGGGTAGTTGCTTCACCTTGCGGAAATGTCAATGATAGAACTTGATAAAATTGACGGCAAGAAATCTCGGGGTCAAATGTTCATACAACATAGCTCTTTTTCATCTGTGGGATTGGCACGAAGCTGGTAGAGACGTCTACAGTGCTGATTTTGAGAAATTTGGCGCTCTCCCTCTTTCAAATGATCATGAGCCGTCAACTGGCTAACTGCAACACTGCACTTTGTAGAAGACCTCTTTTGTTTTGAAGACTAAAATAACAATGATTGTTTCAAACGAAGGCTTGCCTAGGGATATTCGTGTCCTTAAAGAAGCGGTTTCCCTATCGAAGAAGTTTCACGTACAATTGATCGCGTGGGACAGAAGCGGAACATTAAAGCGGCATGAATTCTTTAATCAAGATATAGAAGTTTTTAGAATCAGCCTAAAATGCTCAGATGGAAATATTATTGATTTCCTTATCCACCTGCCGTTATTCTGGCTTTCAAGCTTTATGCTTATGTTGAAACTGAGGGTCAATATATTGCATTGCCACGATTTTGACACTCTTCCAATAGGTATCTTGGCGAAAATGGCGAAACCTAACAGAAAATTGATTTTTGATTCACATGAACATTATCCAAGCATGATCTCCTCGCAAACACCTAGAGTTTTGCAGATGATAATATCGATTTTATTTGTTAGCTTGCCACGTTTAACCAATGGTGTTATAGTTGTTAACGACTATCTTGCTGAATTCTTCGGAAAATGCAATACAGTAGTTATAATGAATGTTCCCCCCATGATGACAAAATTAGATGAAACTGTTCCTTCCGAGCGCAATTTTGAAAATGAAGAATTTACTATATTTTATTTTGGCAATCTTGCCAAGGAACGCGGCATTTACCTCCTCATGGACTTAGCTGAAAAACTGCCAAATGCTAAATTAGTAATAGCAGGCGATGGACCAGAAAGGGAAGGTGTACTAAGACGCTGTAAACTATGTTCGAACATCAGCTACTTAGGTTGGGTTTCTTACGAAGAGATACTCACACGTATGAATACAGCCGATCTTATTCCTATACTTTATTCCTCAGACATTTTAAACAATAAGATAGCGACACCCAACAAACTCTTTCTTGCAATGAGGTACGGCAAACCTGTGGCTGTCTACACTGATACTCTGGCAGATGTAATAGTTAAGAAAGAGAAGATAGGTTTTTCGATTCACGAAAACAGTATTAAAGAGCTTCAAGACATAATTAATGCCCTCATCAATCAGCCCTCAAAGTTTAAGGCTTTTCGGCAAAATGGACAAAATGCATTCCTCCGTGAATATAACTGGGAAGTCATGGAAAATAGACTTATTTCCCTTTATGAAAGAATACTGGGAAAATGACTATAAAGAATCTTTCGCCAATAAGCTTATTTCAATATTTTAAAGGCGGGATTTTATTACGGACGATTTAGAGTCACGTAGACTTTTAGTTATAGCTACTCATTCTCAGTTGTTCATTAGAGATCAAGCAACTTTAATTAGGCCACATTTTGGAGGTATGACTATTCTGATTCCGCAGCCTTCCTTTTCAGCTTTGGTTTTGAAAATCCCTTATGTCAATAAGCACTTCTCTTTTTTGAAACTTAGTTCTGATTCTCTGAGTAAGCCACTGCAAGGTTGTTCAATAATGTCATCACATTTTTTCACTTTACCTCTCGAGGTTTTGCGCCGTAGAAATTGTTTTCTTGCTTCAAAAAGTTGCAAGAAGACATTGTCTAAGACTTCCACAACTTTTGATTTAGTTCACGCTCATTTCTTGGAAAATGGATTTATAGCGGCTAGCTTGAAATTCATTTACAATACGCCTTTTGTGGTTACAGTTCATGGGGGCGACGTTTATGATGTGCCCTTCAGGGACAGCTGGCATAACAATTTGGCTCGATACATTCTATCTGAAGCTGACCAGGTAATAACTGTCAGCCGTTTCAATGTAAATAAATTGGCTGAACTCGGGGTCTCTTCAAAAAAAATACATGTAATACCTAACGGTTACGACGAGAATTCTTTTAAACCCTTTTCTTCATTTGTTGCTAGAAAAACGATAGGTTTACCAATTAACAAGAAGATACTCCTTTCCGTGGGCAATTTGGTTGATGTAAAAGGGCACTTTTTTCTGATCGACGCTATGGCACTCGTCTCAAAAGTCCGAAAAGATGTGCTTCTTATAATTCTTGGTTCAGGGGTCCTTAGGGAAAAGTTACAAAAAAGAATCAAGTTGCTGGACTTGAACCAAAGAGTCCTGTTGGTTGAAAGTAGGAGCCATGCCGAGATTCCAATATGGATGAATGCATGTGACATATTTGTCTTGCCAAGCTTGGGTGAAGGCTTTCCGACCGTGATTCCTGAAGCAATGGCTTGTGGAAAACCAATTGTTGGCACCACGGTAGGTGGCGTGCCTGAGGCTTTGTCTAACCCTGACGTCGGGATTCTTGTTAAACCGGGACATTCTGTTGCGCTTGCAGATGCAATTTTGAATGCAATCCAAACCAGATGGCAGACTGAAATAATACTAAACTATGCAAAGAAATATTCATGGGATAATGTTGTAAAGGAGATTTTAAATGTATATGGTTCTTTGCCAAGTGGATAATTCGAATTATGAAGCCTTCAATGATGGGCCAAAAAAATTTTAACCCAAATCTTGAGGGCTTTCAAGTTGAGACTGAACACTGAAACTATGCTTTTATGTGTAAATATAGTTAGCCTATTAAGGGTAGCCGATTTCAGAAAATACCTGACGCACTTAGTTGTTGAATGGACTAATCCATCACGTGTAGATGAACACTTTGAATATTGCTTTGGTTTCTAAGTTTTATTTTCCTATCACAGGTGGTGTTAGTTCTGATACGTTTAATCTAGCGGAAGCTTTGGTTGATTTAGGTCATGATGTAACTGTTTTTTCCCCATTTTATTCAGCGCTATTCTCTCAATCTGCTGAAACTTTTGAAGTAATTAGGTTACCTGTTACCAATCGTTTCCGAACCAAAGTTGATTATTTCCTAAGACATCCTACCCTCTCAGGTTTTTGGAAAGCAAAAATTCAGGATGGATTCTACAAGGAGCTCTCAGAGTTCTTGAAAAGAAGAAATTACGATGTGATTCATTCTCGAGGCATTGGATGTCATGCTCTGGAGATAAACCCTGCAAAAAGAGTTAAAAGAGTTGAGACCTTCGGAACTATGCCAACAGCAAGAAGTTACAATATCTTCGATAAAGCATTGAACTCTTCATTTTCTAAAATAGACTATAAGGTGGCAATCTGGCTAGGTCTTGCAAAACCATTGTGGAGATTTGCGGGCATCAAGATTGATAGAATAATTGAAAATGGAGTTGACAGTGATTTTTTTTCTCCAACTCAGAGAAAAGAGACCGATTATTTCACAATTGGTACTGTTTTGAACTTTGCCTACAAGAGAAAAGTTTATGGGTTAAAGATTCTTTTGCAAGCTTTTTCAGAAATATATTCTCGCCGGAAAGACATTAAACTGAAAATCGTCGGTGATGGTCCATTACGAAACGATGTTGAAGAAATGGTCAACTCCCTAAATGCTACTTCTAAACAAAACGTTTTCCTTCTGGGCCGCCTCGATTATTGCAATATGCCCAGCTTTTATAACTCACTGGACCTTTTTACCCACATAAGCTTCCAGGATGCTGCGCCAAACACGCTATTGGAGGCCATGAGTTGTGGTGTTCCTGTTATGGCTAACAATATTGGTTTTGTGCCTAGGGTTGTCGATAAAGATACTGGGTGGATTGTTAAGCCAACAGCTGATGACGCGTATACGTGTCTCAAGTCAATTGTAGATTTGAATGCGAGTACCCTTAAAGATAGAGGCGAAGAAGCTCGACGAAGGATTAAGAACAACTTTTCTTGGAAAAAGACTGCACTAGAATACTTGAAGCTTTACAATGATGGCACATAAGTACTTTGCAAAAATGCGGATCAAAAATATGCTCAAAAATGGAAACTGAATTCAGCGTTTTTCACTTGAAAAAAATTGTTATAACAGTTGACGTTGAGCCTGACTTCAGCTTTTACCTTCGTAATAGCTATTTTGGTATTGAACTCGCTTTGCCAAAGTTGCTAAATCTTATGGAAGAATATAATATCATAGGTGACTTTTTTGTAACTTCAGATGTTTTAGAAAAATACTCTTCGCTTATTAGACGGCTTCAACATTGTGGTTATAACATCGGTAGTCACGGCCTTGCACACGATTTTATTTGCATAAAGAAGAAAAACTTGTTGCCTTTTGGCGATTTTCTGCCAAATACATTTCGCCCTTTTCAGCAGATCTACTTTAAAAGACACTTTGAAGAGCAGCTTCACGTGCTTAAAAGGGCAACAGCTATTTTTCGCGAAGTTCTAGGATTTACACCAAAATCGTTTAGAGCACCAAATTTCAGCGCAAATTATGAAACAATCCGATCGCTAGAACAACTCGGCTATAACATTGACTCTTCAGTTCTCCCTGGCCGGATAATGAAACAGCATCAGCTGTTTACGCTATATGATTTTCGAAGTGCACCAAGACATCCATACCATCCAAGTTATGATAATATAGCAAAGGTTGGTAACTCAAAACTCCTGGAGTTTCCTCTCACTGAAAACCCTTTTTTAAAAGGTGCTCCTTTGGGAATTGGTTTTCTCAATATGTCCGGACCAGAAGCTACACTGAACGCCATAGAACATATTCAAGAAGGGGATTACTTGACCTTCTTAATTCATCCCTATGAACTCGTTGAATTAGAAAAATATTATCCCTGTTTTAAGCGACACTTTCAATATTGTTATGACAACTTCGAGTCTTTAGAATATCTGATCAGAAAACTCAAAAATAAAGAATATACCTTTTGTGACTCCAGAAAAATTATCACTATTTCAAAAATCGAGCGCGCCTAAGTTCATGATAAAGGCTCATATTTAGGATAAAGTATGGGGTGTTCGCAAAATGGATTTATCTTCATATTTATTATCCCAAATGAGTTGTAGGATAAGGCTTGATAAAATTACCTAAGATCTCAGTAGTTATTGCAACGAAAGACCGTTCAAAGGAGGCGGACTTGTTGTCAGGAATTATTAGTCAATCCTACATGCCGTATGATGTAATAATTGTAGAGGGCTTTTCCACTGTTATGCCTGAAGCACTTGCTTGCGGAAAACCTGTCGTCAATAACAACGTTGAGGGGTAAACGCACGCTTAGTTTGGTGAAAAGTTTGTGTCAACTTGCGATCCATGCGATTTGAGTATATAATAAGCCTAAGGCAAATAGCACTTTTTTACGTTGTTTTGTTAGGTCTTTCTTGGATAGCCAGCGAAGAGATTAGGGCATATATTTCAGCAATCGGCTTAGTGGTTATTCCTTTGGTTGTTGGTTTCTCGCTTTATGTAATAATTAAAAAATTGAAATCGTTACCAACAACATACGTCTTGAACGTACGTTCCGCTCTCAGCTGGTGGATGATTGGAATTATCTCCCTAACTGTTTTCTGCTCGTTTTTGTCTGTAATACGTCCGACTTTCACGTTCGACGCTGGGATCCTATTGAGTCTTTTTGGAGTTTTTTTCTGCCTAATTTGGGGAAACAAGACAACCTCGTCACTACTTGTGTTAGATAAGAAGTCTTTATTTTCAATATTCGTGATCACGATTGGAATAATAGTGGCTTATTGGTACCTGCGAAGTCTTTCGGCATTTCCACTGATGTTGGGAGAAGATTTACAAGTTCATCTTACGGATATAGCTGCAATTTCAACTGGAATCAGAGGTATCGGTCTGTACGATGATGCCTTTATTCTGCTAATTGGAGTTGTCTCGCCGCTTGCCAGATCTCAGCCGCTTTGGCTATTTTGGAGCGCCCCCTTAATCCAATATGCTAGTTTAGCCGTCGGGATTTATTTCCTGTCAAGAAAGATCCTTAGCAATTATTATGCTCCTCTTATCGCAGCATTAGTACCCCTTTGGTTTATGGGCGATGGAATAATAAACGATCTCACATTTTTCCTGAGTAGAAACGTCCTCATGGCACTGGTACCATTTTTCGTCTTGTATCTACTACTCGACGACAAGAGACCGAAATCTAAGCCTAGTCTCCCATTTCTCCTCGCAGGTCTAGTTCCCGTGTTTTATTATTTCTTAACATCAAGTGCTTTCTACATCTCCACTGTGTCAAAACTTCCCTACATTGCACAAGCTCTATTCCAGCCGGGTTTCTTGTTTACCTCTCCCGCCTTTACGTTTGGTATGCCTATTGCAAATTTACAAGAGCTGTACGTTGCTGCAGTATCTTTTGTGATTATCTATTTTCTGATAAGAAAGTCTAAATCGTACGAGAAAAAATTAATATCCAATTGGGCTATCGTGTCTTTTGTAGCATTTCTAATTGACTACCGAATGGGTTTAATGTTATCAGTTATTTTTTTTGTTTTCCTAATACTTAGAGAGTATTCTCGCTTTAGCGCGTTCTTCACGCTGAGCATTGCAAGCTTAGGACTAATCGGTTTGATGTTCACTGGAGTTCTTGGAAACTGGTTCGGAACTAACAATACTTTGAATAGGCTAATATTTCAGACAAGTAGCTCAGTGTTATCATTACCCCAAAAGATGGACTTCCTTTCTCAGAACTACAGTCAAGTCTTTTTGTACATTGCTCTCTTTTCCATTGTTTATTTGGCATTTGCAGCAAGCAAGAAACCGCGAATCGTTTCGATTATTACTGCACTTACAGCGGTAAGCCTAGCAATGTACTTCTTGCCAATACCCAGTTCGGAACGTTTCCTGGTACTTTTCACTCCGTTTATCGTTTTACTCATTCTAATCTCCGTCGAAACACTCATTGAAACCTATCTGAAACCTCAAGCTTCCGGGGAAACGCACTCAGAAACCTTAAAAAAGACTGAAACATAAGCAACCTGCCGAGCTGAATGCCTAAAAATGCAAAAGAATCTTCAACTTTCTCCCAAAAAAATTGCTGAAATTTTCGCTCTTCTCATTCTTGTAGTAATCTGTGATCTCTCGATACTTGGACCGTATAATTCAGCTATTCAGAACTATACTTCTATGTATGGACCTACCGGATCTATATCCTCTTTCAATCAACAAGATTTGCAAATGGCAAACTGGCTAAAAGAACATATGCCGAGCGAGACTCTCATCATATCAGATCCAGACACAATTCAAATTCTTAGCGCCTTAGCCGGAATGCCCTACACATTGTATGGGCGATATTATGTCCAAGGACTTGATACCTCACCAATCGTCAGTGGAAGGCCTGACCTGTTTCAAAACATCCTAAATACACTAAGTATCGATAGTCTAACTGAACTTACAAGTTTGTACAACATTAGCGACACTGTTAGAGGAATCAATCCGAACAATCAACGAATAATTGTAATCGTTGATAACAGAACTACAGCTTGGTTGATGGGTTCACCCGGCTATGAGTACGCAAGCACCTTTTCCTCATATCCAGGTCTGACATATCTACAGACAAGCAGTTTTAGCAAAAGTGTGTACAATGAGTCGTCAAATTATCTAGCATTTGAATTAACCTTACCTCAATTAACAACAAGAAGTGGTCCAGTGGTTTCTGTCCAATACAGTAACTCGTCTCTTCGCAATATAGCCACAACAATGACCTATTATGCCTTGAATAATGCAAATTATACACTTACTTTATCGGGGTCAGATCAATACATTGTTGAAGGGATCCCAATCAACTGGTTATTTGAATCAATAGATTCTCCTGAAGTGTTAACATTCAACATAACACAATTGAACGATGGTAGCTTCCTTAAAATAGAGAACGCAGTTCCCAATAATACAGTTGTTATTCGCTGGGCATCAAATGCACAACTGGACGACGTTGCATGGAAATTTGTACAGTGGCAAAATGGATGGCAAGCTGGACCTTATTCGAGCTCTAAAACTGGTCTTCTGCAATTCGCCCCCGTTGAAGGCATGCTTAGACTGAGTCTGAACGCTGGACTTGCGGGCGGATACTCTTCAGTGTTAATAACTAATTTGTCTCTACCCCTGAATAATGTGACTGATCTATTTTTAAGCGTTAATGGTACCCAGAACACCGAATTGGCGCTGGCAGTTAACTTGGCAAATGGCAGTAGAGTTTTCTTATTCAATAGCACAAGCCCAACATTTTTCTCGATAAGCCCCAACTTTCAAAACATTGAGCAACCTTGGACGTTGGGAAATAATACATCGATATCGGGTATCCAAATTTTTATTATGAGTACTGACGGGTCACCATGTGAATCTTTCATCAAGTGCTTCTGGGCCGTACAATAAAGCCACTTCTTGTAAGGGTTGGGTGCCTATGAGCGAAAAAAGAATTCTGCGACTGATTTACGAAAAAAGTGGTATACGCGAAGGATTTGAGATGGCATGAGTGTGTTTCTTATATTAGGTACTAGGCCTCAGATAATTAAGTCTGTTCCAATCGTTCAAGAAGCTTTAAAGCAAGGCTTAGTTATGCAGATTATCCACACTGGTCAGCATTATAATCCTGCACTTTCAAATGTTTTCTTCGAAGAACTTTCCCTTCAAGAACCATTCGCTAACCTCAACGTTAGATCAGGTTCGCATATTTATCAAATAGCAGAAATTATGTTGCGCCTAGAAAAACGTATAGTTGAAGAGAAGCCATCCGTTGTTCTGGTTCCAGGTGACACAAATTCTGCTTTAGCCGGAGCTATTGCCTCGGTCAAACTAGGCATACACTTAGCTCACCTTGAGTCGGGAGCCAGAAGTTACGACATGAAAATGGCTGAAGAAATCAACCGACGCCTCATAGATCATTGTGCCCAAACATTATTTGCACCAACTAGCAACTGCAAAAAAAACCTTGAAGAAGAATCGGTAACAGGTACGATATACCAAACTGGTGATACAATGTTTGATGTCTTCGTAAGCTTCAAAGACAAAGCTGATAAAAGCGACATCACAAGCAAACTAGATTTGACAAACGAAGAATACGCAATACTTACTGCGCATCGAGCTGAAAACGTAGATGACCCTGCCAAGCTTAAAAGATTGCTGCAAGCTATACAAAAAGCCGAAATGCCCGTCATATTTCCCATTCATCCACGAACAAAAGAAAGGCTAAAAGACAACGGCATTTCCCTTGATAGCACAAACATCCGAACAATAGACCCAGTAGGTTACATTGAAATGCTTGCGCTCCTAAAAAACGCCAAAGTTGCCATAACAGACTCTGGCGGATTACAAAAAGAAGCCTTCTGGTCAAAAACCCCCTGTATAACAACCCGAGATAGAACAGAATGGACTGAAACAGTTAACCTAGGTGTAAACTTCATTACGGACGTTGACCCCGCTAAGATAACTCAAGCACTTAAATACATACAAGATAACTACAGCGAAATAAGAAGCAGGTTTACAAATAATCCTTTCGGAGAAGGCAATGCCTCAAAGAAAATAGTTAAAATCCTTAAAGAAAAATTTTATTGTAGAAATTAGAGGAAGAGCCAAAAAACACCTTAGCAGTTACTAGTAGCTGCAGCCAAAGCAATAATAATAGCTGGATTCGCCTTTGCCTTCCATCTATGAATTGCCATTCCCATAATTGTCATAAGCCATTTTATAGGCCAACTAATCTTCAGCATCTTCGGATAACTCTTGGTATGACAAGTGATTTATGGGAACATACTGCAGAGAAACGGTCATGCGGTTTCTACTGAGGCTGTTTCTTAATTCATTGTTTATAGTTGTGTTGCCTTTTCCTTTGCTTGCGTGACCAAAACGAATTATTTTCCAATTGTTCATGCCGCCGTGGATAATTTGAGGATTACTTGTTAGGATGTAAAAGGGCATTTTTGTTTGAGAAGCATAGAGTTCTGCAACAAAATTTAGGAGACGCTTTCCAATGCCAATCCCTTGGTAATCGGGCAAAACTACAAGCCTTGAAACGCGGTAGTATCTTGCTCTCATGCGTATATGCACTACAGCGATAAATGCTATAGGCTTATCATTGCAAACTGCAACGTAACATCGGGCGGTTGAAGGAAGGGAACCGTTTAGATAGTGATATTGCCGAAACATTTTCCAAAACTGAGCGCCGCACCGATAAACTTTGAGGTCAACGGGCGGCCTAACTCTTTTTTGCGCGCTGCCTTGTCCCTTTATTATGTGCGCTGGCGCCATTAATTTTAGGTGCCGAATTTGGTGTATGTATTTAGAATTCATAATTCTTTTTTAGTTTAACGCTAACCAATGTTGACTATGAGCGGAGCAAATGCTCGTCAAGATTCAAATTCAAAGGTAATTGAGACTACTCTTCAACCAGCATTTATCATGGAAACTTCTGAAAAAAAGAATACTTTGCGTATTTTGCATGTTGATGATGACCAATCGGTTCTAGAGATTTCAAAGCTACTTCTAATGGATCTGGAAAGCAGCTTTGATATTGATAATGCCTGTTGTGTTGATGAAGCCTTAAAGAAACTATCAACTGGACAATATGACGTTGTTATTTCTGATTATGAAATGCCCCAGAAAAACGGATTAGACTTTCTAAAAGAACTCAGAGAACAAAAAAATGACATCGCTTTTATTTTATTTACTGGGAAAGGCAGGGAAGAAGTTGTAGTTAAAGCTTTGAAT
>Ga0187848_10001486_pt1 | contig 19868 bp, 17 predicted proteins | sample June2016WEW_4_40_FD_132424 | JGI IMG/M metagenome (GOLD analysis project Ga0187848, IMG submission 132424) | Peatland microbial communities from SPRUCE experiment site at the Marcell Experimental Forest, Minnesota, USA - June2016WEW_4_40 | ecosystem: Environmental > Terrestrial > Soil >... | reverse complement strand
GCCGAAATCCCCGGCGAACGTGTGCAGCAACGTGTTGGGATTTTGCAAATCGGCAAAGGTGAAATCCCGTTCGATGACCGCGCCGTCGCCGGTGATTTTCAAATGAATGGTTTGGTTGGTGGCGGCAGAATGAATTTCCACCGCGGCACCATGCGATGATAATTTCAGATATAATTCGTGCCAGGCGCGGCTGGACGAAAATTGAATGCGGCCATTGAAGGTGAGCCGGTTTGCGTATTCGCCGACACTCACGTTGCCATCAAACCGGATCTGGTAGCCGGCGCGCGCGACGATGCCTTCCGGCGGCGGTTTGTCTTCATCCAGCACGGCCATGGCCTGTTCGACGCTGGTGGAAAATTCGCAGAAGCCGGTTTTTTGCCCGTCTTGATAAACCGTGAGTGACGAGGTGTCCGGCGCGGTCAATACTTTCCGCCACACCAAATCCACCGGCACGGGAATGCCACTGCCGCGCGAACCATATTCCGAGCGCCATAACAGCACATTCATCGCGACCCAAAATGCCGCAATCGAAAGAAAGGTGAGACGCGGAATCATGCGGGCCGATCAGGATGATGGAAGGTTCAAGACCTGGCCGGCGCGAATCCGGCCCAGGTTCACGCCCGGATTCGCCGCCTGCAATGCGCTGAGTTTCACGCCGAATTTGCGCGTGATGCCCATCGCCGTTTCGCCCGCGACGACCGTGTGCGTGCGCGGCGCGGTGGCGGCTGGCTTCGGATTTGTGGGACGGCCCGTGTTCGCACCGGCTGGCGTGGTGGAAATAGTTTGCGCTGGTGGAACCGGTGTTGGATTTGTGGCTGGCTCCCGCGCGCTGTAAATGAGCGCTGGGGGCGTATTGGTTTTGGCCGCCGCCAGTTGACTTGCGTAATACGCGCGCCATTTGCCGACTTCGTCCTGCAATTGCCGGTTTTGATCGGAAAGTCTTTCCAATTGCTGCTGCGCGGCGGGTGCGCTCGGCAACGGCAATACATCCGCGGCCAGTTGCTGTTTGCAGCGGTAAATGCGCTGTTTGATGACGTCCGCGTTGTCGGCGTTTGGGTTTAACTTCAAATACTCCTGATAATGATAAACCGCCGCGGCGGGATCGGATGTCTTTTCATCGTAAAGCCAGCCGAGTTCAAAATGCGCCGTCGCTGAATGGGGATTTGCCTCCAGCGATTGCTCGAACGCTTCAATCGCGCCTTGAAAATCCATTGCGTTGACGCGGCTTTTGCCCAGAACGAAATGCGGCTCTTTTTCCTCGCTCAACTGGCTTCGCCCCGACGGCGTGCAACCACTCAACGCGACCGCGAGCCACACAACGCAGGCACCGCCCACCAACCTGAAACAAAGTGACATGACATGAACCTAAACAAACCTTCCGGCTTGCGCAATCGCGCGCTGCAAAACCGGGCTTGAGATTCTGCAGTACACGGCGCAAGTTGATGCCGGTTGCGCGCGTGGCGGAATGGCAGACGCGCCAGACTTAGGATCTGGTTCCGAAAGGATTGGAGGTTCAAGTCCTCTCGCGCGCACCAGTTTTCCTCGAGAAATTGAGGTTTCTATGACCGGAACCAAAGTTTGTCTCAGTCAAAAGGGAAGAAAAGTCCGTCTTTATGAGACAAACTTTGGTTCCGGTCATATGGAGACCTGCTCATAAATTAAGATGCGCTCACAGCCGGCGCTACAGTTCAAATCCGCTTGGCAGTTGGAAAGCGTTCTGTTTAATTGGCTGCGCCTGATGAGAAGATTGCCTGCCATTGTTCCGCTCGTTTTTTTGTTCGCGCTTTTTCCGTTCGTTGCCCCGGCACAGGAGCCGCCGTCGTGGGAAGTGATGGCGCTCAATCAAATCATTCCCGGCGCGCCAATCGGCAGCGTGGACATTGTGGGAGACACGGCGACCGGCACCAACGGCCTCTGTGTGAAATACGGCGGGACGGTGCTGACGGCAGACTGCGCGTCGGTGAACAGACAGACGGGCGAGGCGGTGGCCGACGGTCACGTGCGCATCGAGGAAGGCAATCTAATCTGGACCGGCGAACACATCCGCTACAATTTCATAACGCACCAGATGCAGAGCGAACAATTTCGCACGGGCAAACCGCCGGTGTTCGCGCAAGGCCGGCAATTACAAGGCGACACGACCAATAAAACCTACACCGCGCGCCACGCTCTGGTCACGACCGACGACGTGAGCGACCCGGCGATCCGCGTGCGCGCCAGCCGCATAAAAATTGTCCCCGGGAAATACGTCGAGATGTGGAACGCCGTGGTTTATGTGGACGGTGTGCCGACATTTTACTTTCCGTATTACCGGCGCGAACTGGGGCCGCGGGCGAACAATTGGAATTTTCTACCCGGCTACCGCAGCGCCTACGGGCCGTTTTTACTCAACACTTACACGTGGTATCTCAACGATACGGTGGACGGAAAGATTCATCTGGACTATCGCGAGAAACCGGGCGTGGGTGCGGGGCCGGACTTGAATCTGCACCTCGGTCAATGGGGCGAGGCGCAGTTCAAGTATTATTACCTGCATGACCAGGATTCGACCTCCGGCACGAATGGCACGCCGTGGACCAATGGAATTCCCGAAAACCGGCAGCGCTTTTACTTCGGCTACCAGGCGACCCCGGCCACCAATTTGAACTTGAAGGCGCTCGTGAATTACCAGAGCGATCCGCTCGTGCTGCATGATTTTTTCGAGGGCGCCTATCGCGATAATCCGCAGCCAAACACGTTCACCGAGGTCAACAAGTATTGGAACAACTGGAGTCTCGACGCCGAGACCACGCCGCAGGTAAATAATTTCTTCAACCAGGTTGAACGCCTGCCCGACGTGAGGCTCACCGGTTATCGCCAGCAGGTTTTCAACACGCCGTTTTATTACGAGAGCGAAAGTTCGGCAGGCTATTACCGGATGTATTTTGCGGACACAAACGGACCAACGCCGCCGAATTATTCCGCCTCCCGCGCGGACACGTTTCATCAATTGCTGTTGCCGGAGACATTTTTTGGCTGGCTGAACATCACCCCGCGCGTCGGCGGACGCTTCACCTATTACAGCACGGAGAGCGGACCCGGCGGCACGAACGATGAAGCCTATCGCCGCGTGTTCAATACCGGCGTTGAAACTTCGTTCAAGGCCTCCCATCTTTGGGCCGGCGCGACGAATTCACTCCTGGCCATTGATGGTTTGCGCCACATCATCGAGCCGTCGGTGACTTACGCCTATGTGCCCACGCCCAGCACGCCGCCGGCGCAACTGCCGCAATTCGATTCCGCGTTGCCCAGCCTGCTGCTGTTGCCGGTTCAATTCCCCGATTACAACAACATTGATTCCATTGACAGCGAGAATGTGATTCGTTTCGGCCTGCGCAACACGCTCCAAACCAAGCGCGACGGACAGCTCGACAATCTGCTCGATTGGAACGTGTTGTTGGACTGGCGGCTCACCCCGGGCCAGGATCAACCCAATCTCGACGAACCGTTCAGCCAGCAGGAGACGTTCAGCGATCTTTACTCCGACCTCGCGTTCAAGCCGCGCTCGTGGATCGTGCTGGATTCGCAACTGCGCTACGCCATCAACGGCGGCCATTTGAACCTGGCGTTTGATCAACTCACCTTCACGCCGAATGAACGCTGGAGCTGGGGACTCGGCTACTGGTATTTGCGCAGCGGATTTGATGGCTTTACGGAAAGTGACAATTACATCACCAGCACGTTTTTTTACCGGCTGAATGACAACTGGGGTTTCCGCACGCAGCACGATTTCAACGCCGCGGACGGCCGCTTGCAGGAACAAGATTACACGATCTATCGCGACCTGCGGAGCTGGACCGGCGCACTGACTTTCCGCCTGATGGACAACGGCAACGGCCCGAAGGACTTCACCGTCGCCTTCACCTTCTCGCTCAAGGCCGCGCCGAAAACTCACGTCGGCGACGATGTCGCCCAGCCGTATCACCTGCTCGGGGAGTAAAATTTAATCGTCTGTTCGCGGAAGAGCAGATGTGATCTTCAAGTCGTGTTCGGGGTGCAAGCTGAAGCTCGCGGCTGCATTGCCCGCCAGTCAGGCCGCCGTGAACGCCGGCAGCGACAGGCTGAACCGCGAGCCTTTGCCGGGGTCGCTTTGCACGTGAATCACGCCATGATGTTCCAGCGCAATGCGCTGGCTGATGGCCAGCCCCAGGCCCGTGCCGTTTTTTTGGTCGTGAAAAACGGCTCGAACAAGCGCTCCAGATTTTCCGGCGCGATGCCCACACCGGTATCTTGAATATTGATCCGCAATTGCCGCCCGCTGCGTTCGCCCTGCACCGCTTCCGTGTTGACGGTCAACACACCGTTCGTGCCCATCGCTTCGAGCGCGTTGAGCAGAAGATTCATGAACACCTGCTGCAATTGCGTGTCGTCGCCGCGAACGGTGTCCAGCCCGGCCTGGTAATTGCCAACAGGGTTTGGGAAATTGAGGACATCGTGAAATTGAGCGATTCAAAGCAGCCCACCACCCAACCCCGCATTTACTTATGCGAAGGGGATAATTCCGTTATTTGCCGAAAAAGTCTTTGATGGCTACAACAACACGCTGGATTTGCGCGTCGGTCAGTTCGGGATAGATCGGCAGGCTGAGGCATTCGCGCGCGGCTTTTTCGGCGACGGGGAAATCGCCGGGCTTGTGGCCGAGGTTCGCGTAGCACTTTTGCAGGTGCACCGGCCACGGATAATGCAACGCGCAACCGACGCCGTTGGCTTCGAGATGTTTCTTCAAATCATCGCGGCGCGGATGGCGCACGACGTAAAGATGATACGCGCTTTCGCCCCAGGCGGCTTCGCGCGGCAGTTGCAGCGGCGTGTCCGCCAGCAGTTCATGGTAGCGATGCGCCACCCGGCGGCGTTCCGCCGTCCATTTTGCCAGATGTTTCAGCTTCACGCCGAGCACCGCGCCTTGAAAGCCTTCCATACGGTAATTGTATCCGACTTCGTCGTGATAATAACGCACGGTGGAGCCGTGCTCGCGCAGGGCGCGGGCGCGTTTGTCAAAAGCCGGGTTGTTGGTCAACAGCGCGCCGCCCTCGCCGCAGGCTCCAAGGTTTTTGCCCGGATAAAAACTGAAACAGGAAATTTCACCGAACGTGCCGACCGTTTTGCCCTTGAACTTTGCGCCGTGCGCCTGCGCCGTGTCCTCGACCAGCGGGAGCTTGTGTTTCCGGCAAACCGCCAGAATCGGGTCCACGTCAAACGGATGGCCGTAAAGATGCACGGGCATGACGGCCTTGGTGCGCGGCGTGATGGCGCGTTCGACCAGCCTGGGGTCGAGATTGAACGTGGCGTCGTCAACGTCCACAAAAACCGGTTTCGCGCCGACATAGGAAATGGCCCAGCTCGTGGCCACGAACGTGAATGGCGTGGTGACGACCTCGTCGCCGGGGCCGACGCCGAGCAGCAGCATCGCCACGTGCAACGCCGAGGTGCCGCTGTTGAAGCCGGTGCAGTGTTCCGCGCCGATGAATCTGGCGAAGTCCTTTTCAAACTGCGCCACGTCCGGCCCGAGGCAGAACGAGCAATTGTCAATGGTCCGCGCGATGGCGGCATCAAGGTCCTTGCGCAGCGGACGCAACTGCGCCGCGAGGTCGAGATAGGGAATTTTGTCGTTCATTTCGCCGCTGAAAATAATCCGGTTGCGCGACGACAAACAATCCAAATGTTCGGCAGTTTGTTGTCGCGGCGGCCTGCGCCCGTCGCAATATAGCCAGCGGAGGTGGCGACGCTCATGGAACCCCGCTGCAATTGAGTGTTTTCACACCGGCGTTAAAATGTTTTGCAGGCTGGCCCAAACCTGTTCGGGCGAAATTGCCGCCATGCAGTGATTTGTGGCCTGGCAGACGTGCGAGTTTGGCTCGCAATGACACGGACCGCCCGTGAGGATTTGCTGGCGTTGCCCCATCGGCCCCCAACGCGCGACCGGGGTGGGACCGAACAGCGCGATAAGGGGAACGCCCAAACCGGCGGCAAAATGCATCGGCCCGGTGTCGCCGGTAATCAGGGCTCGCGCGCGTTTCAATACGGCGAGAAACCGGGCCACGTCCAGCGCTGGCAGCACCGAAACTTCCGGCGCGAGAGCTTTCAATTCGGACACCAACGCATGTTCGCGCGCATTTTGGCCGGGTGTGAATGTGAGCCGAAGCCCTGCCGCCGTGGCCATTCGGTTCAGTGCCGCCCAGTGTGACACGGGCCATTGTTTCTTCGCCGTGCCTGCACCCATGTGACAAATGATTGTTTCTTCCGGCAAAATCTGAACGGCGGATGCGGCCAAAGCGGGATCGGCGCGAATTTCGATTGCCATTGAATCTGGCGGCGTGATGTCCCAAGCCGAGAGAATGGCGAACGAGCGCAACGCTTCGTGGCGATCCAGTGGTGCCGGAGCAACGCGCCGGGTATGGCAAAAGCGGCGGCCCAGGAACCCGCCGCGAATATCCAAACCCAGCCGTTCGTGCGCGCCGCACAGCAAACTTAAAATTGCGCCACGGTCGTTGCCGCTAAAATCCACCGAACGGTCAAACCGTTCCGCCCGCAACGCGCGAATGATGGGCCAGTTTTGTTTGAAACGCACACGACCGCGCACCCGCGGGATGGACCAAAGCCGTGTCAGTGAAGGCTCGTATTGCAGCAGCGGTACGACCGCCTCCGATATCAGCGCGTGCAAGGCGCAGTCGGGATAACGCCGGCGAATGGCCTGAAGCGAGGGAATCAGCAATAGGGCGTCACCGAGGGATTTGAACTGGATCGCCAGAATTTTCAACGGCGGCGCCATATTTTTAAGAAGTGATTATGGCCGGGCGCTGCGCCGGGCGCGAGAATTTTCGGGGCCGGCCCGGATAAATTCGTCTTTACGCGCCGCGGCGGGTTGTCTATTGCTCCGCCCTGTGTCCGAGCGGCCAGACCATTTCACCACCGAACCGGGACAGCCTTTTCTCAAGGATGGGAAATTGTTCATCATCAGCCTGCGGTCGGGGCGTCTCGCCAACCGGCTGATGCTGTTCGCGCAGTTCATCGCCCTGGCGGAGGAACAGGGACACCGCATAATCAACTTCGCATTTCATTCCTACGCCCACCTTTTCGAGACCACGCGCCGGGACATCTATTGCCGGTATCCGGTTGCGAAGCAGCGGAGCTGGCTGGACGTTGTTCCCGGCGTGGCCGCCGCACTCCGCAAAACACGGATTTGTTACCAGCTGGTCTGCTACGGCAGCATTTGGAACGAGCACTTCCCGATTTTCGGCCGGAAGGTGGTCACGCTGCGCGAAAAGCCGGGGTCAAAAGTCATGCCGCTGGATGGACCGGAAATCCAGGCCCAAATCCGTGACGCCCGGATTGTCCTTGCGCATGGCTGGAAGTTTCGCGCGCCGACGGACTGGATACAGCGGCACGCGGAAAAAATCAGGGACTATTTCCGGCCCATCGAAGAGTATGAACGCGCCAGCCGCGAAGCGGTGGAACGCCTGCGGCGCGACGCGGACATCGTTGTCGGCGTTCACATTCGCCATGGAGATTATCGCGTTTGGCGGGGGGGCAGGTATTTTTTCCCCGCTGCGCGATATGCCGGCTGGATGCAGGAATTCGCCGCGCAATTCCCGGAGCGCAAAGTTGCCTTTTTCGTTTGCAGCGACGAATCGCGAACCGCAGACGAATTTCCGGGATTATCGGTCGGACTTGGCGCCGGTTCACCGGTGGGCGACCTTTGCGCCCTGGCCGGGTGTGATTATATTTTCGGCCCCCAAAGCACGTTTACGCAATGGGCTTCCTTTTACGGCAATAAACCGCTGCTGCTCCTGCACGATGCCGACGCCCGGGTGGAACTCGCAAAATTCCGCGTCTCCTATCTGGACGCCTAAAGTCAGCTTAGAAACTGGAGTTCATAGAGCTTTTGATAAATGCCACCGCACTGGATCAACTCCGCATGCCTGCCGGTTTCAACAATGCGGCCCTGGTCCAGCACCACGATCATGTCCGCATGCAGAATGGTCGAGAGCCGGTGCGCGATGCACAGGGTCGTACGGCCTTTCATCAGTTCGTCGAGCTCGGTTTGCACTTCGCGTTCGGATTCGGTGTCGAGGGCATTCGTCGCTTCATCGAGGATGAGGATGGGCGCGTTGCGCAGCACGGCGCGGGCAATGGCCAGGCGCTGGCGCTGGCCGCCGGAAAGCGTCACGCCCTTCTCGCCGATGATGGCGTCGAAGCCCTGCGGTTTTTGCGTGATGAAGTCGTAGGCATGGGCATGCCGGGCGGCGGTGATGACCTCCTCCCTGGTCGCACCGAGGCGGCCCAGCTCAATGTTTCGGCGGATGGTGTCATCGAACAAGATGGTTTCCTGCGTGACGACAGCCATCTGGTTGCGGAGATCGCGCGTGGCAAACTCCCGGATGTCCACGCCGCCAATGCGGATGGCGCCGTGTTGCGGGTCGTAAAAGCGCAGCAGTAAATTGGCGAGCGTCGTTTTACCCGATCCACTGGCCCCCACGAGGGCAACCAGCTGGCCGGCCTTGATTTCCAGGTTGATGTCATGCACCGCCGTCTTTTCACCATAGGCGAAATGGACGTGATCGAACCGGATGTCGGCACCCGCCGCCTGGAGCAGCCGGGGCGGGGCGGGCTCAGGAACGGTGCTTTGCGTTTCCAGCAGCGCGAACGCGCGTTCGCTGGCGGCGCGCGCCTGGATGATCTGGTTTTGCAACCGCGTCAGGTTTTTCATCGGCGGATACATCACGACAATGCTGAAGATCAATTGCAGAAAGTCAGTGGAATTGGGTCGTGTCTTTGACAGATAAATCAAATACGCCAGCAACAATGCCACCCCGCACGCGCCGAAAAACTCAATCAACGCGGCGGGAATCTCATTGGCGCGGATGATACGCATATAATTGCCGATTGATTTGCGAACGGTGGCACGGAATTGTTCGGCAACGATGTTTTCGAGATTGTAGGCCTTGACGACGCGGTGGCCGGTGAAGGCTTCGGTCATGATTTGCGTCAGTTCGGCAAATTGGGTCTGAATCTCACGACTGGCGCGGCGGATTTTGCGGCTGTAAATGACAATGGGGATCATGCCCGCCGGCAGCACCACCATGGTAATCAACGTGAGCCTGGGCTGCTGCCAGAGCAACATGCCCAATACGCTGACCATGATGATGGGATCCCGCACGATGACGGAAGTCGCGCCACTGAGAATATTTTGGAGCGAGGCGGTGTCGTTCATGATCCTCGAAATGAGCTGGCCCGTGGAGTTCTCGCTGTAAAAACCCGCGGAGAGATTCAACAGATGAGCAAACAGGCGCGTGCGCAGGTCCGCTATGGTCCGGACCGCCGTCCATTGCAGGAAATAAACATTCAGATAACCGAACAGTCCGCGCAAAAACGCAATGATCGGTACCGCCGCGATGAGCGCCGCCACGGCCCACTGATGGCTGTGCACGCCGCTTTCAAGCGCTGTCCGCGCATTTTTAAACCATTCCTCCGCAAAGGCCGGCAAATGACGAATCGGCAACTGCACTCCCCCTTGTTTGTCCGGCGACGGGAATACCGCCCCATAAACAAACATGGCGGTGGCAATCATCAACGGCGCAATCAGCCCGCCGATGATCCCCGTCAACACCCCGAGAAACAGCCGTACCCGATAGGGTTTGGCCAAACCCCAGACTTTGAATAAAAAGGCCAGCATAATTTCGCCTTGAAATATGCCGCCGGCGAGGAGGCAAGGCGAGCAGTTTGTCGGCGGGCAACGCGCGCGACTCCTTTTGCGTTATCCGATCATTGCCAAACCGGCCGGGGGTTCGTAAGCTCGCGGAGAAACTTAATCTCCATCGAATAATGGCAAAAAGCAGTGATTCATCGGCTCCCCTCAGCGTGATCGTTCCCTGCTTTAACGAGGAAACCGTGATTGCTGAATGTCTGGAGAGCGTGAAGTTCGCGGATGAACTCGTGCTCGTGGACTCTTTTAGCACCGACCGGACTCTCGAAATCGCGAGGCGCTACACGGATCGCATTCTTCAGCACGAATTCTGGAGTCATGGCGCGCAAAATAATTGGGCCATTCCACAAGCGAAACACGACTGGGTGCTGATCGTGGATGCCGACGAACGCGTCACGCCCGCCCTGGCCGACGAGATACGGACCCTCCTGCGTGCCCCGGCGTGTGAGGGTTACCGGGTGCGCCGAAGAAATTTTTTTCTTAACAAGGAAATCCGCCACGGCATGTGGGGTGAAGACTCGGTATTGCGGCTGTTTCGTCGCGACAAGGGCCGCTATCAGGAAAGACACGTTCATTCCCAGATTGAGCTGACGGGGCGTGTGGGGTGGTGCCGGGAAGCGATGATTCATCATTCCTATCGCAGTCTCGACGATTATATGCGCAAGATTCATCGCTTCAGCCAGGGCGGCGCTTTGAATATGCACGAACAAGGAAAACACAGCGGGGCCTGGACCATGGCGGCGCATAGCCTGGCACGCTTTCTCAAGTCGTATATTGTAAAATGGGGGTTTTTGGACGGCACGGAAGGCCTCATTATCGCCTTTATGGAGGCCGACCACGCTTTCCTCAAATACGCCAAGCTGTGGGAGTTGGAAAACAGCCACGCACGACCTTCTGCCCCTCCGTCGCCAGCACCGCCCGGCACAACCCGGTAAACCCGTGGACGTTTCTGTCATCATCGTCACCCGCAATACCTGCGCGCTCACCGGTGCGGCGGTCCGTTCGGTGCCGCCAGCGGCGGGTTCGTTGACCGGGGAAGTCATCGTCGTGGATAACGGGTCGGGTGACGACACCGCCGGAGTGCTGGTGCGCGATTTCCCATCCGTCAAACTCATCCGCTCCGAAACCAATCTCGGCTTCGCGCGCGCCTGCAATCTCGCGGCGAAACAGGCGCAGGGGGAATTTCTGCTGTTGCTCAACTCGGACGCGCGCCCGCAACCAGAGGCACTGGCGGCGGCAATCGAGTGGATGCGTGCGCATTCCGATTGCGCGGTGGCGGGAGCGCAACTGCTCAATCCGGACGGTTCACGCCAGAATTCCATCGCCAATTTCCCGACGCTGGCCACGGAACTGTTGAACAAGCCGCTGCTGCGCCGGTTGTTCCCCGGCCGGTTTCCCGGCAAGGAACATCCCTTTGGCGGGCCGGTGGATGTCGAGACGGTTGTGGGTGCCTTCATGCTGATTCGCAGGGAAGTGTGGGACAAACTCGGCGGGCTGGATGAACGATTTTTTTTCTTTTTTGAAGAAACGGATTTTTGCCTGCAAGTTTCCCGGGCGGGCCTTCGGGTGATGCACCTGCCCGACATACGGGTCTGGCATGACCAAGGACAAACAGCGAAGCAAATTTCCGCGGCGGCGCGGATTGAATATTGGCGCTCCCGTTACTCTTATTTCCGCAAACACCGCGGCGGCGGAGCCCGGTTGGCGCTTCGGGTGGGTCTGGGAGTACGTCTGTTTGCCGATGCGCTGGTGAGCGGTTTGTTGACACTGCTGTCCCCCGGTTGTTCCAATCGCTGGCGCGGAAAGTTCAACGTGTATTGGAGTCTGGTTGTCTGGCATTGCCGCGGTTGCCCCGAAGGACCGGGTCTGCCACGTTGATCCCCAAGCTTTGAATGCCAGGAAATCCAACATGGACGCAAATCCGAACATTCTGCTGATCCGCCTCAAATCCATCGGCGATGTGTTGTTCACGCTGCCCGCTGTTCACATGGTCCGGGGAAATTTCCCCGGCGCAAAAATCACGGTTCTCACTTCCCGGGAGAATGCACCGCTGCTGGCGGGTTTCCGGGAGGTGGACGAAATCATCACGCTGGATCGCACCCGCTTCCGAAGTGGAAATCCCGGGGCCATTTTGTCGGAGGCATTTTCCCTGTTTCGCCGGTTGCGCGGCGGAAAATTTTCGCTCGTTGTGGATTTTCAAGGTTACGGCGAGACGGCGTGGCTGGCACGTTTGAGTGGCGCCCCGCAGCGGTGGGGCAGCGTTTACCGCCCTGGCCGCCGCTGGGCTTACACCTGTGGTGTGACCCGCAACGATAACCTTCACCTCGCGGATTGGAATCTGTCACTGCTGCAACAATGCGGCCTGCGCCCCGTCGAAATTCGCAATGAATTTGTTCTGCCGGAAGACGCGCTCGCTGGGGCGCAACAGTTTTTTGCAGCGCACAATTTGAACATCGCCAAACCCACACTCTTCATTCAACCGTTCACCAGTTCGCCCAAAAAAAACTGGCCGCTGGAAAATTATATTTCAATTGCCGGACACTGGCGGGCGCGGGGAGTCCAGGTCCTTTTTGGCGGCGGGCCATCGGAGCGCACCTGGCTCGAACCCGTCCGCGCAGCGGGCTTTTCCGTCGCCGCCGGGACGCCGTTGCTGGTTTCCGCCGGCCTGATGCAACTTTCCATACTGGTGATCGGCGGAGTGACGGGTTTGCTGCACCTGGCGGTCGCAATGCAAAAGCGGGTTTTGATGCTGGTCGGGTACCCCGCTCATGAACCCGGTTTGCCATATCAACATCATGACTGGGCGGTCGCACCATTGACGGGGGGAAGTATTGCTGAAATTCAAACCGACGCGGTCATTGAAGCCGGCGAGCGGGCGTTCGCCGAGCTGGGCGCGGCCAAATGATTCAGCGCACCAGCCGGTAGTGCTTCTTGTTGAACCGCACCCCGAAAATTTTCTCCAGCTTCAGCATCAGCCGATGCTTTTTTTCGCGCGAAGTCAGCTTGTGATTGGGGTCGGCCTGAAATATGCCGTCCGCGGGCGGGAGCCAGATTTGCGCCGCCTTCGGATGCGTGCCGGAAAATAAGCGCAGGATTTGCGGGTCGATGTCGGCATAGACCACGGGCGATCGCGGGCCGTCGGACCAGAATTTTGCAACCGACTGCTTGCGCAGGTTCATTTGCTGTTCCGTCTTCAGCCAGCCGTAATGGTAAATCGTCGCGCCGGTGTGCGCGGCGCGGGGATAGCGCCCGCGCTTCTGGTCGGCCATCACCAGAAAGAAAAGCCCTTTCGGAGCCCAGGCGGGAATCGTGTTGCGCAGAATGCGGGGCGCGGTGCGATACCAGGCCGGCGACCACGCGTAAGTATTTTTGTTGCCGTAAAAATGGAGGTAATCGAACACCAGCGCCTCCACTTCCTCGTCGTCCAGATATTTTTCCATCGCTGCCCGGATTTTCGGCAGATCGTTTTCGTGAACGACTTCGTCGCCTTCAAGATAAAAAGCCCAGTCGCCCGTGCAATTGAACAGCGCGATGGATTTCTGCTGGCCATAGACGAAACCTTTGAAGCTGTAATCATTTCGAACCCGCTCGTTCCATTGCGTTGGAATAATCCGGATTTTCGGGTCGCCAATGCCGCGCACCATTTTCTCGGTGTCATCGTCCGACGGCCCTAAGGCAACCACAAACTCGTCCACGATGGGCAGAATGGAGTGAATGGATTCCACGAACGGGTAACCCATTTTGTGGCCGTTGCGCAGAAAAGTGAATCCGCTGACTCTCATGCGTTACTTTTGCAAAACATCCTTCACTGCGCAATATACTTCCTCAACCGTCAACATTTTCAAACAATCCATGCCGCGCTGCTCGTCGCAACCACGCACACCCGTTTCCAGACAAGGACACGGACGGCGGACGACGCGATGGCCCGTTCCCCACGGTGCCCAGATTTTGTCATCCGACGGCCCGAACACGGCGACCACCCGCGTGCCCACGGCGGCGGCAATGTGCATCGGTGCCGTATCCACACCCAGAAACAAATCCGCCTGACGGATGAGCGCGGCCAGTTGTCTCAGATTCAAATCGCCGGGCCGGGTTTGAATTTTTTGGCGGCACATTCCGGCCACCTGTTCGCAAATTTGAATTTCCTTCGTATCCGGTCCCGAAGTCACCACGACATTTGCGTTGAATTCAACCTGCATCCGGCCGATCAAAGCCGTCCACTTTTCGGATTCCCAGCATTTATAAAGCACGCGCGCCGCGGGATGCACGACCACGCGCGGGCGGGAACCGTTGTTCCAGGCCTGCCACTGGCTTTGCGCCCAGGCCAGTTCCTCCGGCGTGGAATTCAACACGAGCGCTCCCGGATCCAATTCAACGGCGGATGGCCCGGTCGCAAATGAACGAATCAACCCGGCGTTTTCCTTCACCTTGTGCGCCCGCGTTTCCGGACGCAGGCAAAGATGGGTGTAAAAGTGGTTCTTGCTCCAAAGGCCTCCCCGCGCGCGATGGCCGACCCGCTGCGGCGCACCGCACAAAAAGGCGTAAAACGCGCCGCGGTCGCTGTCGGTAAAATGCACCGCCAGATCAAACCGTTGGCGCCGCAGCGCGGCAATCAACCGGAGGCCATGCGGAATCTGCACCAGCCGCTCCCAAAATGATGCCTTGGTGCGTTTGTGCATTTGCTGGTTGCCGGTGATTTTCCCGTCCGTGTAAATGCGCGCAATCAAGGGATGATTTTGCAGCACCGGCCCGGTGCCGGAGCGGACGAGCGCGGATATTTCCGCTTCCGGGTAAAGTTGGTGCAGGAGTTCCAAGGCGGGGGTCATCAACAATACCCCGCCAATGTGGCTCATGTTGATGGCCAGAATCCGGCGGACGGGCGGGGCGACGGTGGCTGCGCTCATGTTGTATCCCGGAGCAATGCTCCAAATTTTCCTGTCCGGCGCAACCCAATTTGCTTGAAACAAAACCACCTCACGCCGCCCGGCCGGGAAAAGTCCGCCGTTGGCCGCTGGTGCCCGATGTCAATCGCCGAGCAGTTTCTTCAACTGCTCGCGGGCCGCGGTCTCGCGGGAATGGCCGGCTGCTTTCGGCGCCCAGGTGCGGTGGACAAACTCAAAATACTCGCAGAAATTGCCCGCGTGCTTTTCCAGCACCGGCTCGGCCCGGCGTTCGCGGCATTGCTGGGCCGCGCGCGGGTCGTAGTGCGCGCAGTTCAGGCAGACGCGCAGGTCGGCCCGGCATTTCATGCAGGTTTCGCCGCGCCCCGGCTGGCCGTTCAACGTCCAGGGCTCGCCGCAGTTGTGGCAGTGACGGGTCATTTGGATTTTGGATTTGTGATTTTCGATTTGCGCATGCGCAAACTTTACTCTCGTAAATCGTAAATCGTAAATCGTAAATTGGCGGCAAACCATCCGGCATGAAAAAGGTTTTGGCTTCATTTTTCTGGCTCCTGCCCGCCCTGGCCGGCGCGACAGCATATGCCACGCTGGCGTTTCGCCGGAGCGAACCGGTCAATTCCGCCTATATTCTCATCGCGGCGGTTTGCACCTACGCCATCGGCTACCGGTTTTACTCCAAATGGATTGCCGCGCGCCTGCTGGCACTCAACGACCGCCGTGCCACGCCGTGCGTCGTTCACGACGACGGCCGGGATTTCGTGAAGACGAACAAATGGATTGTCTTCGGCCATCATTTTGCGGCGATTGCCGGACCGGGACCGCTGGTCGGGCCGGTGCTGGCGGCGCAATTCGGCTACCTGCCGGGGACGCTGTGGATCCTCATCGGAGCCGTGCTCGGCGGCGCGGTGCAGGATTTCGTAATCTTGTTTTGCTCGATGCGGCGGGACGGCAAATCGCTCGGCCAGATGGTGAAGGAGGAATTGAATGCGCCGGTCGGCTTCATCGCAGTGCTGGCGATTCTGGCCATTCTGGTGATTATGCTCGCGGTCCTCGCGCTCGTCGTTGTCAAGGCCCTCGCCGAAAGTCCCTGGGGCATTTTCACCGTTGGCGCGACCATTCCCATCGCGCTGTTGATGGGCTGTTACATGCGCTTTGTGCGCGTCGGAAAGATTCTGGAAGCCTCAACCTTCGGCGTTACGCTGCTGCTGCTCGCGGTGTGGGGCGGCAAGCTGGTTTATCAAAATCCGCACTGGTCGCAGTTCTTCGGCCTGCGCGACATTACCATCGCCTGGATCATCATTGGCTATGGCGTCATCTCCAGCAGCCTGCCGGTGTGGTTGCTGCTCGCGCCGCGCGATTATCTGAGCACGTTCATGAAGCTCGGCACGATTGGCGCACTCGCGTTCGGCATCCTGCTCGTGTTGCCCAATTTGCAAATGCCCGCGCTGACGCAGTTCACGGACGGTTCCGGCCTGGTCGTCGCCGGAAAAATCTTTCCGTTCTGCTTCATCACCATCGCGTGCGGCGCGATTTCCGGTTTTCACACCCTCATCGCCAGTGGCACAACTCCCAAGCTCATCACCCGTGAAGGTTATGCACGGTCCATCGGTTATGGCGCGATGTGTTGCGAATCATTCGTGGCCATCATGGCGCTCATCGCCGCCTGCGCCTTGGAACCCGGCGTCTATTTCAGCATGAACGTCAAGGGCGATCCGGCCGCGACCGTGGCGAAAGTTTCCGCGCTCAATTTTCCCGTGACGGTGGAACAAATGGATTCGCTCGCGAATGGACTGGGCGAGAAAACCCTGTTCGGCCGCACCGGCGGCGCGGCCACACTGGCGGTCGGCATGGCGCACATTTTTTCCAAGGCCGTCAACGGTCGCGGGCTCGACCTCTGGTATCACTTCGCCATCATGTTCGAGGCCCTGTTCATCCTGACCACGGTGGATGCCGGCACGCGTGTGGGACGTTACCTGCTGCAAAGCATCCTTGGCCGCGTCTGGAAACCGCTCGGCGATCCGAAAAATTTCCTCGCCACGCCGGTGACCGCCGCGCTGATGGTCGGCGCGTGGGGACATTTTTTGATCCAGGGTGTGCGCGATCCCTTCGGCGGCGTCAACTCGCTCTGGCCGCTGTTCGGCATTGCCAACCAGATGCTCGCCGCCATTGCACTGTGCCTGGCCACGACGATTATTTTAAAAATGCAGTTGCAACCGGAGGGCGGAGATCTGCGACGCCCTGAAGTTCCTGGGTCCATGGAAAGTCAGGGGCTCGCAGAGCTCGCCCCTCCGAAAAGAAAGGGCAAACCAGGGCTCGCGCTCATCACGCTCATTCCGCTCGTTTGGCTGGTGGCGGTGACGTTCACGGCCGGCGTGGAAAAAATCTTCCATCCCGACGCGCGCATCGGATTTCTGGCGCAGGCGCAAATGCTGGCCGAAAAAACACCCGCCTTGCAAAATGCGCTCACCAACGCAAACGCTGCGGGCGATGTGACCGCCATTGACGCCGCTCTAAAAGCGTTGCACGCAAACCGCACGCTCCGGTTCAACAACCTGCTCGACGCCACCGTGGCCGGAATTTTTCTGGCTCTCGTCGTTACGATTGTTTTGTTAAGCTTGCGCGAGTGGTTTTTGCTGCTGTCGCGGCGCAAACCGGCGGTGTTGCATGAGACGGAACCGGTCTGGTTGCCGGATTACGCCGTGGCCGAAGGCAGGCCGTTGCACATCGCCGGCACAGCGGCGCTGGCCTTGGCATTGGCGAAGGAATGGTCCGGCGAATCGCATCTGGAACGCGCGCGGCAGTGCGAATGCAGCCGCGTTTGTGAAAACGCGGATGTTCCGCGAACTCACGTACGCGGCCACGACAAAGCCGCGCAACAGATTTACGTTGCAGCCACGGAACAGCGGTTCAACGGCGTGAGAAGGTGTTGTTGATTTTGCAGCCGCGCACGTGAGTTCGCGGCAAAAATATGGCCGCGTTCTCACGAACGCAGCTACGGAAAAGTGAAAATCGGATTATTTGGCGGTTCGTTTGACCCGATTCACCTGGGACATCTGCTCGTCGCGCAGGCGGCGGTGGAGGAACTGGGCCTGGACCGGCTGTTTTTCATTCCGGCGGCGCAATCGCCGTTCAAGCCGGAAAGCCGGCCCGCGCCGGCATCCGCCCGCCTGCAATGGCTGCGGCTCGCGCTCGCGGGCAAAACGAATTGTGAAGTGGACGACCAGGAAATTCGCCGGGGCGGCGTTTCCTACACCATCGAAACCCTGCGCGACTTCGTGAAACGATTCCCGAAGGCGCAGTTGTTTTATCTCATTGGTGCCGACAACGCGGCGAAGCTCAACGAATGGCGCGAAGCCGGCGAACTGGCGAAGCTCTCGGAATTTGTCGCGATTCCGCGGCCGGGCGGTGCGGCGGCGAATTTTCCGCTGCCGTTTCGCGGACGAATGCTCAAGGGTTTTCCGCTGGGCGTGTCATCGTCGGAAATCCGCGCCCGGGTGAAGGCGGGTTTGCCGGTTGACCATCTCGTGCCGCCGCCCGTGGCGGAAGCAATTCGCAATAGCCGGCTTTATGGCTGAAATCATTTGACACGAATTTCTCAAGTTCAGGCGAATAACAAACCCCTCATCCGATTCCGCTCTGCGGGACCACCCTCTCCCCGTCCGACGGGGAAAGGGCCGGGGTGAGAGTTCCCCGAATGAAAAATGCGCGCGTTAAACCCCTGAACCGTAGCCGCCGACGTGAGTCGGCGCTGACTTTCCCTGGGCTCAAAGTGCGCGGACTGATCCCGCCTTGCGGGACGGCTACGAAGTTCAGGGTGAAGGACGCGTTTAAAGAATTTGCATTCAATCTGTGTTTCATCCGTGGCCAAATTTATTCGTGTTCATCCGTGTCCATTCGTGGTTAAATTCTCCCGGCAAATATGGATTCAAAGAAACTCGCCCGGCTCTGCCGCGAATTCGCGGACAACAAAAAGGCGGAAAACATCGTCATCCTCGACGTGCGCGAGCTGTCATCGGTGACGGATTATTTTGTGATCGCGTCCGGCACGAGCGAACCGCACCTGCGCGCGATTGTGGACGAAATCACCGACAAACTGCGCAACGAGCACGGCGTGCGTCCGCGTGCGGTGGACGGCACGGTGCATGGCGCATGGGTGGTGCTGGATTTTTTCGACGTGATCGTTCACATCATGCGGCAGGACGCGCGCGACCGTTATGACCTGGAAAGTCTCTGGGGCGACGCCGCGCAGGTGAAATCGAGGAAGAAAACCACCCGAAAAAATTTGTAAGAGCCGCCGGCAGGAGGCTCGCTTTTGCAATATCAACAAATCAGAGACTTCTTACATCATCTCCGGCGGACTGTTTTTCTGCGGGATTTCGTTCGACGCTTTCACCATTTCTTCGAGGAGCTTTTTGAAATCCTCCAAACCGGTGGACGGAATGATGATGGTGTCGCGCCGCCCGCCGACGTCTTCGGTGATGCGCAGGAACCGGCCGCGCGGATTCTCCTTGAGCGTGAAAACGAAGGTCTTGCGCTCAATTTGAATCTTCTCGCTCTTCAGCGTGTCCTCTTGAACCGGCGGTTTGGGCTGGCTGTAAGGCCGGTACCCAAATGGTGATGGTCTTTCGTTTGAGATCATAATTTCCCGCTGAAGACGCCCTTAGCGCCCAATCCAGCTCTATTAGGAATTTCAACCGCAATGACCGTTTGTCAACTGACAAAATCTACAAAATGTTGGCGGCCAGTTCGGCGAGTTCGGAGCGTTCGCCCTTTTGCAATTCGATGTGCGCGGCGATGGCTTCGGAGCGGAAACGGCTGACGATGTAATTAAATCCGTTCGATGACGAGTCAACATACGGATTGTCAATTTGATACGGGTCGCCGGTGAAAATAATCTTCGTGCCGTTGCCGACGCGCGTGATGATGGTCTTGGCTTCGAGCGGCGTGAGGTTTTGCGCCTCGTCAATGATCATGAACTGGTTCGCAATGCTGCGCCCGCGAATGTAACTCAGCGCCTCGACGACGATGCTGCCGGAGCGCATGAGATCGCCGCTGCGGCGATGGTCGTGGCCCATGTTCAGATCGCTCAACATTTCGAGCGCGTCGTGAATCGGCTGCATCCACGGCGCGAGTTTTTCCTCGAGCGACCCGGGCAAAAAGCCCAGTTCCTTGCCCATCGAAATCGTCGGGCGCGCGACGACGAGCCGGCGGAATTCGCGGTCGAT
>Ga0187848_10001484_pt1 | contig 19882 bp, 16 predicted proteins | sample June2016WEW_4_40_FD_132424 | JGI IMG/M metagenome (GOLD analysis project Ga0187848, IMG submission 132424) | Peatland microbial communities from SPRUCE experiment site at the Marcell Experimental Forest, Minnesota, USA - June2016WEW_4_40 | ecosystem: Environmental > Terrestrial > Soil >... | reverse complement strand
GCTTCAGGATCTCGGCGAAGAATGCCTTCATCGCCTCCCACGACCGCCGGTCCGCACGGGCGTCATACGCCGCTCCCCGCAACTTGTCGTTGCCTGCGGCGGGGTTGGTGAAGGCATGGACGGCCCCGCCGTAGACCACGAGCTGCCAGTCCACCCCGCCGGCCCGCATCTCATCCTCAAAGGCTTCCACGTCCTTGCGAGGGACGTGGGGATCGTCGCCGCCGTGGAGAACCAGGACCTTGCAGCGGATATTCCTGGCGTCGGCGGGGGTCGGGGTGTCCAGGCCGCCGTGGAAGCTCACCACGCCGGCGACGTCGGCGCCGCTGCGAGCAAGTTCCAGCACGCACGTGCCGCCGAAACAGTAGCCGATGGCCGCCACCCGCCGGGGATCGCACGCCGGCTCGCGCCGCAGCACGTCCAGCCCGGCCCGCACCCGCGCCCGCATGAGCGCTCGATCCTTCTTGAACATGCCGGACTGGGCCGCCGCCTCCCGGGGCGTCTTGGGGCGGATACCCTTGCCGTAAATGTCCGCGGCGAAGGCCACGTAGCCCATCCCGGCCAGCATTCGGGCCCGGGCCTTGGCGTAATCGCCCAAGCCGGTCCACTCGTGGACGACCAAAACGCCCGGCCGCTGGCCCGGGAGGGCGTCGTCCCATGCCAGGTAGCCTTCCAGGGCGGCGTCTCCCTGTTTGTACTGGACCACCTTCGTTTGTACGGCGGCGTCGGCCGCGCCGCTGCCGATCAACACGGCCACTCCCAGAGCGAGAATCCGCATGGCAACCTCCCGAAAGCGTTTGGCTTGTTACCCGGACGCCAGGAATTGTAGGCTTGCCCCGCCGGCGCGGCCAGAGGGAGGGAGGCCCGGAATGGTGGCGTCGCTGGTTGCAACTATGCCGCAAAAAGGATACGCTGCGTCTTGCCCGTAGGACTCATGTTCCCGGAGTTACCCCGCATGGCGAATCCCAACACCGAAGCCGCAGGGCAGCCTGGTCGGCTGGCATCGATCGACGCCTACCGTGGGCTGGTGATGCTGCTCATCATGGCCGAGGCTCTTGACTTGCGGGCCGTGGCCCGCGCCGTTCCGGCCAGCCGCCTATGGGCTGCGCTGGCGCACTGCCAGACCCACGTCCAGTGGCTGGGCTGCTCGCTGCACGACCTGATCCAGCCGAGCTTTTCCTTCCTCGTGGGCGTCGCGCTGCCGTTTTCCATCGCCGGCCGGCTGGCCCGCGGGCAATCGGGGTGGCGCATGACGGCCCATGCCTTCCAGCGGGCCTTGGTTTTGGTCGCCCTGGGCGTGTTCCTCCGCAGCGTCGGCCGGCCGCAAACCTATTTCACCTTCGAGGACACGCTCAGCCAGATCGGGCTGGGCTACGGTTTTCTGTTTCTGTTGGGTTTTTGCCGCCCGCGTTGGCAATGGGTTGCCCTGGCACTGGTTCTCGTCGGATATTGGGCGGCGTTTGCTCTCTATCCCTTGCCGCCCGCGGACTTCGACTATGCCCGGGTGGGCGTTTCGCCCGCCTGGCTGGGCGAGCACGGGCTGACCGGCTTCGCCGCCCATTGGAACAAGAATAGCAACCTCGCCTGGGCCTTCGACATCTGGTTCCTGAACCTGTTCTCGCGGGAATCGCCGTTCGCGTTCAACGGCGGGGGCTATGCGACGCTGAGCTTCATCCCCACGCTCGGCACCATGATTCTCGGCCTGCTGGCCGGCGGCGTGCTGCGCGGCCCGCGGCGCCCGTGGTCCAAGGTACGGCTCTTCGTCCTGGCCGGCCTGCTGCTGCTGGCCGGCGGCGGCCTGCTGGAATGGCTTGGCGTCTGCCCGGCGGTGAAGCGGATTTGGACCCCCAGTTGGACGCTGTGGAGCGGCGGCTGGTGCTTTCTCTTTCTCGCCGCGTTTTATGCCGTCATCGACATCCAGCGCTGGCAGCGCTGGGCTTTTCCACTGGTGGTTGTCGGCATGAACTCCATCGCCGCATACTGCATGGAAGGGCTTTTCGGCGGGTTCATCCGCGACGCGCTGAAACGCCATCTCGGCGCGGGTGTCTTCGACGTGTTCGGCACGGCCTTTGAACCGCCCGTACTGGGCGCGTGCGTAGTGCTGGTGCTATGGTTGATCCTGTTCTGGATGTACCGCCGGAGGCTGTTCGTCCGCATCTGACAGGCAGACGATGCAACCGTTCGCAGGGCGGGGGAAAGGGGACAGGTCCATGTTTTCGGATCAGGCCGCGCGCTAGAATCACGTCGATTGGCCGAAAAATGGACCCGGGTACCCTCTGGGTGCCGCCCGCCCCGGATCCGCCGGCCGCTTCACTTGAACACAACCTCATAGTAGAGCGCCTTGTCCCGCGCGCCGTCGATCGTGAATGTGCCGCCGGTGACGGCAAGCGACGTGCCGGTCCGCTTGCCGTCGTGGTCCAACACATTCACCGCGGCGATCGGCCGCCCGGCGATGGTGATCGTCGCCTTGACCGGCTCGAGCAGGATCGGCGGCTTGCCGTTGTCCAGAACCCGGCCGTCGAACGCCAGGACCGTAAAGCCCGTATTGCAGTTCCGGGCCACGGCGGAGACCAGGGCGGTCGGGGCGTCGGCCAGCGTCTCGTGCTTGCCGGCGGCGGTGAGCAGCAGCGAGGCATAGGGGCACCGCAGGGTCAGCGTCACGTCGCCCAACCGCTCCTCCTTTCCCTCGGCAAAACCGACCACCGCCTTGGTCCCCGGCGTGTCGATCGTAAAGTAGCCCTTGTCCGACGCGTCCCAGCGGAGCTGGCCCGTCGCGGACGTGATGACCTTGTCCTTCTCGAACTTTTTCATGTCCGGCAGGGTGGAGGGCTCCGGCTTGTCGGTGAACTGGACCACGACCCGCCCGGCGGCCAGGGCCTCGGGCGGCACCGTGCCCGCAAAACTCTTGATGTCCCCGTGCTGCTCGATCTTGTCGCTGAAGCCGAAGCGGCCTTGCCGCAGCTCGCCGAGGCTCACTTTTCGCGAGGAGATGACCGGCCCCTCGGTCACGTCGCCGCGGATCACCATCCGCGCCAGGAGCGGGTACTGGCCGATTTGCGTGGGGGTATCGGCGTTCCACACGCCCCAGGGGAAGTTGCCCACGACGGGGCTCCACGCCTGGTTGGCCGACGACTGGAACTCGTAGGACGAGCTCCAGCCTTGCAGGCCCATGCCGTAGGCGGCGAAGATCGCCGGTCCCTCCGCGCTATAGAGCGACGGGTAGACGTGGATCCATTCCGAGATTCCGAACGGCCGGTCCGCCACCTGCTGCAATCCGCTGCCCAGGTAGCCGCTGCCCGGCCGGCTGAGCATGGTGTCGGCCAGCTTGCCGCCGAAATAGTTGTGCCGGTCGATCCAGCCCACCAGGTAATCCGACCGCAGGTTGTAATAGTGCGGGACCATGGCCGGGGCTTGCCAGGGCGAGCCGCACAACGGCCCCTGGTAGCCCGTGGCGCGGATCGCCTTGACGAACCGGCCGTAGAACTTGTTTTGCACCTGGTGGAGAAAGGCCGCGTTGTCCAGGAGCCGGGTCCGCGGGCCGCCGGGCGACTTGGGCAGGCCGTCGCCGGCGAACCACGGGTTTCCCTGGACGGCGATGTTCGCCGCATCGAGCGTCTCGCCCGCCCCGAGCGCCCCGCGCCAGGCCTTCGCCAGCTCCGCTTGCGTGCCGTACTTCGCCTTGAGCCACTCGGCGAACCGCCGCATCAGGTCCTTGCGGTACGTCGGGCACTTGGCCAACGCGCCCTCGGTGGTGTAGAAGAAGATGTCGTCCTCGTTGTGCAGCTCGACGTAGGCCAGGGCCGGGTCTTCGGCCCACGTCTGCTTGGTGTACGGGTTCTCGTGTTTGAGGGCCCCCACAACCAGCTCGATCAAGAGGTCCTGGACGTCTTCCGCGAAGTTGATGAGGCCGTAGGTGTTCCCGCCCAGCCCTTTGGCGATCTCGTCATAGGCCAGGTAGCGGTCGCGGTTGCCCGGCCGGATGCGATAGCCGTAGGTGTGCGACAGGCCGTAGTACACGCCGTGCTCGCGGAGCTTGGCGAGGAAGTAGTCCATCTGGTCGAGCCCCTTGGGCATGAGCTTGGTGCCGTCGTTGTCGTCGCCGATCCCCTCCCAGCCCGGGCCGAACGGCTTGTGCAGCCGCACGGCGTTGACGCCCCACTTGGCGAACCGCGCCGCGGTCAGGTCGGCGATTTTCTTCTCCGGGGCGCCGTCGCGATACGACAGGTTCGTGCCCCAGAACTTGACCGGCGTGCCGTCCTCGAACACGAACCGGCTGCCCTTCATCCGCAGCCCGCCGTGCTTCCCCGCGGGCTTCTCCAGCCAGTTCTCGAAGCCGATCACGCTGGGCTCCACGTCGTTGGAGCCCTTGAACGCGAACCACTCCGGGCCGGCGATAGCGGTGGTGAATTTCTCCTGATCCTCGGCCGAGCCCGCAAAGCTCACCGGCCCCGGAAAGCGGAGCGTCAGGGTGACGGTGGTCTTGCCCGCCTTCAAGAGGTCGTGCGCCAGCTCTACGCGCGTGGCCCCGTTCTCCGCGTGCAGGCGGCAAGGCGGATCGAGCGTGAGCACCACCTCGCCCATGTCCTTGAGCTTGAAAATCATCTCCACCACGTCGTCCGGGGCCTCCATCAGCCGCTGGGGAATGGGCAGCTTCGCGTGTTTGCCGCCGGCCGTGGCCACCAGGATTTCGCCCGTCAGGGACTCGTGGACCGCGAAGGCCGTCACCAGCTTCGTGAGCGGCAGGTCCTTCGGGGCGGTCAGCTCGTACTTGTAGGCTACCGTGCGCTGGCCGCTCTTGTGCGCCTCGCACGCCACCCGCAGCGGCTGCCCGGAGATGGTGAGCAGGCCGTGGATTTTCAGTTCCCCGCCGGCGGCTTTTTCCTGGGAGGTGGGCGACCCGGCCCAGGCCCATTGCGGTCCCCAGCCCATCATTTGGGCGGTCAGGATCGGCCGGCCGTCTTTGGCGAACAGGGCCTCGAACGAGTTGTCCGGCGAAACGGCGGCCACCCACGTCCCCTCGCCGCGGGCCGCCCCCGCCAAAGCCACTAGCCCCAGTCCCGCCGCCGCCAGTGCCGCCTTCATTCGGGTCGTCATGTTCGTCCTCGCTCGTTGGTTAGGTCTTAGGTCTTCGCACTAAGGCCCAAGGCCCAAGACCTAAGTCCTAAGACCGGCTTCCGCTGCCGGGTCCGCTGCGCCGCCACCTCCACGGCCCGTCATCTTATCCGGCATTTCGCGCAATCTCAAGGATCATCTTGCGGGCGATCACCAGCGGGATAAGTCCGAAGACGCCGAAAGAGCAGTCGATCAGCCGCCAGTAGAACGGGATGCCGCGGATCGGACCGCACACCAGGGCCAGGGGAATCACCAGCAGGCAGGCGATGATCCCGAACTCGACGACCCAGACGTTCCGGACCGGGGCCTTGATCGGTCCCCAGAAGGCGACGGCGATGGCCAGGTGGGCGAAGCCCAGCCAGTCGGTGCCGTAGGCCAGGAACGGGTAATCGCGGCCCGAGGCTTCCACACCCTGCCGGACGTAGGCCAGCCACCAAGCGAGCCCTGGGAACCTCCCCGCGATCCGGGTCCCTTCACCGAACCAGGCGCCGAGGAGACGCACTTCCCACGGGAGAAAGAACGCCGTCAGCCCGCTGGCGACCAGGCCGGCGACAAAAACCCCCAGCAGCAGGCGGATGCGCCTGATCGCTCTGGCTTGGTCCAGCTCGGGCATAACATGCTCCTACGGCCTAAACTGCGGGGCGGCGACGCGTCCTGCCATTCTTTACGATTGGCCGTGTTCACGCAGTAGTTTCACCGCCAAATTCTGCATCTCCTGGAGCGGTATCCCTGCGCGCTGATGTCGGCTAAGGGGATGGTCTGTCGGCTCAAGTTCGACAATCGGGCGCAATCCGACTTCCCGGTTATGAACCATCGTCTTGAGGAACGCAGTATCGGGGTAGCCGGGGATTTTCGCACACAACCAGCCGAAATAGGGCCCGAGTTCTCGCCGCTGCGGGTTGTGCCAGTTATCTGTCATCTCAGCAAAGCTGCGCTCGCCCAGTGAGACCCAGACGCCCCAGCCGAAGGGCCGATCGGCGCCAATAACCGGAATCTCCAGGCAGGCGCGAACGAAGTAGTGAGTTTCGTTCTGTGCCCTGATGATGCACTGGTCCGACGTGAGCTCGGATTTCTCCCTCTCCGCCGCTGAAAGCAGCTCCCATTGGAGCGGGCGATCAAAGCCGAACGCCATTTCGCCAAGGTCATGCTGCTCACCGCACGTAGAGCAAGTGAACTTCATTCGCGTTAGCCTCGGTCATCGAAGGACCTTCTAAGCCGCCCGGCGTTCGCCGGAAGGGGCCCGAAGCGGACGCCGCTGCCGTGGGCTCGGCGAACGCTTTCACCGCGCCCCATTTTACCGCGCGCAAAGGGGGATTGAAGATGGGTCTGCCCCGGGTCGGAACGAACGGTGTCGCGTAGGATCGTCCGCCCCGAAGGGGCCGTGTTCTCCCAGCCCCGGGCGACGCCCGGGGGAACGGATGCCGGAAGAGCACGAAAGACGAGCAGGCGGTGGCCGCTCAGCGTCGACTCGTTGTCAGCCGCCAGCGGAGAATGCCCCCGGAAAAGCCGTCGCGGAGCCGGACCTCCAGGCGCACCGCGTCGGTCTCGACCGGGGCGAACGTGGCGGAGTTGAAGCGGTCCCGCTCGACCCCGTAACCACCGGTGGCGGAAACCGGCACCCACTGCTTGTCCTTGCGCACCAGCACCCGCCACGATTGCGGCACGCGGCACTCGCCCTGGCCCGTGTCGTCGAACCAATAGACCCCGGTGCCGCTCAGGCTCCGCGGCCGCGGGAATTCGCATTGCACCCATTCGGTCGTGCCCTTGTGATTCCACCAGGTGAAACGGGGAATGCCCTGGTCGGCCGAGCCGGACGGGGCGGGGCCGTCGCCATCGGCGAGGGCCTCGACCGTGTCGCCCGGGTTGCAGTGCGACGCCGAGATTCGCACGTCGGGCGGAGCAGCCCAGGGCCGCGCGTCGGGACCCGTGCCGATCGCCGGAAAGGCCGAGAGCCGCAGCCGCGCGGCGCCCATGGGAATGAGCCTGACCGTCTCCAGGGGCTCGTCGGAGCGGACCGGGCCGGGCTGGAGTACGCTGAGCAGGCCCTTGGAATCCAGCGTCCAGCCGGGGATCCGCCGCGCCTTGGCCTTGATCTCGATGGGGACGGTTTCCGGGGTGAACGGCTGCCGGGCCAACGGACCGCCGCGGCGGACGACCTCCAGCGACGCCGCCGGACGCTTCGCATCCAGCACCAGGCCGTAGTTCCAAGGCGTCGTGGGAAATACCTCCTGCTCCGGCCAGGCGTCGCTGCCCCCGCAGCGGGTCCACTTCTCGCCAATCGCCAGCGAGAAACTCAAGGGGCCGTAGTCCACGGACACCGCGTTCTTATTTTTGGACCACGTGCGGAGCGACACGGCCATCGGCAGCTCGAGCGTCACCGTGTCGCCGTCGGCCCAGCGGCGGCGGAGGATCACGTAGGAGAGCGGCCCGGCCCGCACCGCCAGCGGCTTGCCGTTGACGGAAACCGCCGGGTTGCCGCTCCAGCGCGGGATTCTCAGGTAGAGCGGGAACGCCACCGGCTGGGCGACCGACAGCTTCAGCCGGATCGTGTCGCCGAAGGGGTAGTCGGTCTCCTCGGCGATGCGGACCTCGCTCGCCTGGCCCACCTTCGCGCGGACCTCGGACGCGGCGTAGAGCGAGGCGCACAGGCCGTTGTCGGCGGTCGCCAGCCACAGCTCCTCGGCATAATACGGCCAGCCCATGCCGTGGTTGTGCTGGCAGCAGCGGTACACGCCGCCGGGGCTGTAGGAGAGCATCGTGCCGCCGTTCTGCAAGCCCGGGCTCTTGTCGTGGCGGTCGAGCTGGACCATGTTCGCCCCGGTCAGGTAGTGCAGGGCACGGAGATCGGGCGTCAGGGCGGCGGGCAGCGAGTTCAAGGCGATCTCTTCGCAGCGGTCGGTCCACAGCGGATCGCCCGAGATCCGCGCGAGCATCTCGAAGCTGTGCATGAACTCGACGATGCCGCAGGTCTCGAAGCCTTGCCGCGGGTCGCAGAAGGCGGGGCGGCAGTTCTCGTCGCCGGCGAACCCGCCGCCGGGGAACTGCCCGTAGCGGCCCATCACCTCCTGGTAGTTCCGCTCGGCGGCGCGGAGGTATTTCTCTTGCTTGGCCTGCAGCCAGTATTCGGCCGGCTCGCGGAAGCCCTGGGCGATGTTGACGTTGTGCCAGTTGTGGATGCCGCTGGTCCAATCGGCCGAGTTCTCGTGGATCTTCCGGCCCAGGTCCAAGAGCCACGCCTCGCCCGTGCGGTTGTAAAGCCAGTAGACGGTCTCCAGGTCGTCGCCGAAGCGGACGGCCCCCCAACTGAGATTGAATGCCTTGGGCGGCACGGTCAACTGCCAGCGGAAGTAGCCGCGCATGAGCTCCAGCACCCGCGCGTCGCCGCTCCATTCATGGTAGGACTGCAAGGCGTTCAAGACGAGCATGTGGGGCCACATGTCGGGCAGGCCGTCCAGCGAGTGCCGCAGATACTCGGGGCCGAACCAGCCGTCCGGCTGCCGCGAGGCCAGGATGCCCTCGATCCAGCGGCGGGCCTCGGCGGTGATCCGCCGGTCGCCGAGCACGTAGCCCAGGTCGCCGAAGCCCCGCAGCCAGTAGCCCAGCTCCTCCCAGCCGTTGGCGGCCTTGGGGTTGACCCAGCCGTTGCCCTCGAATTTCACCCAGGGCGAAACCTCCGCCAGCCGCCCGGTCATGCCTTCGGCCTGCAACTCGAGCTGCCGCCGCAGCCAGCCCCGGGGCGTGATCGCGCCGACGGGCAACTTCACCAGCGGGCTGGGCGCCAACGGCGGCCGGTTGCCGGCGTAGAAACGGTTGTTGGTGGCCGTATCGGGCCGGGCGACCACCTCGACGGCCTCGTCCGCCTGGGCCCCCGCGACCAGCAGCGCCCACGCCATCCAGCCCCCTGCAAAGGATCTCCACATGGCTCGCACTCCCTGGTGCAAAAGGGTTCCGATCTTTCGGTCCCTGTTCCCGCTGGCAACGGCCCGCGATTCGGTTAGAATAGACGTTTTGTCGGCAGAACGCCAGGGACCGCAATGCGGGAACCGATTTCGGTATCGCTCCAGCCCGTTTAGCGGGCGGGCTTGCCCGCCGGGGGGCACGATGGCGTTCTCCGCACACCACACGGCGGGCACGGCACCGCGCGAAGCGTGGTCGCCCGCTAAACAGCAGTTTCCCACGAGCCAGCGCCGCGCCACTCTATGACTATGCCCACCAGCCCGCGGACGATCTTCGAGAAGATCTGGGACGAGCACGTCGTCTCGGCCGAGCCCGGCCAGCAGACCATCCTGTACATCGACCTGCACCTGGTCCACGAGGTGACCAGCCCGCAGGCGTTCGAGGGGCTGCGGCTGGCCGGGCGGCGGGTCCGCCGGCCCGAGCGGACCGTCGCCACCGCCGACCACAACGTGCCCACCACCGACCGCTCGCAGCCCATCGCCGACCCGATCGCCAAGCAGCAGATCGACACGCTCCGCGAGAACTGCCGCGAGTTCGGCGTCCGCTTCTACGACCTGGGCGACCGCCAGCAGGGGATCGTCCACGTGATGGGGCCGGAGCTGGGCCTGACGCAGCCGGGCATGACCATCGTCTGCGGCGACAGCCACACCGCCACGCACGGCGCCCTGGGGGCCCTGGCCTTCGGCATCGGCACCAGCGAGGTCGAGCACGTCCTGGCCACCCAGACCCTCTTGCAGCAGCGGCCCAAGACGATGGAGGTCCGCGTCGAGGGCCGCTTGCCCAACGGCGTGACGGCCAAGGACCTGATCCTGTGGCTCATCGGCCGCCTGTCCACCAGCGGCGGCACCGGCTACGCGATCGAGTACACCGGCGACACCATCCGCAACCTGAGCATGGAGGAGCGGATGACCGTGTGCAACATGACGATCGAGGCCGGGGCCCGCGCGGGCCTGATCGCCCCGGACCAGCGGACGTTCGACTATCTCCGCGGCCGGCCCCAGGCGCCGCGGCATTTCGACGCCGCCGTCGAGCGCTGGAAACGGCTTCCCACCGATCCCGGAGCGGCCTACGATCGCAGCGAGCAATTCGAGGCCGCGGCCGTCGAGCCCCAGGTCACCTGGGGCACCAACCCCGGCCAGGTGACGGCCGTCGGCGGCCGCGTGCCCCAGCCGTCCGACATGGCCAACCCCAGCGACCGGAAGGCGGCGGCCGCCGCCCTGGCCTACATGGCCCTGGCGCCCGGCACGCCGATCACCGCCATCCCCGTCGACCGCGTGTTCATCGGCTCGTGTACCAACGGGCGGATCGAGGACCTGCGGGCCGCGGCCGACGTGCTCCGCGGCTACCACGTCGCGGAGTCGGTCCACGCGATGGTCGTGCCGGGGAGCGGACTGGTGAAAGAACAGGCCGAGCAGGAGGGGCTCGACCAGGTGTTCCGCGCCGCCGGCCTCGAATGGCGCGAGGCCGGTTGCAGCATGTGCCTGGCCATGAACCCCGACCGCCTCGCCCCCGGCGAGCGCTGCGCCGCCACGACCAACCGGAATTTCGAGGGCCGCCAGGGCAAGGGCGGCCGCACGCACCTCGTGTCCCCCGCCATGGCCGCCGCCGCCGCCGTGGCCGGCCACTTCGTCGACGTCCGCGAGTGGAAGTACAAGTAAGAGACACCATGCGACCCTTCACGCGACATACCGGACTGGTCCTGCCGATGGACCGGGTGAACGTCGATACCGACCAGATGGTCCCCAAGCAGTTCCTCCAGCGGATCGAGCGGACGGGGTTCGGCCGGTACCTGTTTTTCGACTGGCGGTTTCGCCCCGACGGCTCGGAGAACCCCGATTTCGAGCTCTGCCGGCCGGAATACGCCGGGGCGACGATCCTCTTGGCGCGGCGGAATTTCGGCTGCGGCTCCAGCCGCGAGCACGCCCCCTGGGCCCTGGAGGACTTCGGGTTCCGCGTGCTCGTGGCCCCCAGCTTCGCCGACATCTTCTACAACAACTGTTTCAAGAACGGCCTGTTGCCCATCCGGCTCGACGACGAGCAGGTAGACGACCTGTTCGCCCGCGCGGCGGCCCGGCCCGGCTACCGGCTGCACGTGGACCTGGTGGCGCGGTCGATCTCGGACGAGCAGGGGCTCGCGCTCCCCTTCGAGCTGGACGCCTTCCGCCGCCACTGCCTGCTCGACGGCCTGGACGACATCGGCCTGACGCTGGCGCACGAGGCCCGGATCGCCGCCTACGAGCGGACCCACGGGATCGGGTAGCGCTCCGCGATTGATTGTTGGACGGGTCGGCGAAACCCGTAGGTTATGCTTTAGCATAACGGAAGATCGTGCGGGAAAAGGTGTTATGCTGAAGCATAACCTACTCATGCTGCTCCTTCCGCAGCCCGGGCTGTGGGCGCGTTTTTTTCTCTTGCCCGGGCGTTTACGCCTTGGGGAACGACGGCCGCCATCGCTCATCCCCTTCCCCCCCGCCCCCACCCCCCCACCGCCAGTGGCATTTTCCGGAGGGTGTATGCCCGCCATGCCTGGGTTGCAGCGATTATTCTCAAGAATTCCTTGCTGGGGTGATTGCGGACGGCGGTGATTCGTTCATAATAAGCCTTGGCCGCTGGTTGATTCACCCAGGTCAATAGCGGGCAGCGTGGCACCCGACGGTCGAGCGGCAACTTGCCGCTTGGCAACCTTCCGCCGGGCGCCCTCTTATAACCGCGATGGTTTCCCGATTGCCCGGGCCTCTCCCCGCGCGTTCTTGGTCCTACTTTTTTGCGCGTTTTCAAGCATATCCCCTGCGTGGCGGAACTGTCCGTTTCTGCCGTGTTTTCCACATCGTTTGGCTACCGTCGCTCTGGCCCTCTTGTGGTTTTTGGTCCTACTTTTCGCGATTTTCCAGGGCTGCCCCCTCCGCCGGGGCGTAAGGTCCGCCGGCTGCGGGCCGAAAGACTTCGAGATTCCCCAAAGTGCCATTCCTTTGGGGAGTCTCCTGCGCCGCATTTTCAAAGAACACCGCCGTCCGGACCCTCCCGGCAGGCAGGCTGACACCTGACACCTCGTCCCTGACACCTGGCCCGGAGGCTCCGACCATCGCATATTAGCGGACGGCATGGCCCGATTTCAAGCCCCCAATCGCGGGCATCAGTAGCTGAAGCACGCGTTCACGCCATGGGCGAAGAGAAGGAGAGACCGCGGATTGACGCAGATAGGCGCGGATATGGATGAATTCAATAATCTGCGTTCAGTCGGGTCTATCCGCGGTTCCATCGCTTGCTTCTCCGATCTGTGAACGATTGCGCAGCCGAATCGCCCTGCCGGCAAACGCGGCCCTGGGTGGGTGAATGCCCAGGGGGTTCATCCCGGAGGGACGCGAGCGATTAGCCGGTGGTTGCGGGGCCTCGGCGGCGCCGCCACCGGTATCGGGGTCAAGCGTGTATCCCGATCCCTCATTCCCTGCCCCCAACTGGGTGGTTTTCCGGGGGGGTTTGGCCCACGATGGCTGGGTTGCAGCGATTATTCTCGAGAATTCCTTGCTGGGGTGATTGCGGACCGCGGTGATTTGTTCATAATAAGCATCGGCCGCTGGTTGATTCACCCAGATCAATAGCAGGCAGCGTGGCACCCGACGGTCGAGCGGCAACTTGCCGCTTGGCGACCTTCCGCCGGGCGCCCTCTCATGACCGCGACGGTTTTCCGATTGCCCGGGCCCCTGCCCGCGTGATCGTGGTTTCCCGCCGTTGCGTTATTCCCAGTTCTTATCCCGCGTTGCGGCCGTGTTTGCGCCGGGTCTTGGCCAACGGGTTTCGTGAAATCCAACGTCGAGAGGTGAATTATGTTGAACAAGAAGGTTGTGACGTGCGGCTGTGTTGCCGCGATTCTGTTGCTGTCTACGCCGGCGGCACGGGCAGATGAGTATTGGACCGTCTCGTCGGGCGACTGGTCTGTGCCGGGCTACTGGGATGGCGGGGCGGTGCCGACTTCCAGCGACAACGCCTATATCGTCAACGGTGGAACCGCGACCGTCACCACGGCCGGGAACGTCTGCTCCGGCCTTTCGCTCGGCAGCACCGCGGGCAGCGGGGCCGTTAAAATGACCGGCGGCAGCCTTGCCCCCTCGGACGCCTACATCGGCAACTCCGGCACGGGGAGGTTCACGCAATCGGGCGGAACCAACTCCATTTCCAACGGCCTGTACCTCGGGTGGGACAGCGCCGGGACCTATAGTCTCAGCGGGGCGGGCCAATTGCAGGCGGTTGACGAGTGGCTCGCGTGTGGCACAGGCACCACGGCGCTCTTCCAACAGTCCGGCGGGACCAACACAGTGACGGGATGGTTCGTACTTGGCGAGGGCCCCGGGAGCCCCTACGGCGGCAACGCGACCTACAACCTCAGCGGCGGAGAATTGTTAATGCCGGATAGCCGCGGCTGGATCGGCGTCTGCGGCACGGGCACCTTCACGCAGTCGGGCGGGACCAACGCGGCCTTGGGCGGCCTTATGATCGGGGTCAACAGCGGGTCGAGCGGAACGTACAACCTTAACGGCGGCACCCTCGCCGCCTGCTACTACGTGCAGGGCAACGGAACTTTCAACTTCAACGGCGGCCTGCTCCAGGCGGGCGGCCCATCGGTGACTATGAACGACCTGTCCTATGCCTACGTCATGAGCGGCGGAGCGAAGATCGACACCAACGGCCAAACCATCACGATCGCCCTGCCCCTTCTCGACGGCGGCGGCGGTGGCGGGTTGACCAAACTCGGCGCCGGGACCCTCACGCTCAGCGACACTTGCAGCTACACGGGCCCCACGGCCGTCAACGCCGGCAGCCTTATCGTCGCCGGCTCGCTGGGCAGTACGGCCGTCACCGTGAGCGGCGGGGCGACGCTCGGCGGCACCGGCTCGATCGGCGGCACCGTGGTCGTGGCGGGCGGCAGCACGGCCGACACCCAGGGGGCCGTCAACCTGGCCGACGGCATGATCGGCACCCTGACGCTCTCGGACTCGAGAGCCGCCGACACCGTCTTGACCCTCGGTGGCCCCACGGCCGGCAATCTCTCCGTGCTCACGTTCGAGGTGGGCGCCATCGCGGACCGCATCCAGGTTGCGGCCGGCAAGGTGGCGGTCAACCCGGGCGGCAGCCTGATCAACATCATCGCGCTTTCCGGCTTCGGGCCCGGCACCTATGACCTGCTGGATTTCCCCAGTGGGCAGGCCAGCGGGCTGGGCTACCTCAGCCTGGCGACGACCTCTCTTTCCGGCTACACGCTCTCGCTGCAATCGACGCCCACTTCCGAGCAGCTCGTGGTAAGCGTGCCAGAGCCGGGCACGCTGGCCCTCGTGGCGGCCGGGCTGGCCTGCGGCGCGGCGATCGGGCTGCGGCGGGGGAGGAACAGGGCTAAGGGATGGGCCGCAGAATGACTTCCGCACTCCCGATAGGGGCAGGGAGGGCCGGTTATCAGGGACAATGAACTCCGTCCCTGTGCCCGCCCAAGTGACCGTTCACACCATGGACGAAGAAAAAGGGAGAAACCGCGGATGGACGCAGATACCAGCGTGTTCGATCATCCGCGTTCATCCGCGCCTATCCGCGGTGCCATCTCCTGATTCTCCGGGTGATCGGCTTCGATCCGCACGCCGCCCGGCATCATGGCCGCCCCCCGATCTTCTGCTGCGCCTGGGTGCGACGAACGGCACGGTTCCTCGCCCGGCGTTTCACATCCGAAGGCTTCTCGTATCGCTCCCGACGCCGCAGCTCACGCTTCAGCCCCGAGCGGTCCAGAATCTTCCGCAACCGCCGCACCGCTTCCTGGGCCGACTCCCGCTCCCGCAACACGATCTTGACCACAACCCCTCCTATTCTTGCGATAAGATGTCGTCTCGTACCCGCCCCGGGGCGGTTCGCCGGCGTTCGACGGCAACTGCCGAAGGGCTCCGCTGTGGAGTCTTCGGCGGCCATTGCCGGCGGCAGCGGCGATCTCTGCCCGGGTTCTCATGGGAATGAATTATACCAGATCGGGGGGGCCTTGCTAGACCGCCCGAACTCACAAAGAACCGAATCGTGGGATCACGAACTTTCGCGGGCCCGGCGGCGGTTTGCCGGGGGCGAGCAGGCACGCTCCCGTCGAATCGCCGTCGGGAGCGGACCCACTGCGGGCCTGACCGAAAGCACTTGCTGGCAAAGGGTTGCGGCTTCAACGCGGTACGCCCCGTTCTAATCGGCAAATAGACCCAAGCCGGGGCTCTCCACGCGCACGTAGTCGGTATACTGCATGCTCACCGAGATGCTGTGGTCTCCGGCGTTGAAGTTGATCGCCTCGTTCTCGCCCAGCCGCTCGTCGCAGAGCGTGGGCAGGCCGAACAGGCTGCCGAAAGGCGGGATGGAACCGGGGGCGAGCCCCGTCATCCCCAGGACCTCGTCGCGGGTGGCAAAACGCAGTTTCCGCCAGCCCTTGGCCCGGCGGACGGCACGGCTGTCCAGCTTGCGATCGGCGGGCACCACGAACATGACGAAGCCGTCGTCGCCCTTGCAGACGAGGGCCTTGGCCCCGCTGGCCAGCGGCGTGCCCCGGATTCTGGCAGCCTCCTCGCTGGTGTAGACCGGCTCGTGCCGCAGCACGCGGAAGACAATGCCATGCTGCTCGAGCAGGCTCTCGACGCGGTCGAACACAGTTTCCGCCATGAATTCATCCGCCCTTCTGCGACCATCGGTTGCGGCCCCGCTCCGGCCGATGCCGGTCCCCGGCAGGAACCTGTTCGGCAGGATAGTCTAACACAACGAGGCCATGGCGCCTGCTCTTTCGTCTCCCCTGAAGCTGCGGTAAAATACGGGCAAAGTGAAGGGGAATATCGACCCGCCGGGGTTAGTCTGCGCCGTGACCCCTGCCGCCGGGCAGATCATAGTTTACGGCATCGTTGGGCGGGCCGGGAGCGGCTAGCCTGTAACCATCATGTGCGCGAGAGCGAGAATGTTTCTCGCTAGCTCACGCGTGAAACGCCAATCGCGAAGCGCGATCGGCACACACCACCAGTCGAGAAAGGGAATCGAATGCAGACGTACAAGAATCACGTGACGACGCCGCAGGGATGGATCAGTGTTCCGCCTCGCACCATGACGATCATGGGCGTTGGCCTGTTGGCACTCGTCGCCGTCGGGGCCTGCGGATGCGGCAGCGGCAAGAAGGGGATCGACACGAGCGACAATCTCAAGCAGCTCTCAGTGGCGCTCATCAAGTACCACGACGACAACCACGCCTGGCCCGACACTCTCGACCAGGTGAAGCCGCTGATCGGCAAGGAGGGTCCGCTGGGCCCGATCGGCCACGGCAAGGACTACGCCGCGTTGACGGCCAACCCGCTTACGGGCGACAATCCGGGATACGAGTACGTCAAGCCCAAGGACGACGCCCCATCGGCGACGACCATCATGCTCTACCAATTGCGCGGCGGCAAGCGGGATGAAACGTTGAAGGTGGCTTTCAAAGACGGGTCGGTCCGCGATGCCAAGAGCTCGCCCTGATAGGGAAGAGCCGGGCGCCCACCCGACAAGCCGCAGCCTCTAATGCCCGCACGGGCGGCTGCCGTGGCCGCAGGCCGGCGCGGCGGCCGAGGCGCGGGGCACGCCGTAACGCTCGGCCAGCCTGTCGGCGATCCCCAGGAACGTATCGTGCGTGCCGCGGCCCATCTCCTCGGCCTCGACCCGCTGGAAGGCCCGCAGCAACTCCTCCTGGTCCTGTTGGCTCAATGCCTGGTTGGCCATGGCGAACAGGCAATGGTCCTCCTTCTCGATGTGCGAGCGGAGGAGGCTGATGCCCCCTTATTTCCGGCTGGGTGGGGCGTCGTGCAGCCGGTCGGCGATCCACCGCTCCAACTCGTCCCAGTCCACGGGGGGCAACTGCGTGCGGTCCGGCCGCAGGCCCGCCGCCTCCTTGACGTAAATGTGGACGATCTCGCTCGGGGCCCTGTCCGTATTCCAGTGGACCAGGATGCGGATGCAGCGGCGGAGCGAGCCGGGCACGTCCAGCTCGTGGTTGCACATCAAGGCCACGTCGAGCCAGCCCAACTGCCGCGCCGCCAGGGCCGGAAACTCCGCGTCCAGGTCGGGCGTCGTGGAGAAGATCGCGCTGGCCACGTCGTCCGGCCGGATGCCGTTCCGGCGGATCATCAGGGCCAGCAACTCCCGCGTGGCCCGCAAAATATCCTCCCGGCTGTTCGAATCGGCGGTGGTGGCTCCCCGGACTCCGCGGCACGGCATGTCGGCACCTCCGGCAAGGGGTCAAGGAGGAAGGATAAAGGATGAAGGCCCATCCCCGCGCGAGGGGCGGGGATGCCTTGCCGTCGCCCGTCTTGTAGGCGAAGGCCTGCGGCCCATCCCCGCGCGAGGGGCGGGGATTTCATCCTTCATGCTTTATCCTTCCTCCTTAATTCTATCCTTACCGTAGCACGATTATTGGAGCAAGATGGCATCCCTGGGAATAGGGTGGGCATAGCCCACCCGCCATAGGTGGTGCGCGGGACCCAGTCTGGACAACCCTTGCCACGCATGCTAGTTTAGAGCCTTTGGGCCACGTCTGCCAAAATGGCATCCTGACGAGCAGGTTGGCCGGAAAACGCCAAGACACCCCCCGCACCGGTTGCGCGGGTGTGGAGGCGAGCGACGGGCGATATCAAAACGCCCCCCGCACCGGTTGCGCGGGTGTGGAGGCGAGCGACGGGCGATATCAAAACGCCCCCCCGGAGCGGTTGTGCCGTTGTCGAGGAGTGAGAGGAGAGTTATACTGGCACGTTCCTGAGGCCCTTTGGGTTCTCGGACCTTTGCCCAAACCCAGCAATTTCCCACCGTGCCATGCGTTTTTCGCTCGTTGACCGGATCGTCGAATTCCAGCCCGGGGTGCGGCTCACGGCGACAAAATCCCTCACGATGGCGGAGGAGTATCTGGCCGACCATTTCCCCAACTTTCCGGTCATGCCGGGGGTCTTGATGTTGGAGGCGATGACCCAGGCCGGGGCGTGGCTGGTGCGGCTGGGCGAGGACTTCGCCCACAGCATGGTGGTCCTGAAGCAGGCCACCAACGTGAAGTACGGGCAGTTCGTCGAGCCGGGCCAGACGTTGTCGGTGACGGCGGAGGTCCTCTCGCACGGCCCGCGGGAGACGAAGCTGAAGGCGCATGGGTCGGTCGAGGGCCGGACGACGGTCAGTGCCCGGCTCGTGCTGGAGCGATACAACCTGGCCGATCAGGACCCGGCTGACGCGTGGGTCGATGAAGAGATTCGGCAGCAGATGCGGAACCTGTTGACGCTGCTGTACCAGCCCGGGCCGCCCGTAGTGCCGGCCACCGCATGAAAGGCCCAAACTCGAACATGCCCGCGCAAGCGCGGGCATGGCACCCGGCGCAGCAGGCGAGCTAACGACGGGGCGGGTCGGGGCACGAAGACCTACCCGCGAAAGATCAACGATAAGACTTGGCACAGGGTGGCTTGGTTCCCGACCCAAGGGTTCATTACGATGCGATTCGAAGGCAAGACGGCACTGGTGACCGGCGGCAGCCGAGGCATCGGTCGGGCGTGCGTCGCCCAGTTGTTGTCCGAGGGTGCCCGGGTCGCGCTGGTGGACCTCAGCGGGGTGGAGGAGGCCGCCCAGGCCCTGGCGGAAGAGTATAAGGGCGGCCCCGGCCAGGTCCGCGCCTTCCAGGCCGACGTCCGCGACGCCGAGCGAGCGAGTGAACTGGTCGAGCAAGTGCTTGGCGCGTGGGAGCGGCTGGACGTGCTGGTGAACTCGGCGGGCATCGTACGGGACGGCCTGATGGGAAGCATGACCAAAGAGCAATGGCGCGACGTGCTGGAGGTGAACCTGGGCGGGACCTACAACTTCTGCCGCGCAGTGCTGCAGCCGATGATGATGCGGCGCAGCGGGAGCATCGTGAACGTTTCCAGCACGGCCGCGGAGTTCCCCTCGCGGGGCCAGGTCAACTACGCAGCCAGCAAGGGGGGCGTGAACGGCCTGACGCGTGCGATGGCCAAGGAGTTGGCGCCCCGCCAGGTCCGCGTGAATGCCGTTGCCCCGGGGATGATCGAGACCGGCTTGAGCGCGCCGGTGCGCAATCTGGTGGGGCCGCGGCTGAAGGAAATCATCCCCTTGAGACGCGTGGGACAGCCGCAAGAGGTCGCCCGCGCCGTGGCCTTCCTGGCCAGCGACGATGCGGCCTACGTCACCGGGCAGGTGCTGCGGGTCGACGGCGGGTTGAGCTTGGGAGGGTATTGAAGAACGGGCCCCAAGGCGACGGGGGAAAGCGTGAGAAAGGCCCGCGGACTGCGTCCGGGGCTTGCCGGGTGGGCGGCGCCCACCGCAAACGATTGATAACTCTGGAGGTCAAGCGACATGCCGACGAAGGAAGAAATCTACGAGAAGATCAAGATTGCCCTGGTCGAAGCCCTCGGGGTCGATGAGGACGAGATCCAGCCCGAGGCCACGCTGGTCGGCGACCTCGGGGCCGAGTCGATCGACTTCCTGGACATCGTCTTCCGCCTGGAAAAGGCGTTCGACATCAAGATTCCCCGCGGGGAGCTGTTCCCGGAGGACGTGCTGACCGATCCGAAGTACGTGCAGGAGGGGCGGGTCACGGAGCTGGGCCTCGAGGAGCTGCGCAAGCGGATGCCGTTCGCCAACCTCGACGAGTTCGCCAAGAACCCCGTGGTGCAGGACTTCGGCAACCTCCTGACCGTGGCCGACATGTGCCGCTTCGTCGAAGGCAAGGTGGAAGTGACGCCCTGATGCGCTGGTACTGGATCGATCGCTTCATCGAGTTCGAGAGCGGCCGCTACGCCAAGGC
>Ga0187848_10001483_pt1 | contig 19889 bp, 12 predicted proteins | sample June2016WEW_4_40_FD_132424 | JGI IMG/M metagenome (GOLD analysis project Ga0187848, IMG submission 132424) | Peatland microbial communities from SPRUCE experiment site at the Marcell Experimental Forest, Minnesota, USA - June2016WEW_4_40 | ecosystem: Environmental > Terrestrial > Soil >... | reverse complement strand
CGGCCGCCCGGGCATAACTTGTTATCCTAAGTTTCATATAGTTGTTTTTCCTTTCTTAAATCATGCTTGGTCTTCAAGCCCCGGGAATGGAGTTCCTTGGACTGTTCATTCCCGTGAGATGATTGCGAGGTCAAAGCAGGGTTCCACCTCGGACTTGGCGCAATGCACCGCCAGCGTGTTGAGAGTATCGGTTGGTTGCAGAGCCGCCGTGGCCTCGGCGCTGGCTGCGACCACTTCATAATTCTGCCCGCTGGAGCCGGTCAGGCTGGCCGCCAGCACTCCGTTAAAGTAAACCTCGACGGGGCCGGCGTGGCGCACATGCAATTCGAGATTCCTGATGTCTTTTTTCCAAATCACGAATGGCTTGCGCAGCCATATGGGATTGCCATCCCATGACGAGCGCACACCTGCGGCTTCGTTTATCGTCAGACCGAAGCCGCCAGGCCCTTTGCGCCAGCCACGGTTGCGCCCAATCCAAACTTTGTAGTCAAGTTCAACGTGGGTCCAGTCCGCTTCAGGCTCTACGGTGGTGTAGAGCCATTCCCGCGGACGCAATTGTGAGCTTTCCAACACCGTATCCTCCGAAACCCGCATGGGAAATGGCGCCCAGTCGTTGCGAATAGCGGGGGCCCGTTTGGCCCATTTCTGCCACAGTGCCCGATCGTAAAGCATCTCAATGAAGACACCGCCGACGACTGGGCGGGCCTTGAAACCCCGCCATTTGGGGGTCAGGGTTTCAAGCATGTCGCCCATTGGAACACGTTGGGGCGATTGATCCAACAGACGAAAGGCGGGGTCAATCAGTGTGGCGAAGTCGGCTTGATTGTCGGCCAGGCTGGCACTCCAGACTGTCCAATCGAGTTTGGTCAGCGTGGCGCGCGAATCCAGCGGCAACCCATAGGGATTCATCGCCTTATGGTACCAAGCCACCTCGCGTTGACGCATCTCTTTCGGGAAGAGCTGCAATCCGAGCACCTTGTCCCAGACCAGGTTATATTTCTGGCTCCAGGTGTTCTGCGGTTGCCCAAGCGCCAACAGCGTGTGGTCGCCGACATCGGCCGCCTTTACGAGATTCCTGCTGAATTCCTCGGCTGTTCTGCGCCAGGCAAGCCCTTCCTCTCTCTTGCCAAGCATTGTGGCCAGTTGCGAATAAGAACCTAGAGCGATGATTGACTTCATGGAAAGGTTCACGTTGCGGGCCAGATGGCCGGTGAAGTCGTCGGTGCAGAGTTGCAGGTCCAAGTCCCACCCTTTGCGCTTTAAGTAGCCTGCCCAGCGGGTTAGCAGCGGCCAATAGTCGTTTGCCAGTTTGCCGTTTCCATCAATTTGGGCCACCCCGGCCAACATGATCAGCATGTCAGCGGTTTCCTCGACCGGCATGATCTCGATTTCCGCATCGCCGTTCCAGCATCCTGTGGCGTGCGGGTAGATACCCAGATCGTGCGGGCAGGAGTCGTGTTTTATGATTGGGCTGTTGCAGTAGTCCAGAAGAGGAACCAACATCGCGCGAACCAGGCCGGGGTTGAATAACATGAATAAAGGGATGGATGGGTAAATCACGTCCACGGTGTCAATATTGCCGCTGCTGCTGGGCTCCTTGCTAAAAAGCAGCGGCATTCCCTTGCTGTCGGCCACCAAGTCGTGCATGCCAATGGTCTGCCGGTAGGCCAGGGCGCCAAGCGTGGCGTACTGCCTGCCGCCGGCTTTTTCCAAGTCCCGCATCAGATCGCGGTCGAATTCCTCACAGCGCTTTGTCAGCTTCTCGTAATCGCGCTCGGCGGTTTGCAGCAAGCCGTCTGCCATCACGCCGTTGCGACTCCAATAAGGGCTCAGTTCCGTGGTGAAATACCGCACCGCCCGTCTTTCGTCGTAAGCCAGCATGACATGTCGCCGGACGGGTTTTGCCCCCACCTTTCCCAAGTCCCAGGTCAGGGCAAGCACGATCGGGTCGGTGCCGGGCATCTGGGGTTGGGATGGCGGCTCACTTGGCAGACCGCCATCTCTTGCGAAGGTTGTCCCTGTCGCGGACGCTTTCCCGAAACCTGCGTGCTGAACCTGTGGTTGCGGCGCGGCCAGATAAAAGTAACCCCAGTCAATGCGGATGACATCCCCGTGGCTTCTGAGCACAGGCTGCTCCTGGCTTCCAGCGCGCAGCACCTTGAGGCCGGCGGCGGATGCTTCGTTCCACGCCACCAACTGGTCGGGTTTGTTGACCGTCAGCAAGGTGCTCGAGTCGAAGTATAACTGCGCCTCGTGTGCCTTGCCGTCAACCGAACTTACATCCCATGTCAAATAAGTAACCGGCCGTGCCAACACTTCCACATCATCGAGCAAGGACGGAGTCATGAATGTCATAGTCACTCTGACTTCCTGACTCTGGAACTCGGCGATGGTGCGCAAGGGCAATACCTGTACGGAAATCTGCTTGAGCGCTGGAACCTTCGTCGGTTCGACCCCCATCAGCCGGTAAGCGTGGCCGTCCACCCGGATCAGGCTGTTCAGCGGTTGAGCCGCGCCGGTCCAGCTCTCAGTCGGGGCATTCGCCAGCGAATCGGCCGGTGACCAAACGCTGAAATAGGGCGTATGCACCACCAATGGAACCGACGGAGGACGGAAGTCTTGCGGTGAGGCGTTGGCCACCCCACAGGCGACGACCAGCCATGGGAGAACCATCTTCATAAAGGATAGCTTGGATGCTGTGTCATGTCTAACTTTGCCACTTGAATAATTTGATCAATTCGATTTCCTCGGCGCGGTACGGCGTCCCGTCTGGATAAAGCAAACAGTGAAACCACATCGGTGGCGGCGGCGAACCTTCCGGCCAACCCCAAGGGAAATGGTACTGGGCCGAGCCGGCGCAAAGCCCCCACTCGTACCACCCGATCTTGTGCTTGGCGAAGAACGGCAGGATGACCGGCAGTGTGTTGCCCAAGGTTCGCGCCATGCACTCCGTGCATAGCATCGGACGTTTCGAGGCCAGAGCCACTTCGAGTTCCTTGTCGAACCCTCCCTGGCTGTCCCCGGCGGGGCGACCGGGTTGACCGTAAGTGTGGAAGCTGTAAACGTCGGAGATTTCAATGGCCTCCCAAGACGAGGTGAGGGGCTGGAGCGGATCAGCCTCACGAGCCCAAAGGAAGGTGCAGGCGGTGATAAATCGGTCTCGCCTGGGAGCTTCATTGACCAAATCCCAGGCAACAATCCGCTCATCCTTGGCGTAACGGCCCACAAAACCCTGGATGAACTCCTTGATCGTGTTCTTCGACTCGGGCCAGTTCTTGCGATACGAGGCCACTCCTGGGTAGCGCCACTGGCCGCCGTGGACGGCGTATTTGAAATTGATGGTTGGCTCTTTAATCGCGCCCGGCGCGTTGGGGTCGTATTCCGGATCCATTATTGACAAGCTGAAGGTCGGCATCACGGTCATGCCGCGTTTGGCCGCCGCGTCCGTGAAGGCATCCCACCGCTCCATCAGCCGGTCGCGAAAGGCGAAGTATTCGAAGCAAGGCACAAACATGCGGACACTGTTAATTCCGATGTCCCTGGCCCAGTCCAGCTCTTTGTTGATTTCACCCGGGCGGTAGTCAAACCACATGTGAGCGTGGCTGTGAGCGTAGGCCGGAACATAATTGCAACCCTTGATCACCCCAAACCGCTCCAGGTATTTGTAGGCGCGTTCCGGAGTCCAGAGCGTCTTGACCAGGGCCTCCCGCAGCTTCTTGTCTTCCGCCATCTCCTCGGCAGAGACTGGGGGAGGATTTCTTCTGGAGTTTTCCGGAGGACGACTCGGCGGAGCCTTTGGCGGGACCACTTCTTTTTGAGCGCCTTGCGGCTGAGCATTCGCTGCCGGTCTAAGACCACCAACTAGCGATGCCCCCGCAGCCAGCGCGGCGGCAGATAAAAATTCGCGTCTTTTCATTTATTTCCCAAAACTGAATGATTAAAAACCGGCCATCGCCAGCCTGGGCTGCCAACTACTGCGCATTGCCAGGTGGCTGGCGGGTGGCTTCGCCACGGGCTGCTTTTCGGATGGCGTCCGGGTCAACCTTCCATACGGCGCGGTCGTAACTCACCAGGCCGTCGCACTCGGATTCTGTATCGTAAAGCTGGCAAAAGAACTGGCCGGTCATGCCGCGGCTGTCCTTTTGTGCCCAGAGGTCGCTGTACAAGCGCGCCACTTCCCGGGTAAACCACGCCTGCGACTTGGCGTCCAGCTTGGGCATCTTGTCGCCCTTGAGGCCCCTGCCCAAGGCGTCGATGTCGCCATCGGTGGCCGCATTGTAGGAATGGTAGGTCCAGATCTCGCAAGGCCAATCGTGGCCTGGCGTGGCCAAACCAAAGCCGCCGTTTTCACTGACCAGCCCAATTTGGTTGGGGTTGGGGGCCGAGACGCCGCCGTGGTTGTCCTGGATGTCACCGCCGCCATGCCAGGGAAAACCGCTCGCTTCATCCACCAAGCGCGAAGGATCAAGTTCCTTGATCCACGACGCATAGCGTAACGTGTCGTGTTGGCCCCATCCTTCGTTGAAGGGGCACCACGCGATGATGGCGGGATGATTCCATCTCTGCTGGATCAGCGCCCGTTTCTCCAACTCGCACTGCGCGGAGGCTTCAGGAGACGTTGGCAAATCGGTTTTGGCGTCACCTTCACCACCGGTTGGCATATCCTGTAAGACCATTAGCCCCAGCTTGTCACACCAATAATAAAAACGATCCGGCTCCACCTTGACATGCTTGCGGATAATGTTCAGGCCGGCCTGTTTGGCGATCTCGACATCGTGCTTGAGCGCCTCGTCGGTTGCGGCAGTGTAGATGCCATCCGGCCAGAAGCCCTGATCCAATGCCCCAGCCATAAGGGTAGGCTGACCGTTGAGCAAAAAGCGGGTGAAGCCTTTGGGGTCTGGTCTTTTGCCAAGCGACCGCATGCCAAAGTAACTCTTGACTCTATCCACCGTGTTCCCGTTTTTGTCCTTCAATTCAACGACCATGTCATAAAGAAATGGACTTTCAGGCGACCACAGCTTGGCATCCTTGATTGGCAGATCGAGGTTGGTGGTGAACCATGAACTGGTGTTCTTATAGAATCTCACCTTGTTCTCGCGCAAGCTGGGCCACATCTCAAATGCCGCCGGAACTCCGGTCGAGGACACTTCGTTTGTGCCATCAAAGGCCTTGGCGTGCAGTTCGATCGGTTCATTGCCAATCCTTCCGGTGACGGTCAATTTCAGCACGCCCTTTTCCAGGCCTGGAACCGCGGAAAGCGTTTCAATGCTGGTGGTCAGCGGGACGGGTTCCATCCAGACCGTCTGCCAAATCCCCGAACAAGCAGTGTAATTGCAGCCGCCGGGATGCAGCACCTGCTTGCCATGCAAGTGCCACGAGGCATCGCTCGGATCAAGCACCGATACCACCAGATCCTGCGCCGCGCCGGATGTGAGGGCCTTGGTGATATCGAAGGTGAACGCGTCGTAACCGCCGCGGTGCCCCCCGAGGTTCCGGCCGTTTAGATAAACCGTCGTTTCCCAGTCCACGGCGCCGAAGTGCAGCAGGATGCGCTGGCCCCGCCAAGTCTCCGGAATGGCCAGCGCGCGGTGATACCAGAGCCGGCCACTGGGCAGAAACGGCTTCATCACACCGGAGAGGGCCGATTCGATGCAATAGGGGACCAGGATCTTTCCCTCGTAGGTTGCCGGGATTTTCTCTTCCGCTTTGCCGGTGACGGCATAATCCCAAAGACCGTTGAGGTTCTGCCAACTGGCACGCTCCATCTGTGGTCGCGGGTACTCGGGTAAAGCATTCTCCGGTCCCACCTCTTTGGACCACTTGGTCAAAAGAGGAGCAGTGGGAGGAACTTTCCATTCCTGGTCTTGAACTGGTTTGTCCACCGCGCCAGCCCGACGACCCTCCGGATAAATCCCGAATACGCAAAAGACGATGGCAGCGGCGACAACAGGCGTCTTGAGAGAAGTCTTGTTCACGGGGGCAAGTTTAGACTCTCACCCGCTCCGGGCGAACGAGGAATTCGGTCAATTCCTGTAGATTTTGCGTCAGTACGCATCCAAGGCCGAGGTGCGGTGATTTCATTGCCGGACAAGCGCGGGAAGGAGCGCCCGATCCTTCAGGCAGGCTGACGATGAACAGCCCATATTGGTGCTGCTGGCTGTATTACTGACCGAAGATCAGGCGGCCGCTGGGCTAAGGTTGCCGTCCTTTTGGGTGCGGCTATTCAGACAAGGAGCGGCTGCCGGAGGGCATTGGTTTCGGGGCGCGAGTTGGGCCAAGGACCTTCAGCCGCCCTGCCTCATCGAACACCAGCCGGTCAATGTTGACCACACGGTCGCGCGTAATCTGGTTCGGGTCAGCGTGGCTATGATAAACGATGAACATCTGGCTGCCATCCGGCGAGGACGTGATGGAGTTGTGCCCCGGGCCGGCAATCCCAGCTTCGGGCGTGTCCTTCAGGATAGGGTTCTCCTTGGCCTTGACCCACGGCCCAAGCGGTTTGTCCGCGACGGCGTAGCCAATGGCGTAACCCGGTCGAAACGTGTCGTTTGCGGAATAGGTCATGTAGTACTTGCCGTTGTGCTTGATGACGCTTGGCCCTTCGAGGCACCAGTGGTTGTGCTCGAGAATCATTTCCCACGGCTGGTCCGGCGTCATGATTTCCTTCGGTGTGCCGACCGCCTTGAACTCTTTTGGAGTGAGTGCTACGGCATAAAGGGTGCCGCCCAGCTTAAAATCCGGCTTGTTCCCATTACGGCTGAAATAGAGGTAGGGAGCTCCGTCATCATCCATGAAGAGAAAACTGTCAATCGCCGAGTAGCCGCCATCATACACCGGGAAATTGAATACGGTGAAAGGACCTTCCGGATGATCACTGACGGCGATACCCGTGCATCGGTTCCCTTTGTTGGAGTCCTTAACCCTCGCGCTGTAGGTCAAAAAGAACTTGCCATAATAGAATTCGATGTCCTCCACCCCGCCGATTCGCTGCCAGGCCGAGCCAGCCTTGGGCTGCCAATGCACCAGATCGGGCGACTCGAAGTAACGGAATCCTCCCTCGGCAGGGCTTCCGACACTCCCATAAAGGTAATACTTGCCCCCGTAAAACCGGGCCGTGGGGTCTCCCATGTGAACCGGCGGATTGCCCACGGGATTGGTATAGGTTGCGAGTGGTTTGTCCTGCCATGTCCTGACAGGGTCGGCGCCTGGCAGCAAGCCGGGGAAAATGGCGGCGACGGTGGTGATTGCCATCACGGTCAATGCATTAGGGCATTTCATATTGCTAATCCGATATTGAACCTGGTTACCGTCGTCCGTTAGGGCAGAAAGAAAGCCATGCGCCACTATTTTTCCCTGGTTTCGGGTTGCCAATTTTAAGCATGACCGCTCCATGAACCGGGACCTCTGCGGACCATGAACGGGAGCACCAGCTTGGAGTCTTTTGCTGCTAGAGCTCGCGCACCCGTTGCGTGCCGCTTAGTCCCAGCCGGGCAAACTCGGCGGTCACTTTCACTTTTTGCTCTCCGAAATTGAGCAGACCCACGGCGATGGTGCCGTCTGAAAGCGGACGTGCCCAAATTGTGACGGGCTTCATCGGGAAAGTAAAACGCGCTCCGGAATTGAAAACAAGTCTAAAAAACAACTTCTGATTTCAATCGGGCGGCCTGGACAGCCACGCTGATTGTTCAAAAATAGCCGGCGGGTTGAGAATTAAGATTGACTTGCTGAATCCGGCGGCCAAAATCACCGTGTTGCCCAACTGTAAGAACGGAGAATTGTGAAATGAAAAATTACCGCACCCTGATCGTAACGATGGCCTTGTCGGCAACACTTTCCCAAACCGCGTCCTTGGATGCCGCGTGGGCGCCGGTCGAAGGGCAACTCATGACCCGGTGGGCCAAGGATGTTTCCGCCGACCACGCGCTGCCGGAGTATCCCCGGCCGCAGATGGCCCGCAAAGAATGGCAGAACCTCAACGGCCTTTGGGATTACGCCATTGCGCCCAAGGACGGGGTGCGTCCGGCCGATTTTGACGGCCAGATACTGGTTCCTTTTCCAGTGGAATCCGCCCTGTCCGGCGTTAAGAAATTCCTCAGCCCCACCAACAGCTTGTGGTATCGGCGCGCGTTCACAGTGCCTGCCGATTGGAAAGGGCGGCATGTGCTGCTGAATTTTGGCGCGGTGGACTGGCAGGCGAAAATCTGGGTCAACGGCGTCAATGTGGGCGAGCACAGGGGCGGCTATGATCCCTTCGGTATAGATATCACCGGTGCATTGAACAACAATGCCGGCCAGGAAATTGTCGTGGGGGTATGGGACCCGAACGGAGGGGCGATTCCGCACGGAAAACAGAACCTTCATCCGGGGGGTATTACCTATACGGCCATCAGCGGCATCTGGCAGACAGTTTGGCTGGAGCCGGTGGGCAAGGCTTCGATCGCGTCGCTAAAAATTACGCCGGACCTGGACAACGGCCTGGTCAGTGTCACTGTCAATGGCCTGGCAACGCATTTTTTGGACTCGGCGCAGGTGGAAGTCATGGATGGCGCAAGAACTATTGCGAAAGAAGAAGGCAAGCTTGGCCAAGCGATCAACCTCAAAATACGCAGCCCCAAGCCATGGGCTCCCGGCAGTCCATTCCTGTATGACCTGAAAGTCACACTGAAGAGCGATGGCAAGGCCGCCGACGAGGTGGCCAGCTATTTTGGGATGCGGAAGGTGGAGATTAAGAAGGATAAGGCGGGATTGAACCGGATATTTCTCAACGGCAAGGCGCTTTTCGAGATGGGGCCGCTGGACCAGGGCTGGTGGCCGGACGGACTCTACACGGCACCGACGGATGAAGCGTTGAGGTTTGACATTGCGGAGACACTCAGGATGGGGTTCAACCTGGCTCGCAAGCATGTCAAAGTGGAGCCGGATCGCTGGTATTACTGGGCCGACAAGCTCGGACTGCTCGTCTGGCAGGACATGCCCAGCATGGACCTTCCGGCGCGCAACATGCCGAGTCGGGGACGGTCTGGCAGAGGCGGCGGGGGCGGAAGCCAGAGGCTGTCCAATGACGACCCCTATGAGATTTTCGAGCGCGAATACCGGGCAGAGATTGAAACACATTACAACCATCCTTCCATCATCATGTGGGTGCCATTTAACGAGGGGTGGGGTGAATATGACCCGGTCCGCATCGTTTCATGGACGAAGCAGATGGATCCAACCCGCCTGGTCAACAATGCGAGCGGGTGGACCGACGTGGGTGTCGGCGATGTGAATGACCGGCACGATTATCCCGGACCGGGGATGAACCCGTTGGAGGAACAGCGCGCCTCGGTGCTGGGTGAGTTTGGCGGCTTGGGCCTTCCACTGACTGGCCATCTTTGGGTGGAAAGAGGGGCGTGGGGTTACCAGAATATGACCAACTCGGCCGACTTGACCGATCATTATCAAGTCTTGATCAACGCGCTCAAGGGCTACGAAGCGCACGGGCTTGCGGCGGCAGTCTACACGCAATTGACGGATTGTGAAACCGAAGTCAACGGCCTGATGACCTACGACCGGAACGTCAACAAGATAGGAACGGAGCAAATCGCCAAGATCAACCTACCGGTGTACGAAGTGAAGAGCAATACCAACGCGCCGATCCCGGTGGTGCCCCGCCCGCCGCGACGGCCTTAACCCGGCTAAATCCTGTTTATGCTTGGGCTCGGTCTTCCACCGCTCCGCGCTTGCAATTCCGGCCTCGCTCTGTTCTCAAACAGGCGCTAAGGGAAATACACCGCCCGAAAATACTGCTGCGCATTGCCAGCCGCGTTAGTCAGTGTAAACGTGAACGGCGCGGTGTTCGTTTGCACCGGCTGCCAGCCCGTCAAATCGGCCGACGCCTGGATCACGTATTCATACCCGGCCACGCCAGTCAGGTTGAAACTGAATTGCCCGCCCGCCAATGCCGCCGCATTCAATCCCGGCGCGGGGAATGGATTCAATGCCGGCGCAAATTTCACGGCCCGAAACAACTCGCTGGGCGGGCACAACGCCAGCGTGACGGCCGTCGATCCGGCTCCCAGATCGGTGATGGCAATGAGGCGATTGGCCGCCGTTTCCGCCGTCACCGCGTAAACGACAGGATTGGCGCCGCCGAAATCCACCGTCAAACTGCGCGCCCCAATCCCGGCCGCGCCGCTGCCCAAAACATAAGCTTTCGCCCACGTCCCGCCAGAAAACTGCCAGCACTCAATGCCACCCGTGCTGGAATCGTCGGCGACGTAGGCCAGATTGCCTGCGGCGTTGATGGCGAAATCCTCCGGGCTGGAGGAACTGCCGGTGGCAAAAACCAGGCTGGCCACGGCCGCGGTGGTGGGCAGTCCTCCCAGGGAATAAAGGCCGGCGGTCCCGCTTTGGGTGGAAAGAACCAGGCCGCCGTTCGCCACGTTGATGACGCGGCAATTGCCCACCGAACTTTGCACCGTTCCCGCCGCCGCGGCATTGCCGAAATAATAGGTTCCGCCGGCGGAACCTGCGCCCCAGAAATTATTACTGCCATCGGTCGCGCCGGCGCGGAGGTTGGCCGCGCTGTATTGCACGCGGGTCGAGGCCGCCAGAGCGTATTGGCCCGCGCCGTCAATCGTGCCAATCACCCTCGGTACTGCCGCCGAGGTGGACGAAGAAAGCGAACTGCGCAGTGCTCCGCGATTGGTGCTGTATCCGGCAACGGCCAGCAGCCGTCCGTCTCCCGAAAGCGTCATGTAGCCCTCCGAGGAGGCCACCCCGCTGATCAGCAGGGAGGACGCGCCGCTGTCGGGCAGGGCCATCGAGCTCACATAAGCGCCGTTGGAGGCAAATTGGTCCAGGAACAGCGTGTTGCCGGAGTTGATGAGCGTTTGCGCGCCGTCACCCACGCGCAACACCACCAGGTTGGACGGGAAAAAAGTGGTCTGGGGCGGCGCGACGATCACCGTTGTCACGGCGCTGGTCACCGCGCCGTAAGTGCCCGAAATCACCACCGCATAGCTGCCGGACTGCCCCGCCACCGCGTTGCTCGCAACGTAGGTGCTGTTGGTCGCGCCGGAAATGTTCGAGTTGTTCAAAGTCCATTGCCAGGCCAGTTGCGTGCCGATGGCTCCGACAGTCAAGTTGAACGTCCCGCCTGCCAAATAAGTATGGCCGGCGGGTTGGGCAGTAATCCAAGGGTCCGCGACGGTGAGAATGGCCGGTGTGGAATTGGTCGCGCCGCCTGCGTTGGTGATCGTCACCGAGTAACTGCCGGCGCTGCCGCCGAAAACATTCGACAGTGTCAACGTCGCCGTGGTCGAACCGATGATCAACGCGCTGTCCGTCAAATTGGTGTTGTCCATCTGCCATTGGAAAGAGAGGGACGCACCGGTGGCGGCGACCGAAAAGACCGCCGTGCCGCCGGCATTGGTCGCGAGACTGGCCGGTTCCGTCGTAATGATCGGCGCGGGCGGCAGCGCGTTGGTGGGATTGATGGTCAGAGTGGCGCTGGACATGGCCGTGCCCCACGAATTGCTGATCAACACCTCCACCGGAAAGCTTCCCGGCGCATAGTTGGTCGCCGTCAGCGTGAAGCTGGCGTTGGTTTCCCAATCGGTGAGGGGCGTTGAATTGGACTCCCACAAATAATACAGCGTCCCGCTGCCCGAGGCGGCGATAGTGAACAGCGCACTCTGCCCCTGATCCACCGTTTGCGGCTGCAGCGGGCCGGAAACGGACGGCGGGCTGCCCTGCGGAGTGAACTGGACCCCGCGAAATATCTCGTTGTTGGCGGAGGTGGCGAGCACCGTTACCGCCGCGCTGGAATTGGTATCGGTAATGGCAATCAAACGGTTGGCCGAAGCGTCCGCAGTCGTTGCGTAAATCACCGCCGGCTGTCCAAAGCTGACCGCCAGGCCGCGCGTCCCAACCGTCGAACCGGCGCCGGTGTCAAAGGTGTAAGCCAGGCCCCACGCCCCATTGTTGGTGTATTTCTGAATGCCCCCGCCTGCCGACACCGCCCGGTCATCCGCCACATAAGCGACCGTATTCTCCGGGCTGATGGCAAATCCGTAAGGAGTGGAACTCGAACCGGTGGCCAAGACCAGCGCGGCACTGCCATTGGCCGTCACAGGCAGGCCGGCAAACGAATAGATTCCGATGGGCGCTGACTTCTGTGAGGAATAGCAAAGGTTGCCGTTGAAAATATTGATGACCTCGCTGTTGGCTAGCACGCTTTGCACGATGGCGGGCGGCGAGGCCAGGCCCATGTAAACCGTGCCGCTGACCGCTCCGACCGCCCAAAAATTATTCGATCCGTCGGACACGCCGCTTCGAACATTATTTCCGCTGAAGGCGGTCCGGGTGTTGGTGATGAAGTTATAATTCCCATTGAAATCAATGGTGGCAATGCCCCGGGGCACCGTGGCTGATGCGGAATTGGCCAAAGAACTTGAATACGGATAATTGGTATTGTAACCGACCATGACGATGAAATTGCCGTTGGCCGAGCGGCTGATGGCCCCCTCCGAGGTGGCCGACCCGATGAGGAGCGCGGTGGGGCCGTTGGTGGGAATGGCGACCCAATTGGTGAGAATCCCGTTGGTGGTGTACTCGTCCAGGAACACCGGGTCGCCGCCACTGCCCAGCGGGGCAACTCCATTGCCGACCCGCAGCACGCTGAGATTGCCGGGTTCGAATCCGGGGGTGATTTGAGCACGGGCCAGGACGCCAGCAAGCAGGCATGAGGCCAAAACAACAAGTTTATTTCTTTTCATCGCGCTATCTCCTTCAGTGAATCTTATAACACACGAACCGCTGTTGAAAGCAAAAAACGCCACGGTTACCTCCCCCCCCGCCCCTGCCGATCCCCGCTCCGGCCCGCCATCGCCAACAATCCTTCATGTGCGATCCGGCACTTTTTCCTGTAGTGAACAATCGCCGCCGGCGAATTTCATATTTATTTGACCGGTTTTCTCATTGAACCCCGGAGTTGCTTTTGTAAGCTCAACCCAATGAAATCAAGATTTTCGTTGCTGTTGACGGCGTTGGCTCTCGCAAGTTTTTGCGTCTTGGGGCAAACGCCGCCGGACTCCGGTTCTTCGAATTGGCAACCTGCCAAAGGCCCCTTGATGACTCAATGGGCCAGGGAGGTATCTCCCGCCAATGCGTTGCCAGAATATCCGCGACCGCAACTGGTGCGCGACACATGGCAAAACCTCAATGGTCTTTGGGATTATGCCATCACTGACAAGCAAGTAGAAAAAGCTCCAGCGGCATACGAGGGCAGAATTCTGGTGCCATATCCGATTGAATCAGCGTTGTCTGGCGTGATGAAGCCGCTGTTGCCTACGCAGCGGTTATGGTTTCACCGCCGGTTCACCATTCCAGACTCATGGGCCGGGCAGCGAGTTCTCTTGCAGTTCGGCGCGGTGGATTGGGAGACGCAAGTTGTTTTGAACGGCAAGGATCTCGGCGGCCATCGCGGCGGCTATGACGCCTTTTTTTTCGACATCACGGATGCTCTCAGGCCAGGGGAGAACGACTTGGTGATCCGTGCTGATGACCCAACGAGTTCAAGTTGGCAACTTCGAGGCAAGCAAACTCTTCATCCTGGAGGGGCTGCCTACACGGCGAGCTCGGGCATCTGGCAGACGGTCTGGCTCGAGCCTGTGCCGGCTTCGCACATAGAGACGCTCCATATAGTGACGGATGGCATTGCGGGAATTCTGCATCTCACGGTCGGCGCCAGAATCACGCCCCAGCCCGCGCCTGTCACCGTCACGGTTTCGGACGGAATGAAAACGGTGGCAACGGCAGAGGGCATGCTCGGCTCTCAACTGACGCCAGCCGTGCTGGCTGATCTGAAGTGGTATAAAGCGACCTCCAGCGGCGCCAGCGCCACTCTGGCTATCCCCATCCCGAATGCGCATTTGTGGACGCCGGAGGATCCGTTTCTTTACAATCTGACCATTACCATTCATGCGGTTGACGGCAAAGGCGACGATGTCGTCCACAGCTACGCCGGGCTTCGCTCGCTTTCGGTGGGCAAGGATGCCAAGGGCAATACGCGCCTTTTCTTGAACGGCAAAGTCACCATGCTGCCGATGGTCTTGGACCAGGGTTTCTGGCCGGATGGCATTTACACGGCGCCGACGGACGCGGCGTTGCGATTTGATCTGGAAGCGGAAAAGGAACTGGGAGTCGCCGTGCGAAAGCACGTCAAGATGGAACCCGATCGCTGGTATTACTGGGCGGACAAGCTGGGAGTGTTAGTATTGCAGGATATGCCGACCGGCGAAGAAGGAAACGCCGCTACAGACAGACCGACTTCGCCGGAAGCCGCCGCCCAGTGCGAGATGGAAATGCGCGCGCTCATTGCGCAGCGTTGGAACCATCCGGCAATCATCAGTTGGAATATGTTCAACGAAGGCTGGGGCCAGCACGACACGGTGGCCACCGCAGCCTGGGCCAGGGCTTTGGATCCGACCCGTCTGATTGATGAGGCAAGCGGTTTCCCTTGGCAGGGAGCGGGAGATATCTGCGATTGTCACGGAGGTGTTCCGCCCAAAAGCGATACGGAGATTAGCATTGACACGGAAAATGGTTCCGTTGGCCTGAAAAGCCCCGGACATGACTGGCCTGGCAGATTGTGGACTCCACTCACATACGATGCTGCGACCGATGGCCCTGCTTCGCCAAGACGCAACGGGCTTTACACTCTTGATGCCTCATCGAAGGCATGGTTCACGCGTTGGGTCCGTGCCATGTTTCACAGCCTTTGGGCCAACATGGATCAGACCGGGCAAACGGGTGATTCCTATTGCCAAATCACCGATGTCGAAACGGAAGAAGACGGCTTGATCAGCTACGACCGGTCGGTGTGGAAGGTTGATCCGGACCCAATCCGCCTGGCGGCCCAAGGTCAGAGCATGCGGTCCAACACGACGACCATTTTGCCGACGGCCATGACTCAAAGCTCGGTCTGGAATTACACTACATCCAAACCCGGCGAAGGCTGGAACAAACCCGGATTCGACGACTCCGGCTGGAAGAAAGGCGCGTCGGCTTTCGGCGCCGGTTACGACCATATCGGCACACCGTGGACCAGCGGCGATATCTGGCTGCGAAAGGAGATTACTCTCACCTCCATTCCCGCCAAACCATTTCTGCGGATTATCCACGACGAGGACTTCCAAGTCTATTTCAACGGCGTGGAAGCCAGTCACGAGGGCGGCTATATCAGCAGCTACGACGACTACGATATGACTCCGGCTTCCATCGCCGTGCTCAAACCTGGAAGAAACCTGATGGCCGTCCACTGTCACCAAACAGTCGGCGGCCAGGTGATTGATGTCGGCTTGCTGGACGCCAGACAGTAGGAACTTTCCAATTGCCAGCTATGAAGTTCCTCCTCCACCGCTTCTGGTTGCAGGGCGTTCATCACGCCGCCTGGCGCATTAAGGCATGGCATAGGCCATTTGCACACGCCGGATGTCCATGTTGCCAGGTTGCATGTCATTTGGCTTGGTGCCCGGATCGGTCGTGCGCGGATCGTGCCATGTCCACATCTCCGAATGACCATCGGCAAATGAAAAACAGGTGCCATTATTGTTGTGCCGTCGAACGGCGGGAAAATTGCCCCACCTGTCATTGGGGGTTCCGTCGCTTTTGGGAAGAAAAATAAGGAAAAAGCCGTCATCAATGGACAATTCGCTTTCGTCCACAAAAGCCAGGGCCGAGGTGGGGGAAGGTTTGTTGATCTGCGCCAGCTTCATGCTGGGCGGATAGCCCGGATTGCCCAGTTGCAGCAATTGTCCATCCCAGGGTGTGCCGTTGGTGTCCTTGGTGCTGCCCAACTGGCCGCTCAACGAATAACTGCGTATTTTGAGGACGCCCCCGTCCATTGACCGGTCGCAAGGACAATGGTAAATTGCCGGGGATTTGTTGTAATTCCAGAGTTCACCAATCTGGATCAGATATGAATTTGTGGCGTCGGACGGCAGGGTCATATTGCCCGTAGTCCAGGACATGCCGGGAAGGGTGGCGATGGGATTGTTCAGCGCCAAAAAATCATTGTTATCATCAATATAAAGATACCAGCAGGTGGTAAGCTGCTTCAGGTTATTAAGGCAGGTGATCTCCTGCGCTTTGCCCTTGGCCTGACTCAAGGCCGGCAGCAACAAGGCCGCCAGGATGGCGATGATGGCTATGACCACAAGCAACTCAATTAGCGTGAACCCGCTCCTCTGCCGGCTCGAAGCGCCACTTTCCGTCGGCAAAAGCGCCGCGCTGGACTCCGGTATTGCTTTTGTTGCACCATCTTCTTTTTTGTTGAAATGCCTGCTCATGGGTACTGCCTCATGTTGTTTTCGTCCGTGCCGATTTGCGACTCGAATGAATACGTTCCAGAATCCACCTCCAGCACTGCGCGCTGCTTCTCCATCCGCAAAAGCCTCACGCCCTCGGCTCGCGCCAGGATTTTTCCACGCTCGCGAATGTCGTCCACCGATTTGGCGCTCATAAAAACGGTCGCGGTGTTCGCTTCAAGGCTTCATGGCCAGGCCCTTGAGTCTGAAGCTGTGGACAATGACCTCGCCAGTGCCGCAGGCGTAAAGGCCCGGTCGCACCGACTCGACACCACCGAATATATTGCGGCTGAAACTGGAGACATCGAAAGACGTATCCAGCTTGGTCCATTTTTTGCCATCAGGGCCGAAGTATAGCCGGACCACATCATCCTGGCAAACCACCCGGAAGAAAATCCGGTTGCCCTGATAGGCTGGCGGAGCCTGGGTTACGGCGAAAAGCGACTTGCCGTGGACATGGCCGTCCTTCAGGTTGATGGTTGCGTAAGCGTTACGGCTGGCGTAAACGGTTGCGCCACCCTCGGCCCCTGCCGGCACCGTCATTTCAGCGGTGAAGTCGTAAGCACGGTGAGTGACCGGCATCACTATCGGCACCGCGTCGGTAATGCTTGATCCCTCAGCCTTGAGCGCCAACCCCTCCGGCACGAAGCGGTAAAGGCCCTCGGCCGAGGGCGCCGGGAAACCCCACTTGACATCAAGTTCCGGTCCGCGAAAATCGTCGTCCAACTTGAAGCCGTGCGGGACCGCCTCGCCGCCCCTGGGCTTGCGAATCGGTTGGTCGCTCTTGGCCCCCTCCGGAACCCTGAACCAGCCGTCGGCAGTCCATTCGATCGGCACCAGACAGGCCTGGCGCCCGAGGTTGTAGCTGTTCTTCAAATAAGCGTGATACAGCATGTACCACTCGCCCTCAGGCGTGTCTATCAGCGTGCCCTGGCCCTGGCACCACAGCCCCTCCTCGCGGCTGGCGGTGTGAATGATGGGATTGTGAGGCGAGTTCTCCCACGGGCCATTGGGGTTCTTTGAGCGCGCCGCGCAGCACATGTGAGCGGTTGGCGGACCGGAGGTTCCACCCTGAGCCACCAGCAGGTAATAGTAACCATCCTTGGTGAGGGTGTTCCAGCCCTCCAGGCAGAAGCCTTCGATGTCCCAATCCTCGGGAATCGGCCAGCCGGAATAGCCCAAGTCTTGGGTATTGACGATAGACATCCCGTCCGGCGCCAGTTCATAAAGCGTCATCGGGCCGATGAGATAGTGTTTGCCGTCAGGGGTATCCAAGTGCGTTACATCGAAAGGATTGCCGCCGATGGATGTTGTCTCGCTCCAGGGCCCCAGGGGATGCGGCGCACGCCGAACGGTGATGCCGCCCCGGCCGCCGCTGTAAAGACGGAATTCGTCGCCAAACTTGGCCAGATCCGGTCCGCCCGGGCCGGATTCGGGCCGGAGTTTCTTGGCCGGCTCCCAGTTCACGAGGTCGCGAGAGTGCCAGATCAGGTAACCGGGCGCACAGTAGTAGCCGTGCATCAGGTAGTAATCTCGATCAACACGGATCACCGTCAGGTCGGCGATGTCCCCGGCCATGATGACCGGATTCCTGTAGGTTCCATTGCCAAGGTCACCCGATGGAAGGTTCACAGTCTGGATGCTGGTCTTGGATTTGGTTTTCGACGAAACCGCGACCGAAGAGCAACTCGTTGCCAGGGCGCCGGCCAAACCCGCCAGGAGCGGCCTGGCGGCGGCGGCGCAGACGGCAGCGTTACGAAGAAAGTCGCGACGTGGAAGGGCGTTGGGGTTAATGGACTTCATATATTCTCTCCTTTTATAAACGTCAGGCAGGTTTCTTGGTCTCAAAGGGGATGGCGAGATGTCTTGAAGCGCATAGAATCAGGCCAGTCCTTTAACGCGGAAATTATGAACGATGACCTCGCCGCTGCCCGCGGCGAACATTCCGGGATGCACCCCGCCTCCGCCGTAGATGGTGTGGTCATAATGAGAAATGTCGGAGGTCATCGCCAGATGTTTCCATTGTTTGCCGTCGGGGCCGTAGTAAAGCCGCCCAAGCCCGTCCTGGCAGACCATCCGGAAGAAAATCCGCCCGCCGCCGAAGTTCTTTCTCTCGCTGGCACCGCCGAGCATGCCATGGCCGCTGATGGTATCGCCCTTGACACTGACACTGGTGTAGAGCCGCGCATTGGCGTAAATGACCGCTCCACCCTCGGCCCCCGCCGGCACGGTCATTTCAGTGACGAATTCGTAGGCCCGGTGGGTGATGGGCATGATCATCGGAACCCAGGGCGTGAAACCCTGGAGCGCCAGGCCGCCCTGCACGAAGCGGTAGCGGCCCTCGGGGGACGCCTCACGCCCGCCGAACGACCATTTGATGTCCAACTCCGGCCCTGGAAAATCGTCATTGAGCTTGAAGCCGTGCGGGACCGCCTCGCCGCCCTTGGGCTTGCGGATCGGCTGGTCGCTCTTGATTCCCTTCGGGACTCGGAACCAGCCGTCGCTCGTCCACTCGACGGGCAACAAGAAGGCATTGCGTCCAAGGTAGCGCTGGTCCTTCAGGTAACCATGATACATCATGTACCACTCCCCCTCGGGGGTATCAACAAGCACGCCCTGCCCCTGGGACCAGAAGGGCTCGTCCTTGCTGTAGGTATGGACGATCGGGTTATAGGGCGAATTCTCCCACGGGCCGTTGGGGTTCTTCGAGCGCGCCGCTAGGGCCATGTGGCTGGTCGGCGGACCCGCAGTCCCCCCCTCCGCTGTCAAGAGGTAATGATACCCGCCTTTGGTGATGGTGTTCCAGCCCTCCAGAAAGAAGCCTTCGACGTCCCAGTCTTCCGGGATCGGCCAACCCATGTATCCGAGCTTTTGCTCCCTGACGACCGACATGCCGTCGGGTGCCAACTCGAAGAGGACCCCGCAGTCAGGCGGGCCGCCTCCGCCGATCAGGTAATCCTTGCCGTCCAGACCTTTCATGTATGAGATATCAAAAGACTCTCCCGGGAAGGTGATCGGATCGCTCCACGGCCCCAGCGGGTGCTTGGCGCGCGCAGCAGCTATGTACCCCGGCAAGTTGCCGGCGTAAATGCGGAATTCGTCGCCAAGCTGGACGATCGTGTCAACAATGCCCAGGACCTTCTGGCGGCAGCGGATCGGCTCCCAATTGACCAAGTCGCGCGAGTGCCAGATCAACTGGCCCTTGGGGATGTAGTAATCCCGGCCCACCCGGATCACGGAGAGGTCAGCGAAATTGCCGGTTATGACCACGGGATTCTTGTAGAAACCGTTGCCCAGGTCGCCTGAGGGCTGGCGCTCGTCTCTCGGATCAATCGTGGAACCGCTCTTCGTTGGGGCAACCATCGAGGCACAACCGGTGGCCAGCGCGCCCGCCAGGCCCGCCATAAGTGGTTTGGCGCCCAGGGCGCCGGCGGCCGCGCTGCGCAGAAAGCTGCGGCGCGGCAGCAACCGAACATCATCACATTTCATAATCCATCCTTTTCTTCAATCAAGACTTGTCTTGCGGGGGCTGCATGG
>Ga0187848_10001482_pt1 | contig 19891 bp, 20 predicted proteins | sample June2016WEW_4_40_FD_132424 | JGI IMG/M metagenome (GOLD analysis project Ga0187848, IMG submission 132424) | Peatland microbial communities from SPRUCE experiment site at the Marcell Experimental Forest, Minnesota, USA - June2016WEW_4_40 | ecosystem: Environmental > Terrestrial > Soil >... | reverse complement strand
GGAAGAATCGGCTACCCCAACGTTTACGCGGGTCCACTTGTGCCGCCCATACATGAGGACACAAGCATTTATGATTTGCCAGAACGCTGGTTTGGGAAATCAATGGATGAAATTGTTGGTTTCCGAAGCATGCTTGTACGTGGTAAACATCGGGTTAATGTGCAAAAGTTTATGGATGCAGGAAAAATACTTGATCAAACACGCGAGTTAGCCCTTGCAGACAGCAGCGTAGACATCGAATTGAACTTAACAAAAAAGCCGCGGGGCTCAATTTTTCTTGATGATAATGTTCAACCGTTTGGTCCTTCAGCGCCCATCCGAGATCTGCATGTCGGTAACGCACGGTACGATGAGAAGATAGAGAAAGCGTATTATGATACGGATTTGCGGGCTAAGCAGGCAGTGGTGGAACTCTACAGTCGAGGCGTTATGGTGACAAAGATTCAAAAAGCCTTCAGCGTCGGCGCTTTTGGACTGGAAAAAAACAGGCGCTTGGTTCCTACACGCTGGAGCATAACAGCAGTCGACGACACCATCTCAAAAAACCTCAGAGAAAAAGCAAAAACTTTTCCCGAAATCAATGAATACAGAGTTTACGAGTCAATTTACATGGACAACATTTTTGATATTTTGATGATTCCACAGCAGTGGAGTTACGAGTCCATGGAAGCGTGGTATCCAGGCACCGTTTGGAACCCGAATGGAACCAGCATAGCGATTTTCTCTGATTGGGAAGGCAACGGTGGAAGAACCACGTACGCGCAGATAGGCGGCTGCTACTACTCCGCTCGCCTAGCAGTTTGCGAGCAATTAGTCAAGGAACAGCGCCAAGCCACCGCCATTGTACTCAGAGAAGCAAGACCAGGATACATCATGCCCATCGGCGTCTGGCAAGTACGCGAGAACGTGAGAAACGCAATGCGGCAAAAACCATATCTTTTCAAAAGTCTCGCTGAATCTCTGCAGTTTATTGGTGGACGATTTGAAATTCCGATGCAAAGGTGGATATTGCAAAGTGAACTCTTAAAGCGGGCGCTGTTCCAAAGGAAAATATCAGACTTCTTCGGGTTTAAGTAAACAACAAATTTTAAAAAGCAACTTCTTATACTCTGACTTGATGCTCAATGTTAAACTCTGCAGTTAAACGGTTCATTTTGCCCTTTTCACCAGGGAAAAGTAGAGAACTGTTTAGCTTAGACGTTGAGGCAGCTGCTGTTTATGCGCTTTCAGAGCTTGAGAGGGCTAAAGGTGGTGGCTTAATAGTAAAGCAACCTGAAGAAAAACTTCTATTCATAACGAAAATAGGTTATCCGCTGTGGCTGAGTCCCAACAATGAAAACGCATACATCTTCAACGGATTAAACGGTTCCAGTATTAGCGTGCATTACTTTGAAGTGCCCCCAGCTAAAACATTCATTGAGAGCTTGGAAGAAAACTCGAAAACCTATGAAGACTACATGGCTTTTCTGTCTGACCATGACAATTATTTTCAGCAGACTAAGAAAGAGAAGGAATTCTTACTGAGGGGCTTAATCGCTGGCGTGGATTTTAAAAAGGAATTCAGCGTTTACCGCAAAGAAGCCGTAGAAATCACTGGTCAGCCTGCAAAGTTAGCACCGCTTGCTCCAACCCTAGAAGAGGCAACGATTTTTTCTATGTTAGCTGAATTGGATAAGTTACAATCGTTCCTCAGAGAAGACGCCCAGAGGCTTGCAGAATGCCTAAGATTCATTAACAAAACAACCAGCCAATACATAACAGAACTCGATTATGCCTCAGAAGCAGTAAGGGACGAGGCGAACGCTAAAATCAAAGCTCAAGAAGAACTCGTAAACCCCCAAATCACCAAGCAAAATAACGAATATAAACGGCAAATAGCCGATGTGACGAGAAGCTTTGACGAAGAACTTGAAAGTCTCGAGAAACTGAAATTAAAAACCGAAAAATTAATCCAAAATAATGAAGAAAAAATCAGGCTTTACCAAAAGGAAGCGAAAACCCAAGCCCAAAAGAACCATTTAATTTATGAGAAGAGATGGAAAGAAAAAAGCCGCCAAACTAAAAAAGAGCTTGATGGAATTAAAAAAGAAACAAAACGAATAGAAAACAGCATTAAAAATCTAAACAAACAAAAAAAAGAGAAAACATCCAGGCTACAGCTTGAATTTGAAGCTGAAATCAAACTGGCTCGCCAACCCTTGCTTGACCTTGAAGCTACCCGGGATGCTAAAATGCTAACTTTTAAGCAAGAAACTGAAAAGTTGCTTAAACAAGAAAAACCTGCAATCGAAGGACTTAATGCCGCCATTAAACTGGGAGAGACAGTGAACGCTAGGTTTGAAATGCTAGGCATAAGAGAACAGCAATTGAAGAGCCCAGCTTTATTTTATGTGCCCTTCTACGTTGCTTGCTATCAAGCAGGATTATCTAAACGCTTCATTTTTCTGCCTCCATCAATGACTAGCCCAATCGGTTTCACTGCCAAACTTAAAGGTGCATTTGGAATGTCGAAAATTAAAGAACTGTTTATTCCACGGTTCAAAGAAATAACAGCTCTAATTGACAAAGTCCAAGTGCTTGTTAAACAAGACAGCTTGTTAGATAACGAAATTAGAGATTTAGGTGAAAAAAATAATCTGCTGAATACAAAATCGATTCGTGACAGTATAACTAAAGGCTTAGTTTACCTGAAACATCAAGGCTGGCTTTCAGACAGAGAGTATCAGGTTTTAAGCAGTAGCTTGGTTTATGCTAAATGAAAATGGCATTTTTTAGGTTTCAAAAAACTTATTGCGTTCCTCACGGTAGTAAACTGAAGAATGAAATTAACAGTTTAATTGGCGCTGAAATATGAAGAAGTATACTGGTAAAACCTCAACCGCAATAATACCGTTTCCACCAGATAATATTTTGCTTTTTAAAAGGGATACTGTGCCCTTCAAGGGTTACTGGGCTTTGCCCGGCGGCAGAATGGACCCCGGCGAAACCGTTGAACAAACCATTGTTCGCGAGGTCAAAGAGGAAACAGGTCTTGACGTAACTGTGGTTTGCAAAATAGGTGAGTATGTTGAGAAAGGAGTAAAGGATGATGTAGACTACGAGTACTATCCTACATGTTTCCTTGTTAAAACAGTCGGCGGAGAAATAAAAAGGCAAGAGAACGAAATCCAAGAAATCCAAATCTTCAGCCTAAAGGAACTGCCGTGCCCGATGGCGTTTGAACATGACAAAATGATTAAAGATTATTTGAGCGGCAAAAAATAAGGAGCCTTGGATCGAAAATTTTGAATTAACAAAGTCTTGCTTACTTTATTGTAGTTACTGCTTTTCCAGTACCTTCCTTACTTCACTGAGAACGTTTGAGAAATCAACTTGTTTATCGGGTTTCATGCCCTTTTTAGAAACGCTCAGGATTGTTTTGTAGCCTTTGCAATCCAGCATTTTTTCCATTATTTTGAGAGTTCTGCCGCTTCCGAAGAGGCGGTGGGTACAAAACAGGATAAGCTTTCTTGCCTTCAAAATTAGGCATTTTTTCTATAAAAAGCCACCGTTTCTTTTGCTGGACTGGCGCCTTCAACGGAGTTGGTTATGGCTGATGGGACGGTCGTTGTTATCTCGAAGATGGGCACCTTTGTGGTTTCGGCTATTGCTTGTGCCAAACGCTTGGTGTTTCCTATTCTTGAAAAGTAAACTACGCAGGCATTCATGATTTTAGAATGCGCTTGCTCGGTTAATATAACCTTCAACTCTTGGCTTTTGTCTTAGGGCATTTGTGCGTGTGCTCAAGCTTCCCCCCGGTCTACTATATGGTCCTATTAGGGTCCAAATATTATTCAACATAGTTCAACATAGAATTAATCCCCGCACTTTCAAAATGAAACGGTGCATTATTCATGTACTTTTTGGCACAATTAACGTAGAGTTAATGTTGTCAGATGTTTAAATATGATTCAAATAGACTTTAGCTTTTGGATTCAAAAAAATTATCACGCGCCAAAAAATATAGTAAAACCAAAAATTTAAGCCTAAATATTAATAAGCCAACATTCTCCTCTTGAAGCTGAAAATCACATGGTAGATCTTCTCTTAATTTATGTAGTCATAACAGCAGTAGTCTTTATAGTATTTTTCATATTGCTTCCAAGGTATGGGCCGCACACCATATCAAGGCTGACATGTCCAAAATGCAAGAAAAAATTCAACTACCATTGGGTTCCCGGAGCCAGCTTTATTTCATTGTACCGTGGAAACACAAGGCGCCTGCATTGCCCTTACTGTCATGCAGTATCAACCTTCAACATAGCATCCACCAGAATCAGCAAACAACAAGCTGCCGCTTAAAAAACAAAGCTTAAGCATTCCAAAGGAAGGGCAAAATCGTCAGTTTTTCAGAATAATTAATATTCTTGGTTGCCAATCAACTTAAATCTCCAACCTTGATAACCACTTAAAGGAGTTTGCTAGAATGAAAGTATTGTTAAACGATGGCTTAGAAAAAGAAGGATTAAAACTCTTTCAAGACGCTGGCATAGAGACAGACACGCAAAAAAGAGACCAAAACAAGCTAATCGCCGATGTAGGGCAGTTTGACGCGTTAATTGTGCGAAGCGCCACAAAAGTAACCAGGGAAGTTATCGAAGCAGGCGCCAAAGGAAAACTCAAAATCATTGGAAGAGCAGGAGTAGGCTACGATAACATAGATCTTGAAGCTGCCTCAGAAAATGGCGTAGTTGTAAAATCTGCCCCCTACGGCAGCACCAACGCGGTGGCAGAGTTAACCATAGGTTTAATGCTAAGCATTTCAAGAAATACTCCTCAAGCTCATTATTCACTTAAAACTGGTGTTTGGAAAAAAGGGAAGTTCAAAGGAACTGAGTTGTCTTACAAAACATTGGGTATTTTGGGTTGCGGAAGAATCGGGCAAAGGCTTGCAGAAATTGCGCGCCGCGGCTTTGACATGGAAGTAATCGGTTATGACATAAAGCCATGCCTTGAATCAGGCATAAAGTTCATAACAAAACGAGAGGTTCTGTCAAAAGCCGATTATGTTAGCATTCACACAGGCGGAAAAGAAATGGTTGTCGGGGAAAAAGAACTCGCCTTAATGAAGCCAACTGCTTACCTGATAAATACTTCAAGAGGAAGTAACGTTGACGAACAAGCACTATATAAAACACTTAAAGAAGGAAAAATCGCAGGCGCCGCAGTAGACGTTTACGCTGATGAACCTAAAAGTGAAGACGCTGAATTTAAGAGCAAACTTAAAGAGTTGGACAACGTGGTTTCCAGCAGTCACCTTGGCGCATCAACAATCGAAGCCCAAAGAGAGACATCAACTGAAATAGCACGTCTAATTTCAGGTTATCTTTTAGGTGGAGACTTTGCTAACGCAGTAAACGCAGGTGAAAGCATAGAGTTAGAAGAAATACCGGTTTATACCTTGTTTATTCACCATCGTGATGTGCCAGGAGTTTTCGCTAATATTGACAAAGTCTTAGCTGATAACGAAATAAACATTAGAGCAAACTACTCAAGGCAAATCGGAAACAGCGGCTATGCCATATCGGTGTATGTGCTTCACAAGAAAGTCAGCTCAGAAATAATAAAGAAGCTCAAAGCAATAGCGAACGTTTGTAACGTAAGAGTTTAAGCCTAAAACGCCTGTTTCAAGCAGGCATATAAACCAGTTTTCTTTTTTAAGGTAGCCATGCGACTTGGAGTTCTGTTTTCAGGCGGCAAAGACTCAACACTTGCCCTTCACTACGCTTCTGAGAAAGAAGAAGTCATATGTCTCATCACCATAATTTCAAAAAATAAGGAGAGCTTCATGTATCATACTCCAAACATTGAGATTTCGGCGCTTCAAGCAGAAGCTTTAGAACTGCCCCAGATAACAAAGACAACGCATGGCGAAAAAGAGAAGGAACTCTCAGAATTGGAAGTTGCAATCGCTGAGGCAGCAAGAAAATATCAGATAGAGGGTGTGGTAACGGGCGCAGTGGAGTCAGTCTACCAGGCTGAACGGGTCCAGTATATATGCAATCATCTTGGACTTTGGTGTTTCAACCCGCTTTGGAAGCATGACCAGAAAGCCCTCTTAGAAGAGCTTCTTGAAAAAAGGTTTAAAGTGATTATTTCAGGAGTTTTCGCTTATCCCCTTGACGAAAAATGGCTTGGAAAACAAATCGACAACAAACTAATAGATAGGCTAGTTGACCTTCAGCAAAAGTATGGTTTGAGCCCAGCTGGAGAAGGAGGCGAAATTGAGACAACAGTTTTAGATGCACCTCTATTCAAAAAGAAAATCGAAGTCCTTGATTGTAGTGTTGAATTTAAGGGAAATTCTGGAGTATTCTTAATTAAGCAGGCTCGGCTGGTTTCCAAATGATTCTTGTTGTGGACATGAATTGGAAGAAGGAGTCATTGAGCTTTTACGAGTTCGTATTACCTATAGTCACAATTGCTGAAACACAAGATGAATGCATCATAAAACATTTCCTTGAAGTAACTAACCAAGACCTAAGTCAATGCGACAGGGTTATTCTTTCTGGCACAGCACTCAAAGATACAGCAACTTTAGGTCAGCCAGAAAAGTTCATGTGGCTCAGAGAAATAGAAAAGCCAGTTTTAGGAATCTGCGCAGGCATGGAAACTATAGGCGTAGTTTTCGGTATGCGCTTAATTCGATGTTTGGAGATAGGTATGACACAGATAAAACTGCTAAAAGAAAACCCGCTTTTCTATGAAGACTTCAAGGCTTACTCACTTCACGGCTACTGCATTGAGCCTTCTGGGGATTTTGAGGTTTGGGCAAAATCCACAAAATGCGTTCAATTCATTAATCATAAAATCAAGCCGATTTATGGTGCTCTTTTTCATCCCGAAGTGAGAAACCCTGAATTAATCAAACGTTTCATTCTCTTGGAAAGTTAGCGCCTGATTAGATACCGCTGGAAAAGTAGACAACAGAAACTTAATTACTAAGCAAACCAAATTTAAAGTATACTACTTTTGTGGTTAAGTGAAGTGATTTTAACATGATAAACAAACTGCCAATAGAAAAGCTCAGAAAAGAATGTGATACTAATTTTATGCAGTGCAAATCAACCCATGACCTTGCTCCTTTAAGTGAAATTATAGGCCAAGAAAGAGCCGTTCGAGCGTTAAAATTTGGTCTCGGCATAAAAGATCACGGTTTTAACATGTATGTTGCAGGTTACCCTGGAACAGGTAGAAAATCCACTGTTAAAAACTTCGTAGAAGCACAAGCTAAAAATCAGCCAGTTCCACCTGACTGGTGTTATGTCAATAATTTTGCTAACCCGTATGAGCCGAAAGCTATTCAGCTACCAGCAGGAAAAGGAAAAGAATTTAGAGATGATTTAAAAAATTTTATTGAAAATGTTGTTCGGAATGCGCTTCCTAAAGCTTTTGAAAGTGAAGATTACGTTGCAAGAAGAGATACCACAATCCAAGGGCTAGAAAATCAAAGAAAACAGTTAATTGACGAATTAAACCAGAAGGCTCAAAGCGAAGGCTTTGTAATTCAAACAACACCTATTGGCCTGCTACTTATTCCAGTATTAGATGGCAAACCGCTCAGCGAAGAAGAAATGTTAGCGTTGCCTCAAAAAATGAAGGATAAAATCCAAGAAAAAAGGGAAAAGTTGGAAGGCGAATTCAGAAACACAATGCGGCAGCTAATAGATATGGAAAGAAAAATTCATGAGGCATTAAAGAAACTCAACAAAGAAGTTGCCCTCTACACTATTGGCAATCAAGTGGAAAGCCTAATCGAGAAGTACAAAGACACCATGGAAGTAGCAACCTACCTAAAAGACGTACAAAATGACATTCTGGATAATCTGCAGCAGTTTATTAAAAGAAGCGAGCCCCAACAGCAATTTCCATTCCCAATGCCTTGGATGAAAGAAGAACCGTACAAGAAATATGAGGTAAATGTAGTCATTGATAACTCGGATACTAAGGGTGCGCCTGTAGTCATGGAAACCAACCCTACATACCCTAACCTTCTTGGCAAGACAGAGAAGGAAGCTCAGTTTGGAGCTCTAACCACTGACTTCAGCATGATCAGGGGAGGGTCCATACACAAAGCCAACGGCGGATACTTGATTATTCCTGTTGAGGAGTTATTGAGAGACCCGTTCTCCTATGACGGCTTGAAACGAGATCTCAGAGATAGAAACATAGCTATAGCAGAACCCGAAGAACGTTATGGTTTTCTCAGTGTTAAAACCCTTAAACCTCAACCTATTCCTTTAACAGCCAAAGTAATCCTAATTGGTGATCCCTACGTTTACCAATTACTATTCCAGTTGGACACTGATTTTAGAGAGCTTTTCAAAATTAAAGCCGAATTTGACACACTGATGGACAGAACTGATGATACGGTAACACAATATGCCGCTTGGGTATGCACCTTCTGTGAAAAAGAAAACCTCAAACACCTCGAGGGCACAGGAGCAGCTAAACTGGTAGAGCACAGCTCAAGAATTGCGGACGACCAATACAAGCTATCAACGCAATTCGCACTTATTGCCGATATTATTCGCGAAGCAAACTATTATGCTTCACAAGAAAATGCCGAATTCATAAACGGAAATCACGTCAAAAAAGCGATAGAAGAAAAAGTTTACCGCTCAAAACTCATCCAAGAAAAAATTCAAGAGATGATAACACGCGGGTTCTTCCTAATAGATACCCTTGAAGAAAGGGTAGGGCAAGTAAATGGCTTATCCGTTATGGGACAAGGCGACTTTGCCTTCGGCTCCCCCTCACGGGTAACGACAAGTATTGGATTAGGCAGAGAAGGAGTAATCGACATTGAAAGAGAAGCTAAAATGGGCGGACCCATACACACAAAAGGTGTTTTAATTCTCAGCGGCTACCTAAATGACAGATACGCTAGGGACAAACTGCTGAGTCTTTCAGCAAGAGTTGTTTTTGAGCAGAGTTATGGAGGGGTCGAAGGTGACAGCGCTTCAAGCACCGAATTATACTCGATTTTATCAGCGCTTTCTGGACTGCCAATAAAGCAGAACATAGCAGTAACTGGCTCAGTTAATCAGAAAGGTGAAGTCCAAGCCATAGGGGGCGTAAACGAGAAAATTGAAGGTTTCTTTGAAGTCTGCAAGCTTAGGGGTTTCACTGGACAGCAAGGAGTAATGATACCGGAAAGCAACGTGCAAAACCTGATGCTTAAAGAAGAAGTTGTTGAAGCAGCGAAAGCAGGCAAATTTAGCATCTACTCAGTCAAAACAATTGATGAAGGCATAGAGGTTCTTACTGGAACAAAAGCAGGGCAAAGAGGTGCAGATGGAACTTTTGAGGAAGGAACAGTGAATTACCTTGTAGACAAACAACTTAAGGACATGGCAGATAAACTCAAAGATTTTCCACCCTTCCAGATACAACAGAAAAAAATCGAAAGCTAAACCTAAGACACTGAAAGAAGTTTTACCTCTTCCTTTTTTCATGCGCCTACAATTAGCATGCAAAGACTTGTTTACAAGCCTCTAACTTGGGTATAGCCTAAATTTCTTTTTGATAAAGAAATTCATAAACAAAAAATGACCTACTGAGAGCTCAAAGGTAATTAGTGATTTTGAATCTTTATTCTAAGTTATCAAAGCTTATTTTGCCAGCCCGCTAAAAGATAGTCAGGGTTCAAAGTTGGCAGCCTCAAAACGCAAACATAGACGCAATAGCTCCATGGTAATCATGCTTCTTCCAGAAATACTCTTCATATTCCTCATTGGATGGTGCATGTACTGCATCGGCGACCAAAAAAGACCAGACAAGATACAGCGCAAACCACTCAAAAAAGACAATGTAACCATTATGCCTATAGTTTACGAAGAAACACAAGAAATAATAAATGAATAATGCAAAAAGCAACCGCTTCTTTTAATCATTCGCAACTCCGCAGTTTGTATTTTCTAGCGAAGCTCGCTCGCTTGTTGTTGCAATTACACAGTCACAATTCCATTTATACTGCGCAAAGTCTTGTTAATTTGCGAGAAATAGCCATCCAAGAGGTACACCCATACTTGGCGGATCAGCTGTTAAACGAGGCGCGGGTTGCCGTACCCTGACAATCAGGTCCTCTTTTTAATTCGCGTCTTGGGTTAACAAAGGCGATCCGCCAAACCTGCTTTTGGTTACTGCTTGCATGGAATCTAGCCGCTTTTTTGTATTAAATTTATTAAGCCTCAGAGGTAATGCTATTTTTCGTGAGCCAAATTGAGCTATAAAGCAAACATGCATCCTGCAGTTAGCAAAGCAGAAATTGAAATATTCAAAGCCTTAAGCATGGCTGGGTTAACCAGTGGCATGGTAACACAGAAAACAATTATTCTGAAATCAACTATTCCTGACTTTTGCTGGATGAACAAGCTGAAAATCGTTTACTTAGATGGCACACCCGTGCATTCTAGTGATAAACAGCAAGAGCGCGATAACCAAATCGATGAACTTTTGGAAGCTCAAGGCTGGGATGTGCTCAGAATTCCCTATCAACCGCCCTTAACAGAGAAAGGATTGCAAGAAATTATAGTAACCATAAAGCGTTTCCTAAACGTGGACAACGAAACATAGGGCTTTCGGATAAATTGATTGCTTACAAAGCTTAAAGTCATAAAAAGATATTTATCTGTAAGAGATAACCATTTTCCGAATGCTCCGGTAGTATAGTCCGGTCAAACCTTACTAAGATTTCTTATTAAGGGACTAAGTATAGCGGCCTCTCGAGTCGCGGACCCGGGTCCAAATCCCGGCCGGAGCACCATTTTACTTAGTTTCACCGTGAAGTTTTTTCTTAGTGAATCTGTTGCTATAAATAAGCTTGCTCTTTTCTGAAAATCTGTCAGTTCGTTTGTGTGGTAGACAACCCCTTCTATTCGAGCTTCCTGCCTTCTTCGTAATATTTGATAGCTTTTTCCAAGTCAATACTGGAGGTGTCAACGCCAGAATCTTTCAGCTTCTCGGCCAGTTTTTTCATTGGCACTACTCCACCTTCAACTATTTTTAATCGATCAATGTAGCTTGCTAAGACTTTGTGGACGACTTCGCTCCACTTGACTTCCGAATAGCGCTTCATCTCTTCGCAAAGTTCTTGTGGGATTGAGATAGTTATGTTTACCATGCAAATAATTATTTGAATGCTCCATAATTAAATTATCCGATGGCTTTTCCAAAAAGAAAATTATTTGTATGTGAATGTTGAGCATAGTTCTTCCACAGTTCGGTTTAGCGTTAGTTCCGCCATGTTTTTGCTGTAATCCATTATACGTCTTGAACTGTCAAAGATTAAGCGCAGTACCGAAGCTATGTTTGGGTCTAGTTTTTTGCTTGACATCAGCATGATTAACTCGTTTTCTAGCGGAGTTAGGGATTCGCGTTTTGAAATTAGTTTTTCTGCGTCTTTGTATTCTCTTTTGAAGAGTGCTTTTATTGCGTCGTCATATAGCTGGTTTGCGTGCGAGCTGAAATTGACTAGTTGATTGAATATTTCTTCGTCTATTGGGTCTTTTATGAACAGCGTTTCATCGTCGATTAGTTTTTGCAGTGAACCCAGGTTGTTTATGATGTTCATGGCGTTTAGGGCAATGCTTTCGATGTCGTTTACTGCTATGCGGTATAAGAGAAACTCTTTGGGTGTTCTAAAGCCGAGTTCTCGGTATAGGTTGCGTTCTATCCCATATTTTAGCTGGCGAACAATGTATAATCCCAAGCGGTTTACGTCATTGTGGGCGTTGATTACGCTGTCAAATAAAGTGGTGCTTCTGTCTTTTAGGGCCGAGATGGCGTCTCTGTTGGCGGAGAGTGCTACGATAGCCATTCTTCTAACAGCTTTTTCTATGGGGAATTCTGACTGTTTTATTAGGATTTGCAGGGTGATTTCGTCTGGTGTTTCATCGATTATTTCTGAACCAAGAAAGTTGTCTCGAGCCAAGTTTTTTATTTCGTTTTTGTATTTTGCTGCGTCTTGCGTGTTTTTGAAGTGGACTCTTATTATGTCAGCGCCTATGGCGTATAATGCGCGGATCATGCGCAGCGTAGATTGTGTGAGTTCTTTCGGGTCTACGTTTATGAAGTATTCTTTGAGTTTGGATGCGTTGTCTCTGCCTTCTTTTTCCTTGATTTTTCTTGGAACCAGCGTTAGTGTGGAGTCTGGTTGGATGTTGAATGCTATTTCGCTGCCTCGTTTTAACTCTAGGTCTTCAACCCATTCTTTCGGTAGGGATATTATGTATGATCCTCTTCCTGTGCATTGGACTTTTCTATAGCCTAGGTCTTTTTCTGCCAAAAACTCACCTGATATATGTTTCATTTAGATAACGTAGTTCATGAAGTTGCATATAAATGATTATCAACAAAGTTATATAGAATACATGCCATTCCAATGGGCTAACACTAATTAAAAAGGGGTAAAAATGGCATTAAACACCTGCAAAGTAATAATTAGAAGTGCTAATCAATCAACCACAAGCAAGGGGGTTTCAAGAACAAGCGAAATTAAACTACACATTTTCATGCTCACTCGTCCACCGCTAAACTAGAAATTTGATGAGCTTTAACTGACTGAAAAGAATAATCGCAAAGCAAGAAGTATGCATGGGCTGCGGACTATGCGAAGTCTACTGCACAGTCCAACATTCAAAATCAAAAGACATAATCAAAGCTTACAACAGCGAGTACCCTAAACCAATAAGTCGAGTAAAACTAGAAGTAAACAAGCCCGTCTCCTTCGCCATCCAATGCCGACACTGCCAAGACGCACCATGCGTTACCGCTTGCTTATCAGGCGCAATGCAAAAAGATGAAAAAACAGGCTTGGTCACGCATAACGCTGAGAAATGCATGGGTTGTTGGACCTGCATAATGGTTTGTCCGTATGGCGCCATAATAATGGATAAGGAAGGCAAAGTGGTCGCCAAATGTGATTTATGCCAAGGTTTTGATGAGCCAGCATGCGTTGCTAACTGCCCCAACGAAGCGTTGGTATTTAGAGAGGTGAAACCCTAAATGGCAAAGTACGTGATTGTTGGCGCTTCAGCAGCAGGCATTGGCGCAGTTGAAGCCATCCGAGAAGTAGACCAGACAGGAAGCATAGCCATAATTTCTGAAGAGCCTTGCCCACAGTACAGTCGTCCAATGATTAGCGACTTTGTCAGCGGTAAAGCAGACTTCCATAAGATGAAGTGCCGAACCGACGAGTTCTGGAAAGAAAACAACGTAGAAGCCTTAACAGGCAAAAAAGCTATAGCCCTAAACATCACCGAGAAAACAGTCCAGCTTGAAAGCGGCGAAAAAGTTGCTTATGAAAAGATGCTGCTTGCAACAGGCGGCAAACCCTTTGTTCCGAAGATGGAAGGCTCTGAAAAGGATGGAGTATTCACCTTCACTACCATCGCGGATGCTCAACGGCTTGCAGCTAAAATTGACAGCATAAACGCTAAGGCGGCTGTAGTTATAGGCGCAGGACTTATCGGCATAAGCGTGACTGAAGCTCTCATGAAGCGTGGCTTAAAGGTTACAATGGTTGAATTGCAAGAGAAAATTCTCAGCTTGCTCTTAGATGCAAAAGCCTCAGACCTTGTGGAAGGCGTCGTCAAGAAAGCAGGCGTCGACATCGTGACTGGTCAGTCTGTCCAGAAAATCTTGGGCAAACCAGATAACGAAGGAGCAGTCGGTGGAGTAACGTTGACCAAAGGTGACCAAGTATCCTGTGACCTTGTCATAGTAGCTATCGGTGTTGTTCCGCGCACTGAACTGGTCGCAGGAACAGCGGTGAAAACCAACAGGGGAATAGTAGTTGACAATATGATGCAGACAAATGTACTTGACGTTTACGCTAGCGGCGATGTGGCTGAAGCATACGATTTCATCATGAACCAGAACCGCCTCTTGCCCCTGTGGCCTCTCGCAGTCTTGGAAGGACAAGTTGCAGGTTATAACATGGCAGGCAAGAAAACCATGTACATGGGCGGCACTAACATGAGCAGCCTCAAGTACTTTGGCATTCCCATCGTTTCCATAGGCTTAACTAATCCTAAAGAAGATCCAGCATTGGAAGTGCTTGTTCAAAATGATGCTGAACGCAATGTATACAAGAAACTTGTCCTTAAAAACAACGTTATCGTAGGCTTGACGCTTGTGAACTGCATTGAACGCGCAGGCGTCTTGTTCTATCTTATGAAGAATACGATAAACGTGAAAAAATTCAAGAAAACACTCCTCTCAGACGATTTTGGCTTAGCAACACTGCCGGTTGGTTTGCAGAGAAAAATGTGTGTGGTGCTATAAAATGAACACTCAAGATACAAAAATAATCAGTCCTTTCGGAGATGACAAGGATTTCTCGGGCTGCGCTCTTTTCGGCATGATGAACACTGATGGCAAACGGTTTAGCTCAAAGGATCCAGTCCGTGCAATAACGAACATGCATGACCGCGGTAACGGCTTAGGCGGCGGCTTCGCAGTTTACGGCATATATCCAGAGTTCAAAGACTACTGCGCTTTTCACATAATGTACCTAAGCAAGGATGCTAAAGAGAGTACTGACCGTCAACTTGCTTCAAGATTCGATATAATCTATGATGAAGAAATGCAGACAAGACCAGCCGATGTCCATAACCCCCCGTTAGTTTGGCGGTACTTTGTTCAACCTAAAAAACATCGACCTGAAGGCCAAACAGAAGAAGATTACGTGATAGAAGCCATCATGCACATTAACACTGAAACGGGAAAGGCATTTGTCTTCTCAAGCGGCAAAAACATGGGCGTATTCAAAGGTGTAGGCTTCCCAGAAGACGTCGCAGACTTCTTCAGTTTAGAAGACTACCAGGGATACCTTTGGACATGCCACAGCAGATTCCCCACAAACACACCCGGCTGGTGGGGCGGAGCACACCCATTCAACATATTAGACTGGACAGTAGTGCACAACGGTGAACTCTCATCCTACGGCATAAACCGCCGCTACCTGGAAATGTACGGTTACAAATGTACCATGCAAACCGACACTGAAGTGTTAGCCTACGCAGTTGACTTGCTGATAAGAAGACAACACTTGCCAATAGAGATTGTAGCCCAAATTTTGGCGGCGCCCTTATGGAGTGAAATAGACAGCATGGAACCAAAAAAAGCACAACTTCTAAGATCACTGCGTCAAACCTATGGCAGCTTACTGATGAACGGGCCATTCAGCATAATCGTTGCTCACCACGGCGAAATGATAGGTTTAACTGATAGAATCAAACTACGACCATTAGTAGCTGGTTCAAACGGCGACTACCTATACTTATCGTCAGAGGAATCAGCCATGCGTTTGGTTTCGCCAAATCTGGATAAGTTCTGGTGTCCAAGAGGCGGAGAACCAGTGGTAGGCAGACTAAAAAACAGCAACCCCGAATCCCTTGCGGTTTCAGATGGAGGGCAAATTTAATGAAAACTTACGTGATTCCTGAATATTTGGTTGAACGTGACCAAAATCGTTGCATTCGCTGCAAAGTATGTGTTAACCAATGCACATATGATACCCATTATTATGACGAAGAAACTGACAAGGTTTGCAGTAAGGAAGAGAATTGTATTAACTGTCAACGCTGTGTAACCTTCTGCCCAACCCACGCTATCACCATAAGAAAGAACCCGACCGCTAACAGAGACAACGCCAACTGGACCGCTGAAGCAATTCGAGACGTGAAAAAACAGGCTGAAAGCGGCGGAGTAATCTTAACAGGTATGGGCTGTGACAAACCATACTACACTTACTGGGACAGACTGCTTCTAAACGCTAGCCAAGTAACTAACCCTTCGATTGATCCGCTGCGTGAACCGATGGAGATTAGAACTTATCTGGGTACAAAACCGGACAAGTTGGAACTGGAAATGGAAAACGGCGAAATAGCACTAAAGACTCAGCTTACTCCGCAGCTTTGCCTTGATATTCCAGTAATGTTCTCAGCCATGTCATATGGCGCTGTAAGCTTAACCGTACATGAATCCTTAGCCCGAGCAGCCACTGAATGCGGAACATACTTCAACACTGGCGAAGGCGGCTTAGACAAAAGCTTATACAAGTACGGCGCTCACGCCATTGTGCAAGTTGCATCCGGTCGGTTCGGTGTACACCCCAAATACCTTGATGTAGGTGCAGCTGTGGAAATCAAAATTGGTCAAGGCGCAAAACCCGGTATAGGCGGACACTTGCCAGGCGAAAAAGTAACTAAAGATGTAGCCAAAACACGCATGATACCGATAGGCACTGACGCGCTTTCACCTTATCCGCAACATGACATCTACTCAATTGAGGATTTACGGCAGTTAATTTACGCGCTTAAAGAAGCCACAAACTACAGTAAGCCTATCTCAGTGAAAATCGCAGCTGTTCACAACGCGGCTGCAATCGCCAGCGGTATGGTGCGGGCTGGAGCAGACATAATAGCCCTCGATGGTGTCAGAGGCGCAACTGGCGCAGCGCCCAAAGTCATCAGAGACAACGTAGGCATACCCATTGAGTTAGTCATTGCGCAAGTAGACCAGCGGCTCAGAGAGGAAGGTATCAGAAATAAGGCTTCAGTCGTGGCGGCTGGCGGCTTTAGAAGCAGCGCTGATGTGGTTAAGGCTATAGCGTTAGGAGCGGACGCCGTGTACATTGCAACTGCCGCTTTGATAGCTATGGGCTGCACTGTTTGCCAACGGTGCTACACTGGCAAATGCCCATGGGGTATTGCGACATGTGACCCGTGGATTGGCAAACGCATTAACCCCGACATTGCTTCTGAGCGATTAGTCAACTTGCTACAAAGCTGGAGCTTAGAGATTAAAGATATGATGGGCGGCATGGGTATAAACGCCATCGAAAGCTTGCGAGGCAACCGACTTGCACTTAGAGGTGTCGGTTTAACGACGACTGAGTTAAAGATTCTAGGCGTAAAAATGGCAGGACAGTAAACGTATGATTGAACAAAAAACGGTTGTGGAAATCGACGCGAAATTTCTTCCGCGGATAATAAGAGAAGGCAATGTGCTGAAAATCGATGCAGAGGGACTTTACTATAAAGAATTAAACTGCTTACTAAGACAGGCAATCTGCGGCGACGCTGAAAGAATAGAGGTACACAATGTCTGCGGGCAACGATACATCGGCACTGACTTAGACACAAACATCCAAATTGACATTTACGGAACGCCAGGAAACGACCTTGGTGCCTTCATGAATGGACCAAAATTGGTGATACATGGCAACGCACAGGACGGTTGTGGAAACACAATGAATGAAGGACAAATAATTATTGAGGGCCACGCTGGAGACGTAACTGGGCACTCGATGCGGGGTGGAAAAATCTTCGTCCGAGACTATGTTGGCTACAGAGTTGGCATACACATGAAAGAGTACCAACGCTATTTTCCAGAAATAGTCATAGGACAAACGGCAGGCGACTTTTTGGCTGAGTACATGGCAGGAGGAATAATCCTCATCTTAGGCTTGAACCTGAAAGAAGGCGAACGCTGCAGAGCTAGGTTTGTTGGCACAGGAATGCATGGCGGCGTAATCTACGAGCGAGGCGAAATTCTTGAACCCGTGAACGGAACAAAAATAATGGAAGTCGGCAAGCGAGATAGCCAAACAATTGAAGACTTAGTAAAGCAATACTGCAGCCACTTCGGTGCCGACCCCAAGGAAATTATGAGCACTAACTTCAAGAAAATACTGCCCGTATCAAAAAGACCGTATGAGAAGCTTTATTCTCATTAATTTTCACATTTTGTTAAAAACAATGATGTGGTTTTTTACTTGCTTTTGAGCTGGAAGCATTTATGAAAGGACGGTTACCAGAAGATCATTCGCCGTATTTTTTTATATCATAACGTTTGTTCGTCAAGAATCTTAACTTTGGTTTACTTCAAGAAAAATAAGCGCTGAAAAGTGAGTTGCGTATTTTTGTTGTTACAAAATAAAAAAAACTAATACAGGTTTCGTGCTTCTTTTCTTTTCTCTGCTTCTTCGTAAAAGCGCAGAACTTCATCTATTATTTCAATGTTAGAGAGCAGCATTCGTCTGCAACAGTACCTTTTCAAGCCTAAGCTGTCTAAAATGTCGCTTGCGTTCTCGCCTGTTTTGATGCGTCTTGTGAACTCGTCCCATTGGTCTCCAACCAGTTTGCCACAGGTGAAGCATCTTACGGGAATAATCATTTGTTTTTTTCCACCTTACCTGTAACTTTTCTGTTCTTTTGCTCGTGCACCTGCTCCGCCGACCTTTTTAGTTTCTTTAGTTCGGGAGTCTCCGGCAACCATTGTTCTGTCATATTCGCTAAAGACTGTGCGTAAATGAGTGCTCTTAGTCCATTTGAGCAACGCATTCGCAACCGCCATGCGCGCGGCTTCTGCTTGCCCCATGTAGCCTCCGCCGCTGGTTTTAACGTCCATGTCTAGTTGCTGCCAGATTTCTCCGCCTGCTTGCAGCAGAGGCTCCATTATTTTTGCGCGAGCGATGTCTGGTTCGTAAATTTCAACTGGAGTCATGTTTATTCGTACTTTGCCTACGCCCTGTTTAACTATGGCGCGGGCGACTGCTGTTTTTCTTTTTCCACTAACTACTAAAACCTTTTTTGCTGGCATAATTATTTCATCCTATCGTTCCATCCAATTTCTTTTGCCATTTCTCCAAGAGTGAAATGTGGCCCTTTAAGATTGGCAGATGAAGCTTCTGTGAAAGTAATCATTTCTTGGTCTTTAAGCTCTAAGGGGATGCCCATGAATACTTTGAGTCGTTTATAGGCGCTTTTGCCTTTAGGCTGCTTATACGGAACCATTCCTCTTACGGCTTTTCGCAGGAAACGGTCGGGTCTTCGATAATGAAATGGACCGCGCCTTGGAGCGCCAACTTCAAGGAAAACGTGGGCTTCTGCAACTTTGCTTTTCTTTTTGCCTGAGAACACGGCTTTTTCAGCGTTAAGGATGATGACTTCTTCTCCGTTTAGTAATCTTTTGGCAACCTTACTGCACATTCTGCCAACTATTAATCCTTCAGCGTTTACCAGTGTGACGGGAGCTTTTTTTGTTGTTTGCATTTTTTCACCGAATAATCTTTACGTTTGCGCCCTTTGGGTTTTTCTCTAAAAGCTCAGGGATTGAAAGATATTTTGCTTTGGCAGCAACAAGTTTCGCCTTCGCTTTCTTAGAAACGCCAAATGACGCCACTGTTACCGCATGGTTTATGCTGCCTGACCCTAAGAGTTTTCCTGGAACAACTACTACATCGCTTCTTTTAGTGTTCCTATTTATCCTGCTTAGGTTAACGGAGATGCGTTGACTCCGTGTTTTGGCTAAATGGTCAGCTACGTCTAGCCAGATGCCTGCTTGTTTTTCTCTGCTCTCTTTCTTTAGAAGACGAATAAGCTGGATTAATTCTGGGTTTGTTGTTTTGGTTTCTCTCATTGTTGTTCAGCCTTTACTAATTCTTCAACTTCGTTTAATTGTTTGCCCAACGTTTTGGTGGCTTCTCTGAGGATACGTTCTGGAGGAAGCGCACCTGTTGATTCAATGTTCATTATGAAAGCATTCTTTTCCCATTCAACCTTCAGCGGTGACGGCTTTTGTGGGCAAGCTTCAACACAGTCCATGCAAAGGTTGCATGCTAAGAGGTCTCTTACATCAACTTTCTCGTCTTTAATGACGAGCACTTTCTTGGGGCAGATGTCTACGCATTTTGCGCAGTCTTCACATTTCTCTGTTGGAGTGGTTATTTGTGGGAAATACTTGTAAGCGCACATTGAAGTTGGCTGCCACTTGGCGTGAGTTTTGCCTCTTCCGAGCCGGGCGTAGGCTTCAAGTTTTAATTTTTGGTTTTTAGCCAGCT